>Ga0247831_1000990_pt1 | contig 57634 bp, 49 predicted proteins | sample LaCruzMarch2015__9_FD_192406 | JGI IMG/M metagenome (GOLD analysis project Ga0247831, IMG submission 192406) | Freshwater microbial communities from meromictic Lake La Cruz, Castile-La Mancha, Spain - LaCruzMarch2015_1m | ecosystem: Environmental > Aquatic > Freshwater > Lake | place: Spain...
TGTCGTGGGGTTGGTGGTGGGGTTGGTGGTGGGGTTGGTGGTGGGGTTGGGGGTGGGGTTGGTGGTGGGGTTGGTCGTCGGGTTGGTGGTCGGGTTGGTGGTGGGGTTGGTGGTGGGGTTGGTCGTCGGGTTGGTCGTCGGGTTGGTGGTGGGGTTGGTCGTCGGGTTAGGATTGTTAAAGGCCCTCACTCCTTCGGGTGGACAAAGCGCCCAACAAAGCATCACAAAATAAACGATACTCGCTGCAAAGGGACTGCGAAAACGGGGTAGCAGCGGCTGATAGTTAGGCAAAGATTTCATTGAGATGATACTGATGGAATAGAATGTGACTGATTAAATTTAACCGCCGACGGCGATGCTGACTTCGGCGCTCCAGACGCCGACTTGGCTTTCACCGACACGGAAGATCCCACGATATTTCCAGCGCGTCAGCGCAGCCGGATGCGGGGTGGTGTCGAGATAGCCGGGCGTGGTGTCGTAGGCGAGATCGACGTAGCCCTGGGCCGTGCCACGATCGACCTGGAGCTGACACATGTCCAAATACGCAGAGAGGCCGGTCCAGCCCCAGCCGACGAAGACGTGCGGCCCCCGAATTTCCACACTGATCTCTGGCTGCACCAAATTCAAATCAGGAGACGTGGCGGCACTGCCGATGGTACCCAGATCGGTGCCAAGGGTGTCATTGTAGCCGGGAGCTTCCTGAATGACCTGGACGAGGCTGAAGAGGCGGCTGAGTGCGCCGGTCATCACGGGCACGACGGCAGGCAGATCATTCGCCACATCTGCGACAGGCAGGGGCGGCGGGGTGAAGACGGGCAGTTCCATGACCATGCCGGACTCACCTGTCTGCGCCTCCTTGACCGCATCCGTGCAGGACTTCGCCCACTGGCGCTGGGCGGGCTGCCAGGTGCTAAGGATGTAGATGATCCAGCGCGCATCCGCCACGGCTGCGGCGCAGGCTGCGCTGCTGATGCCGAGGGTGCTGGCGTGACCCATGAGTTTGACATAGAAATTCGTCAGCCAAAGGATCTGTTCGGCTGCCGACATAGGGTAATAAGCATTGTGTCTCATTTTCTTGGTTGGGGCTTGGCGTTGATTGAGTAGAGGGGAAGTAGTCGGCAGGTAGGGCACAAATCCGGCATCGGCAGGCTCACGGGCATATCCGAGGCCGTCCGAGCCGAAAAAGAGGTTTGGGTCATCCCATCGGTAGGGCTGGTCTGGCGGGATAGAATGAGGATTCAGAGCGTCCCAATGGAGAAGGCGCATAGGCAGAAGTTCGGGCGACTGGGAAAGGTGAATATTGAAAAAGTTGCGGTGGCTCGGTTTCTGTCGCTGGTGGTGTTTCACCGCCTCGGGATGAAGCTTTTTCTGCCGTGGGTAAGGCATCACCTGTTCTCGGTGATGCACCTCCTGGCCGGGAAAAGGACGCAGGCTCGGCGGGCGACGCATCTCCCGACCCTGGCAAAGTCCCGGCTGAGGTAGGTGATGCGTCTTGGAGTTTGGAGAAAAGCGTTGTCAGGGCTGGTGATGTTTCCCCACCTCTGACAAGAGATGCTGTTGGGACCCGTGATGCATCTCCAACAAGCTCTCGAACCGTTAACAACCCGGTCACGCGGCCTGTTAAAGGGAAAGAAACTCCTACCTGCCGCGCAAGTTTTCCGCCAATCCCGTATTCAAAGTTGGTACGGTCTAAAATGCGCCCTGGGATATGTAGGCATAGGTCATCCACTTCGGATTGTGATCCTTGAGGTAGTGCGGTGATGACACGTTGAATTTTTACCTGCATTTGCAAAAATTAATCAAAAACCCTTGATCACGGCAACAATAAAATCATAAACCCTCGTCATTTGATGGGTTTAGGCGTGGCTTAGAACGCTGCGAGAGGAGCCCTGACCCTCTGTTTACGAAAGCTTTCTTAACTAGGTAAGGGGCGGAGGCGATACGGGCTGTGCAAGCCCTATCGAGTGATTTTTTTCAGATGCTCCTGAAGCTCCAGATAAAGTTTGCCGACCTGGGGCATGGTGAGTCCGGCCTGGATAATAAGCACCGGCTTTCCATTCACCCGTGTCAGGACAAACCTTCCCGCATGACCCGGCACCGTGGAGGCACTGAGTCCCGGCACGTCAGCGTAGGGCAGCTCGGCCTCGATTCCCAGGGCATCGGCAACGCCGCCAAGGCCAGAGCCAAGGACGATGGCGGTTTCAGGGCGGTCAGAGACATAATCGGATCAACGCCCATCCCATTTGAAATGCAATCGCCGGGTGATTTTATGCTATTGTGGCATTCGCGATTCCTCGCACATCATAGCGCAGTTCCACCAAGCCTGAGCCGAGCTGCTTCACTTCTGTTAGCCGGAAAGGGGTGGTTACCTGCCGTGGGAACAAGGGTTTTCCTTTGCCAAGAGTCACGGAGCCCACCTGTACGATAATTTCATCCAACAGGCCCGCATCGTAGAATTGCCCTGCTAGTTCGCCGCCTCCCACGATCCAGAGATTTTTGCCTTCGGCAGCCGCGCACATTTGTTCGTGCACGGCCTGCACCTCCCCGCCCACAAAGCGCAGGTCGGCCCCTTCGATCTTGGGTAGTTCACGATGAGTGAAAACCCATGTCGGCTGCGTGTAAGGCCACGCAGAACCTACCTCAGCAATGACCTGATCTGCATTCCGCAGCATCCATTCATAGGTGCCCGAGCCCATGGCCAGAGCTCCCACCTTGGCAATAAACTCCGGGTAGGTCGTCTCGTTCACGTCACCCAGCGGGAATAACCATTCCAGCGAATCGTCTTCAGTCGCAATGAACCCATCAAGACTGGTCGCCGTGTAATATTGGGTCTTCATGGAGGATGTTGGCAATGCCTTTGGATCAATGAATACGGACTTGTCATGAAAGCTACTGCTCTCACTTGCGAAGTGCCAGACTCAGCTCGTCATAAAGCGCCTGCACCTTAGGCATCTTCAATCCCGCTGCATTGGCATGCCGGATCGGTTCACCCCAGATGGCTTCGAGTTCCACTTCCCGGCCTTCGAGGTAATCAAGCAGCGAAGACGGCTTGTAGGCCTCCATGGTGCGGGTGCGCTCGATCATGTCGTGGACGAGGCCTTCAGGAAGCTTGTGGCTGAGAGCAGAGGCGGTCTGAATGATCTCCGTCATCAGTTCGCGCACCCGGTTTTCCAGTACAGGATCGGCCAGGATCGTGGCGGTGTCGATTCCTCCAGCGGTGATGGACAGGCCGTTAAAGGGGATGTTCCAGACCAGTTTTTGCCAGCGTGCCGCAGCCAGACTCGCCATGACCTGGCAGTCGATGAGGCTGCGTCGAAACTCCTCCGCGATGAGCTGCGTGCGGGGCAGGGGAGCGCGGGTGTGTTCTCCCAGATTGATGCGGCCCTGGGCGATGTGATGGATGACGCCGGGGGAGATTCGGTTGATGCAGACGAAACACAGACCACCGAGGACGCGCTCCACGCCAAAGTGCTGGGCTAGGAAATCCTCATTGCCCAGGCCGTTTTGCAGGGTCAGTAAGGCTGTGCCTGGATGCAGGAGCGGTGGGATGAGGTCCAGCAGAGCCTCGTTCGCCGTGACCTTCATGGCGATAATCACCAGGTCACACGGGCCGATTTCCGTTGTGCTGCGGTGGGCATTCACATGGAGGTGGGCATCTCCCTGCGGGCTGGTGATTTGGAGGCCGTCCTTGACCACGGACTCATAATCGCTGCGCAGCAGGAAATGCACGTCATGCCCATGCTGCGCGAGCCGGCCGCCATAGTAGCAGCCGACTGCACCGGCACCGATGATGGCAACACGGCCTAACTGGGAAGATGGAACAACCACGGAAGATTCAGAAGACACGGAAGTCAGAGGCTTGAGGGAATCAAAATATTCCGTGTGTTCAGTGCATTCCGTGATTGAAAAATCAGGCCACGAGATGCCCCACGATGGGCTTTTTCAGTTCTTCAATCACAGTCGCGACCAATTGATCGGCGGCGATGAGTTCCTGCGTGCGGCTGACCAAGTTCTTCATCTGCACCTGCGGATACTCGGCTCCGAAGACCAGAGCAAAGCGGGCCTTTTGATTTTCAGCAGCCTGGAATTGTTTGCCCACTTTTTGAGCACTGAAGCTGTAGTCAATCCGCACTCCGGCGCTGCGCAGGGCCTGGACCGCAGCCAGGGCATGGCCGCGCTGGGTTTCATCGGCCACCACCACATAGGCCTCCACACCTTGCTGGGCATTGAGGTATTCGGTGATGCCAAACTGGGCACCAGGGGTCTTCGAAAGCAGAATCCCCAGCACCACGTCGCCCATGGCGAAACCGGCCGAGGGCATGTCCACGCTGCCATCGCTCATCAAGGCGCAGAGCTTGTCGTAACGGCCACCACCGGCGACGGCGCGCAGGCCATGTTTCAGGTCGAAGACTTCAAAGACGGTGCCGGTGTAATAGGCCAGACCGCGCACGATGCTGGCGTCAATCTTGACATACTGCCACAGGCCACGGGCCGTGAGGTCGGCACGCAGGGCAGCAAAGGCTGTGTGGTCCCCATCGGTGGCGGCCATGAAGGATTTAACCACATCCAAAGTTAGGCCGATGGCCTCCAGCTTCTTCGCGGTGTCTTCAGGCTTGGCCCGCTCGATCTTGTCAATGATCTGAAGGAAGGCGGTGGTGTGCTCGGCGGAGATGTGGTTGTCGGCGAGAAAGTCGGCCCAGATCTGGCGGTTGCTGAGGCGGATCACAAAGTCTTCCGCCTTGATGCCAAACGCCAGCATCACGTCAATGGACAGCGCGACGAGTTCCGCATCGGCACCCTGGCTGGCATCACCCAGGATGTCGGCATTGAACTGGATGAATTCGCGTGAGCGGCCTTCCTGTGGCTCTTCATAGCGGAAGCAGGAGCCGATTTGAAACCACTTCATCGGCTTTTTGAAGTCGCGATGACGGGTGGTGGCCATGCGGGCCAGGGAAGGGGTCACCTCGGGCCGCAGGGAAATTTCACGCTCAGCCTTGTCGAGAAAGCAGAAAAGCTGGCTGGTGATTTCGTCACCGCTTTTCTTGCGGTAAAGATCGGTGGACTCCACGACGGGAGCTTCGTATTCGACAAAACCATAGCGGCGCGCGACAGAGCGCCAGGTGTCGAAGATATAATTGCGCAACGCGCACTCCTCAGGGAAGAAGTCGCGAAAGCCCTTAACGGTGCGGAAGGTTGCCATGTTTTTTTGATGAGTGACTCATGCCAGCCAGAGTGGGGAGATCAAAGGAAAAGATGCGGTCGAGTGCCGCTCTTATCAGGCGCTATCGGGTGAAAATGGTCTGGGCCGTGTAACAGCGGGAGGCTCGGGGATTAGTTCACTCATGAGAGCGCATAGCCGCTCACCATCCCCCATGAAATATACTCACCTCCCGCTGCTGGGGCTTTGCCTCTTCAGCACCTTCATTTCAAAAGCTCATGCGTTCTTCCCTGCTGGCGAGGACAACTTCGTCAATGCGCCTTTCATCACGACGCAGAACGATGTGTCTAGCCCGACCACTCTTCTTACAGCAACGAAGGAGCCCGGAGAGCCGGGGCATCATCCAGGTGAATATGATGGAGCTGCCAAAAGCGTCTGGTGGAAATGGACGGCACCAGAGTCGGGCTTTTGCTCCTTGGACACGATCACACCCTCCTACTTCAACAGCGCGGTCGAGAATACGGTGATCTGTGTTTATTCGGGCAGTGCTTTTCCGCTGACCCGTGTGGCTGACAATGACAATCATAGCACGGATCATTTCGCCGTGAACGCCTTTCAGTCGAAGGTCAGCTTCTATGCCACGGCGGGCACGACCTACAGTATCGCTGTGGATGGAGCTTATGAGGGCACAGTCGCCAACAACTCGGACCGGATACAACTTCGTCTGCGTCACATCCCAGCCAGAGGAGTCACTCGACGTGCTGTCTGGTTGATGCGGTCTGAACTGAACGGCGCTGGCAGTCTCAGCATGACCACGACAGCGAGCGGTAGCTACACGGCAGTGTTTCAGCGCGGAGCGGCGAAGTATCCCTTCACGGGTGTGTTTGACCGCGATGGCACCACGACGAGATCTGTAATGCCCGTCGTCCCTAAAGGGTCACCACCCGCCGCACCGATCACTCTGCGCATTGATGGTGCCGGTGCGGGGCAGTACTCACTTGAGACGGATGAATTCACTGTGGGTGGGGCGTTCCCAAGACAGGTGGTTTACAGCAAAACGGTGCCGAATCCGATGGTCGGCATCTACAATCTCGGAGGTCTGCATGCCACTCAGTACTTTCATGAACGAGGCTGGATGCAGGCCAAGGTGAGTGCGACCGGTGCCGTAAACTTCGCTGGTGTGGGGCCGGATGGCTTCAAATTCACCGTGGGGAGTTTTATGCATGAAGTCGGGGGCAGCAGCACGGATTTCTCGGTCCCAGGATTCTCGCCGCTGCACGGAAACAAGGGCTTCATCCATTTCCCCGGCACCGCGACGCTGAACACGAATATCTCGAATGATCCGCAGATCACGGCAAACTGCTGGTATCAGCGCCCCTCTGCAACGACGAAGTCGTTTTACCGCGACGGCTATCTGAACACCTTCGAGCTGAAGGGTAAGCGCTATGTGAAGCCCGCGTCGAATGCACGAGTGCAGGGCTTCCTGGACAGCAGTGGCAGCGGACAACTACGCATCCGCGAGAGCCCTGGAGAAATGGAGGCTTCCATTGATGAAAATGTCACCCTCAGCACGGCGAACAAATTCACCTTCGCGACACCGTTGCCGCGCAAAGTCAGAATGTCAGTGAATACGGCGAATGGTCTCGTCACGGGCAGCATCACCACCACGGATACCATCGAAGGCGTGACCAAGGCCCGCGTGCGCAAGCTCCAGGGAATCATCTACCGCGAAGGACCCAATGTCTGGATGCGCGGCCATGCCACCGGCGTCACCAAGAACCTCTTCATGGAAGTGGTGTACACCTTTTAATCCCCCCAAAAAAAACTCATGAAAAAAGCCATCATTACCTCGCTGCTCGTCGCAGCCTCTTTTCTGCCGCAGGCGGCACTGGCAAACTTCCCCGCTGGGGCAAACAACATCGCCTCTGCACCTGACATCTCGCTGTCCCAGTTCACCTCCAACGTCACCGACGTCTCCGGTTTCAATTACGAGAACGGTGAAACGAGCCACCATTTCGGATACCCCGGCAACGCTGGAAACCACAGTGCTTGGTGGAAGTGGACACCCGCGGAGAGCGGCTTTTGCACCATCGACACGGTCCACAGCGGACTCTACGGCGGAGCCAATGCCCTGCGGGACACAACGGTGGCCATCTACACGCTCACCAATCCCGCAGCCGCTGTCACCGTGACCAACCTGACCCCACTGGCCTCGAACAACAACTACGGGAACTACTTCTACAGCAACGATTACACCTTCTCCAAAGCGACCTTCTATGCCGCAGCGGGGACGACCTACTACATCGCTGCCGATGGTGGCTACGATGGAGCTGTGACCAGCACCTCGAAGCTCGTGAGCATCCGTCTGCGTCAGGTTCCGGCGGTGGCTCACACGCGGCGTGGCCTCTGGCAGCTGGCGGGTCATATCCTGGGCAAGCGTGGGTCCTTGGTGCTCACGGTCACCAGCACGGGTTCTTACAGTGCCGTATTGATGGTGGGTGCTGCCAAATACACCCTGGCAGGACAGCTCGACATCGACGGCACCACCGTGCGCTCCATACCGCGTCCTGTCGCGGCAGGGGCGACACCGCTGACACCCATCACAGTGATGATCGATGCCAGTCAGGAGGCCTACATTGAAGTGCAGATGGATGGAGACAGCACCCGCGAACAACTTTATCGCCAGTCTGTCTTCACGAAGACCAGTCCATCCGTGCTCGCAGCCACCTACAACATTGCGAATCAGGACAGTGGCGGCAGTGGTGAAAACGGGCGCGGCTACCTCCGCAGCACCATCTCACCCATTGGAGCAGTCACCATGGTCGGTGTGGCGTATGACGGCACCAAAGTCACTGGAAGCTCTGCCATCTGCCAACAAATCGGTCGCCCAGACGAGAGTTACGCCCCGGCTTTTGTTCCTGGCTACAGCAACCAAGGATGCATCGTTTTCGACAACTATATTGAGACCGCCAGCAGCGCCGCCCTGCACAGGTTTAGCTGTAACATGGACATCCTCAGGCCAGCGCCCACCTCACCGACGATCGTGTTTTATCCCACAGGCATCCAGGGTGGAGATTCCATGGAAGGTCTTCCTTATGTGAAGCCCGCCGTCGGTGCCCGCATTCTCAATTTGCTGACTGGGACCGGTGGACTCGGCATCCTTACGCTTCACGACTCCAGTGGCGAACTCGCCTCTCCGATTCAGGAGGGGTTCAACCTGTCCACAGCGAACAAATGCACCTTCATTTCGCCTCTGCGGAAGCCTTCACTCACCATCAATACGACCACAGGCATCGTCACTGGCAGCATCACCACGACGGACACGATCCTCGGCGTGACCAAGCCGCGTGTGCGTAAGCTCGTTGGTCTTGTCATCAGCGATCAATACACTCCCGGTCTCAGCTATCTCGTCGGACATGCCAAGGGGGTGACAAAGAACCTCATGTTTGAGGTCGTGCCTGATTCGATCGCACCTTGATTTTGATTTAGCGACTGCCCCTCGCTTCCTGAATGGAGGACGCCTTGTGTGTCCTCCATTTTTCATGCACATCGCCTATGTCACCGCTGGCAAAAACCACCACTTTGACCACTATGACGGACGAATTCATGCCACCCGAACCCATCTACACTGATGCAGAGATCGCTGCCGTATTTGAGGACGTCCTGAGATGTGGTGATAAAGACTCCGCGTTAGAGTTTGATCAGATCGGACCTTATGAGCTGATGCAAAAGATCGGCGAGGGTGGTTTCGGCGTCGTCTGGCTCGCTGAGCAAAGTGAACCTACCCGGCGCGAGGTCGCCATCAAGCTCATCAAACCCGGCATCGACTCTGAGGAAGTTTTGGCCCGTTTTCAGCGTGAGCAGCAGTTGCTCGCGCGGCTCGATCATCCCGGTATTGCCCGTGTGTTTGATATCGGGCTGACTTTGGAGGACCGGCCTTACATTGTCATGGAACTGGTTCGCGGGGTGCCCATCACGAGCTACTGCCGACGGCATGAGCTCGGCCTGAAAGCACGCATTGCACTCTTCCGCCAGGTCTGTGAGGCACTGCAACATGCGCATGAGAAGGCCGTCATTCATCGTGACTTGAAGCCTAACAACATCCTTGTCGCGGACGGGGAAGAGGGCGTACAGCCAAAGATCATTGACTTCGGAATCGCCAAAGCCTTGAGCCACGATGGGTATCCGAATCTAAGCTGGATGACCCGCCAGCGTCGTCTCATCGGCACGCCTGTTTACATGAGCCCAGAGCAGACCACGCCCGACGCTCATACAGACGCACGTAGCGACCTGTATGCACTCGGCGTTTTGCTTCATGAACTGATCGCCGGACAGCCTCCGTTTGCTACTGATTTGCCGCTTTTAGAAATGCTGCGTCATATTCGTGAAGTGGAACCCGTGCAGTCAACCGGAACGGGTGGTGATTTGGACTGGATTACGCTACGTTGTTTGGAAAAAGATCCCGAGCGCCGCTATGCCAGTGCGGAGGCTCTGGCGGAGGATCTTCGCTGCTGGCAGGAAGGCAGACCCGTCAGTGCCCATCCACCGACGCGTGCTTATTTGATGAGTCGCTGGCTGCGAAGGAACCGCACCCTCGCGGCGAGTGTGGCGCTGGTGGCACTGGCGTTGCTGATCGGCACGGGAGTCGCGGTCTGGCAGGCGCTTGAAGCACAGCAACAGCGGCGTCAGGCGGAGTCCGTGGAGTCCGCCCTCATCACCGCCATGCATCGCGCTATCACCCCGCGACTCGGTCATGCGCCCCGTGCTTATGACCTAGCTAAAGATGTGCTCCTTCAGATCAAGGCGGGCAGCTTCCCAGGGGCACCCGACACGCTGCGGGAGATACTGAAGCGTGGAAGCGCGGCGGCAGCAGCGGCAGGGGATCGAGAGATGACAAACTGGACGCAAGAAGAGCTGAAAAGTCTCGATGGGACGAAGAATCCATGAGCGAGATGCCTTCCAGTTCAAAACCACTCTCAGCGGGAGATCACATCGGCCCATACGAACTCGTCGCCCTGATTGGCGAAGGCGGCTTTGCTCGTGTGTGGCATGCACGGCAGCGGGAGCCACTGGTGCGTGATGTCGCGCTGAAGTTACTCAAGCCCGGCATGGACAGCGCCGAGGTGCTGAAGCGCTTCCAGATTGAGCAGGAATCACTCGCGCAGATGGCTCATCCTGGGATCGCTCGTGTGCTTGGTTCTGGCCGCACGGAGTCAGGGCAACCTTTCTTTGCAATGGAACTGGTGGCAGATGGCCAGCCCATCACCAAGTACTGCCAGCGACATGCTTTGAAACTCAGCCAGCGTCTCGATCTCTTCCTTCAACTTTGCGCCGCCATCCAGCATGCGCATCAACAAGGCGTCATTCATCGTGACCTCAAGCCGGACAATATTCTTGTGGCCCATGAACAGGTCAAAGTGATCGATTTTGGCATTGCCAAAGCAAGCACACCAGACCTCAGCTTGACTCAATCCAGCATTCTCGGTTCGAGCGGTTACATGAGCCCCGAGCAGATGAATGACCCGCAGGATGTGGACACGCGGAGTGATGTCTATGCTCTCGGCTTGCTTCTCAAGGAGATGACCCACGATCTGCCGTCGTTACGCGATCTCGTGTGGATCATCCGCCGCTGCCTGGAACAGGATCGATCACGCCGCTACGCAGGTGCTGCGGCTCTGGCGGAGGATATAAGGCGTTATCTCCATCATCGTCCCATTGTGGCACGTCCACCGACTGTGACTTACCTCACCGCGCAGTTGGTGCGGCGACATCGTGCTTTGACGGTGGCGAGTCTGCTTGCTGTGATTAGCCTTGCTTCAGGGATTGGGATAGCCTTGCATCAGGCACGCCTTGCTCGTGCACAGCAGCGGCAGTCTGAAGCGATGACCGAGGTACTGGTCAGCAGTTGGAAAAGCACGACGACGGATCAGCGCAAGAATCCCACACTCATCACTATGCTGCGCAGCGTGAAGGATAAAGTCAGCGCCAAAGACTTCGCTGGAAGTCCCGTGGCGCGCTGCCGGGTGCTGCTGGAGGTCAGCGAGGCCGCAGGATTACAGTTTGATTACCAACTGGCTTATGAGGCCGCCGTCCGTTCCGATGAACTGATCCGCGAAACACCCGGCATCGACGACAGCATTCAGGTGAATGCGCTGATGTGTCTCGGCAACGCGCTGATGCATCACGAAAGCGCCGCGAAGGCCATCCCGACATTGAGCCGCGCTTGGAAACTGAGTTCGGAGACCTCAGGTGAACTGTCTGCCACTACCCTCACCGCGCAACGGACGCTAGGAGGAGCCATGACGACGGCGAAAGATCCTGCGGCGGCTGAAACGCTGCGCGACATGCTGAGCAAAGGCCGCACGAAAAAGCTGCCTGCCGATCATTTTGACATGCTCACAGCGAACCTGGATCTCGCCACCATCACCTTTCACGAGGGGCAGCATGAAGAGGCTCTGATGCTCATGGATCAAACACTGGCCGATGCCCGCAGCGGAGGTGCGATGAAGCGCAGTCTCATCGTCCGCATCCTGCTCAGACGCGGCATTTTACTCGCGAGTGTGAAACGCCATGAAGAAGCCATCTTAGCCTATGAAGCCGCTGAGACTGAGGCCAAGAAAGCGAGCATCCCCGATACGGCCATGGTCATCCTGCTGCGCTACAACCGGGCGCTCAGCCTCTTTGCCTCAGGCAAGGCTAGTGAGGCTGCCCATCTGATGGAGACTGTCTTTGAAGCGCAGGTTCGTTATTACAGCATCACCAAACGCCAGTCCCGAAACACGGCCGTGTGGCTTGCTTCAGCCTACGTTCAATTGGAGCGCTGGAATGAACTCGACCTCCTGTTGGATCGTGTGTTCGAAAGTGTGTCCCCCACACTGCACTACCCTTTTCACGATGATCACATCACAGCTCTCGTGAGCCACTTTGAGCAATCAGGAGATGCAACAAAAGCTGACGAATGGCGCGCGCGTCTATCCAAAAACCGCACGTCGAAGGCGAAGAAGTAGCCTCTCAACGCAGCACACGCAGCAGATAGGCGATCTCGGCATCCACCTCAGAAGGATCATTCACCACACGCTCGACTTCAGCGCGCACGAGTTCACGAAAGCGTGTGCGCAATCGGCTCAGTGACGTGCGCGCAGCGCCATCGGCCATACCGAAGCGCGCACGCAGTTCAGCAAACACAGCCTCGCGGCCATCGGGGTCCAGCAGCAAGGGGCGCATCAGGGCAAAGCGATCAGCCGTCCCCTGTGCCGCCTGCTCCTTTGCCAGTTCATCAAGGGCAATCTGGATCAATGTGTGGGCCCACTGCCGGTCAAAAGCGCTCGCTGCACTATCCACCACGAGCAGGCTTTCCGAGTGCGTTTGTTCACCGGTTTCGAGGCTCATGTGTTCAATGTCCGCTCCTCGTTTTTCCCGATTGGCATTGCGATGGGTGACATGGATGAAGTTCTTTAAGGAACTGAGCAGGAAACTGCGGAAGCGGCCGAAGGCTGGATTGGCGCGTGCGGGAAGGTTCTTCTCCAGCAGATGCTGAAAAAAGGACTGCGTAACATCCTGAGCATCGTGTTCTGTCAGTCCAAACCTGCGCGCGTAAGCCAGCAAGGGTGGCTGGTAACGACGGCAAAGACGCTCAAGAGCTTGCAGGCCTTCCGCGCTGTCCATTTCGGCAGCTTGAAGGACCAGCGTCCACTGGGTGGTTTCAAATTGGGCTAGCATGAAGTCCAAAGTAGCAGTCACATGGTATTTACATAAGAAAGTCGGTTTCACAAACAGGCATTCGCGCGATCTCCATCTCATTAGCGTAGTCGATGCCTTGATTCCTCAGCCATCCGTGGCATCAGAACCTTCGCTTCCCCCCCTTCTTCATGCTCACCGACCTCTTCCTCCGAGACTTCCGCTGTTTTGAGGAATGCCGCGTCACGCTGCATCCGGAGATGACGGTGTTTGTCGGGCGCAATGCCCAGGGAAAGACCTCGATCATGGAGGCAGCGTGTGTGCTGTTGCGGTTGCAATCCCCGCGCACCTCGAACCGTGCGGAGGTCATCCGCCTGGGGGCGAAGACGATGCTGATCGAAGGTACGCTGGATGACCATCGCCTGCGCTGTGCACAGTCTGCCACAGTCCGCCGACTGGCTGTGGATGGAGCGCTGTGCGGAAGATCCGCCGAGTATCTCAGCCACAGCGGACTGGTGGTGTGGATGGATCATCGGGACATGAACCTCCTGCGCGGCGGTGCGGAGCATCGGCGGCGTTACCTGGACTTTGCGGCCAGCCAGATGTTCCCAGATTACCTCAAGGCCCTGCGTGGATATGAGCGTGCTTTGCGCGGTCGCAATCATGTGCTGAAGCGGGATGCGGTGATCGGCTGGCGGCAGGCGGATGCCTTTGCGAAAGTGATGGATGACTTTGCACAGGTCATCATCGCACGTCGTCATGAGCTGACGCAGATCGTGCAGCCGCACGTCACGCAAATCCATGCGGAACTGAGTGGTGGCAGTGAGGTAGGCGTCATCGATTACGCACCAAGCATCTCCGGCGGTAGTTTGCTAGAGCGATTGAATGAGCTTCGTGAAGAAGAGCAACGAAACCGCCAGACCGCAGCAGGTCCACATCGGGACGATTTGGGTCTCACCCTGAATGAACTGGATGCGACCTCCTTTGCCTCAGAGGGGCAGCAGCGGAGTTTGGCCCTGTCCTTAAAGATCGCTCAGGCGCATGCCTTGGAACAAGTGGCGGGTTGCCCGCCTTTGTTATTGCTGGATGACGTGTTTGGTGAGTTGGATGCACATCGTCGCCGTGCCCTGCTGCGGCTCCTGCCGTCAGGCACTCAAAAAGTGATCACCACGACGAATCTGGATTGGGCGCAGGGAGAGGTGGTGCCTGGAATCCTTTATCAGGTCGATCAGGCGCGTGTTTCTCATCTTGAGTGATCGGCGTTTTTGAGGTGTCGATATTTACTCACTCATTTTTTATTTGATTAAGTTAGTAAGTGCTTACATGATTAAAATGTGCAGCCTCATTTGCCAACTTCTCGCATTCCCAGTGATGAACGCCGGGACCGTATCCTAGATGCGGCACTGCGGGTGTTTGCAGAGCGTGGGTTTCACGGAGCCACGACCCGAGAGCTTGCCAAGGCTGCGGGTGTGTCAGAGGCGTTGATGTTTCGTCATTTTCCGACCAAGGAAGACCTTTACATTGCTTTGCAGGCCCACTGCTGCCAAGCCAAGGCCGGTGAAAAGGCCGAGATGCTGGGACAATTGGAAGACTCGACCGCATCCCTGGTGACTTTGATTCACTACATGATGGCCAAGATGCTGCGGCCGGCGGCTTCTGTGCCGGAGGCTGAACAGGCGCTGCATCGTTTGCTCGCCAACAGCATCATTGAGGATGGTAATTTTGCCAGGGGCTTTATGCAACGAGTCGGGCGTGAGTTTATCCAAAAAATTGAGAGCTGCCTTGAGGTCGCCATTCAAGCGGGGGATGTTCAAAAATCTCCCGTGGAGGGGCAGGTGGGGGCGTGGTTTGTGCAGCACTTTGCAGCGATGCTGATGCTCAATGAGATGCCTGGTCAACCTGTGGTGGAACTAAAGCAAGATCGATCCGCCCAAGTGCAGCAGGCGGTTTGGTTTGCTCTTATGGGGCTGGGCCTGAAGCAGGAGGCCATTCAACGACATTATCACCCACAAGCGTTTGCCTTGCTGATGAGTTGACATTTTTTTTGTTATCCGGTTAGAAGTAAGCACTCACTCCAAATTATCCACGAATCCATGAACTCTGAAACCACCCCTGCATCCAAGGTGAAACGTCGTCGTCTTCCCTGGTTCCCCATCATCACCATTCTGCTCGGCTTTGCCGCAGTCGTTTATATTCGGTCCTTACCGGAGTTTGAACGCAATCTGAAAGGCTGGCTCTCGGTGGCGATTCCATTGTTGGTAGTTATTTTAAACTTTCTCTGGTTTTTGATCACTCCCCGCTTTCGCTGGGGAACGAAATTGACTGGTGTCGTGGTGCTGGGTGTCCTCGGGTTCGGTTTGAAGCAGGCGTTGCGAGTGGATGGCACCATGGATGGCACAGGGCTGCCGAAACTGGTGTGGAAGTGGACAGGGAGCGGTCAGCAGGTTGTTAAGATCACGCCTACACTTGCAACGGAAACCCAACCTATGGTGGATGATCCACGTCTTGTGCAGGCCGCCGATGTGCCGCAATTTTTTGGCCCGAATCGGGATGGCACTATCAAAGGGGCCAAACTGGCCCGCGATTGGAATGCCATGCCTCCCAAGGAACTCTGGCGGCAACCCATAGGCGAGGGTTGGTCTGCCTATGCTGTGGTGAAAGGCCGAGTTTACACGCAGGAGCAGCGGGCTGAAGAGGAGTTGGTGACCTGCTATGATCTTTTGACCGGTAAACTCATCTGGGCTCATGCCGACAAAACCCGGTTTTCCCAATGGCAGAGCGGAGACGGCCCTCATGCCACACCGACCGTGCATGAAGGGCGTGTTTATGCTTATGGAGCCACTGGACTGTTGAACTGCCTGGATGCAACTACCGGAAAGTCGATCTGGCAGCGCTCCGTGCTGGCAGAGAACAAGCTGGAAAATATTGAGTGGGGAACCAGTGCTTCTCCTTTGATTGTGGATGACAAAGTGGTGGTTACCGGCGGGCACACCCTCGGCCCGGTGCTCTTTGCTTATCATCGGGAAACCGGTGAGCCAGTTTGGAAAGCGGGTGATGACGAGGCCAGCTATGCCTCACCGCAATTGGGCATGCTGGCGGGCAAGCGTGTGATCTTGAGCAATAACGCCCGTGCATTGACTGCCTACGATCCAGCTAGCGGAGAGGTCTTGCTGGATCACGCATGGGGTGGCCAAAACTGGCCCAAAGCGTCCCAGGTTCTCGTGTTGAATAAGGATCGAGTTTTCCTTTCCGCAGGTTATGGCATGGGCTGTCAGATGCTGGAGATCAAGGCTGAAGCGGACGGTAAACTCAGCGCGACCGAGTTATGGACGGGGATGAAAATGAAAACGCAGTTTAACAGTCCTGCAGAGTTTGAGGGGCATGCCTATGGTCTTGATGATGGTCGTCTGGCTTGCCTGGATTTGGCTACGGGAGAGCGCTTGTGGAAAGAGGGGCGCTTTGCCTCCGGTCAGACCCTGCTGGTGGACGATCTGGTCATCATCCAAAATGAAAAAGGCCCCGTCCACCTCGCAGCCGCGAAACCCGAAGGGTATGAGGAACTCGGCAAGCTCGAAGCCCTCAGCAGCAAGACGTGGAACCACCCGACCTTGGCGGGGCGGTATCTGCTGGTGAGGAATGACCGGGAGGCGGTGTGTTATGAGTTGCCGGTGAAGGAATGACGAATGATCCCGCGTGCTGGAACGAATGACGAAACCGGAGGTCAAGAGGGAGAAGTCAAGGGGCAAGAGTCAATGTTCAGGTGCTGCCTTCTCTTTTCGTCATTCTTCCCCCCATCCCCCTAAAGTGGGGTGTCGGAGGGTGTGAAAAGTCTCGTCAGGGGGCGTTTAAATCCGCACACTGATGTCCATCATGACCCGCGCCCTTCCATTTCTCTTTCTCCCTGGCCTGCTGCTGGCCGTCGATCCGGCGGACGATGCTAAGAATGCCGCGCAGAATGATTCCACACCGATCCCGAAGGTTTCGCCGCTGGTGAAGTGGACCTTTGACAAAAAGGAGCCGGGTGAGCTGAAAGGCAAGGCGGTGATCGAGGCCAACGGACCGCAGAAACCCGTCTATCCTGGTTTTGAAAAGGGCAACAAGGCGGCGGTCTTCACCGGCAAGGACACCCACATCCAGGTCAAGGAAACCGACCTGCCGGAGGTAAATCTTCGTTTCTTCCAGGGTGACACGATCAGCATCGAATGCTGGGTAAATGCGGAAGACCTGGGCAATGGCAAGTATGTCTATCTGATCGGAAAAGGCCGCAACAAGGCCAAGGGCTTCACCGCCGAGAATCAAAACTGGGCACTGCGTCTGAAGGGGGAAGATGGCGAAGCACGGCCTTGTTTCCTCTTCCGCAGCCGCAGCAAGGACGGCAAGGAAAACTACCATCGCTGGGTGTCCAAGGAAGGCTTCAACCCCGGTTCCGGCTGGCATCATGTGGCCGTGACTTACACCTATGGCAAGCCGGAGAGCATGAAGGCCTATGTGGATGGCAAGAAGACCGCTGGCGGTGTCTGGGACATCGCGGGCAAGACCACCGAGCCGCCCGTGAGTGATGCAGATGATGTGATGATCGGCACCGGTTACGGTGGTGGTTCAGGCAATACTCTGAACGGGGCTCTGGATGAGATCGCCATCTATCGTGAGGTGCTGCCGGAGGCTCTGCTGGCCCTGCGTTATCAGTTCCAGCCCCCCCCTCCTCCAGTCCGTGCCGCAGACCTGCCCAAGGATAAGGTGCTGGTGCAACTCTGCGAGGAGGGCGTGCCACCGAAGAATTCATGGCCCGCACTGCCACCCCAACCGACAGAGACCTACACTCTCGATGCTTTTGGTTTGTCCGAAGTGCCGCAGAAGTATGTGGAAACCGGTGTCCGTGGTGACCGCCCCATCCCCTACCTGCTGCGTGCGGCCTCGGTGGTGAAGCTGCCCGCTGGAAAGCATCGCCTGCTGCTGAGAGGGCGCAGTGCCACGCGTCTCGTCATCGATGGCAAGCCCTTCTTGGACATGCCTTTTGCGAAGTCGGATACAGGCGGTCATGGCCGGGTTTCGGAGCAGGATGTCTATTTGAACCTGGGGCCGGACTTCCGTTTCGCTCCTCCTGGAACCCAGGAGACCTGGGCTGAATTCGAGACACGGGGTGGCGAACATCTTTTCGTCCTGGAGAGTATGGTGGGCGGGGTTGTGGGCAGTTCCAAAAAACGCCCTGAAACAGGCGAAACCGTTGTCGCGATTTCATACGAAGGGAGTGAAGCCTGGGAACTGGTGGGCCATGGAAAAACCAAGGTTGCCTATAATGATGCCGGCTGGACGGCCTATGAAAAGAAGCAGAGCGCCTGGCTGGTCGGGCTCAATGCCGAACGCCGTGCCAAGGTGCGTGCACAGCATGACGGTTATTGGAAAAAGCGTCGTGAAGCTGCTGCAAAATGGCTGGCCGAGATGCCTGCCGTGAAGGTGCCCGCACCTGTGAAAGGCTACCCGGCCAACAATGCCGTAGATCATTTTTTGAATGCCAAGATCGCTGCCGTTTCCGCCCAGTATTCTGCGGCAAAGAAGGATGGTGTGAACTTCTACAAAGAGGTCATGCCCATCTTGGAAAGCAACTGCTTTAGCTGTCACCAGGGCAGCAAGACCAAGGGTGATTTGAAACTCGACTCTCTGGTGGATGCATTGAAAGGCGGTGATTCTGACGGACCGGCCATAGTCCCCGGTCAGCCGGAGAAGAGCTCACTCATCGCCCGCATCAGCACCACAGATGAGGACTACATCATGCCGCCGAAAGGGCATCCCTTGAAGGCTGATCAGATCGATGTGATCAAGCGCTGGATCAGCGAAGGCGCGGTGTGGCCGGAGATGAATGTGGACCGCATTGAGATCACCGACTTGTCCGATGACTTGGCCTTCCTGCGCCGTGTCACGCTGGACACCGTGGGCGTGGTGCCCACTCTGGAAGAGATCGCCGCCTTCACCGCAGACACGGGCAAGGACAAGCGCACCAAGGTCATCGACCGCCTGCTCGCCGACTCCCGCTGGGCGGATAAATGGATGGGCTACTGGCAGGACGCCCTGGCCGAAAACCCGAACATCCTGAATCCCACGCTGAACAACACGGGCCCCTTCCGCTGGTATCTGCATGAGGCGCTGGAGGATGACCGCCCGCTGGACCTCATGGTCACCGAACTGCTGCGCATGCAGGGAAGTGAACGCTTTGGCGGCCCGGCCGGATTTGGCACCGCCTCCGGCAATGACGTGCCCATGGCGGCCAAGGGCACCATCATCAGCACCGCCTTCCTGGGCGTGGAGATGAAGTGCGCCCGTTGTCATGACGCTCCGGCGCACAAGAGCCTCCAGCAGGACCTTTTTGAGCTGGCCGCCATGCTGGAAAGGAAGGCTGTGGACGTGCCGAAGACCAGCAGCGTGCCGATGGACAAGCTGCATGAAGGCGGTCGCAAACCGTTGATACAGGTAACCCTGGCCCCCGGCACCAAGGTGGAGCCCGCCTGGCCCTTTGATGAATTTGCACCGGAAGCCCTGGCCGACACCCTGGCCGAAAATCCCAAGGACTCCCGCGACCGTCTGGCCGCCCTGGTCACCGCACCGCAGAATGAGCGCTTTGCCCAGGTCATCGCCAACCGCCTGTGGCAGCAATACATGGGCCGTGGCATCGTGGAACCGGTGGAAGACTGGGAGAAGGGCAAGCCCTCCCATCCTGAACTCATCCAGTGGCTGGGCCGCGAATTCGTGCGCGGTGGCTACAGCTTGAAAAACCTCTCCCGTGTCATCTTGAACTCCCATGCTTATCAGCGCGCCACGGATACCAAGTTGACCACCACCAGCCCGTTGTTTGCTTCACCGGCACCCCGTCGTCTGGCGGCGGAGCAGATCGTGGACTCTCTCTTTGCCGCCACGGGCAAGCCTTTCAAGACGGAGGAAGTCAGCCTGGACATTGATGGCCGGCGCGACATGAAAAACTCCATCTCCCTGGGCAATCCGACCCGCGCCTGGATGCTGGCCAGTACTAGCAACGAGCGCGACCGCCCCAGCCTCAGCCTGCCGCGCATCCAGGCCGTGTGCGATGTCCTGGAAGCCTTTGGCTGGCGGGGTGCCCGCCAGGACCCGGCCAGCGCCCGTGAAGACGATCCGAACGCCTTGCAGCCCGCCATCCTGGCCAATGGCACCGTCGGCATCTGGCTCACCCGCCTCAGTGACGACCACGGCATCACCCAGCTCGCCCTGCAAGATCTGCCGCTGGATCAGTTCGTGGATACGCTCTACCTGCGCCTGCTGACCCGCAAGCCGACGGCTGCGGAGCGTGAGCAATACATCGCCTACCTCAAAGATGGCTATGACACCCGTCGCCAGGAAGCCTCACCGCCTAATCCTGGACCGCGCTACCCGGTGAAGTATGTCTCCTGGACCAACCACCTGGACGCCGAAGCCAACGCCCTGCGCATCGAAGAGGAAGCCGCCTCCCGCCGTGGCGATCCACCGACCGACCGCCTGAACAAAGACTGGCGCAACCGCATGGAAGACGTCCTCTGGGCCCTGCTGAACGCGCCTGAGTGGGTGTTTACGCCTTGATTTCCGGGCGTGCGCCCGCACGTTTCTTATGGCATCATTCTCCCATGAGCCTTGAGAATCCATTTCCAGGAATGAACCCGTGGCTGCAAAGCTACTGGCGCGACTTGCATGCCAAGTTTCTGGTCTATGCGGCGGATGCGCTTAATGACGCCCTGCCTTCCGGGATGCATGCGCGCATTGATGAAAGGCTGGCAATCTCGGATGAGAACCTCCACGCAGGAGCCCGCAGCTACATCCCGGACGTGGCCATCACCCAGGGCTGGGACAGGCCGGCCTGGGGCACCGCGACAGCAGGCAGCGCTACCGTGGCGGAACCTGTTTTCATCGAGTCATCCCAGATGGAGGTGGAGGCGGAAACCGAGGTGGAGCATTTCATCGAGATCGTCCACAGCCGGTCGCATGTCATCACCGCCATCGAACTGATTTCCCCCACGAACAAGGACTCCCGCGAAACCCAGGCCGCCTGGCAGCGCAAACGACGTGACTATTTGTTAGGCGGCATCAGCGTGGTGGAGATTGATCTCATTCGCGGCGGACAGCCCTTGCTGCCCAGTTTGGAGAGTGCATCGGCGGGTCGTGTCAGCCATTCCGCCTGCATCACCCGTGCCAGTCAGACCCGGCGTCATGGTCTTTACGACATGCCCTTGCGTCAGCCGCTCCCCGTCATCCGCATCCCGCTGCACGAAGGGGAGTCTGACACGGCCCTGGACCTTCAGGCCATCGTTAACCAGTGTTATCAAAAAGGCCGCTACCACGAGGTGCTCGACTACAGCCGCCCGCCCGTGCCGCCCCTGCCGGAGGAGGAGATGGCCTGGGCGACCGATCTGCTGAAACAAGCCTCCCTGATCTGATCACCCCAAGCCTTCCCGCCATGACCGCCACCGCCGAAACCATTCTGAGCAATCTGCTGATGCTGCCGGAAGAAGACCGCCTGGAGATCGCCGAACGTCTGCAAAGCAGTGTCTATGGAACTCCCGGCGAGCCTGAAGAACTCTCCGACGAAATGAAAGCCACCCTCGACCGCCGCTGGGAGGAAATCGAGAGCGGGAAGGTGCAGTGTCGGGATGCTTTTGAAGTCATCGCCGAACTGAGGACCAAGTATCATGTATAAACTGCGCACGCATCCGGAGGCGGATCGTGAGTTGGAAGACATCATCCTGAGGCTCGCTGACGAGACACTTTGGCAGGCCACACGATTTGCGGATCAATATTACGCAGCATTGCTGAAGATCCGTGACCATCCTGAAGGTGCCCATTTTGTCTGGAAAGACTACAGGCGGCTCAATCTGAAACGCTTTCCATATGGCTTGATTTATCGTCGTCGGCAGGATGAGATCTACTTGGTTGCCATTGCTCACGAACGCCGCCACCCGGACTACTGGAAGCACCGCATCCAGGATGAGGAAGCGGTTTGAGCTTCGGTCCAGCCCCCCACGAAAGTGAGGGGTGATGAAAGATGAAAGACGCCTTTAAACAACGTTGATGTAGCTAACCATGAAACGCCGCCACTTCCTCCAAACTGCCGCCCTGGCACCTTTTGCCTCCATGGGCGTGCGCGCCTCCACCACGTCGCCGATCCCGATGGGAAAGGCGGAGCATTGCATCTTCATCTGGCTGGGGGGCGGCATGTGCCAGGCGGACACGTTTGATCCGAAGGCGCTGGGAGATCCCAAGGCCAATCCGAAAAAGGCGGGCTCGGCCTATCCATCCATCGAGACTTCCGTGCCGGGCATCCGCATCTGCGAACATCTGCCGAAGACGGCCAAGGTGATGGAGCATGTCACCGCCGTGCGCACGGTGTTTCACAACGTCATCAACGAGCACGCCATCGCCACGAACTTCGTGCACACGGGCCGTCCCGTCAGCGGCAATGCCAGCTATCCGTCCATCGGCTCCATCGTGGCGCATCAGCGCGGCGCGGCGAATCCGAAGGTGCCTGCCTACATGTTAATCGGCTATCCCAGCCCCAGCCGCGGCCCTGGTTTCCTCGGCGCTAAGTATGGCAATATTTACCTGTCCGACACCAAGGCGGGGCCGTCGGGATTTACCCGTCCGGACTATGTGACTTCCCAGCGCATCAGCGCCCGTGAGCAGTTGCTGAAGCCGTTGCAGGATCGCGCGACGAAAGACTCCTCCCTGGCCGATTACGAGGCTGCCCAGCGCGAGGCCCTGCGTCTGGCCGGGCCGGAGTTCATGCGCAATTTCAATCTGGAAGAAGAGTCCGGCGACCTGCGCACCGCCTACGGCAGCGAGTTCGGCCAGCGCTGCCTCCTGGCACGCCGTCTGATCCAGGACGGGGTGCGTTTCATCGAAGTCTCGCATAACCTTGGGTTCGTCAACGGCACCGGCTGGGACACCCATAATGACGGGCAGCTCAACCAGCACCTGCTCATCAAGGACCTGGACGACGCCTTTGCCACTTTGATCGTGGACCTCAAGACACATGGTATCCTGGACAAGACGCTCATCGTCATCGGCACCGAGTTCGGCAGGCCGCCGGAGTTCGATGGCGGCGGCGGTCGCGGCCACCAGTGCAGCACCTTCAGCATGATCCTGGCCGGCGGCGGTTTGAAGCATTGCGGTGCCTATGGCGTTACCGACGACCTTTCCAAAAAGATCGTGGAGAACCCCGTCTCCACGCCGGACTTCCACGCGACCATCCATGCCGCCCTGGGCATCAATCCCTCGCATGAATTGATGGACGCCTCCCGCCCCGTGCCCATCACGGACGGGGGCAAACCCATCGCGGCGCTGTTTGGTTGATTTTTTGCACGGTGTCCTTCATGAACAAACGCAGAAAGGGCATTCGACAAAGATTGAATCCTGAGGCATCCCGAAGCGTTTAATTTTTAGTTCATGCGCTTCGTCCTCAGAGCTGTTCGATTTGTTCTTCCCATCATTGTACTGGGAGGCTGCGTTTATTTTGCCTGGTGGTTGCTCTCACATCCACCAGAGCAGAAGAAGATGGAGATGCCACCGACACTTGTGCGGGTGGAGGGAACGGTCCTGAGTAAGACCTCGTATGAATTGCGTGTTCGCTCACAAGGGACCGTGCAGCCACGCACCCGCAGCACCTTGCTGCCGGAGGTGAGTGGCAAGATCATTGAGATCAGCCCTTCCTTCCGTCCCGGCGGTTTTTTCGGGCAAGGGGATGTGCTGATGCGTCTTGACCCGCTGGATTATGAAACCGCCATCGTCATTGCCAAGGCTGCATTGGCCCAGGCAGAGGTGATGCTGGTGGAAGAGCAAGCGCGGGCTGATCAGGCCGTCGAAAACTGGCGTGCCATGGGGCGCACAGGCACACCATCAGCCCTGGTTTCCCGGGCTCCACAAGTCGCCAAGGCTCAGGCGGATGTCGCTTCGGCCAAGGCCCAGGTGATGAAGGCTGAGCGTGATCTGGAGCGCACGACGATTCGTGCGCCCTATGCCTGCCAGGTGCTGGAGCAGGGCGTGGACCTGGGACAATTCGTTGGCCAGGGCACCACTCTGGGCCTCATCTTTGCCGTGGATTACGTCGAAATCCGGCTGCCGCTGCCAGAGCGTGAAAGCCAGTTCCTCAAGCTACCGCAATCCTTTCGTGATCAAAGCACTGCGACGGTGGACGGAGCCAAAGTTTTTTTGAAGTCTATAGTGGCGGGTAAACCTGTTGCCTGGGAAGGGAAGATCGTTCGCGTGGAAGGATCGTTGGATACGGAGACTCGTCAGGCTACGGCTGTCGCTCAAGTTACCGATCCTTACGCTCGTCGTCCCGATGGTGCGCCGCCTTTGACTATTGGCGTTTTTGTCGAGGCTGAGATTGCTGGAGAGCCTTTGCAGGACGTTTACATCATCCCGCGAAATGCTGTCCGCGCCGGCAATGAAATCATCCTGATCGACCGCCCCCAAAACACCCTGCGCCGCATGACCGTGGACCCCCTGGTCAGCAACGAAAAGCACATCGTCGTCTCTGCCAATGCCGCCAAGGCACCGAAGGAAGGCGACATTCTCTGCGTAACCCCCATTCCTTTCCCTGCCGACGGTGCCCGCGTGCTGCCCAGCATCGACGGTCAGGTGGAGGCTGCTGGAGGTGTGAAGGATGGCAAGCCTGAGGGGAAAGAGGTGCGTCCTGAGGTGAAACCCGCGACGACGTAAAAAACGCCCCTCTTGTAAATCCTGCCAATCTTGTTGATCCTGTTAAAACGCTGGCAGCGATTCCATCCAGGAAGACCGAACTTGGAAGTTCGATCTACTTATCAGCCGCCGATTGCGATCATGCGCCGGTTCGGCTGGTAGTTGTCGCGGAAATCGTGTTCTTTCGGTTTCCGGGCGACGACGTGGTGGATGAAGTCCGCCAGTTCCGTGTCGTTGCATCCCGCACGCAGGACACTGCGCAGGTCGAACTCCAGGAAACTGCCCAGGCAGGGACGCAATTTACCATCACTGGTTAGGCGTAGCTTGTTGCAGGTTTCGCAGAAGTGCAGGTTGGTCATCGCGCCGATGAAGCCGATTTTCTGCTCCGTGCCAGGAACGGCGTAGTAAGTGGCGGGGCCGTTGGTCTTGAAATCGGGCAGGGGAATGAGAGACCCGAAGTGCTGTTCGATCATTTGTTTGGCCGTGCCGGTGGCCAGGAAGTTATCCTCACTCAGCACGTCCTGGGTGCTCACGGGCATGAGCTCGATGAAACGTAGCAGCAGGCCTTTTTCCCAGGCGTAGTTGATCAGCGGCACGAACTCCTTTTCCGTCTGGTTTTTCATCAGCACGCAGTTCAGACGGATGCTGCGGAAACCTGCGGATATGGCCGCATCGATCCCCTCCAGGACCTTCGGCAGCAGGTCGCGGTTTGTGCTGCGCTGGTAGGTGGCGCGATCCAGGGAGTCGAGGGACACATTAGCGCTGCGGACACCAGCTTTCATCAAACGCTCCGCCATGGTGACACCGTTTTCGGTTTTGGAAAGGAGGGTGCCATTGGTGGAGGTGCCGATCTCCTGGATGCCGGCAATGGCGGAGATCTGCGCGCAGAAGTCGGCCACGCCGGGCCGGGTCAGCGGCTCACCGCCGGTGACACGCACCTTGCGGATGCCCAGGCCGGAGCCCACGCGGATGACACGTAGCATCTCATCATAGGTCAGGACTTCGTCCTTCGGTGCCCAGACCTGCTCCTCCTCCGGCATGCAATAACGGCAGCGCTCATTGCAGCGATCCGTGATGGAGACGCGCAGGTAGGAGATGCGATGGCCGTAGGCGTCTTCCACAGAGGTTATTCCAGCACGGGGCCTTTGACCGACCAGCGGTTCGTGACGAATCCCGTGGTGGATTTTTCCTTCCACTGGGCGAAATGGGGGGTCTGGTAGTGGGCGTCCATGGCATCCTTGTCCACATAGCTTTCGCTCAGGGCGAACATATTGGCCTGATCAAACTGGCGGCTGACCTCAAAGCGCAGGCAGCCGGGCTCCTTCACCGACTCGGCGGCATTGTAGGTGATGACTTCCAGGAATTCATCCACACGGGCAGGATCGATCTCGAGAATGACAATGACATTGATCATATAATTCAAAAGACTGAGCCGATTTTACGCTAATATGCAACCCTGCGATGTCGTATAAACGGGCTAGTTATTCCCAATCCCAACCGCCATGAAGCTGACATTGTCCCTCATTCTCCTCCTGGCCGTATTCACAGCCGCCGCGCAAGAGCCCAAATCCGCCTCCCCGGTGCCTGCTAAACCTGTCGAGGCAGTAAAAAAGGAGGAGCCTGCCGCCGCTCCAATCCCCAAGGTTGAAGGCAAGCCTGCACCTGCCGCGCCGCCTACTCCGGCACCGGTGGCCAAGACGGCTATCCCGACGACTCCGGCACCTGCGCCAAAACCACAAGCAAAGCCAGTGGCTGCTAAACCTGCTCCACCGCCAATGCCCGTCTCGGTTTTCAAAGACAAAGCACTTGAGGCTGCCGTGCGGAAACAAGTTTTCACCAAGCGTGATAATCAGCAACCCATCACGGCAGAGGATGTTGCCACGGTGTCGATCATTGAAGGCAAGGGGCTCGGGATCACCGATCTTACTGGTCTTGAGAAATGCAGTGCTTTGGCTTCCCTGACGTTGACTGACAACAAGATCACTAATCTGGCACCCATCAAAGGCTTGGAGCGTCTTCAATTCCTGGATGTCGGTAACAATCAGATCGGTGACATCTCGCCACTGGCCGAATGCAAGGCGCTTCAATATGTGGAGCTAACCAATAACCAGGTGGTGGACGTATCTCCTCTCTGTAACATCGTTTCTTTAACTTCACTGTATCTGGCCGGTAATCAAATCCAGGATGTTAAGCCGCTCTTTAAGCTACCTAAAGTCTGGACCTTGTATCTGGAGGGAAACCAGATCAGCGATATTTCGGGAATCGGAACTTTGAAATGGCTTTCCATGCTTTCCCTCAAAGGTAACAAAATCACCGATATCAGTCCCCTGGAGCCACTGTCAGACCTACAATTTCTTTTCCTGGAAAACAATCAGATCACTGATTTGACAGCTCTGCACCGCATGTGGAAAAAAGACAATGAAGGTAGCCGTGAATGGGCACCTTACTGCCAGATATTCATTGACAGTAACCCGCTAAGCGATGTCTCAAAAAAACTGGTGGAAGAACTGAAAGCCGCAGGCGCGCGGATCACTCCTTGAGAGGGGTGGCTTTAGATCCCAATGATGAAGCAGTCTCACGTTCATCATTCACATGAAACCAGATGCATCGATGCTGTTAGGGCACCTCTTCGCCTGAACCTGTGTAGATCCATTTATCGACTTTGCCGTTTTTGATCTGGGCTTGCGCCTCGGTATCAAATTTGCCGAACATGGTCTGCGTTTCATATTTCACGATCACTGTCCAGACGCCATCCGTCATTTGAGGTTCTCCCCATTCCTTGATACTTTCAGGCTTGATCTCTGTTACCTGACCGGATTTCATACTGGCAAGCAAAAGGGGGTAAGTTCCGTCCGCATCGCGGGCAGGTTTGTCATTGCCTGCACTAGCGGTCGCACCTGCGGTAGGCGGTGGGGCATTTTTGGCACGTTCAGCAGAGGCCAGTTTAAACTCGTGAGCTCGGCGCAGGGTTTCGGTGCGAGCAACCTTCCAGCGTTCATAAATTGCTGTGAGGGTTTCTTTCAGATCGGTGTCATCAATGCCCACTTTCCCTCGCATCGGAGAAGTTTCTGTGGGAGAGACCAAGATATCCGTGCCATCTTGTCCGACTGCCACAATGGTTCCACCTGCCTTGACCTGAGTGGCGGCAGTGTTGTTGCCGATTTTCATTTGAAGCGCCAGATCGCGCTTAAGCTTTACCTGACGAGGGAAGGCACTTTTGGGAATGGCTGTCCAGTTCTTCACAGCCACATCAATCGGGTCGAAATCAGGTGCAACAAACTCGCCTTCCTTCAGCTTTGGGGCCTCAAATTTTGGAACCATCGGAGCAGGAGAGGGCTTTGGAGCTTCCATCACAGGTTTGGGCTCTTCCATGACAGGTTTCGGCGGGGCGACGACGACCATCTCCTGTTTCTTTTCTACCTTGGGAGCAACGATCTCTTGGGTCTTCGGTTTGTGCTTCTCAAACTTCATTGAGTCTGCAATGATCGGATACACATACTGGTAAGCCACATAGCCAACGGCTGCTGCGAGGATGAGAACGAGGATGCCTTTCATAATGGATTGGACGATGCTGAGCTTTGCTGAGGAGAAATCAACGGCTAGACTTTTGCCTCCTTAACGAACAAATGCACGCGAATCTTGGCATGATGTCGAGACTGAGTCTGGCAAAAGGCTTCCTGGTCATCTGAAGTGTCTTTCTTTTGGTTTTTGTTAACCGGTTGAAATGCAAGCCCTTGACTTACTGCTTTGCTTCTTCGGCCTCAGCGCGATGCCGCTCCTTTCGTGTCCATTCTTTCCAAAACTCAGAATCCACCATTGTGGTCCAGGAGGGGGCTTTTCGCAATCGCTCATCTTTTTCTCTGGCCTCACAACCTGCCACGCCCCAGCGATCTTCATCTGGAAAGGCATCAAAACCGCGTAATCTCATGTGTTCCACGAGTTCCTCGGGGAGACGCACACCATAGTGTGAGACATAGATCCAAAGTCCCTCCGGCCATACCCAGACACCGTCGGTCAGATCTCGGCAGCCCATCTCAGGTCCGGAAGGGCCATCTGGAAAGCGGCACTGCGCCCAGCCCAGGCTTGAGGTGAAGACGATGCCATTGCGCAGATATGTAACGATCTTGGCCCGCTCCTCCTTGTGCCATCGGTGATCGATCAATCGTGCGGGATGGATGAGATAATCATCATCCAGTTTCTCTGACCAATAACCCACACACTTCAGCCGTGCCTCGCACGGTCCTGCCTCGAGAGGTGTAGGGGCCTGCACATCGACAGCCACTTTCACAGGCTGAAACCAACGCCAGGGAATCATGGCCGGGTTTGGATACCTCCCACTTTGAAGTGATCGAGTTTCTTTGGAGCACCATTCATCACCGAATTTAACACCCAAAAAGCTACGGACTCAAGGTCGGTCGATTTTGGGTGAGATGCTTAGACTGCGCCACGCTTGACCCAATTCCCAGCCCTCCACCCGTTGAACGATGCCCTGCAAGTTCGCGGGTATCGTTTTGCTAAGATAAACATCTGCTCGAGTGAGATGCAGGGTGAGATTCCCGTCTGCGCCTAACGACTGGGGCTGGGCTTCATCACTGTTGATCCAGCCGTCCTCCGTGAAGAAAATCACGGTTTCACCCGCCGTCAAAGGCCGGGCACTGGAACCCGGCTTGAGGGTGAGCGTGACCTTCGGTCCCTCCTCCTTGGCCGTGGCGGTCCAGGCCTCGCTGCGGCGGGCGTAGGCGGCGCGTTCCTTTTCAAAAAGCGGCTGCCATTTCGCATCGGGCCGGGATTCGTTCGCCACAGGCATGGCCAGGGAAACTGGCCTGTGGCCTGGATGGCAGGAGCTGCCACAGCACATCCAGGTGGCCTTGCCCTTCAGCGGGATGGTTTGCCCAGGGGCAAGGTCCGCAGGTGGCATGATCACCGTTTGCAGCAGCACATCCCGCTCATAGCCCTGGGCCTTGATGCGAAACATCAGCACGCTTTCCGGTTCCGGATATTCCAAGGGGCCGGCCTTGAATCCGGAGGGCAGATCCCAGGCAATGCTGGTGGGCACGCCAACGATCCCCGGCTGCCGCCAATACGTGTGCCAGCCCGGCTCATGCTGAATGAACAAACCCACCCGAAAGGGTTGACCGGGCACGATGGCGGTGGTCGCCGGGACGAGTTGGAGGGTCAGGCCGGTTTGGGCCAATGACGAATCACAAATGACGAATGACGAGAGCATGATCAACACCCACAAGGGCCATGCGACCCTCGACCCTCCCTTCGTCATTCTGCATTCGTCATTCGTCATTGTATTCAATACGGCGCATGCCCCGGCGTGCGTGCAAAGGGAATGACATCGCGGATATTGCTAACCCCGGTGACGAACATGAGCAGGCGCTCAAACCCGAGGCCGAAGCCGGCGTGCGGCACGCTGCCGTAGCGGCGCAGGTCCACATACCAGGAGTAGTCCTCTTCGCTCAGGCCATGGTGCTGCATGGCGGCACGCAGGACGTCAAGGCGCTCCTCACGCTGGCTGCCGCCGATGATTTCGCCAATGCCGGGCACGAGCAGGTCCATGGCAGCCACGGTTTTGCCATCGTCGTTCTGGCGCATGTAGAAAGGCTTGATGGCCTTTGGATAGTTGTAGATCGTCACCGGGCCGCGCACATGCTGCTCGGCGATGTAGCGTTCATGTTCGGTCTGCAGGGCCTCGCCCCAGATGACCGGATGCTCAAAGGTCTTGCCGGACTTCAGCAGCAGGTCCACGGCCTCCGTGTAGCTGATGCGCTCGAAAGGTTTTTCCAGGGTCTGCTTCAGGCGGTTAACCAATTCTTTGTCCACGAACTTGCTGAAGAACTCCAGTTCCTCCGGGCACTCGGAGAGCATGGCGTCCACCAGGTATTTCACATGCTCCTCAGCCAGGGTCATGTCGGCAAAGAGATCGTAAAAGGCCATCTCGGGCTCGATCATCCAGAACTCGGCGGCATGGCGTGCCGTGTTGCTGTTCTCGGCGCGGAAGGTGGGGCCGAAAGTATAAATGTTGCCAAGCGCACAGGCAAAGGTTTCACCTTGGAGCTGACCGCTGACGGTGAGGTAGGTGGGCCGGCCAAAGAAGTCGTCCTCCGGCTTTGCCGGCGCGCCTTGTTTGAGGGTGGTGACCCGGAACAGCTCCCCGGCGCCTTCGCAGTCGCTTGAGGTGATGATGGGGGTATGGACGTAAAAGAAACCGCGCTCCTGGAAGAAACGATGCACGGCGAAGGCCATGCGGCTGCGCACGCGGAAGATGTTGCCATAGAGATTCGTGCGCGGACGCAGATGCGAAATGGTGCGCAGGAACTCCGGAGTGTGGCCTTTCTTTTGCAGCGGATAGGTCGCATCGGCCTCGCCCAGCAGCCGCAGTTCGGAGGCCTGCAGCTCCCACTTTTGACCCGCTGCGGGGGAGGCGATCAGATCCCCCACGACCTCCACGGAGGCCCCAGTGAGCACGCTGGACAGCAGGGACGCCGACGGCAGTCCGGCATCCACCACGATCTGTAGTCCCCGGAAGCAGGAACCGTCCGTGATCTCGAGAAAGGCACAGGACTTCGACTCCCGCTTCGTCCGCACCCAGCCGCGGACGGTGATGGAAGACTGAGGTGATTCAGAGGCGAGGATATGACGCAGCGTTTCAGGCATGGCGCATCATGGACGGGAGAAATGCGGCGGGCAAATGGGATGAAGGGAGACTGATCGATGCCCGGAGCGCGGACCTCCGAGTCCGCAGCGGGTCGAAGCCGGGAAAGTGATAAGCTGCCAATCGAGATGACGGGCACCCAGGACGGGCCGGTGGGTCTCGAAGAAGTGGAAAGGCCCTTCGAGATGGATTGGCGTGACGACCTGCTGCGGTTTGGAAAACCGCGCTCCACTATCCTTTCTTCTTTTTCCCTCCGCCTTTGGGAGCTGGCTCGTTGGCCAGGCTAGGGCCTTGATCCGGTGGCATGGACTGGTGCCAGTCCGTGAGAGTCTTTACCAGCCGCTCTACCAGGGCGGGATTCTGGGCGGCCACATCCTTGGTTTCACCCCGGTCCTGGGCCAAGTCATAGAGCTGTGCATTCCCGCCATCGTAGTCGCAGAGCAGCTTCCAGTTTCCTTCACGGATGGCCAGGTCCGGCTGGTCGGGCAGGGTCATTTTCGACCACGATTTGCGATCTGGTGGACGTCGCCAACAGATGGGGGCGGTGCGGGAAACGTCTTCTCCCATCAGGGCAGGGGAGATGTCCTCGCCATCAAAGCTCACCTTCTGGGGAGCTGGGATGCCAGCCAGCTTCAGCAGCGAAGGGACCAGGTCGAAGGCGGCGAAGACGGAAGTTTCGTTGTGGGTGCCCGTCTTGTCCTTCGCCATGAGTCCCGGTCCCCAGACAATGAGGGGCGAGCGGATGCCGCCTTCATAGAGCCGGGTCTTGTGACCGCGAAAAGGACCAGCTGAGCCTGCACCTGGTTCGGGACCGTTGTCGGAGCAGATCAACACGAGAGTATTGTCACGCAGTGCAGGCGTGGCGCGGATGTGGTCGAAGAGCTTGCCAAACTGTCGGTCCATCTCCTTCAGCACGGAGAGATAGAGCCCGCGTTTTCCATCCGCCCACTGGTCCACCGGCGGCCAGTAGGGGCTGTGAACGTCATCAGGCCACAGGTTGATGTAAAAGGGCTTGTTGTTCTCCGCAGCTTTGTTGATGAAAGGGATGGCGGCATCAATAAAGCCCTCGGTGATCTTTGACCGCTGCATCCAGGTCACGGGCTGGCCCAGACGTTCGGCATCTTCCCAAATTTTGCCCGGCTCCTTGTCGCCGGGCTTGAGGGTCAGGGGCAGCAGCTTCGGTCCCATTCCCTCAAAGTTGGTTAGGGATTCATCAAAGCCATAGGCGGTGATGGGCGGCGCATCATCCACATCCCGCTGCCCGCCGAGATGCCATTTGCCGAAGTGTCCGGTGGCATAGCCGCCCTGCTGGAGGAAGCGCGCCAGTGTGGGTGCCTTTAAGTCCAGCCATTGACTGACCCCGCGCCGTTCATTGTCCGCACGGTTGTTTAAAAAAGACGTGATCTCCCACCGCTGCGGATACTGCCCCGTGGTCAGCGCACAGCGGGAAGGGGAGCAGATGGGCGAGTTCACATAGAACTGCGAGAAGCGGATGCCCTCCGCAGCCATGCGGTCCACGTTGGGGGTCTTTGCATCCGGGTTGCCAAAGCAGGAGAAATCACCCCAGCCCATGTCATCAATGAAGACCATGACGATGTTCGGACGCTCCGCCGCCCACGATGAGGGGATGAGGAGAATGCAGGACAGGAGGAAGGACAGAAATTTCATGGGCAGGAAACCGGGACCGGTTTTGAAGACACACTCGCAGACGACCCAAAGCCATGGACCTTTCAGGGGCCGGCCACCATCACCTATCCCATTTCCACCTTTGGCGATGTGAGCTTCGCCAGCGGCCTGGGGCCGGATCATTTCACAGGCAGTCGCGGCAGTTTCACTTCCACGTCGTTCTCCTGCACCGGGCCGGAAGTGCTGCGGCCCCTGGCGATGTAGCTTTCCAGAAGGGCGGCCAGGCGTGCGGCTTCAGCCGGGTGTTGGGCGATGAGGTTGGTCGTCTCGCCAGGGTCTGTGGCCAGGTCGTAAAGCTGCGCGGCAGGCAGGCCCTGGCGGGCGGCCTCGCCATCGTCCGGAGTGCCCCAGCCGCCGCTGCCTGCGCAGAAACAGAGCTTCCATGAGCCCTGCCGGATGGCGAACTGGCCGTTGATGCTGTGATGAACGATGGCTTCTCGTCCGGCTGGAATGTTTTGACCTTTCAGGGCAGGCAGAAAGCTGACGCTGTCCGGTGCGGCGCTCTCCGGCAGGGGAGTTCCCACCACATCGGCGGCCGTGGCCATGAAATCCCCGAGGCAGAGGGTGGCATTGCTGGTGCTGCCTGCTTTGACATGGCCGGGCCAGCGCACCAGGAAAGGCACCCGGTGACCGCCATCCCAGATGTCCGCCTTGTAGCCCCGGTATTGCGCGCTGGCATGGTGGCCCTGTTTCTCCAGTGACTTCACATCGGCCTGCGGAGAGCAACCATTGTCGGCTGAAAAGATCATCAGCGTGTTTTCAGCGAGGCCGTTTTCATCCAGGGCGGCCAGGATGCGGCCCACCGTGGCATCCGTCTGCATGACGAAGTCGGCATAGGCCCCCAGTCCGCTTTTTCCCTGCCATTCCGGGGCTGGCAAAATGGGCGTGTGGGGAGAGGTCAGTGGCACATAGAGGAAGAACGGTTGATCATGCTTCCCGCTCAGGTAGTCCACGGCACGCCTGGTCAGGCGCGGGAGCATTTCCACAGGAGGCAGGCTTTCCACCACACGGTCTCCTTCGATCAGGGAGGCCATGGTCCTGGCATTGGAACAGCCCCAAAAGAGATCGAATCCACGCGTCGTCGGTCCACCGATGATGCGGGATTGAGGCGGCAGCCCGCCGCGTCCCATACCCTGCTTCTTGTTAGGCTTGTTGGGCGCGGCATCGGATTGGAACCCGAGATGCCATTTGCCGATGCAGGCTGTGGTGTAGCCCTGCTGCTTCAGTAAACCGGCGACCGTCAGCCGGTCTTCGGCAATCAACGGCTCGTCATTGCCACCGTCCAGCACGCCTTTCTGCAAGCGCGTGCGCCAGGCATAACGCCCGGTTAGCAGGCCGTAGCGGGTCGGCGTGCAGACACTCGATCCGCTGTGGGCATCGGTGAAGGTCATGCCCTGGCCTGCCAGCTTGTCCAGGTGGGGCGTTTTGATTTTCCCGCGTGCCGGATTCAGGCATTGGATGTCGCCATAACCGAGATCATCCGCGAGGATGAAGACGATGTTGGGTTTCGCAGCCGCAGCCAGGGAGGCCGCCACCAGGAAGACCATCAAGGCGAATGGCGGGAGGCGATTCATGATCTGATTTTAGTTGGACGGGCGGGTTTCCTATGCCAGTCCCACATGCTTGAGCGCCTCGACCGGCGGGCCGTCAAAGGCTGCCAGGGACGCATTGCCACGATAGCCGATGTCCTTCATGCCCTCGGGGGTTGTGTAATAACCTCCGGCGGTGAGGTCGCGGTAACGTTTGAAAAAGGCCGTGGCTTTTTTGTGCTCGGGCTTCGCTTGGGAAGCATCGCAGATATCCTGACAGATGGCCTCCTGCTGGTCAGGCTGCAGCGCGGCGAAACCGGCTTTGAACCGACGTTGCGATTCGGCCTCCATCCAGTCCAGACCTTCGAGCACGAGCTTGCGGTCGGCGGCCTGTCCGGGATACGGGGAGCTGACCCATTCATCGATGAAGTCCGGCACCCCGACGGCGGAGGCGCTGGGGGACTCGTCATCCGCAGGGATGATGACATCGCACAGGGCCGTCGCCGTGCGGCGCTGGGTCTCCGTGAGGGTCAGCGGCCAGACATCACCGGGTTTGTAGATCTTCACCATCGTCGGGTCGGGGCCATAACCCGCCGCCTTGATCGGGGCGGAGGCTCCGGTGGACTGGGCATCCAGGTCACGGACGGTCAGGCTGGCCGCAGCGGTAAGCATCCAGCGCATGGCGACACGGCGGTCCATGCGGGGTAGCAGTTCGGTTGGGATCATGTCAGATGTTGCCTTTCTTCATTTCATCCATCACGTGGTCGGCCATGCGCCAGGCCAGGGCCATGATGGTGAGGGTGGGGTTTTTATCCGCTGTGCTGGCAAAGGGCGCGCCATCGGCCATGAAGAGGTTCTTCACGTCCCAGGTCTGGCTCCATGAGTTGGTCACGGAACTGTCCGCATCGGCGCCCATGATGGCTCCGCCGACTTCGTGGATGACGGAACCTCCCTGCCGGATCGCTTTCAGCGGATCGGCCTCCGGTGGCCGGGAGAACTTGCCGCCCAGGGCGGTCAGCAGTTCGCCAATGCGCTTCTGCTGATGCTTCACCTGGTTGAGCTCATGGTCCGACCACTTCCAGTGAAAGCGCAGTCCAGGGATGCCCCACTGGTCCTTCAAATCAGGATCGATCTCACAAAACGTCTGCTCATTCGGCAGCATCGTGCCCTGAGCGCCAAAGCCCAGGCGGCAGCCATAATAACGCCGTGCATCTTCCTTGAACTGTTTGCCATAGGACACGCCTTTGCGACCGGCCAAGCTGTCAAAGCCGTTGGCCACCGTCATGGACGGCATCTGCCTGCCGCTGGTGAACTCCAGGTGGTAACCGCCGGGGAAACCCAGCTCGCCTTTGCGGTTCAGGTCATGCTGGGTCCAGGGCACGTAGGCATGGGGGCCGCCCGCGCCGTCTTCATTGTGCAGCGGCATGCCCTCAAAGGCCGGGATGTGAGCGCTGAAGCTGCTGGAAACCGAATCCGTGATGTATTTGCCCACCTTGCCGCTGGAGTTTGCCAGTCCCTGGGGGAAGAGCGCGGACTTGGAGTTCAGCAGCAGGCGCACGGATTCCTGCGAACTCGCGGCCAGCACCACGATGCGGCCTTTGGCATGGTTCTCTTTGCCCGTCGTTTTATCAATGTAGGTTATACCCGTGGCCTTGCCTTCCTTGTTCACCGTTACCTCACGGGCCATGGCATTGGGGATGATGTCCAGATTGCCGGTTTCCAGTGCAGGCCGGAGATGCACCGTTTGAGAATCGTAGTTCGCCCGGATGGCGCAGCCGCGATGGCAGTCCGTGGCCCAGAAGCAGGGGGCGCGGGTGCGCATGGAGTCGGCCAGGATCTTCTGCGCCTTTGGATTGCCCGGGTGCAGTTTCTTCGGGATGTTTTCCGCATCCTGCGGCACGCTCAGCACCGCCCGATGGATATGGGCTACCCTCATGCCGGCTTTGGGGGCATGCTTTTGCGCATACTGCTCGCCCACCCGCAGCTTCGGCGCAGGTAGCAGCACGCCGGGGGAGGAATCGGGTGAGTTCTCCAGGCCTTCATTCTTGCCAAAGACACCCACCAGCATCTCCACCTTGTCATAGTAGGGGGCCACATCGTCATAAGAGATGGGCCAGTCAAACCCGGCTCCGTAAAGCGTGCGCGGCTTGAAGTCGTAAGGCCCGTTGCGCAGCGAGATGCGTCCCCAGTGGTTTGTGCGCCCGCCCATCATCCGCTGCCGCCACCAGCGGAACTGATCCGTTTCCGTCTGGCCTGCATTGGAGTAGGGCTCGCCAGGAATCTCCCAGCCGCTCTGGATCGAGCAGTCGTGAAACCCATACTGCTTGTCCGGTGTCTTCTCCCCCCGCAGAGGTGCATGACTGGGCAGTTGAAACATCGCCGTCTCCGTCTGCACATCGAATGACCGCCCGGCCTCCAGCATCAGCACCTTCACGCCCTCCATCGTCAGTGTGTAAGCCGTCTGACCCCCTCCCGCGCCTGAGCCGACAATGATGACATCATAGGAGGACTGAGCTTGATCGGCGGTGATGACAGGCATGACAGAGGTGGCGTGAATACTTCAAACGACCGCTTGAACATGCGTCTCTCAGAGAAGCTGTGATGTTGGCAGACACAGTCCTTGATGGAAGACTATTTTATACAACCACCTCCATCATAAGAGGTGGCTCAGGACGGAATCGAACCGCCGACACGGGGATTTTCAATCCCCTGCTCTACCGACTGAGCTACTGAGCCATTCCCGCTGTTTTGGCGGGCCGTGATATTGGCAAAGACTGAAGGGACGCGCAACGAGTTTTTGCTTTGAATTGAAGATTTAGTTCCGAGTTCAAGGTTGAGGAGAGGCCTGCCCGCTGGGCAACATTCTGACGGCCTGTGCTCAACGATGAAAACAATCTTGCACCCATCCGCTTTCATCATCTGCTACTCTCTCAAAGGCACCACCTTCCGATTCAGATCATGGCTGGCATGGATATGCCTGACGGTGCCGCTGCGGGATCGCATGAGGATGCTGTGAGTTTCAACACGATGACCGATCAATTTAACGCCTGGCAATAGCGGACTGTCGCTAATGCCTGTAGCGCAAAAGAGGGCGCTTTCACCCATGATGAGATCATCGCTGCGAAAGACTTGATTCATCTCGGCTGCACTTGTCGTGGCAGCTACTTCGGCACGATGGGCTTCATCGTGAAACCACATACGTACATCCATGTCTCCCCCCAAGCACTTGAGAGCGGCAGCAGCCAATACGGCCTCAGGGCTGCCTCCCATCCCGACATACATATCCACACCGCTGTCTGGCAGGGACGGAGCCACGGCGGCCGTAATATCGCCATCAGTGATCATACGCAGAGCAGCCCCGCAGGAGCGAATTTCCTCAATGATCCCGGCATGGCGAGGGCGATCCATCGTGACGACAACGACATCGCGCATGTTTTTACCAAGGGCATCGGCGATGAAAGCAATGACTTCTTTTAAAGGCATGTCGAGGAAAGAACGATCTCCTTTCTTCTTCAGCGCCCGTTTTACAGCAGGTCCATAGGCCAACTTATGGCTGTAAAAACTTGGAATGTTTTTCATCGAACTCGGGGCGCCTTCCGGTTTTTGTGCGGCGGCTATCACAGAGATGCTGTTGGGAGTGCCCTTGGCGATATTCGTCGTCCCATCAATCGGGTCCAAGGCGATGTCAAAACGCGGGCTGCCAGTCCTCCAGGTGCCCAGGTGCTCTCCGACAAAGATGCCTGGAGCGTTGTCTTTGATGCCTTCTCCGATGATCACCTCACCACGAATGTCCAGGATGTCGAATACGCCATAGATCGCGCTGCAGGCGGCTGCATCAGCCATCTCCTTCTCACCTCGGCCTAACCAATGGATGGATTGAAGGGCGGCGTTTTCCGTGGCGCGGACGAATTCAAATTCCAGTACACGCTCGAGATCCAGCGGGCTACGGAGAGGTGGGAGGTCGGAAGGGGGCATGGTGGTTGGTTGATTAAACAAGGCGCAATCTTTAGGGATGCCAAGGACGGAAGTGTTTCAGATTCAGCAAAGCGTGTTCAGTTCACGGCAACTATCATAGGCGGGAGTGAAGGATGAATGAAATGCTGAAAACGGTCCTGCGGCTATTCGGTTCTTGGCATTTCTGCGGCCCTTTGCCAGTATGGATTTATGATTCTCTCCGCCCAGCATCTCACCAAAAAGTTTCCTGGTGTCATTGCCCTGAAGGATGTTTCATTTGATCTGCGGGCGGGGGAGATTCATGCCTTGTGTGGGGAAAACGGAGCAGGTAAGAGTACTTTGATCAAACTGCTCTCTGGCATCCATTCGCATGGCAGCTATGAAGGTCGTTTTGAGGTCAGTGGTCAGGAAGCGCAGTTTCATTCCATCTCGGATGCAGGTCGTGCCGGGATTGCCGTGATTTATCAAGAGCTGGCGCTGGTTAATGAGATGAGCGTGGCCGAAAATATTTTCTTGGGAGGAGAGCCACGTCGTTTTGGCGGGTTCATCGACTGGCCCAAAATTTACCGTGAGGCGAAAGCGCTGCTGGATCGGTTCAAAGTGGACCTCGATCCTGCCGCTCGTGTAGGCTCTCTCGGTGTGGGGCAAAAGCAGTTGGTGGAGATCGTTAAGGCGCTGGCCAAGGACTCGAAGATTCTCATTCTTGATGAACCCACGGCGGCCTTGGCTGAGCATGAGGTGCTCATCCTGCTTGATATTCTCAAGGACCTCCGGGCGCAGGGTATGGCTTGTGTTTATATCAGTCACAAGCTGGATGAAGTCTTTGCCATATCAGACCGAATCACAGTCATTCGTGATGGCACCAGCATCATTACTAAAGATGCCAAAGACATGACCAAGGCGGAAGTCATTCAACACATGGTCGGGCGCGAGATTACCGATCTATTTCCGCGCCGTTCCGGCAAGGTCGGCACCACCATTCTAAAAGTGGAAAATCTCTCGGTCAAAGATGATCATGGTTTACCACGTCTTCACGATATCAGTTTTGACCTGTGTGCCGGTGAGGTGCTCGGCATCGGCGGGCTCATGGGGGCGGGACGCACAGAGTTGCTCATGCATCTCTTTGGGGCCTGGGGACGACGTACCTCTGGACAAGTTCAATTATCAGGCCGCAGTTTGCAGGGGCTTTCACCTTCCCAAATTCTGAAGACAGGTCTGGCACTTGTCAGTGAAGATCGCCGTCGTTATGGATTGGTGATCGAACAGGAAATTGGCTTCAATATGTCACTCTCTTCGTTGGATCAATTCAGTCGGGCTGGTTTTGTCAATCGCAGCCGCGAGAGATCGCGTAACCAGGAGTATTTCAAAAACCTTCGTGTCAAGGCTACTGGGCTGGATGCGGTGGTGGGACGTCTTTCGGGTGGAAATCAGCAAAAAGTCGTGTTGGGCAAAGCTCTCATGACAGGGCCGCAGGTTGTCATGTTGGATGAACCGACGCGCGGTATTGATGTCGGGGCCAAGCTGGAGATCTATGAGCTGATCAACCAATTGACGGAGGAAGGTAAGGCTGTGCTGTTGGTGTCCAGTGAACTGCCGGAGCTGATTGGCATGAGTGACCGCATTCTTATGCTGAATGAAGGCCGAATCGGCGGCAGCTTTACGCGGGCCGAGGCTACGCAGGAGCGGCTGATGGCTGCGGCGATGGGGCAGGGGGTGGCGATGAAGTGAAGGCGTTTGTTGGTGAAGACGGGACGCCATTTGGGAATAAAGGCAGTCGGATCTTCTCGCATGAGGCGGCAAACCTGCTGTTCTTATGAAGACAATCACGCTACTCAATGGAGCTCTGGCTCTCACGATACTAACCTCATTTCCTAACTGCGCACGCGCCACTGACTCTGGCAACCCTGTCGAAATCGGCCAGGTCAATTGGATGCGCGATGTGGATAAGGCACTGGCTCTTTCAGAGGCAAACCATCGGCCCGTATTCCTTCTTTTTCAAGAAGTGCCTGGCTGTTCCGGTTGTCAGCAGTTTGGGCGTGAGGTGCTCAGCAACCCGGCGATGGTTCAGGCGATTGAAAAGCATTTTGTGCCCGTCTTCATCGCCAATAATCAGGGTGGTAAAGATGCAGAGACACTGCGGCGTTTTAAGGAGCCTGCATGGAATTATCAGGTTGTGCGTTTTCTGGATGCCAAGGGGCAAGACTTGGTGCCGCGCAAGGAGGGGGTCTGGTCCGTCAAGCCCTTGGCTGAAAGGATGATCCAGGCGCTGGAGAAATCTGGCAGCGCCGTCTCTGCGGAACTCCAAGAACTAGCCGGTTTAAGGGCGGCAATGTCGCAGATTCAGCGCGCAGCTTTTTCTCAATTCTGTTTTTGGACAGGGGAGATGAAGATCGGTCAAATCGAGGGCGTGATAAAGACAGAGGCTGGTTTTTATGATGGGCATGAAGTCACCCTGGTGGACTATGATCCATCCCGAGTTTCCTTTGACACCTTGGTTGATAAAGCCGCTACCGCTCAATGCGCAGATCGCGTTTATGTCACCACACAAGATCAGGCACGGCTGGCCAAAAAAGCCGGTCATGCACGTATTGGAGAGCTGAGAGATGGTTATCGCTCGGCACCCGCTTCAGATCAAAAAAAGCAGATCGAAGGGACTTCCTTGGCTCGCGTGCCAATGACCGCTGAGCAGGCGACGAAAGTCAATGCCTTCATCCGTGTAGATCCCGCCAAAGCGATGGAATACCTCACGGCGGAAAAGAGTCCGACAAGGTGAGTGGCAAATGCGGTTCACGAATCTCTTGGCGAAGCTGATTTCCTTTCTACGCTTCGCTCCCCCATGTCTGTGAAGCTCCGCCTCAATACTGCCTCTGCCACCCACGTCGTCCTCGCCAAAGTCGGCAACCCTCAGCGTGAAGAACCGCTCCAGACGTCCAAGGAAGTCTTCGCGATTTTAGAGGAAGATCAGCCCACGTTGACCGCCATTTTTTTGAAGCCTTTCAAGAATCTGATGGCCCATCGGTTTACTCATCATTCCTCGCTGGATCAGCATGAAATGAATACCTGTGTAAAGGCGATTTTTGAAACGAAACAGGGGCTTTATCAGCGTGGTGTCGAGATCGCCAAGCGTCTTTACTCGAAATCCAATCACCCAAACATCAAGGCAGGTGACCTCTGCATTGCCCACATTAAAGAGGTCCAGATCGACGACCAATTTGTCCAGGGGCTTTGCATTCTAAAGTCTGAAAGTGTTACGCCCTTTCTCAGCATCACCACTCGCGACGGCGATCTGCAAATCTCCACCGAGCAGGGCATCAACCCTGACAAAATCGATAAAGGCTGTCTCATTCTCGATCATTGGTCCAAGAAGGGTTACTATGTCCTCACCTTTGACCGCAGCGGCACGGATTCACGCTTTTGGGTGCGTGATTTCCTGGGCGTGGAGGCGGTGCCGGATGCCGCTTTTCTCACCAATACCTATGCCAAAATGGCTGTGGATTTCCTGGAGGAAACAAAGCCTGAGGAGGATACCCCGCCTTGGGACACCTGCAATGCAGCCCGCGGAGCTTTAGAATACTTCGAGGAACGCGAAAAGTTTGATCTCCAGGAGTTCGAGGAAGAAGTTCTCAAGACCCCGGAAGCAAAGAGTAAATTTCAGGAGCACCGCGCTCGCATCGAGGAAGAGCAGGGGCAGCCACTGGAGACATCCTTTGAAATCTCCAAAAAAGACGTCACCAAAGCCAAGAAGCAAATCAGTGCGGTGCTGAAGCTGGACACCGGTGTGGAAATTCATGTGAAGTCCACACTCTCCACGGAGCATGATCCAGTGCTGGAGCGCGGCTATGATGACCGCAAAGGAATGAAATACATCAAAGTGTATTTCAACAAGGATCTCTCCGCATCACCTGCTTGAGATGATGCCTGCTTACATTTACCTAACTGATAGTGTCGGATTTCCTGGGCTTCATTCTGTTTTACTCAAGGCACCTGGAACCAATCGTGCGAGGTCTTGGGGCAGGGGAGATTGAAAGATGAGTTCACGCTCATCTTCAGGATGCAACAGCTTTAGGTAGCTGGCGTGGAGGCCGATTCTTTTGATGGGATCGCTCTTGGCACCATATTTTTCGTCGCCGACGATGGGGCACCCGGCTGCTGCGAGCTGGACGCGAATTTGATGTCTGCGCCCGGTCTCTAGGGTGATCTCAAGAAGGCTACGTCCGTAACCGGTGCCCAACACTCGGTAGTGTGTGGTGGCCTCGCGTGCAGTGGGGCTAGCGTGATCTGTGGCGTAAACACGATGCGGTTGGGTTTCATCGATGAAACCTTTGAGAGTGCCTGTTTCGGCGGGCGGCTTGCCCTCCACAATCGCGTGGTAGCGTTTCTCCATGCGAGCCCAGTTTTCCTGGAGCCAAGTTTTGGCATCTTCGGTTTTTGCTAGGACGAGTAGCCCTGAGGTTTCCCGGTCCAGACGATGCACGATCCAAAGACGGTCATGGCGTCCGTGAGTGCTCTCCCGCAAATAATCCGTCATGATGCGAAAGGCTGTCTTTTCCCGCTCGGTATCGGTGGCGATGGTGAGGAGGTTGACGGGCTTGCGGATAACTAAAAGTTCGTCATCCTCATGCACCACACTCAGTCCGGCGGGAAGCGGTGTGGTGACCGGCGGTGCTTTTTGCGGTTGGATGCTGATCACATCGCCAGGTTGTAGCTGATGATCGTGCTGGTTTATGGCTCGGCCATTGACCTTCACGGCATCGAACCGCAGCCATTGCTTAATCTTTGTGCGCTTTACCTCCGGCCAATGGGTAAGGAGGAAAGGCAGGAGGGCGGCGGATTCAGTGGCGGTTTTGGATGTCATTCTCCGGTTTTTCTAACGAGGCGAAACTGTCGCTGATATTTCAGCGGAGTCATGCCCATGTGACGATGAAAGTGCTGGGTGAAGCTGCTCTGGTCGCAGAAGCCATGGGCGGCGGCGACATGGCTGATCTCTGCGCCTTCATGTTGCAGGGCATCGCAGGCGGACTGAATGCGCAGTTTCATGATGAAGGTTTGTGGGCTAAAGCCGAAAGTCTCGACAAACTTGCGATGAAGCTGACGAGTAGAAATATGCACCATTTCGGCGAGTTCCTCCACAGTGATGCGTTCCCGGAAATGCTCGCGGATGTAAGTCAGGGCGCGTTCGATCTGGCGATAGGGATGTACCGTCTGCACGGCATGACCATAGCTTTGCGTGGTGCCCATGATGCCGATGACTTTCCCTGAGCGGTTACGCACGGGCAGTTTGTTAGTGATGAACCAATCCGGGATACCCTGAGGGGTAAAGAAGAGTTCCACCAGATTCAGCCTTGCCTCTCCAGTGCCTAGAACCTGTTCATCATCACGCCGGAAGTTTTCGGCGAGCCGCGTCGGGAAGAGATCAAAGTCTTCCTTCCCGATGAGATCTGCCTCATTTTGATAACCCAAGCTTTCGACAAAGTGCTGGTTGGCGCAGACGATCTGAAATCGGCTATTTTTGGCAAAAAAGGAGATTCCAGGCAAATGATCCAGCAGCCGGTAGAATTGGCTCTCCGGTGCCAAGGCTCGTAGGAAACGGTCGCGAATTTGTTCGGGGCTGGGCATCGCGGCTGCGTCGGGGGGGAGTTCAAGTCCCTCGGCGACGGTTTCAATCTTCCATCAGTTTGACGGCGAGTGAGCGCATCGTTTGGCGGTAGGTGGCGTTATTCAGGCGGTCGAAGGATTCATCCAGATTGCGCAAGATGCGCAGGAGAATCGCGTCTGTCGTGGCGGAGGTGCGGACCACGTCTTCGATGGAGGGATTGGCCGCAGGATGATGGCGGGCGACATCGCTGGAGAGCATGAAACGTCCGCGATTGAAACAATCCACCAGCCAGATGCGGTCTGCATGCTCCACACGGGCCAGAAAGTGACCGGGGAAGTTGCAGCCATGAATCTCGATGCCGAATCTTTGGCCTAACAAGCGATAAAGACAGCACAGGCTGATCGGATTGCCCAGACCCGTTTCCAGCACCCAAAAAAGATTGCTGTTTTGCGGTGTGTAGTAGTCCTTACTGTTGCCGCGAAAGCGCACGCTGCCATCACTGGAGGCAAACATCCACTCGCTGAGCTCCCGCGCATCCATGCGGCCTTGATCGCGAAAAGCTTCCTCTGCGAGGGCATCCATTCGCAGGGCCAATTCGCCGGGTTGCGTGCGCCAACCCTGCAAATAAGCGGAGATCTGGGCCATGCCTTCCTCCAGTTGGGTCGTCGGGTTGTCCAGCCATCGCCATCGCATCCAGGTTTCCTCCAGCTCGGCCCGGCGGGCGGGTTCCAGAAGGCGTCCCATGTGGCGTTCTTCATCCGCCGTCAGTGGACGGTCCATCAGGCGCAACCGTTCAGGCAGATCCCGGCGGATGCTCCACAGTTCCTTCTGCACAGCCTCCTGCACGATCTGGGATTCATCATCCAAGAGGGAGATGAGGTGATCGAGTTTGGCGTGTCCTGACATGGCCTTTGTTTTAGCAGAGCACCTGCGGGTTCAAAGGCGAAAGTTTGACCTCTTTTGGTAAAACATGCGTCTTTTTTGTGTTTCCCTTTCCATGACTTTTAAGTAAAGTTTAATAAATGGTTTTTCAGACCCTGTTTCGCCATTGGTTGATTCGGCTTTTTCTGGCCGGTTTTTTCGTCTCTACAGGGCACGCCTTGACCTTCAACACCGTCATTTTGGATGCCGGGCACGGAGGAAAAGATGGCGGGGCCGCTTGGCATGGGCTGGTGGAGAAACGGCTGTGTCTTGACGTCGCTCAGCGCGTGGAGCGCCTCCTGAAGGCCAGGGGATTGCGGGTGGTCATGACCCGGCGCACGGATGTCTTTGTGGAGCTGAATACACGCGCCCGGATCGCCAATCGCTATTCAAAGTCCGTTTTCGTCAGCATTCATTTCAATGCCAGCCGAAAGACCAGCATCAGCGGATTGGAGGCCTTTTATCGCAGCTCACGGGGGAAAATCCTTGCCGCCAGCATCCTGCGCACTCTGGATCGCAAGATCACGGGCACCAATCGCGGCCTGTTCAATCGCGACTTCAAAGTGCTGCGTGAAACCCGCATGCCCGCCGCCGTCGTGGAGTGCGGTTATCTCAGCAACCGCACCGAGGCGAAACGCTGCGGCAGCCCTTCCCATCGTCAAGCCATTGCAGAAGCCATCGCCTCAGGCATCTTAGCCGCCCGAGGATGATGAACAATGAAACCCTGACTCAACTGGTGGTGCGAGTCACCCCCAATGCCCGCAAGTCTGAGATCATGGGCTGGGGTATGGATGAAAAAGGCCGCCCAGTCTTGCTGATCAAGCTGGGAGCCCCGCCGGTGGATGGAAAGGCCAATGTGGAGCTCATCCAATTCCTGGCCCAAGCGCTAGGCTGCGCCAAAAGTCAGGTCACCCTGCTGCGTGGGGAGGGCAGTCGGCAAAAAGTCGTCGAGTTGCCGCAGACAGCCTATGCCAAGCTCCCACATCCGAAGGGGTAAAGTCGCTCACGGAGTATCCAGCCCAAAGAACATCATGTGCTGCCACGGCAGCTCATCAAATTCGCGGACCAGTTTAAACCCGTTGCTCGTCAGTTCCTTGTTGATTTGAGCCTTCGTCATCTTGTGCTCCGGTTTGATCGGCACACTGTCATCCTCCGCACGGAACTCGACCAGCACGATGACACCCTGCGGTTTCAGGGCCTTCCGCATCCCGGCCAGCATGTGTTCCGGGTGGGAAAACTCATGATAAACATCCACCAGCAGGATCATATCGCATGAGGCCTCCGGCAGCATCGGATCATGCGGCTCCCCCACGATGCTTACGATATTCGTGATACCCTTGGCTTCAGCCCGCTTCTTCAGCATCGCGATCATCTCCGGCTGCACCTCCACCGCAAACACCTTCCCGTCTTTTCCCACAGCCTCCGCCATCGGCAGCGTGTGATAGCCATTGCCACTGCCCATGTCACACACAGCCATCCCTGGCTGCAGTTTCAGTTCCTCACGCATTCGCAGCGTGGATTCCTCTTTGTCACGCTTATGCCGGATCAGCCAGCCCGCCCCCTGCCAGTGCATGGTCTGCGCGATCACACGGCCTTGATACTCTGCCAAAGGAGCCGGTGCCGGGGTTGTCTGGGCCTGGAGACTGAGAGCCGTCAGTAGCAGTAAAACAAAGCATTTCATGTCGGTAAGCGTAAACGCTACGTAATCTCTTTCCATGCGGGACACTCCACCGCGCCAATAAAAAATTGAGTGTGTGAAACCACTCATTTCCAGAAATTATGGAAATATGAATTATTTGCACTTGCGATAATTTTAATAATTCATAGAATATACGGGAAGCCTGACAAAATTATGAAAAAGCTGATCCTCATCCAGAATGACTATCCCTCCACTGGCAAGAGCACGCTGGCTCAATGCTGCGCCCGTTACCTGAAAGAATATGGTGCTGCGCATCAGATTCTTCGTCTCCTCGAAGACGCAGGAACGGACAACACGGGTCGCGTTTTTGACGGCAGCACCCTCACCGCAGAAACCCTGCTTCGTCGTCTGGATGTCAGCCCCATCACCATCCTGGAGGTCGCCACCGGCATGGGCGAATTTTTTGAAAAGCTCTATCAGGACGCTCAGCTCGAGACCCGCCTCCCTCTGGCCAATGTCTCCCTCTCCGTCGTCCTCCCTGTCACCTGCGAGCACGACAGCTTTGACTCCGTCATTCAGGCCTCCGAAGTCTATTCCGACCACGCCGAATACACCATCGCCCACCTCATCACCAGCAGCTATGAGGATGACGACAAAGTCTGGGACACCAGCTACGCCGCCCGTGTTATGGACATGTATGATGCCGTGGAACTTTACATCCCTGAGATCGGCATGCACCTCGAGATTGAACTGCGTGGCCGCCACGCCAGCCTTGAGCACGCTCTCCTGGACCCTCAGGCCGACGAGCATTTTGGCAAAGACTTCACCAAATGGATGAGCCGCGTCATGGGACAGCTCGATAGCGCCCGCCAATACCTCTTCGGCGACGCCTTTCACCCCACCACCGCCCCCAAGCCCGTCAAAAAAACCCGAGCCAAAGCGCGTGCGGTTTAAAGCACCTAACCACCCTTCTGCCCTCATTTCATAGCGCGGCAGGGCATCTCCTGGTTCAAGTAAACGATCAAGGCTCCGGCCGCTGAATCGGCGCGGTCCTGATCATGCCGTCGGCGCAAACGACCAAATCGTAAGCACTGGCACCTCCGCCGTCTCCGACGCCTAAACTGATATAAACCGCCTTCCCATCGGCGGAAAAAGCCACCAAAGTATCAATCACCTGACTGCTAAAAGAAGCAGGTTTCAGCCAGGGCAAAAAGACGTGATCAAGATACCTTTGCGGAACGTCCACCTTGGTCTCCCCAAACCAAACGGTCAGGGCAGACAACTGCGGGACACCATCCTCGGGCAGGGTCGCGGTTGTCCCATAAACACTCTCGCCATCCACCGTGGCCGGAAACACCTTCTCCTCATCACCGGACCCGACCACCCGCAAATCCGTCGTCTGATGAGCCGCCCGGGAAAACGGCCGGGCCGAGGCCGTGACCTTCACCTTCATGCTGCCCACAGATCCCTCGTAAAGAACCGCATCCTTCGGGTAATCAAAAGCCATCGCCTGCGCCATCAAATGCACGAATCCAAAGGCGTAGGCTAAAAGGGGGCGAATAGTCATAAGCACGTTATGGTAGCAGTTTAATCGGCGAGCAAGCGAGTGTGCGGCATAAAAAGAAGCTCTCACGGGATGCCAGTCACAGGACCATCGCCTTCTGTGCCTAGCCGTTCAAGGAATGGTCTCGTCAGAGTTCCCCTCGGAGTGCCGACGCCCCCGTCGGCATTGGGGCAAAAGGGATCAGTCATCAGTCTTCAGTCATCAGTGGACTGAACACTACCCCCCTCCTCCCTCACGGCCTTTTCAGGTAAAAAATCAGCTCATTCAGCTTGCTGATCACCTCCTGCATCTGGCCCGGATCATACGTCGGGTTCGCCACATCCGGCGTCAGGGGGAAGACATCGCTCACGCTGCCGGCGGATTGGCTGAGGATCGCCGCATTCATCTGCGCCGTCGTCACCGGTCCCGGCGGCCCCTGGATGCCGGGCGGTCCTGGCGGTCCCGGTGGCCCGGCCGGGATGGCATCGATCAGCGCCTTCAGGCCTTGGAGCTGGGCGCGCATTTCCGCTGAGGAATTCGGCGTGTTATTGGCCGGTAGATTGGGATCAAAGGACATGAAAGGGGGAGTTGCCAGTTGTTTGCCGTGGTTGGTCGCTACGCGCCGTTGTCAGTAGTTGCGGGGAAGGGTAGCGGGAGTTGGCAGTTGTTTGCAGTGGTTGTGGGGCAGTGGTTTCCAGTCTTCCCACACGCGGACGATCAGCGTTCGATGTTCGGTGTTCGGTGTTCAGCCTTCGATGTTCGCCTGTTGATGTTCAGCGTTCCCCATTCGTCATTCCCCACCCTCACGGCACCGTCACCTCCACCTCCGGGCTCGGCGGGGCCTCCCCGCCGTCATTCGCCGCGATGATGCGCAGCTTCACCACCTGCGCGGGCGTGTAACCTTTCAGAATCACCGCCAGATCCTTCGCATTCGCCTTCGTCTCCCACTCCGTGCTCACGCCCACGATGAACTGCTCGATCCGATAGCGCGTCGCCCGTGTCGCATAGGTCCAGGACAGCTCGATCCGCCCCGCGCCTGCCCCCGCTCCCACCAGAGACACCACCGGCAGCGGCGCACTCGGGTTCGCCGGGATGTTCAGGCCAAAGGCCTCCCACAGCGGATCATCGGGTGCGATCAGTGTCCCCAGCTCCTGGATCAGCCCCCGCACTCGCTTCCGCAGCGCCGCCTCCGCTGTCTGCTTCGTATTCAGCGCCGTCGTCTGGGCGGCCTCTGCCGCACTCACCGCCGTCCGCGCATCGGACAGCGCCGTCCACGCCGCCGCACACAGCGCCGCCGTCGCCCCCATGCCCACATTCTCACTGGCCGGCACCGCCGTGAAGTAATTCTTCAGCGCATCCAACAGCGTAAACCGCTTGTCCTGCGTGGTGGGCACCCCGGTCGAGGCACCTGGAAACCCCGTCGGCTCCCAGGCCGTGCTCCACCTTTCACCCAGCAGTTGCCGCAGCCGCAGCTTGCAATTGTTGATGCACGTCGTGCCCGCCTCATCCGCCACCTTCAGCCCCGCATTGGCCGTCGCCAGCAAGGTCTTCTTCAGGCCCAGTTGCGTCTCCGCCGTGGACAGGGCGGCGATGACGGCGCGCAGCACCGCCTCCGTGTTTTGCAGGATGCCGATGGTCGCCTCATGGGCGGCACAGCCGTCCGCCATGCGGTCGGCCAGGGCGCGGAGCACATCGGGATTATCAGGGGTAGGGTTCGAGGCCATGGTTCTTCGGTTCAGTTTGCGTTTCGGTTTCGGGGCGGTCGGGGGCAGGGCAGGGGGGCCGGGACTGTCCCAGCTCCCCTGGTCCCAGAATCCCTCATCCCAGTTGAGCGGTGGCATGAGGGGGAAAGTCAGGCGCTCCCGCCGGGGCAGGCGGCAGGGGCGGGGAAAGATTGATAAAAGCCGGGCGCATCAGGCCCCATCGGCTCCTGCCCGGTAAAACGTCTCCTTCGGCGTCAAAAGAGAGCCAGGTCTGTCTTCTCCCGCTTTGCGAATGAGCACTGGGGAGACTTGGGAACGTCCAAACGCTTTGCAAATGAGCACGGAGGAGACTCGGGAACGTCCAAACGCTTTGCGAATGAGCACGAGGGAGACTGGGGAGGCTCCAAACGCTTTGCGAATGATCACGGGGGAGACTGGGGAAGCTCCAGACGCTTTGCGAATGAACACGGGGGAGACTGGGGAGGCTCCAAACGCTTTGCGAATGAACGCGGGGGAGACTGAGGAAGCTCCAGACGCTTTGCGAATGAACGCGGGGGAGACTGGGAAGGGGCCATTCGCTTTGGCTGTGACTGTGGCCGAGAGCCGATGGATTCATCCGGTTTTGTGCTGACGGGGCGTGAAGTCTCCAGCGTGCTTGCAGCCGTTGCCGGACCCTGCTTTCACGCCTGCCCCGGCCCCTGCATCGTTGCTTGGGTTTCCTCCCGGCACACGAGGCCCCATCCCGGAAATCCCGGCACAGCCCCCTCGGCAAATCATGGAACAGCGCAATCGACATGCCGCCCATTACAGCCTAAAACCCGCCCAAAACCTAATGAACAAGAGTATGTAAAAAGCGCCGCATCCATCACGCCTCAAACGAGGCCTCCGTCACCACCACCGCCAAGGGCACCTGCAAGGCCACACAGATCCTCTCCACCGTATTCATGGTCGGATACCGTTGATGAGTCTCGATGCACTGCACCGCCGGCAGCGACAGCCCCGCCCGTTCGGCCAGCTCTCCCTGCGTCAGCCGCATCTGCTCCCGCCGCTTACGAATCACATCACCGATTTTGCTAGTCACCGGCATTGGGTCATTCAGGGGCATTCTCGGGCGATCCATGAAGCCTACTAAGCACAAAACTTGCCGGGCTGAGAAACAAACAAATGTATGTATGAGCTGTTTCAGGAGATCGAAAAAGCCTGAAAAAAGCTGCAATCCAAAAGCCGATTGCAAAAATTGAGCTATTTCCTTGCTCCCAAAACGAAACAAAATCAGGCCGCCCGGTGTCCCAGGCGGCCTGATATAAAGAGAGTGCTTTGTAGGCCAGACGTGTCCGCGTAACGGACAGAAGCTGATTTGCATTAAATAAAAAAGCCGCCGGAGATTACTCCGACGGCCTTTCTAGAGAGCGCTTTTGTTGCTGGTGTCCACGCATAGCGGGGAGACTAGCCTGTTAATTCAGGAGACAGCCTGCGCTGCTAACTTTGTCTTGATTCCAATGGGAACAATAACCATAGCAAATGCCTTGGCAAGATAAAAGATAACCACTAGCATTCGCTAAACCAAAATTAAGCAATGGAGTATCATATCAAAAGTGCTCAGACAGCACGTTCTACCGCAGCAGGCGTCAGCAAAAAACCGGCAGACATCTCGCTAGCGTTCGATGTGGGGCATAGCAGCATAGGCTGGGCTGTGATAAAATCTGAAACCTCTGGCCCGGATATCCTTGGCTGCGGCACGGTGACATTTCAGGCGGAGGATTGTCTGGCTTCCAAGCGCCGAGTGTTCCGCCGACAGCGCAGACATGTGAGAAGCACGAGGCAGCGAATTGATCGGATGGAAAAGTTGTTGGCTCACTTCGGTGTTTTTACAGCCGAAGAGCTAAAGAGCAAGCATGCTCAGGGCCGAGGACATCCGGCACCGTGGTTGTTGGCTGCGCGGGTGCTAGCGGCACGCACGTCAAACTTGGACACCACTCCCTATTTGCTAAAATGGGAGGAGCTGTGGGATGTGCTCCGCTGGTATGCGCACAACCGTGGCTATGACAATAACCGCCTATGGGCAAGAGAAGAAGCGGTGATGGCTGATGATTTGGACAGCGACATTGAGAAGGTTGAAAATGCTCTCGCATTGATGAAAGAGCATGGCACGCACACCATGGCAGAGACAATCACCTCCGTGATGTTTGAACCTCATGGCAAGCTCAAGGCTTTGGATGTGGGAGACTCCAAACTGCCATTTTTCACGAACAAGAGCCGCTACAAGGCAAAGAATGCCGCATTCCCGCGTGATACTGTTGAGAAGGAAGTTAAGGCACTGCTCGAAGCTCATGTGGGCGCACTGGAGCATGTGACCAAAGATTTGATCGCCTTGCTTGGTGAGGACACTAGCGATGCAGCTACTCGTGTGCGGTTGCGGGGGATGAACATCAAACTGCCGAGACGATTCCAGGGTGGACTCCTGTTCGGTCAACTGCTGCCACGTTTTGACAATCGTATCATCAGCACTTGTCCAGTGAGTGGTGGCAAAGTATGCGCGAAATCTACGCCTGAGTTCCGGCTCTACCGCTGGCTGATGCAGGTGGCAAATGTACGTGTGGTCCGCTCCGGTCCTGAGCAGCCACATCAACTGAGTGTGACCGAGCGGGTGGCCCTCCATGAGCGAATGGTTGCAAGGGGCGCTTTGACTCCAGGAGAGTTTAAGACGGCGGTCAAAGAGATCACTGGATGTGCCACGAACAATCTTGAGACGATGCTCATGCATCCAGACGCGGATAAGGCGCTCGTGCTGGACCCGGTGCGCAAGCTTATCCAAACCGACCGTGTGCAGTTTCTATGGCCGCACTTTCCTGAAAGTGTCCGTGAACGCATTCAGAAACGGGCAGCGGGCAAATGGCGTCAGGGCAAGGTTCTCACTTTGAATGACATGCTTTCATGGTGTGATGAACTCGGCGTTTCTTCTCAAACAGTTCTGACGGCGGCTAAGGATGCCGTTGCCGCAAAGGCCGTGAAGAAAGCCAGCAAGGCTAAGCCGATCAACGAAGCTGAAATGCTTGCCACGCCTTTGAAGATAGAGGCGATGAATGGGCGTGCTCCGTTTGCACGCCACATCCTGACAAAAGCGAGTGAGGAAGTGATGGCGGGCTATGATCCAAGGAAGAAGTGCCGAGCCAATGACCCTGCGGGTGGCGAGGACAAACCGGAGGACGGCTGTCTTGTGAGGGATTCCTTGCAGGCAGCCAAGAGCAAACCATTCCCGGATTTTGAGGTGTGGAAAGGGAAGTGGATCAAGAAGACAGCGAACGCGGCGCGCAGTGAGCAAGATGCCCTCGAAACTTACCGAAAAGCCCAAGCGAGTTCCGCGCATGATGCGCAGACTAACAACCACTTGGTTCGTCACCGACTCCTGATTCTTCAGCGGCTTGTCACCGACATCATTGCTGATCCATTACTGGTGAATGGTGATGCATCAAGGATCACTGGTGTTGCCATTGAGGTGAACCGTGAGCTGAAGGAGATGTCAGGCAAGGATAGCAAGGGATTGGAGAAAGCTCTCAATCAGCGTCTGGGCAACTTCAAATCAGTGGTTAAAAAACTGGAAGAAGCCGGGATTTTGCACCCTTCGCCGGGGCTTATCCGCAAGGCCAGAATCGCGGAAGACCTGGGGCGCTTTTGTCCCTACACAGGAGTTCATTATAGCTTGAAAGATCTGCTTCACCCGGACAAGTGGGACAAAGACCACATCATCCCTTACAGCGTGCGCCCATCCAATGGGCTCGACTCGCTGGTGATCACCACGAAGGCGATCAACCGGGAAAAGAAGGCACGAACCGGGCTGGAATTCATTGAGTGGATGAACCAACCCGAGAATCTTGTTCGTCGTGATGAACTCAAGGTGTGGAGTCCCAAACAATATAAAGACTTCGTCAATAGTCTCGAATCCTGGAAAGGACATGACGATGATGTGAAACGGAAGCGCCGCCGGAAACAGCTTCTCCTGCTGCCCAAATGGGAAGAGAAAGATGCGAGTTTTCTGCCTCGTGATCTGACGGTGACTTCCCACCTCGTTCGTCTTGGAGCGCTGATTTTGCATCGTAGTTTGCCGCACCTGGAGCCACATGAGATTACCAGCCTTCCTGGTTCTGTGACGGCTGCCATCCGCACAAGCTGGAAACTGCTGGGATGCTTGTCATCTGCCAATGCTGGTGTCTTGGAAAAGAATGGTGAGCTCAAGACCAAGACGGATATTCGCGAGGTCACACATCTGCATCATGCACTGGACGCCATCGTGATCGGTCTCACACACCATTATTTCCCAAAGAATGGCAGACTTTGGGAGGCGATGGTTCGCCGTGAGAAACAACGCAGCAAAGAAGATAATGAGTTGTTACTCGCCACAGGACTCTTCAACACCACCCAGTATGGTGTCGTCTTTGCTCAGGAGCCGCCGAAGTATTTGACGGAACTTATTCGCCGTCGTCTTGCGGAAAGGCGTGTCGTGCAGCATCTGCCTTCTGATATGAGCGGGATGTTGGTCGAGCAGAATACGCGCGGCGTCGTGAGTATCGACGAGGATGGCACGGTTCATTTGAAACAAATCGAACGCGACGACAAAACGGGCAAGCTTAAGGTCAACCTGACGAAAAAGCACTTATCCAGGCTGATCGGGCTGCGACCAGGTAAATTGAGTGAGCAGAAAGGTGTTCGTGTCATTGAGCCAAACTACGGCGTCGCCATCCTTGATGCTCCACCGCCCAAAGCTGACGGCTCGGCTGGAAATTCGGATGATCGTTTCGTGGTCATCCCCTTTGCTGGTGTCTGGAAGCGGCTGAAGGAACTACGCGAACTCAATGGAGGTAAGCGCCCCATCGTGCTGCGACAGGGGACTCTCATTCAGGTGCCCAAGAAAGGGCGGCGGACAGATTTGCGCGGCGTGTGGATGGTGCGTGGCATCGCAGATAAAAAGCGTGACGGAGTTATTTTGGAGCTTTGCTGGCCCGATGTAATCGACTCCAGAGAGACAGGTGTCGCATGGGCGAAGCCGGATGCTTCTTTGAGAACTCTGATCAACGAATGTGAAATGACACCGATTCGCAGCAAGCTGACTGGGCTTGCCGCTATTGCTAACGGATGATCCCGTGCGTGGAGTTGCCGCGCTGTCTTCATTTTCAGACCATCAACTCTATGCACTTTGGGCTGCACAGGAAGCCCTTGCTTGCGATTCACTTCGGTGGACGCTAATCTATGTCACATCAACTTGACGGAGAACATCGCCCGCTGGTGCAGCCTGCCTTGTTGAAAGCTTACATTGCGGAACCGTTCCAGATAAATCGGGTCGAACAGCAAGAGTGACTAGGGGTTGACAGATGGGTTTATATTAAGATGCCCAGGTGGCGTTCCGCATGTCCTACCATATCGTTAACATTGACAGCCCGCAATGCAGCCTGAGCTGCAAAGATGGGCAGTTGACTTGTCGGGTGGATGGGGAGGAGAAACTGCGCACCATCCCGCTGGAGGATGTGGCCAGCATCATCATCACCAGCTTTTCGGCCTCCGTTCACAGCAAGTTGCTGATCGAGGCTGCCCGACATGGGATTGCCCTGATCCTGTGCGAAGCTTTCCAGCCGGTGAGTATCATGCTCCCGGCTAACCGCAGCACTGACACGCTGCTGACGCGGGCTCAGTTGGACATCACCGGAAGAGAGAAGGAGACGCTCTGGCGAAGGACGGTAAATGCCAAGGTGAAGAACCAGCTTCTGCTGGCTCGTCATCTGGCACCGGATGATCCCAAGCTTGAGGAATTGCAGACGATTTCAGCCTGCAAGCATGAACATAAGGAGGCAATGGCCGCCCGCACCCATTGGGGCATTTTCGGTCGTGCGCTGGGAATTGAAGATTTTGTCCGGGAACGAGACCAGGGCGGCGTGAACGCGTTGCTGAATTATGGGTATGCGGTGCTGCTTTCCACCGTGCTGCAAAAACTCTTCGGCGTGGGGCTGGACCCGACCTTTGGGATTTTCCATGCCACGAGGGAGCAGGCCACTCCCCTGGCCTACGATTTGATGGAGCCCTTCCGCCCCTGCGTGGATTGGCGAGTGGCCCAGTGGGTGCGCAAAAACAAAGCTGACTTGGAAACTGCGCCTCTCGAAGTGAACAAGGCTTTCCGAGCCTGGGTCACGGCCTTTCCTTTGGAAAAGGTGGATTACCTGGACATGACCCTTGAGATACGCGGCGTCATCGAAGGAGTGGTCCGCTCCTTTCGCCGTGCTGTGCTGGAACACAAACCCACGACTTATCACCCGTGGACACCGAACTCTACAAAATGGGTTGGCTGCTAGTCACCTTCGATCTACCCACTCTCAGCAAAAGGGAGAGGAAAGCGGCTCACGATTTTCGTGAATGGCTGAAGGACGATGGGTATTCCATGCTTCAGTGGAGCGTTTATGTGCGCCCTTGCGTTACCTTTGCCCGGCAGGAAACGCATCTCTCGCGACTCAAATGTCATCTGCCGCCGGAGGGAAGTGTGCGTGCCGTTTTTGTGACGCGTGCGCAGTGGGAGCGATCTTTTGTCATGCATGGCCCGCCTACCAAGGAAGGAGAGCCGCCTGAAAGTCTGCCTGAGCAGATTTTACTGTGGTAGCAGATCGACCAACCTGCCCGGACCGAGCCTGAATCAATTGCCCAGAAAACGTATCAGCCAATCTGAAATGGCGCTTTCGTGTGCAGAAGGCCTGCATCAAAAGCAAGAATGTACACTTTTCTGCATTGCCCCCAAAGGCTGGAACCCTTGGAAATCAAGGGCTCCAGCGCTCCAGCAGCAGCAAGCTAGTCTGCCGCCGCCGGGATTGGAATCAAGGCAAAGCGAATGAGGCGATAAAGGGTGTTGTCATCGAAGTCTGCCGCCGCCGGGATTGGAATCAAGGCAAAGCCAAGAGCGCCTTTTTGAATCCCTGAGTCGCAGTCTGCCGCCGCCGGGATTGGAATCAAGGCAAAGCGATTCACTCCCCGCCCTCCCCTAAACCGGGAGTCTGCCGCCGCCGGGATTGGAATCAAGGCAAAGCGCCCTGCCAAGAAGGTTGCAGCCAAGAAGGAGTCTGCCGCCGCCGGGATTGGAATCAAGGCAAAGCGCCAGCACACTATGCGCGCCTCAATCGCTGAGTCTGCCGCCGCCGGGATTGGAATCAAGGCAAAGCGGGACAAAAACAGATTACATTTGAGGATTTAGTCTGCCGCCGCCGGGATTGGAATCAAGGCAAAGCATATCTTACGCTCAAGACTTGGCAAGAGGTAGTCTGCCGCCGCCGGGATTGGAATCAAGGCAAAGCCGATAACTTTTGTTTCATAAACTTCGGAGTAGTCTGCCGCCGCCGGGATTGGAATCAAGGCAAAGCAAATTCAACACCCACTATGTTATAATCCCCAGTCTGCCGCCGCCGGGATTGGAATCAAGGCAAAGCCCATCTCAAGAATAACAAAAAGCGTAAACTAGTCTGCCGCCGCCGGGATTGGAATCAAGGCAAAGCATTCTTGGTTGTCCCATAAGGAAGGTCGCAAGTCTGCCGCCGCCGGGATTGGAATCAAGGCAAAGCCTATCGGGGTGACTGTTCAGGGATACAACGAGTCTGCCGCCGCCGGGATTGGAATCAAGGCAAAGCATTCGGCAGCCGCCAGCTTGCGCTGCACGTAGTCTGCCGCCGCCGGGATTGGAATCAAGGCAAAGCCAGACTGTATGAGGATAGCCCATCGAATTTAGTCTGCCGCCGCCGGGATTGGAATCAAGGCAAAGCTGGACCAGACATAACAATAGTGTCAGCCTGAGTCTGCCGCCGCCGGGATTGGAATCAAGGCAAAGCTGACAGTGGTTTCTTTACCTTGA
>Ga0247831_1000991_pt1 | contig 57612 bp, 49 predicted proteins | sample LaCruzMarch2015__9_FD_192406 | JGI IMG/M metagenome (GOLD analysis project Ga0247831, IMG submission 192406) | Freshwater microbial communities from meromictic Lake La Cruz, Castile-La Mancha, Spain - LaCruzMarch2015_1m | ecosystem: Environmental > Aquatic > Freshwater > Lake | place: Spain...
GCTGCAGGCGGGCACCTCGCACTATCTGGGTACGCACTTCTCAAAGGCGCAAAACATCCGTTACCAGGACAAGACCGGCGGCGAGAGCTATTGCCACACGACCTCCTGGGGCGTTTCCACGCGCCTGATCGGCGGCCTGATCATGACGCACGGCGACGACGATGGCCTGCGCACACCGCCAGCGATTGCCCCCAAACAGATCGTCCTGATCCCCATTCTGCGCGATAAACCAGAAGACGCCGACGTCCTCAGCTATTGCGACGGCCTCGCTGCAGAGCTGCGCGAAATGTCCTTCATGGGCCGGCCTATTCGCACGCACGTCGATAAAAAACACGGCCGCTCCGCCGATAAACGCTGGGACTGGGTGCGCCGCGGCCCGCCGCTTATATTGGAAGTGGGTCCCCGCGACGCCGCCAATGGGCAAGTGACCGTGATCCGCCGGGACAAATTGCGCGACGGCGACAAAATTCGTTCAACCCCCATGGCGCGCGCAGAGTTTATCAATGCCGCGCCAGGCCTGCTGAAAGATATCCAAACCGCGTTGTTCACAGAAGCCCAACAGCGCCTGGAACAGAACATCCGCACGGACGTTTTGACCTTCGACGCTTTGGCCGAGCATTTCGGTCAAGACGAGGGGACGGATTTCAAAGGATGGGTTGCGGTTGATTGGGCGAAGCCTTCAGAGGCTGAGCTCGAAGCCGTGGGAGATAGGCTAAAAGCCATGAAGCTCACGCTGCGCAATGCACCGATGAAGCAACCAGACTCTTACGGAACCTGCATCTTCACGGGGAAACCCGCGACGGAGCGGGTCCTTGTAGCACGGGCTTATTGAGGCGAAGACAGTGGCGTATTCTCCGGCCGCAAAACCATTCAACCAATTCGAGCGTTCGCTCGCGTGGCGGTATTTGCGCGCTAAGCGCGCCCATGGCGGCGTGGCGCTCATCTCGATCATTTCTTTTATCGGCATCATGCTGGCGGTGGCGACGCTCATCATCGTGATGTCGGTTATGAATGGGTTCCGCGCCGATTTGCTGTCCCGCATTCTGGGCGTTGACGGTCACGTCTTCGTGCAAACCGAGCAGACTCAAACCATCGCTGCAGACCAAATGGCGAAGCAGATCAAACGCATCCCAGGCGTGACGCACGCTTTTCCTGTGGTGGAAGGGCAGGTCATGGCTTCGGCGTCAGCCGGCGTCACCGGTGCTTTGGTGCGTGGCCTGACGGCGCAAGATCTCAAAAACCTAACACTGATCTCCGACCACATCGTCGACGGCACGTTGAGACCGTTCGATACCGGCGAAGATGGCGGCGAACATATCATTATCGGATACCGTCTCGCGTCGCGCCTCGGTCTTCGCGCCGGGGATCCTATTACGTTGATCGCACCAAGCGGATCTGCGACGCCTTTTGGGATGATCCCAGCGCGAAAAGTCTACACGATCGCAGGGCTTTTCGATTCAGGTATGGCTGAGTTCGACGCCGCCTATATCTACATGCCGCTGTCGCAGTCGCAGCTCTTCTTCAACAAGGGCGACGCCGTCGACCGGTTGGACGTACGCCTCGCGGACCCAGACAAATCTCCCGAAGCCATGGCCAGTATCCGGCAGCGCATTGGCAACGACTTCCAGATCATGGATTGGCGCGCCCGCAACGCCAGTTACGTCAATGCGCTTCAAATCGAACGCAACGTGATGCGCCTCATTCTAATGCTCATCGTTGCGATCGCGGCGATGAACATCATTTCTGGCCTCGTAATGCTGGTGAAGAACAAGGGGCGCGATATCGCGATTTTGCGGACGATCGGGGCCACCAAAGGCACGATGCTGAGAGTGTTCTTCATGACCGGCGCGGCGATTGGCGTTTGCGGGACGATCGCTGGACTGATCATGGGCGTGTTGTTCTGCGTCTACATCCAACCGATCCAAGATTTCGTCGCCTGGATAACACGCGCCGATTTATTCAATCCGGAAATTTATTATCTGAGCCGCATCCCCGCAAAAATCGAATGGTCCGAAGTCTCAATCATCGTTTTCTGGGCGCTGGTGATGTCTTTCGTCGCCACGCTGCCGCCGGCCTGGCGCGCGGCGCGGCTGGATCCGGTGGAGGCGCTGCGTTATGAATGATCGCGCGCTTGCTCTCCAATTGCGCGGCGTATGGCGCCGCTACAAATCCGGTAGCGATTTCCTCGACGTGCTTCGCGGCGCGGATATGGACATCTATGCCGGTGAGATCGTCGGACTGGTTGGGCCGTCGGGCTCTGGAAAATCATCCTTATTGCATGCGGCGGGGCTTCTGGAAAAGCCAACGGAAGGCCAAGTTTCGATTGCGGGCGAGGCCTGCGAAAACATGACCGACGGTGAGCGCACGCGGGTTCGCCGGGAGAAGTTGGGCTTCGTCTATCAATTCCACCATTTGCTGCCGGAATTCTCGGCGCTCGATAACGTTGCGTTGCCGCTCATGATCGCCGGCACGCCACGAAAAGAGGCGCGTATGGAGGCTGAGCGCCTATTGGTGTTGTTGGGGCTTGAAGCTCGTTTGGCGCACCAGCCGGCGCAATTGTCCGGCGGCGAACAACAGCGCGTCGCCATCGCCCGGGCGCTGGTCAACAAACCGCGCTTGATCTTGGCGGACGAGCCGACAGGCAATCTCGATCCGGATACCTCCAACACCGTGTTCGAGGCGATGTTCAATGTCGTTCGCAATGAAGGCGCTGCAGCTCTGATCGCGACCCACAATTTTGAGCTGGCGGGGCTGATGGACAGGGTCGTGTCCTTGCGCCAGGGCAAATTGGCGCCCTGGACCCGCCCATCCGCAAGTTAAAGCGGGCGCCCGGCGACGCTCGGCTGACATTCTGAAGTATGGGCACTACCTTTAGCGCATTCGATGAAGGGAATCGTATGTTCATCCATTTGCGTGCGCGCACAGCTTATTCGCTGCTGGAAGGCGCGATGAACGTCAAAGCCCTGACGAAACACGTCGTGAAACTCCGCATGCCAGCCGTGGCCGTAACGGACACGAACAATCTCTTTGGCGCGCTTGAACTTTCGGAATCTCTCGAAAAAGAGGGCGTGCAACCCATTATTGGCGTCACGCTTAAGGTACGTTTTCCGGCCGATGCCGTAAGGCCAGAAATGCTGGGCGCACTGGCGCTCATCGCGCAAAATGAAGCCGGCTATCAAAACTTGATGGCGCTTTCGACCGCCGCATTTTTTGCAGCGGAAGCCGAGGGAGAGCCTCTCGTTGATTTCAGCGCGGTCGGGCGGGCCCTCTGGCGTCATATCGAAATTCGCCGCCGAAGGCCAAAGGGCGCAGGCGAAGAGCGTCCTCGACTTAATCTGCGGCGCATTTCCGAGCCGCACCTATATTGAAATGCAACGCCACGGCCTCTCGCACGAGATCAAGGCCGAAGAAATTCTGTTGGACCTCGCCTATAAGCACGATGTGCCGATCGTCGCCACGAACGAACCCTTGTTCGAAAAGGAGAGCGATTACGACGCGCACGATGCGTTGCTGTGCATCGCAGACGGCGCCTATATCGGCATGACGGATCGACGTCGCGTCACGCCTCAACATTACTTCAAATCCGCCGAAGAAATGACCGCGTTGTTCAGCGATCTGCCTGAGGCAGTCGCGAATACCGTTCAGATCGCCATGCGCTGCTCCTACCGGCCGCGCACGCGCGCGCCAATCCTGCCAAGCTTCAGCGGCGCCAAAGGACGTGACGAACCGGCGGAACTTGCAGCCCAGGCGGAGGCGGGGCTACGCGCCCGCCTGTCCGCGCCGGGCTTCAAACTCTCCGCGACAAAAGAGGCGTATTGGGAACGGTTGAAAGTCGAAATCGGCGTCATCACGAAAATGGGCTTCCCCGGCTACTTCCTGATCGTCTCCGACTTCATCAAATGGGCGAAGAACAACGGCATCCCAGTCGGGCCGGGCCGGGGCTCGGGCGCGGGCTCCCTCGTCGCCTGGGCCCTGACGATCACCGACCTTGACCCTCTACGCTTCGGTCTGCTGTTTGAACGCTTTTTGAACCCTGAGCGGATTTCGATGCCGGACTTCGACATCGACTTCTGCCAAGACCGCCGCGGCGAAGTCATCGCCTATGTGCGCGACAAATACGGCGCGGACCGCGTCGCGCAAATCATCACCTTTGGTACATTGCAGGCCCGCGCGGCGCTGCGCGACGTTGGGCGCGTGATGCAGATGTCATTCGGTCAGGTCGACCGAATCTGTAAGCTAATCCCCAACAACCCAGCCGATCCCGTGACGATCTCCGAAGCCATTGAGGTCGAGCCGAGGCTCCAGCAAGCCGCCAAAGAAGACGCGGACGTCAAAGCGCTGTTCGACACGGCGATACGGTTGGAAGGCTTGTACCGCAACGCCTCTACCCACGCCGCGGGCGTCGTCATCGGCGACCGTCCATTGCAGGAATTGGTGCCGCTCTATCGCGACCCACGCTCCGACATGCCGGCGACGCAATTCAATATGGGTTGGGTCGAATCTGCCGGACTCGTGAAGTTCGACTTCCTCGGTTTGAAGACGCTCACGGTCATCAAGAAGGCCGTCGACTTCGTTCGCCGCCGTGAGCCCGGCTTCGACATCGACCAGATACCGCAGGATGACGCACAAACTTTTGCGTTGATGAGCTCCGGCGCGACCCTGGGCGTGTTCCAACTCGAAGGTCAGGGCATGCGCGACACGCTGCGCAAGATGCGACCCGATTCGCTGGAAGACGTGATCGCGTTGATCTCGCTTTATCGTCCCGGTCCAATGAAGAACATACCGCTTTATTGCGACGTGAAATTCGCGCGTCTGGAAGCGGACTATTTGCATCCGAGCCTTGAGGGCATCCTCAAGGAAACCTACGGCGTTATCATATATCAAGAGCAGGTCATGCAGATCGCGCAGGTCCTGTCCGGATATTCGCTGGGCGAAGCAGACATTCTGCGCCGCGCCATGGGTAAGAAAAAGCCCGAAGAAATGGCGAAGCAAAAAGACAGGTTCGTATCCGGCGCCGTGGAACGCGGCGTCGCCGCCGAAACCGCCGACCGAATCTTCGAATTGGTGTCCGAGTTCGCGGGCTATGGCTTCAATAAATCGCACGCCGCCTGTTATGCGCTGATCGCCTATCAGACGGGTTTCCTCAAAGCGCATTATCCAGTTGAGTTCATCGCCGCGTCGATGAGCCTCGACGCCCACAACACCGAAAAACTCTCCTCCTTTAGGCAAGAGGCGATCCGCTTCGGGCTCTCCGTCGCGCCGCCGGACGTGAACACGTCCGCGGCCGATTTCGAAGTGACCGACGGCGCGATACTCTATGCCCTTGGCGCGCTCAAAAACGTGGGCATGATGGCTATGGAAACGCTGGTCGCCGAGCGCCAATCAAATGGGCCATATAAATCCTTAGACGACCTTGCGCGCCGCATTGACAGCCGCACCATCAACAAGCGCGCCGTCGAGGGACTGGCGAAATCCGGCGCGCTCGATGCACTCGAGCCGAATCGTGCGCGCGCCTTCGCCAATATCGATCTAATCGTCGCGGAGGCTCAAAAGGCTGCCGAAGAGCGCGCCAGCGCCCAGGTCAGTCTGTTCGGCGACGCAAGCGCAGTAGGCTCAGGCATCGCGTTGCGACATGCGCCGGCCTGGTCGGAGCAGCAGCGATTGACCGCCGAACTAGAAGCGTCCGGCCTGTTTCTCAGCGGCCATCCGATGGATGAACTTTCAGATATTTTGGCGGAGCGGCGGGCGATCTTCTATACTGACGCGCTCGATAGCATGGGGGAGGACACCCAATATGTCTGCCGTCTGGCGGGTGTCCTTCGCGTAAAGGTAGAGCGCGTCCTCACAAGCGGACGCTTTGCCTTCGTGACCTTGAGCGACCCCACCGGCGAATACGAAGTCGCAGTTCTTCACGAAACTCTCGAACAAACCCGGGCATTGCTTGAAAACGGGGCGATGCTCACCTTCAAGGCGCGGTTCCGGCGCAGGGAAGAAGGCGATATTCGTATAACCGCCGAAGGCTTCGAAATTCTGGACCCAAATAAGGGGCCCAGCGCTCGAGGTGTAAAAGTGATCCTTCGCGAGGGAGCCCAAATGGCCGCGATCGCGAAAGCAGTGCAGGGCGCATGCGCGGCCTCCACGGCTCCAAAAGGCACGCTTCGGCTCCTTTTGACCCTTGCCGATGGCCGAGAAGTCGAAATTGAGGCCACAGATGCCGTTCCCGTAGAACCCGCAGCCCGGTCAATGCTTAAGTCCATCCGGGGGGTGGAGGAAGTCGCCTGGCTTTGAGCCTTATTTGCCCCCCCCTCTGGGGTTGCGAAATCACCCAGTCGCCGATATATGCAGCGCCATCTCGCACGCGAGCGGCGGCCGCTGTTTAAGCGGTCAACCGGTGCTGAGGGCTTTCTGCCCAAAGACACGCTCGCGGAGGCTAACCGGAGAAGAATTATGGCGCTGCCTGATTTCAGCATGCGTCAGCTATTAGAAGCTGGCGCGCATTTTGGTCACCAAACACACCGTTGGAACCCAAAAATGGAACGCTACATTTTCGGCGTTCGTTCTAACATTCACATTATTGACCTCTCCCAGACCGTCCCGCTGCTACACCAAGCATTGGTGAAAGTGCGTCAAACGACGGCTGAAGGCGGCCGGATCCTTTTCGTCGGCACGAAGCGTCAAGCAACTGACCCGATCGCAATCTCCGCTAAACGCTGCGCACAATATTACGTGAACCACCGCTGGCTCGGCGGAACGCTCACCAATTGGCAAACCGTGTCCAAATCGATCGCCCGCCTTCGTGAAACCACTGATTTGGTTGCGCAAGGCTCCGGCACTGGCCTGACCAAGAAGGAATTGCTGAACCTAACCCGCGAACGAGATCGTCTCGATCGTTCGCTGGGTGGGATCGCAAGCATGGGCGGCCTGCCATCGATGATGTTCGTGGTCGACACCATCAAGGAATCCATCGCCATACGCGAAGCGCGCAAGCTCGGCATTCCGGTTCTTGCGGTCGTGGATACGAATTGCGACCCGGATGAAGTCGACTTTCCTATCCCCGCAAACGATGACGCAGCCCGGGCGATCCAGCTTTATTGCGATCTGATCGCCGACGCAGCGCTCGACGGCCTGGCGGATTCTCAAGTTGCCCGTGGCGTGGACATCGGCGCGTCGGAAGCGCCTGTTGAAGCAGCCCTGCAAAGCGAAGACGTCGTCAGTGCTGAAGCGACTGAAGTGAGCCAAGCCTAACCGGCGTTTGCTGTTTGCAAAATATTTGGCCGCTCCGGGAAGCCTCGGGGCGGCCATTAACGCATGATTTTAGAGAATCGCGCGGACGTGCCGCGCGTTTAACCGAGGAGCGGAACCATGGCAGAAATCACCGCTGCATTGGTCAAGGACCTGCGCGAAAAGACCGGCGTGGGCATGATGGATTGCAAGAAGGCCCTTCAGGAAAACAATGGCGACCTTGAAGCCGCCATTGATTGGCTGCGCGCCAAGGGACTTTCGAAAGCAGCGAAAAAGGCAGATCGCGCAGCGGCCGAAGGTCTGATTGGCGTCATCACGTCTGGAACAGAAGGGGCGCTGGTCGAATTGAACTCGGAAACCGATTTCGTCGCACGCAACGATAAATTCCAGGACGCTGCAAAGGCGATCGCCACCCTAGCGCTGCCCGCCAAAGGCAACCTTGAACAGATCAAGGCAGCCAAAGGCGCTGGCATTGAAGGCACCGTCCAAGATCACATCACGAACCTGGTCGCGACAATCGGAGAAAACATGACGTTGCGTCGGTCGGCATATGTGTCGGTCCCGGAGGGCGTCGTGGCGTCCTATATCCACAACGCAGTGAGTGATGGCGTGGGCCGGATCGGCGTGTTGGTGGGCTTAGAATCCAAGGGCGAAAAAGCCGTCCTGGCCGATCTCGGCAAGAAGATCGCGATGCACGTGGCGGCGGCCTTGCCGATGTCCTTGAGCGTCGACGATTTGGATCCCGCAGCGGTGGCCCGTGAACGCGCGATCTTTGTCGAGCAAGCGCGCGAATCCGGCAAGCCGGACAACATCATCGAAAAAATGGTCGAGGGCCGTATCCGTAAATTCTACGAAGAAGCGGTGCTCACCAAGCAAGCCTTCGTTATGGACCCTGAAAAAAGCGTCGAAGCCGCCGTGAAGGCCGCCGAAAAAGACGCAGGCGCACCGATCAAGATCGCGGCGTTTGCTCGCCTGACGCTTGGTGAAGGCGTTGAAAAGAAGCAAGACGATTTTGCGGCTGAGGTCGCCGCGATGTCCGGCAAGAGCTAAGACGATTGCGCAGGCGCATCCTCAAGGTTGCGTCTGCGCAGCGCTTGGACCTTGGCCTACACATTCGTTACACTTTACGGGACCGAGTCGTAGGCAGCACATGACGGACGAAACCTTGAACGAATCCGGCATTTCTAAACGCCGCTATAAGCGGGTTTTGTTGAAGATTTCCGGGGAAGCGTTGATGGGAACGCAGGCTTACGGGATCGACCAAGACGCCTGCCACCGCATCGCCTTAGATGTCGCCGATGCAGCCAAATCGGGTGCTGAAATTTGCCTCGTGATCGGCGGCGGCAACATCTTTCGCGGCCTCTCAGCGGCGGCCAAGGGCATGGATCGCGCGTCGGCCGACTATATGGGCATGCTGGCGACCGTCATGAATGCGCTGGCGATGCAAGCTGCTTTGCGCGGCGTGGGACAAGAGGCCCGGGTGCTTTCTGCGATCCCAATGATGACGGTTTGCGAGCCATTTGTTCGCGAACGCGCGATGCGTCACATGGAAAAGGACCGGATCGTCATTTTTGCAGCCGGCACGGGCAACCCGTATTTCACAACCGATACGGGCGCGGCTTTGCGGGCGGTCGAAATGCGCTGCGATGCGTTGTTCAAAGGCACACAAGTGGACGGCGTCTATACGGCGGACCCCAAAAAAGATCCCAACGCCACCCGGTACGATGAGTTGAGTTACCTTGACGTGCTCACTAAAGAGCTGAAGGTCATGGATTCTTCGGCGATTACCCTGACGAAGGACAACAATGTGCCGATCGTCGTATTTTCCATTCACAAGCGCGGCAATCTCGCAGCAGTGTTGAACGGCGAGGGCGTCTGCACCGTGATCAGCAATAAGAAAACTGAGGGCTAAAATGGCCGCTGCAGCTGAATTTGACATCAACGACATTAAACGCCGGATGGATGGCGCCTTGGCGGCGTTGAAGGCGGAATTCGCCGGCCTACGTACGGGTCGTGCAACCGCTTCCTTGCTCGAACCTATCCATGTGGATGCGTACGGGTCTTCTACGCCCTTGAATCAGGTCGGCTCAATCTCGGCGCCGGAGCCCAGGATGCTGGTGGTTCAGGTCTGGGATCGCGGACTGGCCGCTGCGGTCGATAAGGCCATCCGAGCCGCGGGGCTAGGGTTGAACCCGGTCTCTGAAGGGCAAACGATTCGCGTTCCAATCCCACCCTTGAACCAAGAGCGCCGCACCGAACTGGCTCGAACCGCTGGCAAGTACGCCGAGCATGCACGCGTTGCGATCCGGAATGTGCGTCGCGACGGTATGGACGTCCTGAAAAAACAGGAAAAAGACGGTGTGATCGGGAAGGATCAGCACAAGACGATTGCAGACCAGGTTCAAGCCGCCACCGACGACCATATCAAAAAGGTCGATGAGAGCTTGAGGGCCAAAGAAGAAGAGATCATGCAAGTGTGAGTTCGTCGGCTCCGCAAAGGAGCCGCGAGGGAGTCGGCATGTCGCAGCCCGTTTTAGAGCCGTCTCCGGTAACAAGCCCCGGCGCGAGAACCGCGCCAAGGCATGTGGCCATCATCATGGATGGCAATGGACGTTGGGCGAAAACCCACAACCGCCCAAAAGTCATGGGCCATCGCCAAGGCGTCGAGGCGCTGCGCGGCGCCGTAACAGCAGCGAGCGAACTTGGCGTTGAATATCTCACTGTATTTGGGTTCTCGACCGAAAATTGGACACGGCCCGCGGATGAGGTCGAAGCGCTGCTCGAATTGCTGCGTCTATACGTCCACAAAGATACGGAGCGGCTGGCCAAAGAGGGCGTCCGCGTCAGGATCATTGGCGAACGCTCAACGCTCTCGCCCGACATCGTCAAATTGATCGAAGGTGTGGAAGCGCGCACGGCGCACAATACGCAATTAAAGCTCACGATCGCGTTCAATTATGGCGGACAAGCCGAGATTATAGCGGCGGCCCGTCAAATCGCTGAGGACGCCGCCGCTGGACGCATTCACCCCAACGAGATCACCAAAGAACGACTAGAGACCTACCTCTACACGCGCGACTTGCCGGCCCCGGACATTCTGATCAGAACCAGCGGCGAGAAGCGCGTCAGCAACTTCCTGCTGTGGCAATGCGCGTACACGGAGTTTGTGTTCCAGGACGTACTTTGGCCCGATTTCACCAAGGCGCATTTAGCTGCAGCAATTGCGGAATATTCAAGCCGCGACAGACGATATGGAGGGCGGGATGACGCCCTCCAACGCTAAACGTGAACCCAAATCCAATAGCGATGCGGATACTGCCGTCAGCGATCGATACTCTCTCTCGCGGCGAATAATATCATCCACCATATTGCTGCCGCTTGGCATTCTGGCCGTTTGGTCCGGCGGCGTCGTTTTAGCCGTCGCAGCGGGCTTAGTCGGGGCGATGATGGCCTTTGAGTGGGCCAGAATGCAAAACCCCACGCGCCCAACTCTTCAAGCAATCATCTTGGGTACGGGCGCCTTAGCCTGCACGACGCTTTCAGGCATCGGCGAGTTTCATTGGATGGCGCCGTGCCTTCTTGTGTTCGCCTTGGCCGCCGCAGCGTTTCGCGACACCTGGATCGGTCGGATAGAATCCTTTTGCGGCGCGGTCTATGTCGGCGCCCCCAGCGCCGTGTTCATCTGGATTAGAAACCGCCCCGATGAAGGGCTCATTTTGGCGTTTGCTCTCGCAATCGGCACATGGGCCTCAGACATTTCCGCCTATTTCACAGGGCGGACCTTTGGCGGTCCAAAGCTTTTACCTGAAACAAGCCCGAAGAAAACTTGGTCAGGCTTTTTTGGCGGCATTGTCGGTGGCGCGTTGGCCGTCGCCGCTTTTGCGGTCGCCGTGCACGCGAGTTGGGTAGTGGGCTTGTTCGCGGGCGCTATTATATCCATCGTCGGACAGGTGGGGGATATGTTCGAATCGCTGGTCAAACGCCATTTCCAGGTTAAGGACTCCAGCGGCCTTATTCCTGGCCACGGCGGCGTTTTAGATCGAATGGATTCTTTGATGGCTGCGAGCTTGGTTTGTGCGTTGGCCCTGCGATGGGTCTCGGCTGTGGCGCCGAACGCCAATCTCGCCGGCGCCACCCCATTCTGATTGAGCAATAATAAAATGCGCCGCATCACCATTCTTGGTTCCACTGGCTCGATCGGCCGCTCCACAATTGCGGTATTGCGTGAAGCGCAGGATCTCGACTTCGCCGTCGAAGCCCTTGTCGGCGGCGACAATGTAGGCCTCCTGATCGAACAGGCATTGGCGTTACGACCCGCGGAAGCCGTGATCGCCAACGAAGAATTGCTGCCCACATTGCGCGATGGCCTGGCGGGCAGCGGCATTGCGGTCAGCGCCGGACGGAATGCTGTCCTCACCGCCGCCGCGCGACCTGCCGATTGGGTGATGTCCGCCATCATGGGCGCCGCGGGTTTGGCGCCAACTTTGGTGGCGATTGAGCGGGGAGCGAGCGTTGCCCTCGCAAACAAGGAATGTCTGGTGTGCGCCGGGCGCCTGTTCATCGACACGGCGCGCCGCTGCGATGCGCAGCTGCTGCCGGTGGACTCCGAACACAACGCGATCTTCCAGGTTCTGGGCCGTCCAGAGGACGTCGAAAAACTCATCCTTACCGCGTCCGGCGGACCGTTTCGAACCCACAGCCTGGACGCTATGCGCGCCGCCTCGCCGGAGCAAGCGCTTGAGCATCCGAACTGGGCCATGGGCAAGAAAATTTCGATCGATTCCGCCACGATGATGAACAAAGGGCTGGAATTGATCGAAGCAGCGTATCTGTTCGATACTTGCGAGAGCCGCATCGACATCGTGGTGCATGCGCAATCGATCATCCACAGCTTGGTCGCTTATAAAGACGGCTCACTCCTGGCGCAGCTTGGAGCGCCGGACATGCGCATTCCGATTGCGCACGCTTTGGCTTGGCCCGATCGTATCGAAACCGCCGCGCCCCGATTGGACCTCACGACGATCGCCGCGCTAACCTTTGAAAAGCCGGACACTTTGCGGTTTCCCGCCTTACGCCTGGCGCGGGCTGCAATTCAAGCCGGGCAAGGGACCCCCACAGCATTGAACGCGGCAAACGAGATCGCCGTCGGCTCATTTCTAGATCGCAAAATCGGCTTCCTTGATATAGCCACGCTTGTCGAGGACACGATCGATGCGTTGACCGCACAGCGTATTATTGCCGCAGGAGACGAACCAATGTCGTTCGAGCACATACATGAGATCGACGCCGCGGCGCGCCGGGCTGCGGCGTCATTGGCGAATCACGCGTAATGCAGTCCATGAAGCGCCCCTGCGGCACACGCCGCGATCGCCTTTCCGGCTCGTGAGTAGGTCATGATTTACCTGTTGTCTTTCATCGTCGTGCTGAGCCTTGTGGTTTTCGTGCACGAGTTTGGGCACTTCCAAGCAGCGCGCTGGCTCAAGATAAAATCAGACGTCTTCGCCATTGGCTTCGGGCGGGAAATTATCGGCCGGACAGACCGAGAGGGCACACGCTGGAAGATCGGCATGATCCCATTGGGCGGGTATGTGCGTTTCGCCGAGACCGCACCGGAAGGCGGCGTGGAAAAAGGCAACTTCCTTTTCAGCGCCGCACCTTTGTGGCGGCGCGCAATTGTGGTCGCAGCAGGCCCTTTTTCGAATTTCCTGTTCGCCAGCGTTGTGTTTGCGCTCATTTTTAGTCTCGCTGGCAAGGCGATCATCGCACCCGTCGTGGGCTCCGTAATCGAAGGTCAGCCCGCAGCGATCGCAGGCTTTAAGCCTGGCGACCGGATTGTTGAGGCTGCTGGGCGCAAGGTCGAGGGCTTTGACGACTTTCGGCGCATCGTCCTGGCGCGCGGCGGCGAGACTTTCGACGTAAAGGTGCGCCGGGGGGATGACGCGATCACGCTGACAGTCTCCCCGAAGGTCACCAATATCGAAAACGAATTCGGCGGGAAGCAATCGGGAGGCCGGCTGGGCCTCCAATCCTCCGGCAATATTGAACGCTTGCACTACTCGCCGCCGCTCGCGCTCGTTGAAGGCACGAAATACACAGGATTCGTAGCGGCGGAGACAATCCGTTACATTGGAGCAATATTCAAAGGCGAAGCCTCGTCTAAACATATTGGAGGTCCGCTTTCGATCGGCAAAGCCTCCGGCGAGGCGGCGAAAATGGGGTATGATTCCGGTGGCGACAACATTTTCCTACGGTTCGTACAAGCCTCTGCAGCCCTTCTTTCATTGGCAGCTGTTTTGTCTGTGAGCGTGGGGCTTTTCAATCTGGCGCCAATCCCGGTATTGGATGGCGGACATTTGTTATTCTATGCCCTTGAGGGCTTGAGTGGGCGGGAGCCAAGCGAGAAGGTGAAGGAAATCGGGTTCATGGTTGGCGCCGGGGCGCTCATGTGCTTGATGGTCTTCGCTTTCTGGAATGACTTGGGTAATCTCGGACTACTTAAATTCTTGGGCGGGGCATTCTCCTGATTTTGGCCGTCGCGGGGGCGACGCTGGGAGCGTCGGCATGAGCATGATCACGCGCAAATTAAGCGCCGGACTTGTGGCGGCTTTGGCCGTCTCTGTGTCTACCGAAGCGGCGAACGCGCAAAGCGCGGGCGCTGCTCCACAACCACAGAGTGCGGCAGCGCCGGTTAAACCCGTCGTTGGGGCTGCCATTCAGTCAATCCAGGTGCGCGGTACGCAGCGTATCGAAGATGCGACGGTGTTGTCGTATCTATCGCTTCAGCCTGGCGACCGTTTCGATGAACAGCGCATCGACCTTTCGCTAAAAACGCTCTTTGCGACCGGCTTGTTCGCCGATGTCAGCATCAAGCAAGAGGGGCCGAACCTCGTCGTCACCGTGGTTGAAAACCCGATCATCAATCAGGTGAAAATCGAGGGAAACAAGAACCTCAAAGAAGATAAACTTACGAAGGAATTGCAGGCCAAACCGCGCGCAGTCTTTACTGCAGCCCGCGTTCAAGGCGACGTACAGCGGATTATCGAGCTTTATCGTCGTTCAGGCCGCTTCGCTGCCACTGTGACTCCCCAGGTCAAAGAACTCTCCCAAAACCGCGTCGATCTGATTTTTGAAATTCAGGAAGGTCCAGTATCCGGCATCCGCTCCATCAACTTTATCGGCAACAAGGCGTTCTCGGATAAGGAGCTCAAAGACAAGCTTCAGACCCAGGAATCACATTGGTGGAAGTTCTTCTCGCAGAAGGACAATTACGATCCGGACAAGCTCGAATACGATCGTGAGCAGCTCCGGAAGTATTACACCAATCGCGGCTATGCAGATTTCCGCGTCGTCTCAGCGGTCGCCGAACTCGCGCCAGACCAAAAAGATTTCTACGTCACCTACACAGTCGACGAAGGGCAGAAATATAAGTTCGGCGACGTAAAAGTTGGCGCAGCGCTCAAGAAACTCTCGCCGGAGAAATTGCGCGAAGTCATCCCCATTAAATCAGGTCGAATCTATCAGTCCGAGCTCATTGAAAAGTCGATCGACGCCTTGACTTATTCAGCCGGAACCGCCGGATACGCCTTCGTCGATATTCGTCCAGACATCGAGCGCAATCTCGAGAAGAAGACGATCGACTTAAACTTCAACGTCGATGAAGGCCCACGCGTTTACATCGAACGCATCGACGTGGTCGGCAATACCCGCACCATCGACCCAGTGGTCCGTCGGGAATTACGTTTGGTGGAAGGCGACGGCTTTAACCGCGTCTTGCTGGATCGCTCGAAATCGCGCGTAAGGGCGCTCGGCTTCTTCAAGGACGTTGAAGTCACCGACAAGCCTGGATCTGCCCCGGATCGCTCGGTGGTCGAAGTTAAGGTGACGGAACAGCCGACCGGCGAAGTGTCATTCTCGGCTGGCTATTCATCCTACGAAAGCGCCTTGTTCGACATCAGCCTAACCGAGCGTAATTTGCGCGGCCGCGGCCAATATATGAAGTTTCAAATCGCGACGAGTTCGCGCCGCCAGTCAGTCGATATTCGCTTCACTGAACCCCGCTTTATGGGTCGCGAAGTCGCTGCCGGTTTCGATCTATTTGCGACAGAATCCGACTATCTTGATGAAGCGTCATATCGTTCGACCAGCTATGGCACCGGTCTACGAGTGGGCTTCCCGCTATCTGAGTACAGCTCGCTGGGGTTGCGCTACACGCTGCGCTCCGACGAGATTGAAGCAAGTTCACTGCGATGCACAGGGACGTTTCAGCCGCTCATCTGTCGTGAACAAGGAACATATCTGACATCTTTGGTCGGATATTCGTTCAATATCGATCGTCGCGACGACATTCGCCGACCAACCCGCGGCTATAAAGCGTCCTTCAGCCAGGACTTCGCAGGCCTGGGCGGTGACGTAAAATATATGCGCAGCGAAGTCGAAGGCGCGATTTACCGCGGCATCATCAAAGACGTGACGGCCAGCTTTAATATGTCAGCCGGTTTGATCGAAGGTTGGGGTGGCGACGCCATCCGAATTAATGACCGCTTCTTCAAGGGCGGCAATTCGTTCCGTGGCTTCGACGCGGCCGGCATCGGTCCGCGTGAATTGTACACGAACAACACCACCGGCGCTGTCACACGTGGCGACGCATTGGGCGGCAAAGCATACGCTATCGGCGCCTTTGAGCTGACGTTCCCATTGGGCCTGCCAGAACAATACGGCATTTCCGGTAGCCTTTTCACCGAATTCGGAACCCTTGGCCTGTTGGATTCTTCGGACAAAGTTGCGCCTATATCTGATGGAACAAACACGCTCACTGTGATCGACGACGCCAGCATCCGGGCGTCGGCAGGCGTGAGCATTTTTTGGGATTCCCCTTTCGGCCCAGTGCGATTTGACTTCTCTCGTCCCTTGGCAAGAGAAACTTACGACGAAACACAAAGCTTCCGCTTCACGTCGCGGACCAACTTCTAAGAGGCGACTATGTTTAAAACTGCACTTGCCGCGTCCCTGGCGGCGTTCTCGTTATTTGCCGCACCCGCTGTTTTCGCTGCAGACGCCACAACTGTATTGGCGCTAGACCGCTCACGGCTGATTGCACAATCGGCGGCCGGCAAGTCCATCCAAGCGCAACTGCAGGCGATTGGCAAAGGCGTGGATGCTGAACTCGAACCCGAAGCCAAAGGCATGGAAGCGGAACTCACAGCCATTCAGGCCCTCGGCAAGGGCCTGTCGATGGAGCAATTACAGGGCCGCTCAGATATCAAAACGCGCGTTGAATCACTGAATAAGCGTAAGAATGCGTTCGACCAAAAGCGCGCTAAGCGGACCCAAGAAGTCATGGCGACCCAAAACAAGGCCGACGAAGACTTTGAAAAAGCCGCCCAGCCAATTTTGACTCAAATTATCAAAGAACGTGGCGCTCAATTGGTGGTCGATCTTAGGGAAGTCGTGTTCGTCGATCCAAAAATTGACATTACACAAGACGCGATCACTAAAATGGACGCGTCCGTGAAGACGATCGCAGTCACCAAGGTCAATTTGCCGGACAAACCAGCAGCGCCTAAGCCCTAAGTGACAAACAAGGTATTGGATAACACCGGTGCGAGCGTTGGCGAACTTGCTGACGTCGCGCCGGATGTCCGCTTTTTCGTCAGGCTCGCACCACAATCCGTCGAGAACCTCTCTGCGCTAGCAGGCGGCCGCGCGCGAGGCGAAGAATACAATCGCGTAATTCAAACCGTAAGCGCGCTTGAGTACAGCGCACCCGGCGCACTGTCGTATTGCGACAATCCGAAAAAATTTGGCGATGCGTTGCGAGCAACACAAGCTGGCGCAGTTTTTGTTCCAGAAGGTTGGGACCCGCCCAGTTGCCTGAGATTCGCGCCGATCTTTGTAAAATCGCCGAAAGGCGCCTTTGCATTTACCGCACGGCACGTCGTCGACGAGCGGCGACTTTCGCCTGGCGCGCTTGTACACCCAACCGCGGATATCGCGTCTGGCGCTATAGTGGAGCCTGGCGCAGTCATTGGCGAAGGCGTTCGAATTGGGTCGGGCTCAAGGGTCGGTGCGAACGCTGTGATCCAACCTGGCGTCGCCATCGGTCGGAATACGCAGATTGGAGCCGGCGCGACACTCCAATGCGCCCTGATCGGGGATAATGTCACGATCGGACCTAAGGTTATTGTGGGGTGGGGCGGCTTTGGCTTAGCTGCGTTCAATGGCCGCCAACTAGACATGCCACAATATGGCAGGGTGATTCTACAAGATGGTGTAAGCCTTGGAGCGTCCACTTGTATTGATCGGGGAGCCTTCGGCGACACCGTGATTGGCGAGGGGACAAAAATCGACAATTTGGCTCATGTGGGGCACAATGTTGTGATCGGTCGAAACGTAACGATCGCAGCTTGCACAGCGATATCTGGCAGCGTGTCCGTTGGCGACGGCGCTTTGATGGGCGGAGCGGTCGGAATAGCCGATCACGTTCATATTGGCGCCGGCAGTATATTGGCGGCGCGGTCAGGGGTTATTTGCGACATCCCTCCGGGTGAGGTATGGGCGGGATATCCCGCCCGCCCAAGGCGACAATGGCTGCGTGAGGCAGCCTGGGTGTCGCGAGGAGCGCGGCGGCGTTCGGACTAAAGGCATGCACATGAGCGACGGGGCCGCAGGGCAAGACAAAGAACTTGAAATTGAAGAGATCGGCATCGAAGAGGTCATGCGCCTTTTGCCGCATCGCTATCCTATGCTTTTGGTCGATCGCGCCAGCCACTACGTTCCGATGAAGTCAATCCGCGGCTACAAAGCCGTGACGATCAACGAACCGTTTTTTCAAGGGCACTTCCCAGCGAAGCCTGTGATGCCGGGCGTGTTGCTTATCGAAGCGATGGCGCAAACCGGCGCAATCCTGATGAGCAAGAGCCTCAACGTCGACGCGGAAAAGAACGTTGTGTTTTTTATGTCTGTAGACGGCGCACGTTTCCGCCAGCCAATCGTACCGGGCGACATGGTCGAGCTGAATGTTGAGGCAACCGCGAGCCGCGGCAGCGTCTTCAAGTTCAAGGGTGAATGTGTTGTACGCGGCAAGCGCGCTGCCGAAGCTGAATTCGCCGCCATGGTCATGCCCGTCACCACCTGACATATTGAAACATGAGCGCCTCCGCCCAACCGACTTGGCGCAAAATCGGCATTGTCGCCGGCGCTGGTGAACTCCCTGTTCTGCTCGCGCACGCTTGCGAGGCAGCTGGACTGTCCTTTCATATTTCGCGTCTTGGCGCGGGTATTAACCCCGCATTGGACTCGTTCGGCGGCGACACATTTGAACTGGGCGAAATAGGACGAAGGCTCGATGGCCTTAGCGCCGCAGGCTGCGACGCCATCACCATGGTCGGTATACTGGCGCGCCCCGATTTTAAATCGCTCAAGATGGATGGCCGCGGCGCACTCTTGCTTCCAAAAGTCGTGCTCGCGGCGCGCAAGGGGGACGATGCGCTGCTCACGCTGCTCGTAAAAGAATTCGAACGCTCGGGTTTTAAAGTCATCGGCGTGCAAGAAATAGCGCAGCAATTACTCGCGCCGGCCGGACACATCGCCGGTCCGCCTTTAAGTGACGAGGATTGGGCGGACGTCAAAAAGGGCGCGCAAATCGCGGCGGCCATCGGCGCACTCGATATCGGCCAAGGATGCGTTGTTTGTCACGGCCTTGTGCTCGCGGTCGAGGCGCAAGAAGGCACCGACGCAATGCTGGAGCGGGTCGCACAATTGCCAGCGCGCATTCGCGGCAGCGCCAATCAACGCGCGGGGGCGCTGGTGAAGCGCCCCAAACCCGGCCAAGAACTCCGCGTAGATTTACCGACCATCGGTGTGGCCACTCTCGAACGCGCGTCAAAAGCTGGTCTTAAAGCAATCGCCTTTCAAGCCGGAACGAGCCTTCTGATAAACCAAGATGAGTGCGCCGCCGTCGCCGAGAGACTCGGCGTTACGCTCTTTGGCTTCTCCTCGCAGGACGTAGACGCTTAATGGCGCCGAGCCGTATCTTTGTTGTTGCGGCGGAAGCCTCGGGCGACAAATTGGGCGCAGACCTCATCCGTGCACTGCGCAATCGCCAAGCGGCCATTAGATTCGCGGGCGTGGGCGGCCACCTCATGCGCACGGAAGGCGTAGAAAGTCCCTTCGACGTTTCTGATTTATCTGTGTTCGGGCTGGTCGAAGGCCTCAAAATCTATCCCCGAGTCGTGCAACGGGTGAAAGAAACCGTCGAACACGCTCTCGCGTTCGACCCCGACGTAATTGTTTTGATTGATTCGTGGGGCTTCACGCTGCGTGTCGCGAAGGCGCTGCGCAAGGCGGGCGCGCGGGCGCGCCTCGTAAAATATATAGGCCCCCAGGTTTGGGCGTCACGTCCTGGCCGCGCCAAGACCTTGGCGCAGACCGTGGATCACTTAATCTGCATCTACGACATCGAAACTCCGTACTACGCGCCCTATGGCTTACCGTGCACTGTGTGCGGAAACCCCGTCGCAAATGCCCCCGCCAAACAGGGCGACGGCGTACGTTTTCGAGGGGAGTACGCACTAACGCCAGACGCGCCATTACTTCTTGTCCTCTTCGGCAGCCGCCCAGCAGAGATCAAGCGCTTGGGCGATTGCTTCGTTGATGCCATCGCACGCCTTCAAAATCACCGTCCCGATTTGCAAGTCGCAACCTTCGTGGCGCCGACAGTTCGCGATCTTATGGCGCCGTTGATCGCACGCATGCCTGGAATCATTGCCGTAACAGAAGACGCCAAGAAGGAAGATCTGTTCAACGCCGCAACAGCCGCACTCGCATGTTCTGGCAGCGTCACGACGGAGCTCGCGCTGCAAAACGCGCCGATGATCGTGGCGTACAGGGTTGGCGCCATCACCTGGTTCATCGCGCGAAACTTCTTATTCCACGGCAAGCATGTAACCCTGCTCAACATCGCAGCAGGTAAGGGCGTTGTGCAGGAGTTTTTGCAGGATGATTGCACGCCGGACAAACTCGTTCCCGCACTCAATGCACTTCTGACGGATAAAGCCGCGCGCGCGCACCAAGTGCGCGAACAAAATACGGCGCTGGAGATTATGGGACGCGGCAAAACGCCCGCTGCGGAGATCGCAGCGGGCGTTGTTTTGTCTCAGCCGGGGAGACCTTAGCAAGGGTCCGGTTAACGCGTGGACAACGGCGTGTAATTGCGAGCGCTGGCGCCGGTATAAAGCTGACGCGGACGGCCGATCTTTTGCGTCGGATCGGAAATCATTTCACCCCATTGCGCGATCCAGCCGCTCGTACGGGCCAACGCGAACAACACCGTGAACATGTCTTTCGGGAAACCCATCGCTCGCAGGGTAATGCCTGAATAGAAATCAATGTTCGGATAGAGCTTCTTTTCGACAAAGAAAGGATCGCTCAAAGCAATACGCTCAAGCTCGAGCGCGACTTCGAAAATTGGATCGTCTTTAACGCCAAGCTCCGTGAGCACTTCATGCGTGGTCTGCTTCATGACCTTCGCGCGCGGGTCATAATTTTTGTAAACGCGGTGACCAAAACCCATGAGGCGGAAGTCGCGGTTCTTCACGCGATCCACATATTCGGGCACGCGGTCGACTGTCCCAATCTCTTCAAGCGCCATCAGAGCGGCCTCATTGGCGCCGCCATGGGCAGGGCCCCACAAGCAGGCAATCCCGGCCGCGATGCACGCAAACGGATTGGCGCCTGACGAACCAGCCAAACGGACAGTCGAGGTGGACGCGTTCTGTTCGTGATCAGCATGCAAGGTAAAAATACGGTCCAAGGCGCGCGCCAGGACTGGATTTACGACATACTCTTCCGCTGGAACCGCGAAGCACATACGCAGGAAATTTTCCGCGTAACCCAAATCGTTGCTGGGATAAACGAAGGGTTGGCCAATCGAATATTTAAAGGCCATGGCGGCGATCGTGGGCGTCTTTGCGATAAGCCGGTGGCTGGCGATGCGCCGCTGCACCGGATCGTTGATGTCTGTCGAGTCATGGTAGAAGGCCGACAAAGCGCCCATCACGCCGCACATAACAGCCATCGGGTGCGCGTCGCGGCGGAAGCCACGGAAGAACTGCATAAGCTGTTCATGAACCATCGTGTGATTGGTGATGGTCCTCTCGAAATTCTTGAACTCGGCTTGCGATGGCAACTCGCCGTACAACAATAGATAGGCGACTTCCAAGAAGCTCGAATGATCGGCCAATTGGTCGATCGGGTAGCCGCGATACAAGAGTACGCCTTCATCGCCGTCGATGTATGTGATCGTAGACTCGCAACTCGCAGTCGACGTAAAGCCCGGGTCGTACGTGAACAGACCGGTGTCGGCATACAGCTTTCGGATATCAACGACGTCCGGCCCCACAGAGCCGCCGAGGCGTGGGTAGGTGTATTCCTTCCCATCCACCGTCATTTTGATATCGCCGCGCTTCTTGGCTTTATTGTCCATCGCAAACACCTCTTTCTTCCGCCTTCCGGCGCATATTCACTCAGCGCCTAGCTGCGCCGTCATCCGCGCGAGCGTTTCATCCCTGCCGAGCAACCAAAGCATATTGCCCAAATCCGGCGCAGGGGCGCCACCCGTAAGTATCGCACGGAGCGGCGGACCAATCTTGCCAAGGCCAACACCTTCAGAAGCAGCAAAGTCTTTCAGCGAAGTTCCGATTGTTTCTGCATCCCAATTGGGCGTCTTTGCAAGCATATCCGAAAGGCGCACGAGCCTTTGCCTTAGCTCCGGAGCAATCGTCGCCGGCGGGTTTAAAAATGCATCACTTCTATGACAGGGCGCGACGAGAAATGCAGCTTCCTTAAGCAAGTCCGGGACAGTCTTTGAACGCGCCTTAAGGACAGGCATCCCGCGCTTAACCTTGGCGAGTTCAATCTCATCTGGGCTCCAATTGTCCCGCAACGCGAATTCTATCCAAAGATTCATCAATCGATCGTTATTTGCCTCACGCAGATAATGCGCATTGACCGAAGCAAGCTTGTCAAAATCGAGCCGAGCAGGACTGCGACCGATATGCTCAAGGTCGAACCACGCGATCGCCTGATCGTTGGAGATAATTTCATCATCCCCATGCGACCAACCAAGGCGCAGGAGGTAATTCCGCATCGCTTCGGGAAGGTAACCCATGGCCCGATAAGCGTCGACGCCCAAGGCTCCATGCCGTTTCGAAAGCTTCGCGCCGTCCGGGCCATGAATAAGGGGCACATGGGCATAAATGGGCTCCGCCCAGCCCAGCGCGCGAATGATCTGCAATTGCCGGAATGCGTTTGTGAGATGGTCATCGCCACGAATGACGTGGGTCACGCCCATATCATGGTCGTCCACAACGACCGCCAGCATATAAGTGGGCGCGCCATCCGAGCGCAGGAGAATCAAATCATCAATTTGATCATTCGCGATCTCAACGCGCCCTTGAACGCGATCGTCGATCACTGTGCTGCCATCCAAAGGCGCGCGTAAGCGAATCGTGTAGGACTGATCCAAGGGGTGATCGACGCGGTCCCGCCACGGACTCCGGAAAGGCTTTCCCGCATCGCGGGTTTCAGTGCGCAATGTTTCAATTTCGGCGGCGGTCAGATAGCAGCGATAGGCCGCGTCGCGCTGCACCATCTCTTGCGCCACAAAGACGTGACGCCCTGCGCGGTTCGATTGAAACAGCGGATCTTCATCACCGAGAAGCCCTAACCAGTCCAGGCCCTCAAAGATCGCCTTGACGGCGGCGTCCGTTGATCGCTCCTTATCGGTGTCCTCAATACGGAGCAAATACTTGCCGCCGTTCGCGCGCGCGAACAGCCAGTTGAACAACGCCGTGCGGGCGCCGCCAATGTGAAGGTAGCCGGTGGGGGAAGGCGCAAATCGCGTGACGACTGACATAGATGGTGGGTCATTCAAACTGCTTGACTCGACCCTTCGAGCCGGGGAGCGCATAACACACGCTTTGGCTGGCCTAAAGCGCGGACGAGCTCTGCGCGACGCATTTCAGCGAGACGTGGCCGCGTCAACGCGATCAGCCGCTTTAATCAATTGGTCACCTGTGGCGCTTGGAGCCGGAATTGTTCTTTACTTCGGCTTCATGACCGAGCCGCCGGCACAGGGTCCGCCCTAGCTGCCTTCACCTTCAGCGTCGCGGCGGCAGTTTTTGGGTTCTGGCTGCGACGCGGCCAATCTCCGTCCTGGCTCTGGGTCTGTCCCGCAGCGCTTGCCCTAGCCCTGGCCGCGATAGGATACGAGCTCAGTGTTTATCAAACGGCCGAGAAGGCGGCTCCACGAATGTCGGGGAGCGAGAAACCCATCGCCTTTGAAGGTTCTGTCGAACGCGAGGAAGCAGGTCCAAGCCTGCGCCGCATTATCATCCGCACACCTTGAGGCGAGGGCGTGTCCGGATGAGATCGACCTATCCGTGTAAAGAGCGCTGCGGCCCTCGGCGGCGACGTCACTCCAGCACGCAATTTTCCTTGTTTCGGAAATTTGGCGCCACCGCCCGGTCAAGTCAAACCTGGCGGCTATGGTTTGTCCCGCAGCGCCCACTTCGAGCAGATTGGCGCTTTTGGATCCGCATTTGAGCAAAAAAGTTTAGAGCACTATGCGCGCCAGACGACTTTACATTGATCGTGCGCCATCGCACTGACATTGCTTGTGGGACGGCTATTATGCCCCCCAACCAGCAACTCGCACACCGCGGTGGACTAGCCCTCTACCTCACAAAGGAACAATCAATTCTCGCGATAACAATACGCGCACGACGCGAAGAACGGCCTTGGATGGAGGCGCCGCGCTAATTGTAGCGGCGGTAAAGTCCGACCAATTTGCCTTGAACCTTCACACGGTCCTGACCAAATATCTTGGTCTCATAATCTGGGTTCGCAGCTTCAAGCGCGATAGAGTTTCCACGCCGGCGCAAACGCTTGAGAGTCGCCTCTTGATCATCGATCAATGCGACCACGATATCGCCAGACTCTGCCCGATCAGTGCGCCGCACCAACGCGTAATCACCATCCAAAATGCCGGCGTTGATCATGGAATCTCCGCTGACTTCCAAAGCAAAATGATCATCGGCCCCCATATCGGCAGGAGCGGCCACTTTGTTGATTTCGTGCTGGATAGCTTCAATAGGAACACCCGCTGCGATCTTACCGAGAACGGGAAGCCAGTTTCCGGAGGGCTCTCTGCCGCCGCCACCGCCGACCACAGCCAGTTTACCTGCTTTGCCGCGAGGCGCCGCCGCCGGCGCCGCAGATTCCGGCATCTTCAAAACCTCCAAAGCCCGTGCCTTGTGCGGCAAACGCCGCAAAAACCCACGTTCTTCCAAGGCCGTAATGAGCCGGTGGATGCCCGATTTGGAGGCCAAATCGAGCGCTTCCTTCATCTCGTCAAAGGAAGGCGACACGCCAGATTCCTTTATCCGCTGATGAATAAACAAAAGAAGTTCGCGCTGTTTAGAGGTCAGCATTTGGTCTCACAGAACAAATCAACAACAGATTTGTTCTATATGTGTTCCTCAATGAGTCAACAAACCGTAAACAGAGAACCTGTTCAAAAGTGTTCGGCGATGGTCACGCGCGATTCAGGCGGTTTCGGCTTTTTGTGATAGCGGGCGCCGCGCAGCCAAACCTTCAACGCTTGCCAATGTATGGCCGCCACCACCCAGAATGTCAGCAGAGGCGACCCGAGCCAAGCCTTCAGTAAAGCTTCGTTCGTCAGTGGACGCCGCTTCGCTGTCCAGATCGCAATATGGTCCGCGCGCTCGACCTGTTTTTTGATGATGCGCAAATTGAAGGCGTCCATCGGATCTTGGATCCTAAACTCATAAGCGCCATCGACCGCAAAGAACGGTGAAACATGGAACTGCTTGTTGGCCCGGTGACAATGCACACCAGCCCCCTCCGCCGCGGCGACGTAGCAATGGGATTCACCAAAGGTGTTGCTGACCTCATAAAGAATGCCGCGCAGCCGGTTATCGGGACCGTAACCGAAAAAAATCGAAATCGGATTAAACACGAAGCCTAAGATACGCGGCATCGCCATCAGGCGAATAGGGCCGCCGCTTATGTCGACGCCTCCAAGCAAAAAGGTTCGCTCAACCCATCCACGAAGAGGAGTACCGGAGCGATCCCCGTGATCGCGCGCGTAAAAGCTCAATAAACCGGGTTTGTTGAACGCCAACAAACCAGCCCCGCCATCCGGTGCATCGACATCCAGAAAAACAGAGAACAACCCATACTCAAAGCGTGAGGTCCCATCGGGACGCGCATGCGACGTTCGCCCGACAAACAATCCCGGCTCTGGCACGGATGGGTTCACGCCGCCTCCAATAAACTTTCCAACTGACCGTTCCGCTCGATTTGTTCAAGTCGGTCAAATGAGCACTTCCACGGGACCTCCGCGCCAAGCGCCTGGGCCACACGCAAACCGGACGCAATGCCGTCTTCATGAAAACCGTATCCCATCCAGGCGCCCGCAAGCCAGATTCCACCTTGGCCCTGGATCGCGTGAAAGCGACGTTGTGCGTTCAAGGCAGCCTGATCAAACAGCGGGTGATCGTAATCAAAACGGGCGAAGGTCTTGCTTGGATCCGGCATAACGCCCGGATTTAAAGTGACGAACACAGGTTTATCATCGGGGAGCCCCTGCAGAGGGTTCATCCAATACGTGACGCAGGCTGGCTTGCCAGGCGCTGTCCTCATGTAATTCCATGCACCCCAGGCGTTACGACGCCGCGGCATCAAGCTTTCGTCACGGTGAAGATAAGCCACATTGGCGCCAAACTGCACCGACGAAAGCATGTCCCGCTGCTCCTGGCTCGGATTGGCCAGAGCATTCAAAATCTCATCGCTATGCGCGGCCATCACAACCGCATCGAAGCGTTGAGACCCAGAGGGCGTTTCAACCATAACGCCGCCTGCAAGAGAGGTAACGCTGTGAACTGGCGTATTAAGTTCAATTCGTCCATCCAGATCGGCCGCAAGTTTTGAGACATAGTTCTTCGACCCACCGGCGACCGTGCGCCATTTCGGACGCTTGAGTTGTAAAAGGCGGTGATTGTCAAAGAATCGCAAAAAGCTCCTGGTCGGAAATTGCAAAATCTTCGCTTCCGGCGTCGACCAGATCGCTGCGCCCATGGGCAATAGATAACTTGACCGAAACGCTTCGCCGATGCGGCACCCCGCCAGATACTCGCCCAGAGGCGCATCCAGGCTAGGGCGGCGGTGGTGCAAATCCGATCGCGCTTGCACGCTGAACCGCACGATGTCAGCCAACATCGAAAGAAACTCTAGGCGCGCCAGATTGCGCCGCCACGCAAAAACTCCCTTCAAGCCGTTGCTTGACCATTCGCGGCCTGCGCCGGCGGAGAACGCGAAGCTCATATCAGCAGCCTGCGTCTCGACGCCTAAGTGCGCGAACATCGCTTTCAGATTTGGGTAGTTCAAGTCATTGTAAACGATGAAACCCGTATCCACGCTCATCGGCGAACCATTGTAGTCGATATCGACGGTGTTTGAATGACCGCCCAACCGATCAGCGGCCTCAAAGAGGGTGACTTCATGCGTGGCGCGCATCGCCCAAGCGGCGCTCAAACCCGCAATGCCAGAGCCCATTACTGCGATCTTCACGGCTAATTCCCCTTATTCGCCTGCGGCAGCGACTTGAATGCGCCCAATGCGCGCGCGCGCGCACAAGCATGATCTACGATAGGTTTTGGATAGTTTGATCCAAGACGAACCTTGGCCTCAAGCAACACCGAATCCGGCGCCGCCCACGGCGCATGCAGGTACTTTGAAGGAACGCTTGCGAGCTCCGGCACCCACCGGCGCACATAAGCGCCATCGGCGTCAAAGCGCTCGCCTTGAGCGCTGGGATTAAAAATCCGGAAGTAAGGGGCCGCGTCCGCGCCGGAGCCTGCGACCCATTGCCAAGAGACGCTATTGTTCGCGAGATCCGCGTCCACCAGCGTGTCCCAAAACCATTCCTCGCCACGCCGCCAGTCGATCAATAAGTGTTTGGTGAGAAACGACGCCACAATCATGCGTACTCGATTATGCATATAACCGGTCGCCCAAAGCTCCCGCATTCCCGCATCAACCAATGGATACCCAGTCTGCCCCTTTGTCCAGGCGCGGAGATTTTGTGGGTCGTCCCGCCACGGAAAACCGTCAAAGTCAGCGCGCCAGTTTTTCTCAGGGAAGTCGGGAAAGTGATAAAGGAGGTGATACGCAAATTCTCGCCAGCCGATTTCAGAAAGAAATTTTTCAGACGCCTTGCCGTCTCCCTGGGCGATCACCGCTTGGACGACTTGCCGAGGACTGATTTCACCGAACTGCAAATGGGGGGAAAGGCGAGAGGTCGCCTGTTCGCCGGGAACGTCGCGCCCCTCCGCATACCCCGCGATGCGGCCGGACAAAAAACTATCCAGCTTCGCGCGCGCGCCATCTTCTCCGGGCTCCCAGCACTCAGCAAAAGCCGCCGCCCAGTTCGGCGCCCGCGGGGTCAAGTTCCATTCAGCAAGATCATCACTTGGAAAAGAGTAGAGCGGATGGGCGCAAGGACGAGGAGGAGGCAATGGCTGATCGCCGTTGATCTTAGGCCGAACCGTCCGCCAAAACGGTGAATATGTCTTGTAAGCGCCACCGGCGCCGGTCGTAACGTTTTGCGGCTCGACCAAGAGAGCAGCGTTGAAGCTGCGCACCTCATAGCCGTCCCGTCTCAGTGTAGCTTTGAGAGCCTGATCAGACGCGCGCTCAGACCGCGGATACCGGCGGTTCCAAAAGACAGCCCCCGCACCCACTTCCTGCAGAAACCCAGGCAAAACGCTTTCCGCACGTCCACGCCGGAGCACCAATTGTACTTTGAGCGAGCGCAGGGACTTGCTCAATCGGCGCAAAGACCCATCAAGCCACCAGCGCGCGGCTGAGCCGAGCCGCCATTTGCCTGGGGTGTCGTCATCCAACAGATAAAGCGCAACAACTGGCGCGCCAGACTCGATCGCAGCGCTCAAAGCGGGGTTGTCTGCAATCCGGAGGTCGTTTCGAGCCCAGAAGACGGCCGCGCGCTGCATGGAAGGCTGGGTCGAACTGGCCATCTAATCCGTAACAAACTGAGTAATTTAGAGTTTATACGCCCCAAGACCTGCTTTGGATTACCAGTGAATGGCTGGCGGGTGAGGCTGAAGCGACTATATAGCGGGCGTATTGCCCGGAGAGGCCCAAAACGTGCTACCAATCCGGACCTGAAGGAGACTGCATTGCCTGACGATCAAAAGAGCGCCGCCCACAAAGCAACCGCAAATGTAGGTTCGAACCCAATCGTCACGGTTCAAGCGGGCGGCGCGCCAGTGCGCTTTGGCAACACGCTGCCGGTCGCCTTTTTGCTAGGCCCTTGCGCCATCGAGAGCCGCCAACACGCTTTGGAGATGGCGAGCGCGATTAAGGAAATCGGCGAACGCCTAGGCGTTGGGGTGATCTACAAATCGTCCTTCGACAAAGCCAACCGCACCAGCTCCAAAAGCTTTCGGGGCGTCGGTATGGGCCAGGCGCTCGAAATCTTCGCCGAGGTCCGTGAGACCCTGAAAATTCCTGTTATTACTGACGTTCATCTGCCGGAGCAGTGCGCTGAACTCGCACCTGCCGTCGACATGCTGCAAATCCCCGCGTTCTTGTGCCGACAAACCGACTTGCTGCTCGCCGCAGCAGCGACGGGCAAAGCGATAAACGTGAAGAAAGGTCAATTCCTAGCACCTTGGGATATGAAGAATGTCGCCGCAAAACTCGTCTCAGGCGGCGCGAAGGACGTTTTATTGTGCGAGCGCGGCGCGAGCTTCGGGTACAACACACTCGTTTCCGACATGCGCGGACTGCCAATCATGGCGGAAACCGGGTGTCCAATTGTGTATGACGCCACGCACTCTGTGCAACAACCAGGCGGGCAGGGCGAGACTTCCGGCGGCGAACGTCGTTTCGTACCAGTCTTGGCGCGCGCGGCGGTGTCGATCGGTGTGGCGGCTGTCTTTATGGAAACCCATCAAGACCCAGACAAGGCGCCATCGGACGGGCCGAACATGGTTCCGCTAAAAGCGCTGGAGCCGCTCATCCGCGATTTGATGGCTTTCGACCAATTGGCGAAGTCGAAACCCTTCACCTAAGGAATGACCGAAGTCTCAATCCCAAAGCCGCGAAAGCGGGTGCGCGTCGCGGCATGGTTGAGAAATCGCTTCTTTGCCGGCATCGCCATCGCTGCGCCCATCGGGCTTACAATCCTCGTCGTCTGGTGGTTCGTCACAACCATCGACGCGCTCGTTTGGAGCGGGTTGCGCGCGCTTTTCGGCGGCGATCAATCCTGGAATCACATTCCAGGAGTCGGCCTGTTAATCGCGGCGCTCGCGCTCATCGCATTGGGTGCTCTGGCGGCCAATATCGCAGGCCGGGCCGTTTTGAAGATCGGCGAAAGCTTGGTTGAGCGCATGCCGATCGTGCGCAACATATATATGGGTATCAAGCAAGTCTTCGAAACCGTGCTGTCCGGGCGGCATGTCAGCGCTCGGGAAGTGTGCCTCGTTCAGTTTCCTCGAGAAGGCATCTGGTCCGTCGGCTTCGTTACCGGATCAGCGCGTGGAGAACCAGGACAGGCAATGGGCGAGGGGTTCGTTTCGGTTTACATTCCGCACTCGCCAAACCCATGGACCGGCTGGCTTATCTTCGTGAAGCGGGAAGACATCCGGCCTATGCAATTGCCGCAGGAAGACGCAGCAAAAATGCTATTGTCGCTCGGTCTATTCCAACCGGACAAGTTAGGGCGCGATCCGCTGATGAAAGATCCTGACGAGACTGCTTGAACGCTTAAGTCTAGCCAGACATCCGCAACTTTTCCCAATCGGCGTGGCCAAATATAGACAGCAAAATTGTGGCCGCCTGACCGCGCGGCGACAGAAAGTCAGGATCGCCGTCTACAAGAATACGAGCGTCTGTATCGGCCGTCGGAATGAGGCGGCTGTGGATCGCCGCGTCCACCAGCGAGAACGCAGGTAAGCCAGATTGGCGCAGCCCAAGAATATCGCCTGACCCGCGCAAATCGAAATCGATTTCCGCTATTTCAAAGCCGTCATAGGTGCGGCGCATAGCATCGAGTCGCAGTTTGCCTTCCTCCGAAAGCGGCGGTTGATAAAGCAGCAAGCACGCTGCATCCTTTTGACCGCGGCCAACACGGCCTCGCAATTGGTGTAATTGGGCCAAGCCGAAACGCTCGGCGTGCTCAATGATGATTACTGTCGCCTCAGGCACATCGACGCCAACTTCAATCACCGTTGTCGCAACCAGAATCTTTGTCTTTCCCGACCGGAAATCGTCCAGCGCTTCATCTTTCAGCTTTGGCGCCATACGACCATGCACAACCCCGACGACTTGCTCCCCAAATTGCTCGCGCAAAGCCGCCGCACGAGTCTCGACAGCCGTCGCTTCAAAATCCGGATTTTCCTCTACAAGCGCACAGACCCAATAGATGCGATCATCGGTCGAAATTGATCGGCCCACACTTTCATAGACCTCACGAATGCGATTGAGCGGTGCGGCGCGCGTCACCGGCGGCCGGCGGCCTGCCGGCCGCTCCTTCAACAAGGATACGTCCAGGTCGCCGAACTGCGCCATCGCCAAAGTACGTGGGATGGGCGTGGCGCTCATCACCAACAAATCCGGATGATCGCCCTTGGACGCCAGCTTCATGCGATCCGAAACGCCAAAGCGATGCTGCTCGTCTATAATTGTTAGCCCCAGGTCATTGTAAACGACATCATCCTGGAACAAGGCATGCGTCCCGCAAATGGCCGCGATCTCGCCAGACGCCAGCTCCGCCAAAAGCACCTTGCGCGCCTTACCCTTGTCTCGCCCCGTCAACACAGCCGTCTTCAACCCCGCAGGCGCCAGTAACTTCCCCAACGTTGCTGCGTGCTGGCGCGCGAGAACTTCGGTGGGCGCCATTAACGCGGATTGCTTTCCGGCTTCCGCCGCACGCGCCATCGCAAGCGCTGCGACCAGGGTTTTGCCAGATCCCACATCCCCTTGAAGAAGGCGGCCCATCATCTCGGCCTTCGCCATGTCTTCTGAGATTTCTGCAAACGCCTTGCGCTGGCCTTGCGTTGGCTGAAAGGCGAAGGACTCAAGCACCTTGCGCACAATCCGGCCATCACCCGTCATCGACACGCCGCCCTCAGACTTGCGAGCGCGCCGCCGCAAACGAAATACAATTTGGCGCGCGAACAATTCGTCATACGCAAGACGCGCGCGCTCAGGTGCGCCGGGCGTCAAATCAACATAACTCATCGGCGCATGCGCCGATCGCAATGCTTCGGTGAAGCCGAGCCAACCTTCGCCATGCTTGAGGCTCGGCTCAATCCACTCTGGCATATCCGGGAGTGTCGTAAGGGCGGCGCGAATGGTTCGGGACACCATCCGATTATTCACACCTTCACAGAGCCGATACACGGGCTCCAAGAGGGGAGGCGGGTCTTTCGCCGCCGGATCATAAATGAGATCCGGATGCGTCATCTGACGCTCCGCGCCATAATACTCGACCTTGCCGCTGATGACGCGACGTGAGCCCACTGGCAACATGCGCTGCACGATCTGCGGGTTGGCTCGAAAATATACCAGCGTCAAAAAGCCGCTATCGTCACGGACGCGGACTCTATAGGGGCGCCCAGCGCCATGCGCTGGCATGTGCGCTTCGATACTCGCCTCGATCGTTACAAGCAGGTCCGGAGGCGCGTCAGCGATCGCGGTCAACAGACGCCGGTCAACCAAACCTGCGGGGAGATGAAACAGCAAGTCGATGACGCGCCCGCCGCCGACAAGTTTTTCGATCAAGACGCGCCGACTCGGCCCGATCCCCGCAGGAGACTCGAATGGCCGCGTCAGCGCGGCGATGCATTCGGGGGGAGATAAGCTCATTAAATACTGTGACCTAGACCTTTTATGCCGCATCCTGGCGACCTTGACCAGCGATGCGCGCTTTTGCCGTTCAAACGTGGGTAAGAAAACACGGCGCATGACAAGCAGCTTAAGTGCGTTTATAGCGCCACCAATCATGACGGACCGTTTGAAACGCCTAGCGTATCGCGCGCAAAGGCGCGGCTTGAAAGAAGCCGACATCATTTTTCAACGCTTCGCGGAAGCGTACCTTGCCGGGTTTTCCCCGGCCGAGGCCGACGACTTTGAGCGCATTCTAGACCTACATGATCAGGACATTCTGAGCTGGGTGATGGGGCGCAGCGAACCTCCCGCTGAGGTGCAGAGTCCAATATTGGAAAAGCTCCTCGCTTTCGCGAAGGGCGGCGGCGCCTCCATACTCGGGTAATTTTTAATGGAATTGGTTGATTCCGCGCGCCTCAAACGCGCCGTTTCCGCGTCAGGGCGACTCACTCTGTCAGGCGTGGCGCAAGGCTTCGACGCCGCGCTCACCGCAGCCATGACTCATGCGACCATGCACCCGCTGCTGTATGTTGCACGGGACGACGCACAAGCGGCGATGTTTGGCCAATCGCTGAATTACTTCGCGCCGGAACTCCAGGTGCTTTCGTTCCCCGCCTGGGATTGTTTGCCTTATGACCGCGTCTCTCCGGCGCCGCATATCTCCGCGCGGCGATGCGCCACCTTAGCCCGGCTGGCGGCGATGGAAGAGCCGCAACCGATGGTCGTCATTACGACGGCCGCGAGCCTGATCCAGCGCATCCCGCCGCGCGCGATCATGAAACGCACCGCCTTTGCCGCCCGGGTCGGCAATGTGGTGGAGACCAAGGCGCTAGAGGACTTCTTTGCGGTCAATGGCTACAGCCGCGCAGGGACTGTGCGGGAATCCGGCGAGTACGCCATTCGCGGCGGCGTCATCGACGTCTTTCCAGCGGGCCTGACCGAACCCCTAAGGCTCGATTTCTTTGGCGAGCAGCTCGATTCGATCCGCACATTCGACCCAGAGACCCAGCGCTCGACGCGCCAACTCACAGAAATCAGCCTGACCCCCGCCAGCGAAGTCATTTATGACGATGATTCCGTTTTGCGCTTTCGCAAAAGCTTTGTCGCAGCCTTTGGCGCGAACACCTCAGGCGATATGTTCTATGAATCCGTGACGTCGCGCATGCGTCGGCAGGGCGTGGATCAATTGTTGCCGTTGTTCCACGACCAACTCGAAACGATCTTCGACTATATCGGCGAGGACGCGTTTGTGGTGCTGGACCATATGGCGCCGCAAGCCATCGCTGAACGCAGCGCCATGGCGACGGACTATTTCGCCGCACGCCAGGAATCCTTCGGCAAAGGTGCACCTACGGCAAAAGTCCTGCCGCCCGCGCGCTTGTATATCCAAGGAGCCGAACTCGATTCATTGCTTGCACAGCGCACGGTCCGCACGATCACACCGCTGCAAATATCCCCGGCGCCGGATGTCTTGGAATTCGACATCAAAGAAGGCCGCAACTTCGCGCCTGAACGAACGGCAGGCGACATCAATGTGTTCGAAGTGGCCGCCCAGCACGCCCGCTCGCTCAGCGCCAAGGGCAAGCGCGTCGTCTTCGCCGCCTGGACCGACGGCTCGGCCGAACGGCTCACGCACGTACTGCACGACCACAAGCTCGAAGAAATAACGCCCGCGGGCTCCTGGCCAGCCGTGGCGAAATTTCCGCCCAAAACGCTCTGCGTAAGCGTGCTGCCGCTCGATCACGGCTTTGAGACCGATCAAATGGTGATCATCTCCGAGCAAGACATCCTCGGCGACCGTTTGGCGCGTCCGCGCCGCAAACGCAAAGCCGCTAACATAATTATGGAAGCGGGCGCATTGTCGCCAGGCGATCTGGTGGTGCACATCGATCACGGCGTCGCACGCTATACCGGCCTTATGACGCTTGACGTTCAAGGCGCGCCGCACGACTGCCTAGAGCTGCATTACGCCGGCGGCGACAAACTATTTTTGCCCGTCGAAAACATCGAACTCGTATCGCGTTACGGTTCCGAAGACGCAGGGGGCACGCTCGACAAATTGGGCGGCGTCGCATGGCAGAATCGGAAGGCGCGCGCCACCAAGCGCCTTAAAGACATGGCCGAAGAGCTCATCAAAATCGCGGCCAAACGCGCGTCGAAAACGACAGAACCGTTGTCGACGCCAGATGGCGCATTTGAGGAGTTCAGCGCCCGGTTCCCATACGAGGAGACGGACGATCAGCTGAACGCGATCCAAGACGTGATCGGGGATCTCAGCGAAGGCCGCGTTATGGATCGCCTCATTTGCGGCGACGTCGGCTTTGGCAAAACAGAGGTCGCCTTGCGCGCCGCCTTCATTGCCGCAATGGGCGGACGTCAGGTCGCTGTGATCGCGCCGACGACCTTGTTGGCGCGTCAACACTACAACACGTTCATCGAACGCTTCCGCGGACTGCCGATTCGGATCGCGGCGTTGTCGCGCCTCGTCGGCGCGGCAGACGCCATCCAAACGCGAAAGCGCCTTGAAAACGGTGAAATCGAAATCGTCGTGGGGACACACGCCGTACTCGCCAAGGACGTGAAGTTCCGCGATCTCGGGCTTTTGATCATCGACGAAGAGCAGCATTTTGGTGTGAAACACAAAGAGCGCCTGAAAGAACTGCGCTCTGATGTGCATGTGCTGACGCTCAGCGCGACGCCAATTCCACGCACATTGCAACAAGCGATGTCAGGCATTCGAGAAATGTCGATCATTGCGACGCCGCCAGTCGATCGTCTCGCCGTGCGCACCTACACGGCTGCGTTCGATCCGATGGGCGTCCGTGAAGCGCTGCTGCGGGAAAAGCATCGGGGCGGCCAATCATTTTTCGTCACACCGCGCGTGGCCGATTTGGAAGACCTTCAAAAATATCTCAACGATTACGTTCCCGAGATTCGTTACGTCACCGCGCACGGCCAAATGGGCGCACGCGACCTCGAAGACATCATTTCAGCATTCTACGAAGGCAAATATGACGTGCTACTGTCGACAACCATCGTTGAGTCCGGTCTAGACATTCCGCGCGCCAATACGCTCATCGTCAACCGCGCCGATATGTTCGGGCTAGCGCAGCTCTATCAATTGCGCGGCCGGGTCGGGCGGTCGAAGATTCGAGCCTACGCGTATCTGCTGACGCCATCGGATCACACCATCACGCCGGCGGCCGAGCGCCGCTTGAAGATTCTGCAATCCCTAGATGGCCTCGGCGCCGGCTTCACGCTCGCCAGCCACGACCTCGATCTACGCGGCGGCGGCAATCTCTTGGGCGAAGAACAATCCGGTCACATAAAGGAAGTCGGCGTCGAGCTTTATCAGAGTATGCTCGAAGAAGCGGTTGCTTCGCTGAAGGGCGATGAAAGCGTGGCCGATCGTTCCTGGTCGCCGCAAATCGCTGTGGGCACGTCGGTGCTCATTCCAGAATCCTATGTGCCGGACCTTACGGTGCGGTTGTCGCTTTATCGGCGGCTTGGCGAGTTGGAATCGGATGCAGAGCTTGATGCATACGCCGCAGAATTGGTGGACCGCTTCGGCTCATTGCCGGAAGAGGCGGAGCATTTGATTGCGATCGCGGGTGTAAAAATGATGTGCCGCCGTTTGGGAATCGGCAAACTCGACGCCGGACCAAAGGGCGCCGTGCTCACCTTCCGCGACGGCGGCAAAGTGGACCCGCGCCGGGTCGTCAGCTTGGTGCAATCCCGTCCAAGAGAGTTCAAGCTCAGGCCAGATCAAAAGCTCGTTGCAATGGGCGATTGGGAAACGCCGGTCGAGCGTTTGCGCGGCGTGAGGGGCGCTCTGGACGCCCTGACGCGCGCCACCATACAGGCCGCTGCGTAGAGACTATATAAACGCTTCACGCGCCGCCGTGCGCAGCAGAAAGGCGCCGCCGGTTTCTCCGGCTTGGAGCTGCGTTGCGCTGCCGACAATATCCAGCTCGGAGAAAGTGATGCGGTCGCTGCTCAACACCGCCGCATCCAGCGCCGTTTTGAAACGGGTGGCCGCAGACTTCGCATTCGCTTCGGTGGAAGCCGGCATGAGAACAGCGAATGTCCGCCAATCAAGGGCTCCCGCCGTATCTTCAAATCGCACGATACGGCCCAATGTGGCGGCAATCTGATGCGCTGCATTCGCGGCGATTGGATCATCCGCAATGGCGCCGTGCAGACGTAGAACCACAGCCGATAAGGAACGACCGCTCGCTTCGGCAACCGTGACGTGACGCTGCAAGCGTTTCGCCAAAACGCTGGCTTCAAACAAACCTGTCTTTGGATCGCAGGGCATGCTCGCCAGCTGCTGTCGAAAATAGCCCCTAACAGCATTTTGGCGGCGCTTACGGTCCACGATGCGGACAATGCGCTGAGCAATATCGAGGGGCCCAGCATCGATACTGATGACTTCAGTCACGCCGCGAGTCATGGCGTAGGATACGCGATCGAAATTGGCCGGCGCCAACAAAACGCCGGGCGATAAATTCAACGCCGCGTCGGCGCGCATACCGAGGCAAAACTGAAGCGCCTCATCAGACGATTCTGAGCCATCGGCGAGAACAAGATCCACCGCATTGCTGCGCGCATAATCCAGCGCCATGTTCGAAAACGGCGTGGACTCAGTGACGATGCCAATACTGATCATCGCATCTTCAATCGCCAGATAGGCTTTGTTCGCGTGACCAACAACCAAAATGCGGCGAGGCGCTGAACTCGCGGTGTTGAAATCCAACGAAGACGTTTGCGCACCAAACAGATCAGCCCGCGTACTGATCTCTTCTTCAATCAGTGCGGCGCGGAAGGCTGACCGCAGGCGTGGCGCCACAACATTCGCCAGCAATTGTTCAGGCAAACGGTCGTCCACAAACTCGAGGGCGGACTCATTTCCGTCTTTAGCGCAGAGGATCGAAAAAGCGCGCGCCCCGGCTGCAGCACGCAGCTTTTCAATGAAGGTGACATTCAAGGCGTCAGGCAAAAGCAGGGCTGCGTCTGCCGTGTAGGCTGCAGTCGGCGCATCGGCGACGCTGCAGGGCTCAGCCGTACAGCCAACTTCCCGCAAAGCCTGCGCCCATGCCGCTGCAGCCGCCCCGCGGTGCGAGACAATTAACGATCGGGGAGGCGCAGCCGATGATTTAAACAAAACCCACTCCGCCTCTAGACCACTTCCTCATTTGAAGTTCGCAGCCAAAATCAGGATTAGATGCATTTACACTTTGATTGAAAGCCCTTCTTGTCCGCTCTGGCTCATCCTCCATCAGCGGGAAAGGCGCTCGCGGCCCGAGTCGCAATCAGGGTGCATGGGCAACCGACAGGACGCAATGTCGTCGGACGAGAGCGCTGGACGCTGCAGCGCATAGACGGCGCGAAAACCTGTCCTTATAAGCGCCGCTTTGCTGGATGGGTGTCCGAGCGGTTTAAGGAACCGGTCTTGAAAACCGGCGAAGGTGAAAGCCTTCCGTGGGTTCGAATCCCACCCCATCCGCCAGCGGCCTCCGGGCTCGAAAAAACTCAAGAAAATCTGTGGCGGGCTCGCAGCGTAAACCACTTTAGCGAGCATTTACCCGAAAAAACCCTTTAGTTTTCCGAATCATATTCGCGCGTGGCGAAGGGATTTGATTCGAGTCAAAGTTAACGAACCCCCGGATTTGCCGCGTATCGCTGCACCGAATTTTGGCGGCTCCCAGGCCATAACCTTCCCATGACGCGGGGAAAACCCGTGCACCTCCAGCCAGAAGGCCGGAGCCAAAAGGGAAGAATTTCATGGTTTGGGGTTTTGGCGGCAAACTTGCCGCGCATCAGGTGATTTTGCCCACGGCGCTTATTCTAGCGTCCATGGCTGCTCCGCAGCTGGCGAATGCAGGCGCACAGGGCAGTATCGCTCAAGTCGCTTATTATGACCCCACCATCATCAACACGAAGGGCCGCGCCGCTGCCTTGGGCGCGAAACGCGAAAGCCGCGACGACTTGATGTCGCCTCGCGAATCCTATCCTGAAACGCGCATGACCTATGCGCCCGCCGCAGCGCCCCGCAGCCCACAAAGCGCGCGTACTGCACAACTTGACCCTAAGGACTTCGTTAAAATTGGCGCGCCGTATAAGCAAAACGGCACCTGGTATGTGCCTGCTATGGAAACCGATTACGATGAGACCGGCATAGGCTCTTGGTACGGCGCAGAATTCCACGGCAAGACCACATCGAACGGCGAGATCTACGACATGGATTCCATCACGGCGGCGCACCCAACGCTGCCGCTGCCGTCGATCGTTGAGGTCACCAATCTTGAAAACGGCAAGAAGTTGAAGATTCGGGTAAACGACCGTGGCCCATTCGTTAAAGGCCGCTTGATCGACTTATCGCCAAAGGCCGCGAAGCAACTCGGCTATTACGGCAAGGGCAGCGCGAAGGTTCGTGTGCGCTATATCGGCGCCGCAGACGGAATCGACGGCCCAATGGCGATGCAACCTGCGAAGCCGCAATACGGCCTGCAAACCGCATCCTATAGCAAGCCGGCCCCATATCGCGCCGCCCCTGTCATCGCAGCAAAACCGCTGCCGCAGGTGAAGACGGTGATTGCCCCCAAACCGTCCGCGCCGGTCGCCGCGAAGTCTAGCCGCTATCTCCAAGTTGGCGCATTTTCGTCCGCCGCCAACGCCGAAAAGATGCGCTCTAAACTGAACAGCGCTGCCCGCGTCGCTCCGGTAGAGCAGGGCGGTTCGACTCTCTATCGCGTCCTGGTCGGACCGCTACCCGACGAAGCCTCTGTGGCTCTTGCCCAGACCGAAGCGTCCCGCCTGGGCGTCACGCAAGCCCGCACGGTAACGCTCAATTAAACTTTCCAGTTCGGAGGAGGGTGGGGGGAGGCTTTAACAGCCCCCCTCATGCCCTTTGAGGGTAGCGAAACCGTTCCGCAGCCCCTAAACCAGTTGACGCTATGACAGCGCGCGGCCGGTTCATCACATTAGAAGGCGGGGAAGGGGTGGGGAAAACCACCCTGGCCAAACTCCTGCGAACCCAACTTGAGGCGCGGGGTTTGGACGTGGTCCTGACCCGTGAGCCGGGCGGCTCGCCCGCGGCCGAACGCCTGCGCGAAATTCTTTATGGACCACGCGCACCGCACTGGGCGTCAATGCCAGAGACGCTGCTGCTCTTCGCCGCCCGCGCAGCGCATCTCGAAGAAACCATCCGACCGGCCTTGGCCCGCGGCGCTTGGGTGATCTGCGACCGCTTTAACGACTCGACTCTGGCTTACCAAGGCGTGTTGGGCGGCGTTGATCCTTTGTTCCTCTCTGATCTTGCCATGCGCGTCATCGGCGCCGACCACCCCGATCTCACATTCATGTTGGATCTCAACCCCGCTATCGCGCGCGCGCGCGCGGAACAACGCGGCGAAGTGCTGACGCGCTATGACAGCGCACCGCAAGCGTTTCACGCCAGCCTCCGCGCGGCGTTTATGAACATTGCAAAAGAGAACCCGCAACGCTGCCGAATTCTAGATGCCTCAGCTGCGCCAGAACAGATTGCGCAACAGGCGTTCAGCGAAATAGCGCAACGCTTAAACCTCAATGATAAGGCGCAGCAATGAGCGCCGCTGACACAGAACTCGCCGAAAAGACTTCACCTGCAAACACATTCGATCTCGTAGGACACAAGGACGCTGAGTCTGATTTGGCCGCTGCACTCAGCTTTGGCAAAGTGCATCACGCTTGGCTGATTACGGGTCCAAAAGGTGTGGGCAAGGCGACATTGGCCTATCGCGCGGCCCGCATCCTATTGGGCGCACGGCGCCTGCCAGGAGAGCGGCCGTTGGCGACCCGGCCAGACGATCCGGTCGTCCGCCAAATCGCCCAGGAAGCGCACCCGGATATGCGGGTTCTGGCGCGCAGCATGGACGAAAAATCCGGCAAACTCCGCACCGAAATCAGCGTCGACGAAGCGCGAAAACTGACCAGCTTTTTCAGCCTGAGTTCAGGCTCCGGCGGCCGACGCGTCGCAATTATCGATTCCGCCGACGAACTAAGTCGCAACGCCGCCAATGCGCTTCTCAAAACCATCGAAGAGCCGCCCCCTGGAAGCGTGCTGTTCCTGGTTTGCCACGCACCCGGGGCGATACCACGCACCCTCATTTCACGTTGCCGGCGGCTTTCGCTGCGCACACCGCAAGCAGAGCACGTCGCCGCTTGGCTGGCGGCGAAGGGCTGCACCGAGGAAGACGCCAAAATCGCAACACGGCTTGCACGCTTTGCGCCTGGGCTTTCGTTAACATACGCACGAGGATCTGGACCTGCGCTCTACAAAACCTTTTCGAACTATATGCAGCAGGTGGGGACGGCGCGCAGCAATCTCATCGCCCAGGGATTGATCGACGCCGCCGCCGCAAAAACTGCACCAGGTGACCTATCAACGCTGGACCTGTTGTTCGACTTTGCGCGCGATTGGCTGAACCGGGCGGCGCGCCTACGCATCGGGCATGAGGCCCAGGACATTCTTACCAATGAAGGTGAGGCCATGCGTAAGGCAGCCGAAAACTGGTCCCCAAGAGCAATGTCCGACGTATTCGCGAGCATCAGTCAATTGCAAGACGCAGCTGACGATTTGAACTTTGACCGCGCACACACTGCGGTGGAGTTATTCAGCCGCATCGCGACGCTGACGGTCCCGGCGAAGTGATCACGACCATGTTTATCGACAGCCACGTCAATCTTCACCACGAGCAATACGCTGAAGATCTCGAAGCCACTTTGGCGCGCGCGCGTGGCGCCGGAATCTGCGCAATGCTGACCATCTGCGATAAGCTGGAGAACTGGCCGCGGGTGCAAGCCATCGCCCGCACGAACCCGGACATCTGGTGCTCGGTAGGCGTACATCCGCATTACGCAAAAGATTATTCCGACCTCTCGCCACAGACGCTCATCGACTTAGCGCAAACGGAATCCAAGGTCATTGGCATCGGCGAATGTGGCCTCGATCGCTATTACGAACATAGCCCGATCGAGGCGCAATTGCCTGTCTTCCGAGCGCATATTAAGGCGTCTCGCGAAACCGGCTTGCCCATCATCATCCATACGCGCGACGCCGATGAAATCATGGGCGACGTGCTGGAAGAAGAATACGCCAAAGGCGCGTTTCCAATCCTTCTGCATTGCTACACGTCCGGGGCGGAGCTGGCCCGGCGCGCGCTTGCTCTGGGCGCTTATTTTTCCATGTCAGGCATTATGACATTCAAGGCTGCGGGCAGCGTCCGCGCCGTCGCGCTTGAACTGCCCGTGGACCGGGTGATCGTCGAGACGGATTGCCCGTATCTGTCGCCGATCCCATATCGTGGACGGCGCAATGAACCGGCTTATGTAAAGGAGGTCTTGGCCTTTTTCGCCGAGCTTCGGGACCTGTCGTTTGACGATGCCGCGCGTCAGACGACGGAGAACTTCTACCGGCTGTTTCAGCACGCGGACGCGAAGGTCGAGAAATGTCCGTGAGGGTGACTATATTAGGCTCCGGGTCGTCAGGAGGGGTGCCGCGCATCGGCAACGACTGGGGCGTGTGCGATCCGCACAATCGTAAAAACCGGCGTCTGCGCTGCTCGATCCTCGTCGAGCGTTTTGGCGCCGGCGCGCGGCCGACACGCGTCCTTATCGACACCTCTCCAGACATGCGAGAGCAATTGCTTGCGACGGCGGTGGGCGAGTTGGACGCCGTTCTGATGACACATGACCACGCAGATCAAACGCACGGCCTTGACGATTTGCGCGCTGTGGCGTTCCGGATCCAAGCGCGTGTGCCGGTCTACATGGATGAGCAAACCAGCGCCCATCTGAACAAACGCTTCGGCTATTGTTTCAGCGCGCCAGAAGGCTCGCCATATCCTCCGATCCTAGAGGAGCGCCGCTTACCGCCCCCGGGCGAAACCCTGCGCGTAGAGGGGCCGGGCGGGGCAGTGGAGGCGATCCCGATCCATCAACGGCATGGTTGGACGCATTCGCTTGGATTCCGCTTTGGTGATTTCGCCTACAGCAACGACGTATCCGAAATGCCCGACGAAAGTTTCGCGCACTTAAAGGGCGTTCGCGTCTGGGTTCTCGACGCGCTGCGCTACACGCCGCATCCTTCTCATATCCACGTTGAGAAGGCCCTGGAATGGATCCGCAAGATCGGCCCGGAGCGCGCGTATCTGACGAATCTGCATATAGATTTGGACTACGAGCGCTTGAAATCGGAGCTGCCAGCGAGTGTTGAGCCTGCTTTTGACGGGCTGAGCTTCGAAACGGCGTGATCTGGAGCTAGGATTGGGCCATTCTTCCCATAATACATATTATGCGACATTCGTGTTTGGGGGCGGATATTCCACCCTGGCGGCGAAAACGTCCGCCAACACAGATTGAGGCCTTCAATGGATCAGATCGAAAACTCCAGCCTCAGCCAAGGTTTCCTGGCGCTCGTAGAATTGATGCGCCGATTACGCGATCCAGTTTCAGGCTGTCCTTGGGACGTCGCGCAAACCTACGAAACCATCGCGCCATACACCATCGAGGAAGCCTATGAGGTGGCGGATGCCATAGGTCAAAAAGACATGCCGCATTTGCGCGAGGAGCTCGGCGATCTCCTCTTTCAGGTCGTTTTCCACAGCCGCATCGCAGAAGAAGCAGGACACTTCACGCTAGAGGACGTCGTTTCTGGACTGGTCGATAAAATGACGCGCCGGCACCCTCATGTCTTCGGCGATCAACCGCGCCACGGCGCTGATGAACAGCCCGCAAATTGGGAAGCAATCAAGGAGGCTGAGCGCAAGGCGAAGGCGGCCCAGGGCGAGAGTATTCTGGACTCAGTGCCTATTGCATCCCCTGCTCTTATGCGCGCCGAGAAGCTGACGAAGGCCGCCAGCAAGATCGGCTTCGATTGGCCGGACCTTGAGCGCGTGCTCGAAAAACTCGACGAGGAGCGCGCCGAACTCACCGAAGCCGTCGCCGGCAAAAATGAAGACGAAATCCTAGATGAGATGGGCGATTTGCTGTTCGTCTGCGCCAATATAGCGCGCAAGCTAAAAGTCTCACCGGAAGAAGCGCTACGTCGCGCCAATGAAAAGTTCGTTCGCAGATTTCACTTTGTCGAAAAGGGCGCCAGAGCCGCAGGACGCCCCTGCTCTCTCGAGGAGCTCGAAAACTTCTGGCAGGACGCCAAGCGCGCCGAGAAGACTAACGCCTAGCCTGTCCAATCCTCAGTGAGCTTCGCCAGCTTGCGAGGCCGGAAACAAGCGGCGAAAACGCTCGAGATTCGCAGGGGAAATGCGCACGCTAATGGCGACGTCGCCGCCATCTCCGTTTACAGGATTTTCCGCGCCAACTTCGCCATGTTCAAACAGCCAGGCCCGCGCCGCGCCCGCAGAAGGGGATAAAGTCAACGCGATCACTTCCGATCCGCCGGCAATGGCTTCCTCGATCGCTTTGGCGACTGCGTCGAGCCCCTCACCGGTCAGCGCCGATGCGATGAATGCACTCGCTGTTTGCCCCGCCCTCACTTGAAATGCTTCATGCGCAGAAGCGGGCAGCAAGTCGGCCTTATTCCAGACCTCTATCACGGGTGGACGCTCAAGATTATCGCCGAACACCAGATCAAGCGTAGAAAGAACATCCTGGCGCAACGCCGCATGCTCAGGGTTAGAAACGTCGAGCACATGGAGGAGAAGGTCTGCCTCCGACACCTCTTCTAACGTGGCGCGGAAGGCTGCAACGAGCTGTGTCGGCAAATCCGTTATAAAGCCGACTGTGTCAGACAAAATCGCCGGCCGTCCGCCGGGAAGCTTGATCATCCGCATCGTCGGATCAAGCGTCGCAAAAGGCATGTTTTTCGCCAGGACATCGGCGCCAGTAAATTTATTGAACAGCGTCGACTTGCCAGCGTTTGTGTACCCAACCACCGCAATAATCGGAAACGGCACACGCTTGCGGCTCTCGCGATGCAACGTGCGCGTCCGCCGAATGCCTTCGAGCTGCTTTTTCAAGCGCAGGATGCGATCGGCCAGCATGCGCCGATCGGCCTCGATCTGGGTTTCACCGGGACCGCCGAGGAAGCCAAAGCCGCCGCGCTGCCGCTCCAAGTGGGTCCATGTCCGCACGAGGCGAGACCGCTCATATTCCAGACGCGCAAGTTCGACCTGAACGCGCCCTTCTTTAGTGCGCGCACGCCGTCCGAAAATTTCAAGAATAACGCCCGTACGATCAACAACCTTCGCCTTCCAGCGGCGCTCTAAATTGCGCTGCTGGATGGGCGACAACGCGGCGTCTACAAACACAACGCCTACGTCTTCGCCGGTGATGATCGCGCCAATTTCGTCGGCTTTACCTTCGCCAAAAAAGAGACCGGGACGCACAGTCCTTAAAGTCTCTCCCCTGGCTTCCACAACGTCCAGGTCCAGCGCTTCCGCCAAACCCCGCGCCTCTTCGAGACGCAAATCGGGATCGCGCGCAGCATCCTCACGTCCTGGTATCAGGGGGTAGATGACCAGCGCACGATTAGAGGTATCGGGCATTCAAATCCTATCAATCAGCGTCTTCGCTGGAGGTTTCGAACAATTGCACCGGCTGCATTGGCATAATGGTCGAAATCGCATGCTTATAAACAAGCTGCGCCTGACCTTCGCGCTTCAACAGAACGCAAAAATTATCGAACCAAGTCACAACGCCCTGGAGCTTCACTCCGTTCACAAGAAAGATGGTGAGAGGCGTTTTCGACCGGCGGACAGCGTTCAAAAAGGTATCTTGGAGATTTTGTTTTTTATCCCCTGACATGGGATTTTCCCTTTGTTTTGATTAGCCCCGAAAGGCTTCTAAGCACACACACACCGGACGCTATACGGCATGCTGCAGCACCGCAACAGAGCAAAAAGGCAGGTCTAAGGCGCGATATTCGCTAGGCGGACTCTAAATAAGCCTCTCGCAACCGCAAAGCGAGCGGACCGGGCTTTCCGTCCCCCACGAGCTTGCCATCAATGGAGGTCACGGGCGTGACCATCGCTGTAGCGGCCGAGTAAAACGCCTCGCGGGCGTTGTAAGCCTCTTCAAGGGTGAAGGGGCGTTCCTCAATCTTTAGGTTTTGCTCTTTCAGCAATTCTATCAATTTGGCGCGCGTAACGCCGCGCAAGATGTTGGCGTTGAGATCGCGAGTCCGGACGCAGCCATTCGCATCAATAATCCAAGCATTCGTGGACGAGCCCTCCGTAACCAAGCCATCCGAGTCAACGAACCAGGCCTCTTGAGCGCCCTTTTCCTTCGCCGCCTGTTTCGCAAGCACGTTCGGCAAAAGAGACACGGTTTTGATGTCGCAGCGCGCCCAGCGGCTCTCGGGCACGGTGATCACGGCAGCCCCCTTCTCAGCGGATACATTAAGCGTTGCAGGAATCTGCGCGCGCGCCGTGATGATCACGCTCGGACGAACGCTGGTTTTAGGGAAGGCATGGTCCCGACGGGCGACGCCGCGATTGATTTGAAGATACACGATGCCATCGCGCACGCGGTTACGACGCAGGGTTTCATGGATCACAACTTCAAGCGCGCTGCGATCCATAGGTTCGCGGATACGCAATTCGCCGAGCGAACGTTTCAGCCGCGTGAAATGCCCGTCGGAATCCAAAAGGCGACCGTCACGAACGCTCCAGACCTCATAAACGCCGTCTGAAAATTGAAGTCCACGATCCTCGATATGGACAGACGCCTCAGCGAACGGCGCATAACGACCATTCACATAAGCAACCCGGCTCATTGACCGTCCTCGTTGCCAAAGGCGCCGCGCTCCGGTTCAACGCCGAGAGACTTCAGCTTCCTATGCAGTGCGGAACGCTCCATCCCTATAAAAGCCGCCGTTCGAGACACATTGCCGCCGAACCGCATGATTTGCACCGAAAGGTATTCCCTTTCGAAATGTTCGCGCGCGTCGCGTAGCGGCAGCGCGATAGTGGATTGCATTGAAGAAGCCCCATCGTTTGAGCTGTTCGCCTGCGTTAACATCTCCAGCGAGATCGGCTGCGCGATATCACCGCCAGCCAAAATGAGAATTCGCTCAATGATGTTACGCAACTGACGCACATTTCCCGGCCAATCCGCAACCTGTAGCGCTGCGATCGCGTCGGACGTAAAGCTGCGCGCCGGCAGGCCAGAACCTTCCGACAGACGCCCGACAAAATAAGAAATGAGATCGGGAATGTCCTCACGCCGCTCCGACAGAGACGGCGCCCGCAAGGGCACAACATTCAAGCGATGAAACAAATCCTCACGGAAACTCCCCGCGGCGATTTCTTTGACCAGATCACGCGTGGTTGACGCGATAACCCGTACGCTGACCTGAACATCCGTATCGCCGTTGACGCGCCGGAATCGCTGATCGACGAGTACGCGCAGGATTTTGTTCTGACTCACCAATGGCATGTCGCCGACTTCGTCCAGAAATAGCGTACCATTGTGCGCCTGTTCGAAGAGGCCGATTTTGGCTGGACGGCCATTCGGCCCTTCTAGACCAAACAATTCCAATTCCAGACGCTCCGGCTCCATGCTGGCGCCGCCGACGACGACAAACGGCGCAGAAGCGCGCGGCGATCGTTCGTGAATTTGGCGCGCCAGCAATTCCTTCCCGGCGCCTGGCGCGCCAGAAATCAGAACGCGGCTATTGGTTGGGGCCAAACGATCAATGGACATCCGCAATTGCGCCACCACGCTCGAGGCGCCGATAAGTTCGTCGCGCTTTGTCGATTGCACGCGCAATTGACTGTTTTCGCGCTTCAAGCGGGAAGTTTCGAGCGCACGCTCCACCACCAGGAGCAGCCGCTCGGCCGTGAAGGGCTTCTCCAAAAAGTCGTAAGCGCCCTGACGAATAGCCGCGACCGCCGTCTCAATGGTGCCATGCCCCGAAATCACGAGGATCGGGATATAGGGGTCGATCTCCTTCATGATGGTCAGGAGCTCAAGACCGTCAACGCGGCTGCCGGTCAGCCAAACATCTAGAATCACAAGCGACGGTTTGCGGCCGCGCAGCGCAGTAAGCGCGGAATCCGCATCGGCCGCAGTTCGAACCGCGAAGCCTTCGTCAGACAAGATGCCCGCAACGAGATCACGGATATCTTGTTCGTCATCGACGATGAGGACATCATCGGAGGCCATTATACTCTCTCCTCGCTGAGGGTAGATTCATTCGATCGCGTTTGTGGGAGTAGGATCTTCACCTGTGCCCCCGGACCAGGTTGCGGAGCATCTTCGAGCACGAGCGAACCGCCGTGATCCTCGACAACGCGCTTGACGATCGCAAGCCCAAGGCCAGTGCCTTTTTCCCGCGTCGTCATATAAGGCTCGACCAATCTGGCGCGACCCAGAGCGGGAAATCCCACGCCATTATCGATTACCGCGATTTCCACGTGCCCGATTCCGCTAGACACCTTCAGCAGAATCCGTCCGTCTTTCGGCTCACCGTCCCGGTGTCGCCGAGTTTCGATCGATTCTGCGGCGTTCTTCAGCAAATTCGCCACCGCCTGCGCAATCAACCGATCATCGCAATCGGCGACGATCGGATTTTCCGGCAGCGCGATGTCGAGTTTGATGTCCGGGTGCCTAAGACGTTCTGAAAACGCCGCAGAGCGGACGACCTCACCAATGTCGGTGGGCGCAATTCGCGGCTCCGGCGTCCGGGAATAGGCAGAGAATTCATCAACCATCCGGCCAATGTCTTTGACTTGGCGGACGATCGTATCGGTGCATTGTTCAAAAGTTTCTCGATCGGATGTGATCTCCGCGAGATACTTCCGACGCAGCCGCTCAGCGGAAAGTTGAATGGGCGTCAGCGGATTCTTGATTTCGTGTGCAATCCGGCGCGCCACATCCTTCCAGACGGATTGACGTTGGGCAGCGACCAGGCGCGTCACGTCATCGAAGGTCAAAACAAAATAAGCACTATCCGGGATGCGGGCGACACGAACATCCAACGTAATCAATTCTGAACCTTGCACCAGTTCGACTTGCCCCTGCGTCGCTTCTGCATCTCGCGGCAAAGACGTGAATAAGAACTTTGCGAGTTCGGGCGAGACGTCGCCGATCATCTGACCCGGCACCGAATCTTCCGCCGCGCCCAGCAATTGCGCCGCAGAGCGATTTGCAGCGGTAATCTTGCCCTTGGAATCCACACCAAGAACACCGGCAGTCACCCCAGACAGAACCGTTTCAATAAACCGGCTGCGCGTTTCCGCTTCCTCTCGCGCGGACAATAAATCCTGTTGCTTGGCGTCGAGCTCACCTGTCATGCGATTGAAAGCGCCGGCAAGGTCCGCTACTTCGTCGTCGGATGGACCGGGATCGACGCGTGTCGTAAGATCGCCTTTGGTGACGCGCTCCGCAGCTTCAGCTAACCGTCCGATTGGCGCGGCGATGCCCGTGGCGGCTGAAATCCCGAGCCAGGTAGACCCCAGAAGAACCAAAAGCGCGATCTCAAGATAACTCAGAAAAAACTGCAGCTGCAGCCTGCCGCGCTGCTCTTCGGCTTGCCTGTAAGCGACAACCGAAGCTTCGGAACGTCTTAAGGTCTCAAGAATGCCCGCGTCGGCGTATCGCGCGACATAGAGGTATGCGCCCTGATAGTTCTTCAACGGATAGATCGCACGAATAAGATCCGCTTTTTCGACCATCGTCAGGGCAACATCGCCTTGATTGGCGCCCGCCATTGCTTGCGTATTCGGGCCTTCAAAAGGCGGCGCCCTTGGCGATTCCGCTTTGGCGAGGATCGCGCCTTTTCCGTCGACGACATAAGCCGCGGCAAAACTGCGATAGATCGCCTGCTGCGTGAGGTATTTTTGATAGCCCTCAGGATCGCCAGTAAGCATCGGCGCGGCGTTGTTCAAATCGGCGGACATCGCCAAGACTTCGCTGCGAAGATTCTCCGCCGCCTCACGAACATAAGACCGCGCGACGCCGACGGAACTATCGACGACCGTCCGCACCTGATCCGAGAACCAGGCCTCGACGCCCCGGTTCATGATCACGCCTAGAAAAGCCGCGACGATAATTGCCGGCAAAGCGGCGGCCAGAGAAAACAGGGTCGCGAACCGCGCATGAAGCTTGGCGCCAGCGCGCTGATTGCGGCGGTCACGCAATATGCGCAAAAGCCTGAGCACGAGCACGGAGGCCAACGCCGCAATCAAAATAAGATTTCCGCCCAATAGGGCGAGCATTTGGGGGCTAGCGGGCGTTAGCGGACCAATCCCGGAAATCGACGCAAACGTCAAAGCCGACGCCGTGAGCGCCGCAAGCGTAAAGCCGACAGGAAAGACGATCCGGCTCTTCGCGCCCACGCCGCTGGTGTATGCGGCGCCTGAGGAGTCCTGCTTCTGTTGCAAACCAGCCACTATTCCCTGTGAGGATGTGACTTTTACGCATTTCCACTACAAAAACAAACGCGCAGGACAGGTCCAAATGGCTAGCTTCGGTGAAGCCTAGCGCGCCTTGGGCAAGCGGACATCTAACGTACGGATTTTCTTACGTAATGTGTTCCGATTGACCCCGAGGATTTCCGCAGCTCGGATCTGATTACCACGGGTCGCCGCCAAGCAAAGCTCAATCAAAGGCCGCTCGACCTGCGCCAATACAGCCTCGTGCAGTGTTCCAGACCCAGATTCGACCGCCTCCGCCACCATGCCCGAGAGGCGCGTACGCGCAGCGTCCTCCAAAGTGGAAACCCCACCAGAATCTGAAGTCTCGACGCGCTCGGCGCGCAATTCCCGCTCCACCATTCGGGCCGTAATCACGTCTTCTGGATAGAGCGCGCAGAAGCGCCGCATCAGGTTTTCCAATTCGCGAACATTGCCGGGCCAGGCGTGGGTTTTCAGGGCGTCGATCGCCGCCGCGTCGATCATTTTCTCGGGGAGACCGTCCCGTTTGGCCCGAACCAGAAAGGCTCGCGCAAGATCGCCGATATCCTCTGTGCGCTCGCGCAAGGCCGGCATGCGGATCGGGATGACATTCAGGCGGTAAAACAAATCTTCCCGGAATTCCCCGCGCTCGACGAGGGTACGCAAATTTTGCGATGAGGCCGCGATAATCCGCGCCGCCATATCCGGTGAGTTTTGCTGTAGGATGCGCACGAGCTTACCTTGGGACTCCATAGGCAGATCGCCGATTTCATCAAGAAACATCGTGCCCCCGGCGGCGGCAGGCTTTTGCACCGCCTCTTCGACGTCCGAAGGAGTCGCCGAGGCCAAAGGCGCGGAAACAAAGGTGTTGTCTTTGCGCCGGCCAAGATCATGGATCGCACGCGCCGCAAGTTCCTTGCCGGAGCCGGGCTCGCCGGTAATGACGACCGGTAAATCGACGTTCATTGCACGCGCAATGAGTCGATAAACGTCCTGCATGATGGCGGAGCGGCCAACCAAAGGCAGGCGCTCTTCTTTGATGGCGCGCCGCGCGGCTTGTTGGGCTTCGCGCGGCTCGTGCGGCGACAAAGCCCGGCGCACGAGCGACGACAGGTCTTCAAGATCGAACGGCTTCGGCAAATATTCGTAGGCGCCAAGTTCCGCGGCCCGCACGGCCGTCAGAAGCGTGCTTTGCGCACTCATGACGATCACGGGTAACTTTGGGCGCGCCTCACGAATGCGCGGCAGAATTTCGAAAATGTTTTCATCCGGCATCACGACGTCCGTGATCACCAGATCGCCTTCGCCTTCCTTCACCCAGCGCCACAAAGTGGCGGCGTTGGACGTAGCGCGCGGCTGATGGCCCTCCCGCGTCAATGCCTGACTCAGCACCAGGCGGATCGAGGCGTCATCGTCCGCAATCAAAATGCGGGCGCCAGACTTGTTCATGACGAACTCTCCTCTCGAACGATCGGGAATAAAACGCGAAACACCGTGCGGCCGGGCGCGGACTCAACGTCAATCGCCCCACCATGCTCACCAACAATTTTTGCGGCAAGCGCCAAACCAAGGCCCGAACCCGTAGCCTTGGTGGATACGAATGGCCTGAACAACGAGCCGCGCACATTGTCCGGAATGCCCGGGCCGTTATCACGAATAGAAACTTCCAAAGGCGCAGCCACTGCGGGTCGGCCAGCGGAGACTTTGATGCCACGCCGATACGCGGTGCGAATTTCAATCTCACCAGCACCGTCGTCGCGGTGCGAGGCGGCTTCTGACGCATTCTTCACGAGATTCAAAAAAAGCTGCACCAATCGGTCTTCGTCGCCGGCGAGCGGCGGTAGAGATGGGTCGTAGTGTTGTTTGATATTGATCTCGGCCGCAAAACTCGTCGCCGCCAATGTCCGCACGCGTTCAAGAACGACGTGGATATTAATCGGTTTTTGTGGGCCGATCGGCCCATCGCCGAAGCGTTCGATCGTATCGACCAAACGCCGAATACGATCGACTTCCTCAGTGATTAATTGCGCCAACTGGCGCTCAGCCTCGGGAACCCCGCGCATGAGCAATTGCGCCGCGCCACGGATGCCGGCGAGCGGGTTTTTGATCTCGTGAGCGAGCACGCCGGCCATCCCCGCAACGGAGTGCATCGCAGCGTCAAGCTCACTTACATTGGCGAGTTCTCGCCCCCGCCGGTGTGAAAACAAGACCACAACAACCGCCCCTTCCCCTGCTTGCGGGTAGGGCGCCGCGACAGCATCAACCTCAATGGGTTCGAACGCCATTCCGTGCAGAATGACATTTGCTTGCGCGACACGCGCCGACTCCCGCCTGCAACGGGACAACAACGCCGGTAGAGCCGGCGTGAAGGGAATCAGCGTGTTGAGCTCGATCTGCAACATCGCCGATAGAGTGAGGGAAAACATCCCCTCCGCCTCAGCGTTCGCGATGATAACGCGATCATTTTCATCGAAGCAAAGCACCGGCACCGGCAATGCTTCACTCAAAGCATCCGGCAACGGCAAGGAGAGCATCGGCGCGTCGCCCATCATGCAAACGCCTCCGCAGCTTTTGAATACGCGCTGCGCAAAGCAGTCTTAACAGCCCTGGGATCTTCAAGGCTGCAGATACGCGCGCGCAATTCGCGGCGGCGCGACTCGTCGCCAAACGCTTCTTGCTTTTCAATGAACGCAGCCAGGTGCTTACGCGCCATCCGCACGCCCAGGCCGATGCCATAGAAGGCAAGACTATCTTCATAGTAGCGGAGCACCGCATCACCCGTCTCCGATACGCCGGGCGTCGAGCGCACAGGACGGCCGGATAAACGATCGGCGATCTGACCCAATATCCAGGGCTGACCAAGCGCGGCGCGGCCCACCATCACACCATCCGCGCCGGATTGCTCGACAGCTGCCGAGGCGGCGGCGACGCCATCTATGTCGCCATTGGCGACGACCGGCACATCAACGCTGTCCTTCGTGGCGCGGATCGCACGCCAGTTCGCAAAGCCCGTGTAGAATTGTTTTCTGGTGCGGCCGTGGACGGCGATTCGACACGCACCTTCAACTTGAGCCGCCTTCGCGATCTCCGGCGCGTTCAAAAATTCTTCGTCCCAACCCAAACGCATCTTTACGCTCACAGGCTTGCCGCAGGCCGCCACAACTGCGGCGACGCACCGGCGCGCATGATCCAAATCTCTCATCAAAGCGGCGCCGCCAGCACCACCGGTAACCTTCTTGGCTGGACAGCCGAAATTGATGTCCAACGCATCCGCACCGGCGTCAGCCGCAATCCTTGCACCCTCGCCAAACCAATAAGGATCTCGCGCTGCGATTTGCACGATTGCAGGTCCCATGGTCCTATCCACGATGGCGCGCGCCAATGCGACGCTCCTACCCGAAGCCAATTCTTGACTTGCCACCATCTCGCTCACCGTAGCAGGTGCGCCGAAAGAATAGGCAAGACGCCGAAACGGAAGATCGGTAACCCCCGCCATTGGAGCCAAAAAGACTAACAATTAATCGATCCAAGATAAAATTATAGGCGAATAAAAGGCTTCAGAACCAGTTTGCACAAAATTGGACAGGAAGCGATCAGCGGGTGACACTTTTCAGACGCCCTTCTGGAGCTTCTCAATCAGGCTGACAATCGATTAGATGCAACAATGGACCCATTGAGCAGCAAAGATGTCGGGGCGATCATCGTCGCAGCAGGAAGCGGCGCCAGAATCGGCGGCGCCCCAAAGCAATTTCGGATGTTTAGCGGCCGACCGTTGATCTGGTGGTCGACTAGGGCGCTGATCGAACATCCAAGGATAAAGCGCGTGGTCGTTGTTCACTCCACTGATGGGCTGGAGGACGCCAGAGCTGCCCTGCCTTCGTTTCCCATTACGTACACACGCGGCGGCGCGAGCCGAACGCAATCCGTTCGAGCTGGACTTAATGCTCTAGCAGCGGAAGCCGTCCGGTACGTCTTAATCCACGACGCCGCGCGGCCAGGCCTGCAAAATGTCCACATTGGCGCACTCCTGGAGGCGTTGGAGCGCTTCGATGGCGCAGCGCCAGCACTCCCAGTCAGCGACACGTTAAAACGCATTGACGCCAATCAATCGATCATTGGAGATCTCGACCGCGCCGGCGCCGTACGGATCCAAACACCGCAAGCTTTCCGCTGGGAGGGGCTCTGGAGCGCCTATCAAGGCTTAAGCGCAGCCGCAGAGGCAACTGACGACCTCTCTGTCGCGCAGGCCGCAGGCCTGCGATTGACCGCGACGCCCGGCGACGCCGCCCTCGACAAAATCACATATGAAGAAGACTTCGCTAGATTGGAGCAGACATTGTTCCCACCAATATGCACCCGCATAGGCTCAGGCTTTGACGTACACGCCTTCGGCCCTGGCGATCATGTATGGCTTTGCGGCGTAAAAGTTCCCTATTCCCATGGGCTGATAGGTCACTCGGATGCGGATGTGGCATGGCACGCGCTCACGGACGCCTTGCTCGGGGCTATTGCAGATGGCGATATTGGCGATCACTTTCCACCCAGCGATGAAAAATGGCGCGGCCAGAGCTCAGATGCATTCTTGCGCTTCGCGGCGGACAGGGTGCGCCAACGCGGCGGCCATATCGTGAATGTCGATCTCACGATTATCGGCGAGTCACCGAAAGTGAAGCCGCATCGCGCAACGATGCGCGAAAAAACTGCAAACCTCCTGCAAATCTCGCTCGACGCTGTGAGCGTGAAGGCCACCACCACAGAACGGCTTGGCTTTCTAGGCCGCAGCGAAGGCCTCGCTGCACAGGCCGTTGCAACCGTAAAACTCTGAGGCGGCTCCCATGATGTTCTCTCAAGACATGATGGATCTGGCGAAAGACTTCCTCAGCGCGCTACGCGCAAAAGGTTGGAAGTTTGCGAGTGCGGAGAGCTGCACAGGCGGGTTGATCGCTGGCCTCCTCACGGAAATCCCTGGGTCATCCGACGTCGTGGACCGCGGCTTCGTCACCTATTCGAATGAGGCGAAGACGGCGCTCGTCGATGTACCCACCGAACTTATCGCTCTGCACGGCGCTGTGAGTGAGGCGGTAGTGCGAGCCATGGCCGAAGGCGCCTTGCAAAATTCAATGGCCAATATATCGGTCGCAGTAAGCGGCGTGGCGGGGCCTGGGGGCGGCAGCGATGAAAAGCCGGTCGGACGAGTACATATCGCTGCGTCGTCAAAAACAAACCGGCTACATAAGCGCATGGATTATGGGGATATCGGCCGCTCCGAGATTCGTCGCCGCACCGTGATTGACACGCTTACGCTCGCTCAAGAACTTTTGCGCGAATAACGACGGTCAGCCTCGTTGAGAAACGCGTCCATCACCGCTTTCGCCGCCCTCTCCTTGTTCAAGTTCAAGATGCCTTGAAGGAGGGGGCTGGAAAACTCGAAATCAATCGCAAACTTGACAAGGCAGCCGTCCTTGTCTGGAATAAAACGCCACCGATTTTTCAACATTCGGAATGGCCCAGAGTGCAAATCCACATCGATGGACAATGCATGGGCGTCACGCGCGACCCAGGTCGCAAAGCGCTCCCGGATCATCTTAAAGCCCACCAAGGCTTCTGCGAGAAATCGAATTTTGAGAGGCCCCTGCTCGCGCGCTTCCGTGACGCGCATCGCCTTAATCCATGGGATAAAATCAGGATAGCGCTTCACATCGCCGACAAGATCGAAAAGATCCTCCGCACGATGCGACACGCGGCGCTCAACCTCCAATAAGCTCACGGCCGCACTTGGGCGCGCTTGTTCGCGAGGTGCGCTTCGCGGGCTTTGCGCAGGCGTTCGAAATCTTCGCCCGCGTGATGGCTGGAGCGCGTCAAAGGCGTCGCGGACACGAGCAGAAACCCTTTAGCGTAGGCGGCGGCTTCTAGACCTTTGAATTCTTCCGGCGTCCAAAATCGGTCGATCGCTGCGTGCTTTCGCGTCGGCTGCAAGTATTGTCCGATGGTCAAAAAGTCGATCCCCGCGCTCCGCATATCATCCATGACCTGCATGATCTCTTCGCGCGTTTCGCCAAGGCCAACCATCAGACCGGATTTCGTGAACTGCTCCGGTGCGCGCTCCTTCACGCGCTCGAGCAGACGCAAAGAATGATAATAGCGCGCGCCAGGGCGGATCTTAAGATAGAGGCGCGGCACCGTTTCAAGATTGTGATTGAACACATCAGGACCGGAATCGATCAGCGCTTCCGCCGCGCCATCTTTGCGTAAGAAATCCGGCGTCAGGACTTCAATCGTTGTTGAAGGAGATTGCTTGCGAATTTCCCTCACAACTTCAGCAAAATGCGCCGCACCGCCATCGTCCAGATCGTCCCGATCGACGGAGGTGATGACGGCATGCTTCAGGCCCATCAAAGCCACCGATTCGCCGACCTTGCGGGGTTCGTCCGAATCTAGCGGCCCAGGCATCCCCGTACGCACATTGCAAAAGGCGCAAGCGCGCGTGCAGGTATCGCCCAGCACCATAAAGGTGGCGTGCTTTTGCGACCAGCACTCGCCAATATTGGGACACGCCGCCTCTTCGCAAACCGTAAAGAGCTTACGCTCCCGAACGATCTGCTTGGTTTCCTCATAACCTTTAGAATTCGGCGCGCGAACGCGGATCCACTCGGGTTTGCGCAAACTCGGGCTATCCTCGCGCATCCGCTTTTCAGGATGGCGGTGGGCGCCCGAATCCGGCAAATCGTCACCGGTCTGCTTCGGGGTTTGGGGCTGCGGATTGCTCCGGCCGTCGAGGATAATGGCCATACACGGAACATGGCGAAAAGGCGTCGCCGCCGCAAGGCCCGCCACTCAGCCACAGAGACAACTTTCCTAGTCGTTTCAGACCGCCTAAGTTCCTCCAAAATTTGGAATCGCGCTCTTGAATCAACCCACCCCCCCGTCTCACCCCGCCTTTGAGCATACGCGCACCCGCCGCACCCTGACGGAGGCGTTATTGGACGCGCGGAGCCGTGTGGGCGGCCCCAAGACCATCCTAGAGGACCACGACCGGCAAACCCTGACCTATGACCGGCTCATCTTGGCGGCCAGCGTTCTGGGACGAAAAATCACCAGCTTCACTACGCCGGGGGAATATGTCGGCTTTCTTTTACCCAACAGCGTCGGCGCCTCCGTAACGTATTTCGCGCTGCAATTCATTCATCGCGTTCCGGCGATGCTGAACTTCACGGCAGGCGCTAACACGTTGAACGTCGCATGCAGTCTCGCCGGAATCAAAACGATCCTAACATCCCGCAAATTTGTAGAAGCGGGAAAGTTCGAAGACCTGGTCGAGCGCATCGGCTTAGGGCGGCGCGTCATCTATCTGGAAGATCTTCGAGCGAGCCTCTCTATCCTGGACAAGATCGCAGGCGCGTTGTTTGCAAACAGCCTGAAACACATATCCAAGCCCTCCCCCGATGCACCAGCGACAATTCTTTTCACGTCGGGCGCAGAAGGGACTCCAAAAGCAGTTGCCTTGAGCCACGCCAATCTGGTCGCAAACGTCGAACAAATCAGGGCGCATATCGCGCTCGATCTCAATTGGGTTTTCTTTAATCCACTGCCGATCTTTCATTGCTTCGGGCTGACTGGCGGCTTGCTGTTGCCGTTGCTCACTGGCATGCGCGCGTTTCAATATCCGTCGCCGCTGCACCACAAGCTGATTCCGCAATTGATCAACGAGAGCAAAGCGAACGTATTGCTCGCCACCGACACTTTCCTCGCACAATACGCACGCGCCGCCGATCACAACGAACTCAACTCGCTGAAGTTTGCAGTCTGCGGCGCTGAGCGTGTACGCGAAGAAACGCGGCGCGTGATGCAAGATCGCTTCGGCGTACCGATAATCGAAGGCTATGGCGCAACCGAAATGGCGCCCGTGATCTCTGTAAATCAGCCTGACCGCAATCGCCCCGGCACAGTAGGCCAGGCTTTGCCTGGCATTGAGCACAAAATT
>Ga0247831_1000994_pt1 | contig 57498 bp, 54 predicted proteins | sample LaCruzMarch2015__9_FD_192406 | JGI IMG/M metagenome (GOLD analysis project Ga0247831, IMG submission 192406) | Freshwater microbial communities from meromictic Lake La Cruz, Castile-La Mancha, Spain - LaCruzMarch2015_1m | ecosystem: Environmental > Aquatic > Freshwater > Lake | place: Spain...
GGTCTACGCATCATTGAAGGTCAGAAAACCAGCCCAAGACAACCAAATGACGCTTCTGTAGTGGCAATCTGAAAGGCCTGCCCTATATGAATCAATAACTTACGCTGTTTGGTGTCGAACCCGGGGGCGCACGATGCATAGCAAAGCAGTTGATCGTTTCCTGTGGCGCAAACGTCGCTATCACCGCATTCTGCGTGAACTCAAGGTAAGCGGGGCCAAGTCCCACGCCTCCTTGCAAGCTGAGCCGGATTTGGCAAAGGGCCAAATCCGCAATCTGCAAAGCCGCCTTTTCACCGTAAGCGGTCCTTGAACCCGTCCTTCCCCCGGAACGTTGAACCCTGTAAACCCATGCGTTGAACCACGAGGACCCAATGGGAATGGAACAGGGTAAGTGGCAGGCGCATCTGGAGGCCGCCGAGACATCGGGCATGAGCCCGATCGCGTACGCGGCGCAGCACGGCATCAACGTGCGCCGGCTGTATGAACCTAAATCCGGCAGTTACCCGGTAGCCGGCAGGGCATCCGGGGGTCTGAACGGCCCGAGCGTGGTCGCGAGCTTGTCGCTCACGTAGCGGATCAGCACGGCCCATGGGTCTTTCGTTTTGAACTGCTCCGCAGTGAGCCTGACATGCTGCTAAGCCGCGCGGATATTGGCGAGCAGCGATTTGAGGATGCTCGCCTTGCCATGGATGGGCTTCAGGTACAGCTTGGTCTGCCCGGCGTGGTTCGCCGCCTTGCCCACCGCCGCCAGCAGCAATGGGCGACTCGTGATGGCTTCCACGCGTGCGCTGCGATTGGCGGCGCGACAGTACCAACTCCATCAGTTGTAGACCAGCGCGCAGGCCCGCGCCGTGGTCTGGCAGCGGTTGATGTCTTGCGTGGTGCAGCCGCTCATCCCCCACTGGTTCTTCAACTCTTCAAAGCCGTTCTCGCAATCAGCCCGGTCCCGGTAGAGCTGCCCGATGGCCTCGATGGGGTAGGCCACGTCGGTGACCATCACCGCGTACTCCCACAGCCGCTCTCCCTCATGCACGCTGGGGCCCGCCAGCTCCAGCCTGAGATGCTTGCCATCCACCCAGCGCTCGCGGGCGATCCCGCCGCGGATGGGCTGGCGCACAATGACCGCCCGGCGCTTCTTGCTCCAGCCGTGCCACTGCAACTGGTCTTCGACCATCTGGCAACCCTGGTTGTCCGCCCGGCTCCAGTCCTGGCGGACAAACTGCCTCGCCACCAGGCGCTGCAAATTGGCCGTCTGGCGCAGCCGCAGCAGGTAGGACTGACCTCGGCACTCCAACTCCAGCAGCATGCCCTCGTTGTCGTAACCCGAGTCGCCCCTGACCATCGCCGGGCGTTTGTCGCCCAACTCATCAAGCAGTCGCCCCAGCGCCGCCTTGACATGCACGCTGGTGTGCCGCTTGCCCGAGCTGACCTGCACGTCCAGCACCAGGCGCAGATTACCCACCCAGAAGGTGTGCAGCCCGTGGCTTGGTCGCTTGGGCTTGGCCGGGTTGTAGCCCAGTTCGGCCCCTTCCTGGCGCCCATACGGCGGCTTGATCGTCGCATCGATATCCAGCACCCAAGGTTTGTCCAGCGCTTCGCGCACGGAATGCATCAGCGCAGCTCGCATCCATGCCGTGCTGTCAGCCTCGTCAGCCCGCTCCAGGGCCCGGCGCAGCGCATATTCACTAACCAACTTGTTCATGCCCAGCGCCCGCGCGGCCACCGCGTCTGCACGCAATGCGGTGATGTGTGCATAGCGCCGGTGTCCGGCCAGCACACCCATCATCAACGTGCCCAGCACGTCGCGTTTGTCCGGGGCATTGCCGCTTCGGTACTCCAGCGGACAGGCCGACACCCAGCGCTCGAACACGCCGGTGGCGGCCAAGAACTCGGCGAAGAACACCAAATGGCCGTGCGGCGTGGCCGCCGCACCTTCGTCCCAGCGCATGTGCATTCGCCCGCCCAGCGGCCCAGCACCTGCGGCTCGTCGCCGCCCTCTTCGACCCTGGCCAGGGCCGGCATTCGCCTGCGTTTGCTTTCACCCATAGGGTGAGTTTGCCAAATCAGCGCAAGCCCGCGCCAGCGCTCGAATAATCACGAACTACAGGGCCTGAACTGCGTTTTCTAGGCTTACGGGACATCACCTACGTCGCAACCGACGAGAGGTGGCCTTACCTGGCGGCGGTCATCGACCTGTTCAGCCGTCAGGTGGTGGGCTGGATCATGCAGCCGCATATGCAGACCAGTCTGGTCAAGGACGCGTTGACCATGGCGTGGTTCCGCCGCCGCCCTGCGGCCGGGCGCATCTTCCACAGCGATCGTGGCAGCCAATATTGCAGCAACGACATCCAGGACGCAATGCGCAAATGCCAAATGCGCTCATCCATGGGCAGGAAGGGCAACTGCTGGGACAACGCCCCGACTGAGAGTTTCTGGGGCAGATTGAAGACGGCCAGCCTGTACTGCCGGAAGTTCGCCATCCGGCGTGAGGCCATGGACGCGGTGCCGGACTGGATGCCTTTCTACAATCACCGACGCCTGTATTCGACGCTGGGCTACCTCAGCCCGATGCAACATGAGCAACGCCGGTACGAGGCACAGCTCAAAAGGCCGGGTAAACCGTGGGCCAAGAACTCCACGAAACAGGGGCAATGTCAAGCCTGCGACAAGTGACGAAACATAGCCGCACGCGAAACGATATCCGTGCACTTGCCCAACGCGCCACCAATCCGCTATCCTCTAAGCTGGTCAACAACGGTGTCCTGAGCCCCTCTGTTTGTGTCTGATACCCAACCCGCGCGTTTGTCCGAAAAGGACGACAGGCGCACATTTCTGCAGAAGCTGGCGGAATTCATCCATCCTGGACCTGATTCCACAGCAGAACTCATCGAAACATTGGCGGACGCCGAAGACAACAACGTGATCGGAGCGGAATCACGGTTCATGCTCGAAGGCGTGTTGCGGATGGCGGAAATGTCCGCTGGCGACGTCATGGTCCCTGCCACCCGCATGGACCTTGTCGATATCAACGCCTCGCCCGACGAGTTGCTGAGGGTCGTCATCGATACCGCCCATTCGCGGTTCCCCGTGTTTGAAGGTGAGCGCGAGAACATCATCGGCATCCTCTTGGCCAAGGATCTGCTGAAACTTCGCCGCTCCCCGGAGCTGCACATCCGCGCACTTCTGAGACCAGCCGTGTTTGTTCCGGAAAGCAAGGGTTTGAACGACTTGTTGCGGGAGTTTCGTGGCAACCGCAACCACTTGGCGATCGTCATCGATGAGTTTGGCCGTGTTGCCGGGTTGATCACCATCGAGGATGTGCTGGAGCAGATCGTTGGCGAAATCGAAGATGAGTTCGATATCGCAGAGGACGAGGGCGATATCTTTGGCCTTGCGGATCGTACCTATCGAGTCAGCGGCGATACAGCGATCGGGCGTGTCGAGTCTGCCTTTGGCGTCAAGATCATCGTGTCCGAACAAGATGAGGAATTCGACACCATCGGTGGCTTGATCGCCCACGAAATGGGACATGTTCCAAAACGTGGTGAGCAATACAACCGTTCGGGCCTGAATTTCGTCGTACTGCACACCAAGGGCGGCGCAGTGAAGTGGTTCAAGGTTTCGCCAACGGCGCCCTGACGCTTTGCAGCTTGCAATCTCGCTCGCGCTACTGATTGTTGCCGGGGCGTCCCAGGCAGCAGCAATTGCGGCGCCCTGGGACGGTCAGCCGGCTGGCTGGCTGCAGCTGCTTTCCATGGTGGTTTTTGCCTGGCAACTGGACGCTACCGAACGGGCCTCACGCGCAGCGCTGATCGGCTGGGTGTTTGCGACATCGTGGCTTGCGGGTACCTTTTGGTGGCTTTTTGTTGCGATGCATACCTATGCCGGCCTTGACGCCTGGATGGCTGCGCTGGCGGTCTTGGTACTTGCAAGCCTGTTGGCCTTGTACTACGCAGCGGCTGCCGCGCTTTTCGCACTGTGCGCACCGGCAAGCAGAGTCGGCGCCGCAGCAGTGTTCGCCTCACTCTGGATGCTTGCGGAACTTGCGCGAGGTGTCTGGTTCACAGGCTTTGGTTGGGGCGCCATCGGTTACGCGCATATTGAACATCTTGCCCGGTCAGCCTCCTATGTCGGAGCCTATGGCGTTGCAGCGCTCGTTGCGGGTATCGCCTTTCTGACCATGGCAGCCGTGCGGCAGCAGCACCGCACCCACAGGGCTGGGTATCTTGCGCTGGCGGTGGGGCTGGCTGCCATGATGGTTTGGTCCCCCGGTGGGTTCACCACGTCGACCGGGTCCATCAAGGTGGCACTGCTGCAGGGCAACATTGCGCAAGATGAAAAATTCCAGGCCGGAAGTGGTGTGCCGGACGCACTGCGGTGGTACGGCGAGCAATTGGCCATTCCCCACGCGCCCCTGATGGTCGCCCCAGAGACTGCGATCCCTCTGCTGCCGCGACAACTTCCTGCGGGCTACTGGGATGCCCTGTTGGGACGGATACGGCAAGACGGGCGCGCCGTACTGCTGGGCTTGCCACTTGGCTCGGAAGCTGCCGGCTATACCAATTCGGTCTTGGGGATCCAGTCGGCGGGCCCCGACGCTCCGACAGCACACGACTACCGCTATGACAAGCACCATTTGGTGCCGTTTGGCGAGTTCATTCCCCCGATGTTTCGCTGGTTCACAGAGATGATGGCCATACCCCTCGGAGACTTCAGCCGTGGCGGTGTGGGGCAGTCGTCATTTGCCTGGCAAGGGCAGAGGTTGGCCCCCAACATCTGTTACGAGGACCTGTTCGGAGAGGAGTTGGGCGCCCGGTTCATCGACCGGGCCGCTGCCCCCACCATTTTCGTCAATGTCAGCAATATAGGATGGTTTGGCAACACGGTCGCGATCGACCAGCACCTGAACATCTCGCGCATGCGTTCACTGGAGTTTGACCGCCCCTTCATCCGGGCCACCAACACTGGCGATACGGCGATCATCGATCACACCGGGCAAGTGACACATTCGCTGGCCCGTCTGACACGGGGCGTGCTTGTCGGCGAAGTGGAGGGCCGTGAAGGAACTACCCCATTCGCCTGGTGGGTGGCCCGGCTGGGACTTTGGCCATTGTGGCTGATGGGGGCCGGTGTTGTAGCGGCAGCCTACCTGATTCGAAAGCGCGGCGTCTGATGCTCGGTGTTCATGTGCGCAGATTTTCTTCTTGGTGCCTGCGCCCGGCAGTGCACGGCGGCCCCCTAAAATCAGCGGGCTGGTCCTGCCGTCCCGCGCATGTTGAACGACCGACATGCCATAGGCGCCCCGTGCTGAGATGGCGGGGTTCCAACGGTAGGCCACCAGACGAATCAAGTGAGAATCCATGCTTTCTTTTCAACAGATCATCCTGACACTCCAGTCTTACTGGGATGCGCAAGGCTGCGTCCTGCTGCAGCCCTATGACATGGAGGTCGGTGCTGGCACTTCCCACACAGCCACCTTCCTGCGCGCCATCGGGCCTGAGCCCTGGAGGGCCGCGTATGTGCAGCCGAGTCGACGCCCCAAGGACGGACGTTACGGCGAGAACCCCAACCGACTACAGCACTATTACCAGTATCAGGTGGTGATGAAGCCTGCGCCCTCCGACATCCTGGAGTTGTACCTGGGCTCGCTGCGTGCCCTGGGTCTGGATACTCAGAAAAACGACATTCGTTTCGTTGAGGATGATTGGGAAAACCCGACTCTGGGTGCCTGGGGACTGGGCTGGGAGGTCTGGCTGAACGGCATGGAGGTCACCCAGTTCACCTATTTTCAGCAGGTCGGCGGCATTGATTGCCGACCGGTCACAGGCGAGATCACCTATGGTTTGGAGCGCCTGGCAATGTACTTGCAGGAAGTGGACAACGTCTACAAGCTGAACTGGACCGATGGCATGACCTATGGTGACGTCTACCTGCAGAACGAGAAGGAACAGTCTGCGTTCAATTTTGAACACAGCGACGTCGAGTTTCTTTTGTCGGCGTTTGCCGCCCATGAGAGGCAGGCAGCAAGTCTGGTGCAGAAGCAGCTGGCCCTTCCGGCTTACGAGCAGGTTCTCAAGGCCGCGCACAGCTTCAATTTGCTGGATGCAAGGGGAGCCATCAGCGTGACGGAGCGCGCTGCCTACATGGGGCGGATCCGCCACCTGGCCCGCTCAGTGGCGCAGAGCTACTACGAAAGTCGGGAGCGCCTCGGTTTTCCTTTGGCTCCGCGGGCATGGGTCGAACAGATGGGCAAGAAGGCTGCCTGAATCGGCAAGTCCTTGTCCAGACCGATCCCGCCCCACGATCTAACCGAAGAGCTATGAACAATTTACTTGTCGAAATGCTGGTGGAAGAGCTTCCCCCGAAGGCATTGGAGAGCCTCGGCGATGCTTTTGCCCGGGTCCTGACGCGCAGCCTGGCCGAACAAGGGTTGTTGGCGGAAGCTGCCGACAGCACCGTCTACGCATCACCACGGCGGCTTGCCGTGCACATCCGTGATGTCGCCGAGCGCGCGGCCGACAAGGCGCAGTCGCAGAAACTCATGCCCGTCAGTGTGGGCCTCGACGGCAGCGGCAAGGCCACGGCAGCCTTGCTGAAGAAACTGCAGGCGCTCGGTTCGCCGAATGCCAATGTCGCAGAACTGCGCCGGGCCATGGATGGCAAAGCCGAGTCCCTGTTTCTGGACAGCACATCGAAAGGTGTAGATCTGGCAGATGGTTTGCAGGAAGCCTTGCGGGAGTCCATTGCCCGATTGCCGATTCCCAAGGTCATGACTTATCAGCTTGAATCCGACTGTGAGTTGCCAGGCTGGAGCAGTGTGAGTTTTGTCCGGCCCGCCCACGGCCTGGTCGCCTTGCACGGAAGCGCGGTGGTTCCCGTTCAGGCGCTGGGCTTGCGCTCGGGCCGAACGACGCGGGGGCATCGGTTCGAGTCAAGCGTGGACGTGGTGGAGTTCCGGCACGCCGACGAATACGCCGAAAGACTGGAACGCGAAGGGGCAGTGGTTGCGAGTTTTTCGCAACGCCGCGCCGAGATCGAACGACAAATCGCCCAGGCCTGCGCCAGCCTTGGTGGCGGTGTGCAAGTCGTGCCGGACAATGCCTTGCTGGATGAAGTCACTGCACTGGTCGAGCGCCCCAACGTTCTGGTCTGCAGCTTTGACTCCCAGTTTCTGGAGGTTCCCCAAGAGTGCCTGATCCTCACGATGAAGGCCAACCAGAAGTACTTTCCCCTGCTCGACGCAGCGGGAAAGCTGACCAACCGTTTCCTGGTTGTCAGCAACATTTCGCCAGCGGACCCCAGTGCGGTAAGGGGGGGCAATGAGCGCGTAGTGCGTCCACGACTTGCGGACGCGAAGTTCTTCTTTGACCAGGATCGTCGCAAATCACTTGAGGACCGGGTACCGGGCCTGGACAGGGTCGTCTACCACAACAAGCTCGGCTCCCAGGGTGAACGCATGCAACGCGTGCGTGCGATCGCACGGAGCATTGCGCTGGCGCTGGGGGATACAACGATCTGCGCGGAAGTCGACCGGGCGGCACGCTTGGCCAAAGCAGACCTCGTCACGGACATGGTGGGTGAATTCCCCGAACTGCAGGGCATCATGGGCGGCTACTATGCGCGCCACGATGGTCTTGGGGACAACGTTGCACTCGCCATCGAGGACCACTACAGGCCTCGTTTCGCTGGCGACACCTTGCCGCGCAACATGGCAGGCACCATCGTTGCGCTGGCAGACAAACTCGAGACCTTGGTCGGCATGTTCGGCATTGGCAACCTGCCCACGGGAGACAAGGATCCGTTTGCGCTTCGACGGCATGGTCTTGGGGTCACGCGGTTGTTGATCGAGCGGGAATTGACCATCTCCCATGAAACCCTGATCGGGACCGCGCTGAATGCTTTTGCGCCTGGCCTGCTGCAGGATCCGACCCGGGCGCTCGGTGATTTCCTCGTCGATCGTCTCAAGGGGTACCTGAGGGAGGGTGGGGCATCCCCCGCCGAGGTCGACGCCGTCATACACACACCGGGGTTGGCCGAGTGGGCCAGCATTCCCAAGCGCTTGGCTGCAATACGTGCCTTCCTGGTCTTGCCCGAAGCGCCGGCGTTGGCTGCCGCCAACAAGCGCATTGGCAACATTCTCAAGAAGGCCCAGGAGGTGGACCCGCATGTCAGTGAGGTGCTTCTCCAGGAGCCGGCCGAGATCGCCTTGCATGCAGCGATGCAGCGGGTGGTGCCACGGGCCGACACGGAGTTCGCAGCAGGCGACTATGCCGCATCCCTGCAGAGCCTTGCGGCATTGCGCGCCCCGGTAGACGCCTTCTTCGACAGTGTCATGGTCAACGCGGACGCCCTGGACCTTCGCCTGAACCGCCAGGGCCTGTTGCAAAGCCTGCACAACGCGATGAACCGTGTTGCCGACCTTTCGAGGCTCGCCACTTGAACCGCGAAGCGCTTCGGCTGGTCATCCTTGATCGCGACGGGACGATCAACGAGGAAAACCCTGCCTTCGTCGATACGCCCGATGCCTGGCGGCCTCTGCCAGGTGCGCTGGAGGCGATCGCCAAACTCAACCATGCCGGCTGGCATGTGGTCGTGGCATCCAACCAGTCCGGCCTGGGACGGGGCTTGTACGAGGTATCGGCACTCAATGCCATCCAGGCCAAGATGCACAAATTGCTTGGCGCTGTGGGTGGCCGGGTGGATGCTGTCTTCTACTGCCCCCACGGGCGCGACGAGGGCTGTCACTGCCGCAAACCAGCGCCGGGCATGTTCGAACAGGTCAAGGAGCGTTTCGGTATCGACCTTGCAGGCATGCCCACGGTCGGGGATCGCCTGGAAGACCTGCAGGCCGGCGTGGCTGCCGGGTGCGAACCTCACCTGGTGTTGACCGGCCAGGGCGCCATCTACCGTGGGCAGCCGTTGCCGGACGCGTTTCCCCCAGGTACCCGCGTGCATGCGGATCTGGCAGCCTTTGCCGCCTACCTGGTGGACAGGCCTGTGGGCGCCAAGACATCGCCAGGCCCCTGATGAAATACACGTTCGCCCTGCTGCGCTCGGTCATCCACATGGCGTGGATGCTGGTGACCGTGATTCCCTGGGGCATCATCATGCTGTTGATGTCCCTGAGCCTGCGTGGGACGCCCCTGTACTGGATGGCGGTTCGCTGGCTGCGGCGGTCCATCGACGGTGCGCGGGTGATTCTCGGCATCCGGGTGCGGGTGAATGGCATGGAGAACCTGCCCGACGGTGCGAAAAGCCCGGCGATCCTTCTGGTCAAGCACCAGTCGACCTTCGAGACCTTCCTGTTGCCGACCCTGATGCCGCATCCGCTGGCATACGTCTTCAAGAAGGAGTTGCTGTACGTGCCCTTTTTTGGCTGGGCAATGGGTCGCCTTGACATGATCCACATCGACCGCAGCCAGCGGACCAAGGCCTTCAATCGGGTCGTTGAACAGGGCAAGGAACTGCTTGCGCAGGGCATCTGGATCATCATGTTCCCGGAGGGCACGCGAATCCCGCGTGGCGAGCGAGGCATTTACAAGTCCGGTGGGACGCGGCTTGCCTTGGACACCGGCGCGCCCGTGATCCCGATTGCCGTCACATCTGCAAAATGCTGGCCACGCAAGGCGTTCGTGAAGTTTCCAGGGGTCGTCGATGTCTCGATTGGCGTACCGATTCGAAGCCAGGGGCGCCAGGCAGACGAACTCATGCGGGAGGTCGAGCACTGGATCGAGTCCGAGATGCATCGGCTGGACTCCGAGGCCTACCGCTGAGGGGAACTCAGATGAGGGGTCTCGTCCAACTGACGCTTGATTTCTTCGCCACACCCGAGGCCGCGTCAGGGTCGTCTCCTGCGCGGCCTGCCGACGCAGAAAACACCCGCCAGACGGCTGTCGAATTCCGACATCCGCGTGCGAACCGGCAGATACGGCTGGCGGATGCAACCGTGGCCTATGAATTCAAGCGGGGCCAGCGGCGCACCATCGGATTCTCTATTGGCGCAGATGGCCTGGTGGTGTCCGCGCCGCGGTGGGTGAGGATGTCCGACGTACAGGCTGCACTGCAGGAGAAAGCGGCCTGGATCGTTCGAAAGCTCCACGAGGCCCGGGTCAGGCAAGAACGGCAACTGGCCAGCAGGATCGCCTGGCGGGATGGCGCTGAATTGCCGTTCCTGGGCCGGCCCCTGCGCCTCGTGCTGGATCCGACCCAGGCCTGTTCGAACGGGGATGCACAGATGCTCGCAGAGGCTCAGGGTACGGGTGGCACCTTGCGTCTCGGATTGCCGCAGCATGCCACGGAGGCCCAGATCCGCGATGCCGTCCAGGCCTGGCTGATGCGCCAGGCACGCAGGGTCTTTGTCGAGCGGCTCGACCACTTCGCCCCCCGGCTCGGTGTGCAATGGCGCAGGCTGGCGCTCAGCAGCGCCGGGACGCGCTGGGGCAGCGCCCGTTCGGACGGCTCGATCCGGCTGCATTGGCGGCTGGTTCATTTCCGCATGGATGTGATCGACTACGTGGTTGCGCACGAACTCAGCCATTTGCGGGTGATGGACCACAGCCCGAGCTTCTGGGACACCGTCCGCACGGTGGTACCCGACTATGCCGCGGTACGCCAGTTGCTGAAAGATGACTCCGTCCCCACCTGGGGGTGAGTCACGGCGCCGGACAAGGTCCACCCTCGCGCATGGAGCCATCTTGTGTTTGACGTTGACGTAAACGTCAGTTGTAATCGTGGCCCTGTCGAAAAATGCAGCGCCGTTGCTGCATTCTGTTCCCATGTTCCACGCCAACCCGCACCACCAGCCCGCATGACCCAGCCGCCCCAGTTCACCATCAGCGATCTCGCCAGGGAATTCGATCTGACCACCCGCGCGATCCGCTTCTACGAGGATCTGGGCCTGTTGCAACCCCAGCGCGCCGGCCCCGGCGGACGCAGCCGCGTCTACTCTGCGCGCGATCGCACCCGCCTCAAGCTGACCTTGCGGGCCAAGCGCCTCGGCCTTTCCCTGACAGAGGCTCGCGAAATCATTGACATGTACGACAGCCCGCGCGATACGGGTGCACAGCTCAAGAAATTCCTGGCCGTCCTGGCTGCGCACCGCAAGGCTCTGGAAGAGCAGATGGCGGATCTTGTCGCCAACCTGGAGGAGGTCAAGGCCCATGAACGAGAAGCTCGTGCGCTGCTGAAAAAGGCCGCGAAGGCGCCCCCCGCAGTGTGAGACCGCTGGTTCGCGGGTGACAGTGCCCTCCAGTTCACGCATAATTGACGTTTACGTAAACGTCAATCACCGCGCTACGCCGCCATGACAATTCCAAGCACTCGCCCCGCCGTGGACCACACCGCCCTGCACCAGCGCGTTCTGGCGAGTTTTCTTCGCCAGGGAATGATGGCGCATCTGGGCGCGCAGCTCGTGCGTGTCGGCCCCGGTCTTTGCGAGGTCGCGCTGCCGTATTCGGACAAGGTGACACAGCAGCAAGGTGGTTTTCACGGGGGGGCGATGGGCGCTCTGGCAGACATTGCCGGCGGTTATGCGGCACTGACGGTGGCACCAGCGGGCATGGAGGTGACGACGGTCGAATACAAGATCAACTTCCTCCAGGCGCGCCAGGGCGGCACCCTCCATGCCACCGGTCGCGTCGTGCGTGGCGGCAAGCGCATCATCGTGACCACGGCCGAGGTGGTGCATGTGGCCGCGGACGGTTCCAGATCCGACTGCGCCCTGATGCAGCAGACACTGGTGCCGGTTGCGATGGCGTATTGAGCAGAAGGCCCCTTTTTTCCACCGATCACCCAGGAGACTCCCCATGAACCTGCCCGGACTCGATTTCCAACTCGGCGAAGACATCAATGCCCTGCGGGACGCCGTGCGCGAGTTTGCCCAGGCAGAGATTGCGCCCCGTGCGGCCGATATCGATCGCAGCGACCAGTTCCCCATGGACCTGTGGCCCAAGATGGGTGCACTGGGGGTGCTTGGCATCACCGTCGACGAGGCCTACGGTGGCGCCGGCATGGGGTATCTGGCGCACATGATCGCCATGGAGGAGATCAGCCGCGCGTCGGCCTCGGTCGGCCTGAGTTACGGGGCGCACAGCAACCTGTGTGTGAACCAGATCAAGCGCAATGGGACCGAGGAGCAGCGCCAGAGGTACCTGCCCAGGCTGATCAGCGGCGAGCATATTGGCGCGCTGGCGATGAGCGAGCCCGGCGCTGGCAGTGATGTGATTTCGATGAAACTGCGCGCCGAGGACAAGGGTGGCTATTTCCTGCTCAACGGCAGCAAGTTCTGGATCACCAACGGGCCTGACGCCGACACGCTGGTCGTCTACGCCAAGACCGAACCGGAGTTGGGCGCCCGCGGTGTCACCGCCTTCCTGATCGAGAAAGGCATGAAAGGGTTCTCGATCGCCCAGAAGCTGGACAAGCTGGGCATGCGCGGCAGTTCCACCGGCGAATTGGTGTTCCAGAATGTCGAGGTGCCTGCCTCCAACATCCTGGGTGGGCTCAACAGTGGCGCCAGGGTGCTGATGAGCGGGCTCGACTACGAGCGTGCCGTCCTCTCGGCCGGCCCGATCGGCATCATGCAGTCCGTGATGGACAACGTGGTGCCCTACATCCACGATCGCAAGCAGTTCGGCCAGAGCATTGGCGAGTTTCAGCTGATCCAGGGCAAGATCGCCGACATGTACACCGTGCTCCAGGCGGGTCGTGCCTACTGCTACACGGTTGGCAAGAACCTCGACGCCCTCGGGTCCCAGCACGTGCGTCAGGTCCGCAAGGACTGCGCTTCGGTGATCCTGTGGTGCGCGGAAAAGGCCACCTGGATGGCAGGCGAGGGTGTTCAGATCTTCGGCGGCAACGGCTACATCAACGACTATCCGATGGGCCGTCTGTGGCGAGACGCCAAGCTGTATGAAATCGGTGCGGGTACCAGCGAGATCCGCCGGATGTTGATCGGCCGCGAACTGTTCGCCGAAACCATGTGACGGGGCCGCAAGCCTCCACCAGACGGCACAATCCGCCCATGACCATCGACACCCAAACCCTGCTGGACCACAACCGAGCCTGGGCCGCGCGCATGGAGCGAGAGCGCCCGGGGTTTTTCACGGGGCTGCTGGCGCAGCAAAAGCCGCGCTACATGTGGATCGGCTGTTCCGACAGCCGTGTGCCTGCCAACGAAATCACCGGGCTGGAGCCCGGCGAGGTATTCGTCCACCGCAATATCGCCAATGTGGTGGTGCACTCCGATCTCAATGCGCTGTCGACCATCCAGTTCGCTGTCGAGCACCTGAAGGTGCAGCACATCATGGTCGTTGGCCACTATGGCTGCGCCGGCGTGCGCGCGGCTTTGCAGGGTTTGCGCATCGGCCTGGCCGACAACTGGTTGCGCCACATCAGCGATCTGAAGCTGCGGCACCGCAAACGCATCGATCACCTGCCGACCGAGCAGCAGGAAGATGCGCTGTGCGAGATCAACGTGATCGAGCAGGTCGGCAATGTCGCGCTGTCGACCGTCCTGCAGGATGCCTGGGAGCGCGGTCAGAAAGTCACCGTCCATGGCTGGGTCTACGGCTTGCGGGACGGCCTGTTGAAGGATCTGCATGTCAGCATGGACCAGCCTGGCACCGTGGTGGACATCTTTCGCGCGGCGATCAAGCGTTACCCCCATGCGCCCATAGAGCCGGGCGCGTCGGCATCCGACTCCGCCTTCGATTCCCTGGACGAGGACTGATCCGCCATGTTCCCGCAGCGCCTCGACTCCCCGCTGGCCTACGACATCGCCAAGGCGATGATGGATGGCTTCAACCGGCATTACCGGCTGTTCCGCACCGAGTCTGCGCGGGCCAAGCACCGGTTCGAAACGGCCGACTGGCACGGTCAGCAACGGGCGCAGCGCGAGCGGATCGAGTTCTACGACCTGCGCGTGCGTGAATGCTCGACCCGTCTGGAGCGTGAATTCAAGGCGGGCGATCAGCCGATGGAAGTCTGGCAGCAGATCAAGCTGCATTACATCGGCCTGCTGGTCGACCATCACCAGCCGGAACTGGCCGAGACATTCTTCAACTCGGTCACCACGAAAATCCTGCATCGCAGCTATTTCCAGAACGATTTCATCTTCGTTCGCCCGGCGGTCAGTACCGAGTACATCGAGAACGATGCGCCTGGCGCCTTGCCCACCTACCGGTCCTACTACCCCACACAAGACAGCATCCAGGAGGTGCTGGAGCAGTTGATCGCCGACCTCGACCTGCGCCGGGCGTTCGATGACCTCCCGCGTGACTGCCGGCTGGTGCACCAGGCCATGCGCAAGCGGCTGGGGGACGTGAAGCTGCGGGCCAACTTCCAGCTTCAGGTGCTCTCCAGCCTGTTCTTCCGCAACAAGGGCGCCTACCTGGTGGGCAAGATCATCAATGGCTTCAACGAGCATCCGTTTGCATTGCCCGTGTTGCACAACAAGGCGGGGCAACTGGTCATCGACGCGGTACTGTTCGGGGAAGACGATCTGCTGATCCTGTTCAGCTTTGCGCGCGCCTATTTCATGGTGGACATGGAAGTGCCCAGCGCCTATGTGCAGTTTCTGCGCAGCATGATGCCGCGCAAGCCGCGCAACGAGATCTACAGCGCGCTCGGTCTTCAGAAGCAGGGAAAGACCCTTTTCTACCGCGACTTCCTGCACCACCTACGGCATTCGTCGGACAAGTTTCGCATCGCCCCCGGCATCAAGGGCATGGTCATGCTGGTGTTCGATCTGCCGTCCTTCCCCTATGTGTTCAAGGTCATCAAGGATTACTACCCGCCGCAGAAAGACACTACCCGTGAACAGATCAAGGGCAAGTACCTTCTGGTCAAGCAGCATGACCGTGTCGGGCGGATGGCCGACACCCTCGAGTACAGCGAGGTGGGTTTTCCGCGGGACCGCTTCGACGACGAACTGATCGCCGAGATCGAGAAGTTCGCGCCCAGCCAGCTCGAGATCAGCGACCGGGACGGCGACGGCCAGACCGAAGTCATCATCAAGCATGTCTACATCGAGCGGCGCATGATCCCGCTCAACATCTACCTGCAGGAGGCCTTCGATCTCGGCCATGGCAAGGACATTGCCCCCAGCGCGGCCAGCCGGGCCCGCGAGCAGATCGAGCGCGGCGTGGTCGAGTACGGCAACGCCATCAAGGACCTGGTTGCCGCCAACATCTTCCCCGGCGACATGTTGTGGAAGAACTTCGGGGTCACCCGCCACGGCAAGGTGGTGTTCTACGACTACGACGAGATCGAATACATCACCGACTGCAACTTCCGCCGCGTCCCTGCCCCGCGCAACGAAGAGGACGAGATGAGCGGCGAAGTCTGGTACAGCGTCGGTCCGAAGGATGTCTTTCCCGAGACCTTCGGCCCCTTCCTGCTCGGCAACCCGGCGGTGCGCGAGGTGTTCATGAAGCACCATGCCGACCTGCTCGACGCCGCCTTCTGGCAGGCGCACAAGGAGCGTATCGCCCAGGGCCATGTGTACGACGTGTTTCCCTATGAGCGCGACAAGCGCTTCGCGCCAGACGCCACCAACACCGATCTTTCCTGAGACTTCGCCACCCGCTTTCAAGGAGCCACCATGTCCACGATCTCTTCCGATCCCATCGTCATCGTCGGGGCCGCGCGCACACCGATGGGCAGTTTCCAGGGTGACTTTTCGGCGCTGGCAGCGCACGACCTGGGCGGCGCTGCGATCAAGGCTGCCGTCCAGCGCGCCGGAATTGCGCCGGAGCTGGTGACCGAGGTGCTGTTTGGCAACTGCCTCATGGCAGGACAGGGGCAGGCCCCCGCGCGCCAGGCTGTCTTCAAGGGTGGATTGCCTCAGAGTGCCGGCGCCGTCACCTTGTCCAAGATGTGCGGCTCAGGCATGAAGGCCGCCATGTTTGCGCACGACATGCTGCTGGCCGGCAGCCACGATGTCATGATCGCCGGCGGCATGGAAAGCATGACCAACGCGCCCTACCTGCTTCTCAAGGGCCGTGGCGGCATGCGGATCGGACATGACCGCGTCTACGACCACATGATGCTCGACGGGCTGGAGGACGCCTACGAGCCAGGCCGCGCCATGGGCACCTTTGGCGAGGAGTGTGCCGCCCACTACCAGTTCACCCGCGACGCGCAGGATGCCTTTGCCACCGCGTCCGTGCAAAGGGCCAAGGCGGCCACCGCGTCCGGGGCCTTTGCCACGGAGATCACCCCGGTCACCGTCAAGGGGCGCGCCGGCGAGGTGGTGGTGGCCATCGACGAAGGCCCGGGCAAGGTCAAGCTCGACAAGATCGCCACGCTGAAGCCCGCCTTCCAGAAAGACGGCACGATCACCGCTGCGTCCAGTTCCAGCATCAATGACGGGGCGGCGGCCCTCGTCATGATGCGGGCCTCGACAGCCGCACGCCTGGGCGCCAGGCCGCTGGCGCGTATCGTTTCCCACGCCATGCATGCGCAGGCGCCCAACTGGTTCACCACTGCGCCGGTAGGAGCCACCCAGAAAGCCCTCGCCAAGGCCGGCTGGGGCGTCGGGGACGTCGACCTGTGGGAGGTCAACGAGGCTTTTGCGGTCGTGCCCATGGCCCTGATGGCCGAGCTGAAGGTACCCCACGAGATCGTGAACGTGCATGGTGGCGCCTGCGCCCTGGGGCACCCGATCGGCGCCAGCGGTGCCCGCATCATGGTCACCCTGATGCATGCCCTGCAGGCGCGCGGCCTGAAGAAGGGCCTGGCGACCCTGTGCATCGGTGGTGGTGAAGCCACCGCCGTCGCGCTGGAACTGGTCTAGGCCATGCCCGGCAACGCAGCACCGACCGGGAGCCCGGCGTGATTCTGACCCAGGACCAGGAGATGGTGCGGGATGCCGTGCGTGCCTTCTCGCGCGAGCAGTTGTGGCCGCATGCGGCCCGGTGGGACCGGGAACACCATTTCCCGCGGGAAGCCCATCAGGGCCTGGCCGCACTGGGCGCCTACGGCATCTGTGTCCCCGAGGAATTCGGCGGCGCCAATCTGGACTACCTGACGCTGGCCCTGGTGCTGGAAGAGATCGCGGCGGGGGACGGCGGCACCAGCACGGTGATCAGCGTCACCAACTGCCCGGTCAATGCCATCTTGCTGCGGTACGGCAACGCACAGCAGAAAAAGCAGTGGCTCACGCCCCTTGCACGCGGCGAGATGCTCGGCGCGTTCGCATTGACCGAGCCGCATGCCGGCTCTGATGCGTCCGCGCTGCAGACCACCGCCAGGCTGGAAGGCGACGCCTACGTGCTGCAGGGTGTCAAGCAGTTCATCACCAGCGGCAAGAACGGCAGCGTGGTGATCGTGATTGCCGTGACGGACCGTGGCGCCGGCAAGAAAGGCATGAGCGCTTTCATCGTGCCGACCAGCACGCCCGGTTACCGGGTGGCCAGCCTCGAGAACAAGCTCGGGCAGCACAGCAGTGACACGGCCCAGATCAGCCTGGAGGACTGCCGCATCCCGCGCGAGAACCTGATCGGCCAGGAGGGGGAGGGGTACCGCATCGCGCTCAGTGCCCTGGAGGGCGGGCGCATCGGCATCGCCGCCCAGAGCGTGGGCATGGCCCGCAGCGCGTTCGAGGTGGCACTTGCCTATGCCAAGGAGCGCCAGAGTTTCGGCCAGCCGATCTTTGACCACCAGGCCGTGGGCTTTCGCCTGGCCGATTGCGCCACCCGCATCGAAGCCGCACGCCAGCTGATCTGGCATGCGGCGGCCCTGCGCGACGCGGGTCGCCCCTGCCTCAAGGAGGCCGCCATGGCCAAGCTGTTCGCCAGTGAAATGGCCGAGCAGGTCTGCTCGGCGGCCCTGCAGACACTCGGCGGCTACGGTTACGTCGCGGACTTCCCGGTCGAGCGCATCTACCGCGACGTGCGGGTGTGCCAGATCTATGAAGGCAGCAGCGATGTGCAGAAAATACTGATCCAGCGCGCGCTCTAGCGCCACGACCGGGAGACACCCCATGCCAATCACCAAGGGCTACCGCCAGCTCGTCGACGAGGCCATGGCCGAAGTCACCACCTACAGCGTGGCCCAGGTCGTGGACCGGCTCGCGCGCGCCGACACGCAGATCGTCGACATCCGCGACATCCGCGAACTGAATGCGGGTACCGTGGCGGGCGCCTTCCATGCGCCGCGCGGCATGCTGGAGTTCTGGGTCGACCCGGCCTCGCCCTACCACAAGCCTGTTTTTGCCGATGAGGGCAAGGAGTACATCCTGTTCTGCGGGGCTGGCTGGCGCAGTGCGCTGGCCGCCCGGGCCCTGCAGGACATGGGCATGAGGAATGTGGCCCACATCGATGGCGGCTGGGCGGCCTGGGTCCAGTCCGGCGCGCCGATCGAGACGCTGGAGCAGAACAAGGCCCGCCACAAGGCAGGTGCGTCATGAAGTTCGATGCGGTGCTGTTCGATTGCGACGGTGTGCTTGTCGATTCCGAGCCGATCACCAACAGTGTCCTGCGCGACATGCTGCATGAACTCGGCTGGGAGCTCACGGTCGAGGAGTGCATCACCCACTTTGTCGGCAAGGCCCTCAAGGAAGAGGTCGCCATCATTTCGAAGCATATCGGCCGCGATGTCGGTCCGGAGTGGCTGGCTGCGTTCCAGGAGCGCCGTAACGCGGCCTTGCGCGAACGCCTGACTGCCATACCCAACATCCACGCCGCGGTGCATGACATCCATGCCCACCATGGCGCCCGGATTGCGTGCGCCTCGGGCGCCGACCGCTTCAAGGTCGAAATGCAGCTGCGCCAGACCGGCCTGATGCCCTATTTCGAGGGGCGCATCTTCAGTGGTTACGAGACGCCCCGCTCCAAACCCTTTCCCGATGTCTATCTGGCCGCCGCCGCGGCCCTGCAGGCCAGCCCCCACCGGTGCGCCGTTGTCGAGGACACCGTCACCGGTGTCTCGGCTGGCGTCGCAGCCGGCGCATTCGTCTACGCCTACGCGCCCAGCGGGGACGGAGCCAAGCTGCGTGCGGCAGGCGCCTCCTGGGTGTTCCAGGACATGGCAGAACTGCCGGCCCTGATGCGCTAATCTTTTCTCAGAAAGCTGCCCCATGCCCGTCCTCGAGTCCCGACTCAATCCCCGCGCGGCGGATTTCCAGGCCAATGCCCAGGCGATGCGCGCCCTGGTGGCGGACCTGAATGCCCAGATCGCCAAGGCCCAGGAAGGCGGTGGCCAGGCCGCCCGGGCCAAACACACGGCCCGCGGCAAGCTGCTGCCACGCGAGCGCGTGCAGATGCTGCTGGACCCCGGCACGCCATTCCTGGAGCTCAGCCCGCTGGCGGCCCTGGGCCTGTATCCCGACCGCGACGGCACCGACAGCGCACCCTGTGCCGGCCTGATCGCCGGCATCGGCCGCGTGAGTGGTGTCGACTGCATGGTGGTGTGCAACGACGCGACCGTCAAAGGGGGCACCTACTACCCCATGACGGTCAAGAAGCACCTGCGCGCGCAGGAAGTGGCGGCGCAGAACCACCTGCCCTGCATCTACCTGGTGGACTCGGGCGGGGCCAACCTGCCCAACCAGGACGAAGTGTTTCCCGACCGCGACCACTTTGGCCGCATCTTTTTCAACCAGGCGACCATGAGCGCACAGGGCATCGCCCAGATCGCCGTGGTGATGGGCAGCTGCACGGCGGGTGGCGCCTATGTGCCTGCGATGAGCGACGAGAGCATCATCGTGCGCAACCAGGGCACCATCTTCCTGGGCGGGCCGCCGCTGGTCAAGGCCGCCACCGGCGAGGTGGTCAGCGCCGAAGACCTGGGCGGCGGAGACGTCCATACCCGCCTGTCGGGTGTGGCAGACCATCTGGCGGAGAACGACATGCATGCGCTGTCGATCGCGCGCCAGGCCGTCAGGAATCTCAATGCCCGCAAGCAGGTCGACGTGAGCCTGACGCCCCCCCAGCCGTCACGCCTGGATGCCCAGGAACTGTATGGCGTGATTCCGGTCGATACCCGCAAGCCCTTTGATGTGCGCGAGATCATCGCGCGCATCGTGGATGACTCGGTGTTCGACGAGTTCAAGGCGCGTTACGGCACCACGCTGGTCTGCGGCTTCGCGCGTGTGGAGGGCATGCCGGTGGGCATCATCGCCAACAACGGCATCCTGTTCAGCGAATCGGCCCTGAAGGGGGCGCACTTCATCGAGCTGTGCTGCCAGCGCAAGGTGCCCCTGGTGTTCCTGCAGAACATCACCGGTTTCATGGTCGGGCGCAAGTACGAGAACGAAGGCATCGCGCGCAACGGCGCCAAGATGGTGACGGCCGTGGCCACCGCCTCCGTGCCCAAGTTCACGATCATCATCGGCGGCAGTTTCGGTGCCGGCAATTACGGCATGTGCGGCCGCGCGTATTCGCCCCGTTTCCTGTGGATGTGGCCCAATGCCCGCATCTCGGTGATGGGGGGCGACCAGGCGGCGGCGGTGCTGGCGACCGTGCGGCGCGACGGCATCGAAGCCCGCGGCGACCGCTGGAGCGTCGAGGACGAAGAGGCGTTCAAGGCCCCGATCCGGCGCCAGTACGAGGAGCAGGGCCACCCGTATTTCGCCACCGCCCGCCTGTGGGACGACGGCGTCATCGATCCCGCCGACACCCGCCGCGTGCTGGCGCTGGGCCTGAGTGCGTCGCTGAACGCGCCGATCCCGGACACCCGCTTCGGCATCTTCCGGATGTAGCCATGGACAGCCTGCTGGACTTCTGGCACGCCCTGATCGCCCCGGCCGAGGCCGTGGCGTCGCGGGGTGTGCAGGCCATGGACATGCCGGCGCTGCTGGCGCTGGCTGCCGCCCTGGGATGGGCCAGCGGCCTTCGGCTGTATGCCGTGTTGTTCATGGCCGGCATGGCCGGGCAGATGGGGTGGATCGCGCTGCCCAGCGGATTGCAGGTGCTGCAGCATCCGGCGATGCTGGCCGCCAGCGGCGCCATGCTGTTCGTGGAGTTTTTCGCCGACAAGATCCCGGGCCTCGACAGCCTGTGGGACGTGCTGAATTCCGTGGTCCGCGTACCCGGTGGCGCCGCACTGGCTGCGGGTGTCTTCGGCGCCGATAACGCCACCATGGCGGTGGTGGCCGGCCTGCTGGGCGGCTCGCTGGCTGCGACCTCGCTGGCAGGCAAGGCGACCACACGCGCGGCCGTCAACACGTCGCCAGAGCCGTTCTCCAATGTGGCGGTGAGCCTGCTGGAGGACGGTCTCGTGGTGGGCGCACTGTGGCTCGCGGTGCAGCACCCCCTGCTGTTTGGCGCAGCCCTGGTGGTCACACTGGTGCTCACGGTCGTGTTGATCGTGCTGCTGTTCAAGTTTTTGCGCGCCATCGGCCGCCGCCTGGCGACCTGGTTCAAGCCCTCGCCGGCTTTTTGAGGATTTGCATGTTCAACAAGATTCTGATTGCCAACCGCGGCGAGATCGCCTGCCGCGTTGCCGCCACCGCCCGTCGCATGGGGGTGAAGTCCGTCGCCGTGTATTCCGATGCCGATGCCAGCGCCAAGCATGTCGCGGCCTGTGACGAAGCCGTGCACATCGGCGCCAGCGCCCCGCGCGAGAGTTATCTGCGCTGGGAGCGCATCCTGGAGGCCGCCAAGGCATCTGGCGCGCAGGCTGTGCATCCGGGTTACGGATTCCTCAGCGAGAACGAAGCCTTTGCGCAGGCCTGCGCCGAGGCCGGCCTGGTGTTCATCGGCCCGCCACCGTCCGCGATCAAGGCGATGGGCCTCAAGGCCGAGTCCAAGCAGCTGATGGAGCAGGCGGGCGTCCCGCTGGTACCCGGCTACCACGGGGCCGACCAGGACCCCGCCCTGCTGCAGGCGCAGGCCGACCGCATCGGTTACCCCGTGCTGATCAAGGCCAGCGCGGGGGGTGGGGGCAAGGGCATGCGTGCCGTCGACCGATCGCCCGACTTCGCCGCTGCACTGGCCTCCTGCAAGCGCGAGGCCACCAACAGTTTTGGCGACGATGCGGTCTTGATCGAAAAGTATGTGCAACGACCCCGCCACATCGAGATCCAGGTGTTCGGCGATACGCAGGGCAACTATGTCTACCTGTTCGAGCGCGACTGCTCCGTCCAGCGGCGCCACCAGAAGGTTCTGGAGGAAGCGCCGGCACCCGGCATGAGCCCCGCGATGCGGGCCGAGATGGGCGCTGCCGCCGTGGCGGCCGCGCGCGCGGTGAACTATGTCGGCGCCGGCACCGTCGAGTTCATCGTCGAGCAACGCGCGGATGGCAGCATGCCGTTCTTCTTCATGGAGATGAACACCCGGCTGCAGGTCGAACACCCGGTGACCGAGGCCATCACCGGCCTGGACCTGGTCGAGTGGCAGCTGCGTGTCGCCTGTGGCGAGCCGCTGCCGCTGCGGCAGGCGCAGTTGCGCATCAGCGGCCATGCGATCGAGGCGCGCATCTGCGCCGAGAACCCGGACAACAATTTCCTGCCGGCCACGGGGCGCCTGTCGGTGTACCGCAAGCCGCAGGCATCCAGTTTCGAGCGCAGCCAGGGCGGTGGCAAGGTACGCATCGACGATGGTGTGGACGAAGGTGACGCGATATCGCCTTTCTACGACTCGATGGTGGCCAAGCTCATCGTGCACGGTGAGGACCGCGCCCAGGCCCTGGCCCGACTCGACGACGCCCTGGCCCAGATCCGCATCGTCGGCCTGCACACCAATGTGCAGTTCCTGCGCTACGTCGTGCGCAGCCCCTCGTTTGCCAACGCCAACCTCGATACCGCGCTGATTCCGCGCGAGGAGGCGGTGCTTTTCCGTCAGGAGCCCGTCGGGTTGGTGACCGCCGCCGCCGCATCGGTCGCCCAGACCCTGCTCGAAGAGCGTGCGCTGGAGGCGGCTGACCCCTTCACCCGCCGCGATGGATGGCGTGCTTTCGGCGTCGCCGTGCGGCGTTTCGGATTCGAGTTCGGTGGGGCATCCGCCGAGGCGCGCCTGACCTATCTGCATGATGGCGGCCTGCACCTCGCGGTAGGTGACAGCGCGGGCGTGCTCTTGTTCACGCCGTCCGGATCCGGCATCGACCTGCAGTTCGCCGGCCAGCGGCTGACCGTATTCGTGCACCGCCAGGGCGAGACAGCCCATGTGTTCACGGCGCGCGGCGCAACCCGTATCCTGGCGATCGACCTGCTGGCCCATGCCGGTGACCATCAGGCGGAGGGTGGCCGCCTGACCGCGCCGATGCCGGGCAAGGTGTTGTCGTTCGCGGTCAAGACGGGCGACAAGGTGCGCCGTGGCCAGGCACTGGCCGTGATGGAGGCGATGAAGATGGAGCACACCATCTCGGCCCCCGCGGATGGAACCGTGGGGGAGTTGCTGTTTGCGCCCGGTGACCAGGTCACCGAAGGTGCAGAGTTGTTGAAGCTGGCGAGCTGATGGCCCTGCGCATCACCCTTTGTTACCCGGGCGTCGACCCGGCGCCCTGGCTCGACGGTCTGCGTGGTCTGTTGCCGGGGGCGGACATCACGGCGTGGCAGAGCGGCGATCCACCGGCCGATTACGGCGTGGTGTGGGCGCCGCCGCAGCAGTTCGTCGACCAGCAGCAGAGCCTCAAGGCGGTCTTCAACATCGGCGCGGGGGTCGACAAGCTGCTGCAATTGCGCCTGCCCGCCGGCTGGAAGGTGGTGCGGCTGGACGACGCCGGCATGGGTGTGCAGATGGCCGAGTATGTCTGCCATGCCCTGACGCGCCAATTCCGGGCTTTCGATGCCTATGAGCGGCAGGCCCGGCAAGGCCTCTGGCAGCAGCGCCGGCCGCAGTCGCGTGCCGATTTCCCCGTCGGCATCATGGGGCTGGGGGTGCTGGGGCAGCGGGTCGCGCAGGCCCTGCAGACCTTCGGATTCCCGCTCCGGGGCTGGAGCCGCACACCCCAGGCCGTGGACGGCATGCTGACATTCGCCGGTCGCGCGGGCCTGGCCGACTTCCTGGCCGCCACCCGCATGCTGGTGTGCCTTCTGCCACTGACGCCCGACACCCGCCACCTGCTGAACCGCAGCACCTTGTCCCAGCTGCAGCCAGGGGCTTACCTGGTCAATGTTGCGCGCGGCGCGTTGCTGGTGGATCAGGACCTGCTCGATCTGCTGGGCACCGGTCACCTGGCCGGCGCCACCCTGGACGTCTTCGATGCCGAGCCGCTGGCACCGGACCATGCTTTCTGGCAGCATCCACGCATCCAGGTCACGCCCCACATATCGGCCCAGACGCTGGAGCGCGACAGCCTGGAGCAGATGGCCGGCAAGATCCTGGCCCTGGAACGTGGCGAAGCGGTTGCGGGTGTGGTCGACCTGGCCCGCGGATACTGAATTTTCACCAAGGAACTTGTTCATGGCTCTTCCCCAACGCGTCACGATCGTGGATGTCGGCCCGCGCGACGGCCTGCAGAATGAAAAGCAGACCGTGCCCGCCGAGATCAAGATCGGCCTCGTGCAGCGCCTGCAGGACGCCGGCCTGACAGAGATCGAGGTCACCAGTTATGTCAGCCCCAAGTGGGTGCCCCAGATGGCCGACAACGCGCAGGTGATGGCAGGCATCACGCGCAAGCCTGGCGTGCGGTATTCGGTGCTGACGCCCAACATGCAGGGTTTCGAGGCTGCGGTGGCGCTCGACCGCGCGTTCTGGCCGGACGAGATCGTCGTGTTCGGTGCCGCCAGCGAGGCCTTCAGCCAGCGCAACATCAACTGCAGCATCGCCCAGAGCATCGAGCGTTTCCGGCCCGTGGCTGCCGCCGCGCGCGACAAGGGGGTGTTCGTGCGGGGCGCGATGTCGTGTGTGGTCGGCTGCCCCTACGAGGGGGATGTCGCTCCCGAGCGTGTGGAGATGCTGGCCGCGATGATGAAGGACATCGGCGTGCAGCACGTCGGCGTGGCCGACACCATTGGCGTGGGCACACCGTCGCGCGTGCAGCGCGCCATAGAGGCGACCCTGAAGCACTATGCGGTGGACGCCATCTCCGGCCACTTCCACGACACCTACGGGCAGGCGCTGGCCAACACGCTGGCCAGCCTGGAGATGGGCGTCTCGCATTTCGACACCTCGGTCGCCGGCCTGGGCGGGTGCCCGTACGCGAAGGGCGCCACCGGCAACGTCGCCACCGAGGATGTGGTGTACATGCTGCACGGCATGGGCATCGAGACCGGCATCGATCTCGACCGACTGATCGACGCCGGGCAGTTCATCAGCGACTTCCTGCAGCGCAAGTCCGGTTCGCGCGTGGCCAATGCCATGCTGGCCAAACGTGGCTGAACCGCAGGCCTGGCCCGAGGGCACGCAGCGCGTGGCGCAGTGGCTGCGCGCGCATGGCCATCCGCACCCGCCGGTGCTGCTCGATGACGCCGCCCGCACGGCACAGCAGGCGGCCGATGGCCTGGGCGTGGCGCTGGGCCAGATCGCCAAGAGCATCATCTTCCGGCGCAAGGGCGACGATGCTGCGGTGCTCGTGGTCACATCGGGCGACCGGCGGGTCGACGAACGCAAGCTGCAGGCACTGGTCTGCACGCCGGGCACGAAACTCGGCCGTGCCGATGCGGAGTTCGTCAAGGCGCGCACCGGCTTCAGCATTGGAGGTGTGTCACCCGTCGCCCATGCCAGCCCCTGCGTCACCTTGATCGACCGGGATTTGTTTCGCTTCGCCGACATCTGGGCTGCGGCCGGTCATCCGCATGCGGTGTTCCGTCTCACGCCGGAAGGGCTGGAGCAGCTGACCGGCGCGCCGGTGGTCGATGTCGTCGAATTGCGGGTGGTGGCATGAAGCCCCTGGACGTGCTGCAGCAGCTGGCCGGGATGGCTGCGTCCAGCGCCGCACCCGTGCCCTCGCCCTGCATCTCGGTCTGCCGCATGGATGAGCGCACCGGCCTTTGCCTGGGGTGCTTCCGCACCATCAACGAAATCGTCGCGTGGGGGCGCCAGGGTGACCGCGAGCGTCGCGTGGTGTGGCAGCAGATCGTGCGCCGTGCGGGGCTGGTGCCTGCGTCGGAACCCTGATGGCCATGAGGTCCGGGACCATGAAACACATCACCTTCTATTTCGATCTCATCTCGCCGTTTGCCTGCCTGGCATTCGAGAAGCTGCCCGAAGCACTGATGGACCTCAGTTACAGCGTGCAGTACCAGCCGGTGTTGTTCGGCGCCGTGCTCGGCCACCACGGGCAGCTCGGCCCGGCCGAGATCACCCCCAAGCGTGCCTGGACCTACCGGCAGGTCGGCTGGCTGGCACACCGGCACGGGGTGGAGCTGCAGATGCCGGCGCAGCACCCCTTCAATCCGCTGGCCCTGTTGCGGCTGGCGGTGGCCTGCAGTGCCACTGGGTGCCCGAACCGGTATGTCACGGAGACCCTGTTACGCCATGTCTGGCGAGGCGGCGCCGACGCCGCCGACCCGGAGCGCTACCGCGCGCTGGTCGCGCAACTGGCACCGCAGCGGGATCCGGGCAGCGCCGAGGTGAAGGCCCAGCTGCGCGATGCCACCGACCAGGCCATCGCGCGGGGCCTGTTCGGCGTGCCGGCGTTCGAAGTGGATGGCCGCATGTTCTGGGGTTTCGATGCCTTGCCAATGCTGCGGGACTACCTGCAGGCCGGCGCCTGGTTCCAGGGCCCCGACTGGGACGCAGCGCCTGCGGTTCCGGTGGGCATCCGCAGGCAGGCCCCGGCGGGCTGACCATGGCAGCAGGCCACACCGCGGCTGGCACTCTGGCCCACAGCGCCCTGTCCGTGCGTCGCTACGCGGGCGAGTACGCCGCGCACGCCCATTCCCATGCGCAGATCCTGCTGGGCCTGACCGGCCGGCTCGAACTCGAGATCGGTGGGCGCTGCACCTTTGTGGACCCGTCCTGCGGGGTCGTCATACCACCGGGTGTGGACCACGGGTTCATGGCGCCGTCCCAGGCCAGGGTGCTGGTGGTGGATGCTCCCCAGCGCGCAACCTTGCAGGGGTTCAGGCGCTTTTCGCTCACGCCCGGCATGACCGCTCTTTCCGCGCAACCGGATGCCGCCGAGCAGATCGTCGCTGCCGCGACCCAGGGCCGTCGCATTCTCGCGCGCCGGGGGCTGGACCTGGCCAGCCTGCAAGCGACGCTGGACCACGCACTGCACCAGGACTGGTCCACCGCCCGGATGGCCGCCCTGTGCGCGCTGAGTCCGCAGCGCTTTCACGCCCGCATGCTGGAGCTCACGGGCATGACGCCCCAGCGTTTTCTGCGCGTGTGCCGGCTGGACCGTGCCGCACGGTTGCTGCAGGCCGGACACTCCCTGGAGTCCACCGCCCTGCGGGTGGGGTACCGCAGCGGCAGTGCGCTGGGCTTCGCGCTGCGGCGTGACCACAGCGCGGCCGCCGGGGTCGCGTAACGCAGGCAGGCTTGCCACGCTGGCAGCGGGAGTTCGAGAGTTTCTCGATGGCGCAGTGCCGGGCCTGGTGCACCATCGGGTCCATGAAGCGCAACGCATTGATCGGCATGGCGATGGTCCTGATGGCGGCCATGTTGTGGGGCACCACGGGCACGGCCCAGACGCTGGCGCCTGCCGGCTTGCCGGCCCACTGGGTGGGCGCCTTGCGTCTGGTGTTCTCGGCCGCGTTCTTTGTGGTGTTTGTCCTCGTGGTTTTCCGCGGCACGTCGCTGGCGGCGCAGTTTGCGCCGGTTCCGTGGCGCTGGGTGCTGGTGGCCGGCGGCACGATGGCGGCCTACAACCTGACCTTCTTTGCCGGCGTCAAGGCCAGCAGTGTGGCGGTCGGCACGGCGATCGCGCTGGGAAGCGGCCCGATCTGGGCCGGCCTGCTGGAAATCGGCATTCGCCGGCGTTCCCCCGCTGGCGCCTGGTGGGCCGGCACGCTGCTCGCGGTGACCGGCGGCAGCTGGATGGTGCTGGGCAGCGCGGAGCAACTGCAGATTTCAGCCCACGGGGTGGGCCTGTGCCTGGTGGCCGGCCTGTCCTACGCCGCCTACACGCTGATCAGCAAACGCATGGTCAGTGCGACGCCGGCGCCGATCGTGACGCTGTGCATCTTCTCCTGTGCCGCGGCCATTGCGCTGCCGCTGGCCGCGGCGGTGTCGGACCTGCCCACGACCTCCTGGCGGGGATGGGGCATCGTGGTGTATCTGGGCGTGGTGGCCACTGGCGTGGCCTACCTGCTGTTCACCCATGCTTTGAACAGGGTGTCCGGCACCACGGCGGTGTCGATGTGCCTGGCGGAGCCGTTGACGGCTTTCGTACTGGCCGTGCTCGTCATCGGTGAGCGCCCGCCACCGGCGGCTTTTGCAGGCCTGGTGCTGGTCATGGCCGGGCTGGCGCTGGTGGTGCGTGCAGAACTGCGTGCTGCGCCGCGCTGACGGCCCGCCAGCCGCCGGCACTGGAGCCACTGGCCGGTTGGCCGATGCAGGGTGCTGAGGCCGAACGCAGGGTCGGCGCGGCTGATCAGTGGCCGGGCCGGGCCTGGCGGGCCCACTCCTGGATGGCCGGACGCTCCCACTGCCGAGTCGCGTAGTCGGCAAGCCCGGGCGGGACCGCATCGCCATTGCGTACCAGGCGGTTCAACATCAGGCCAAGGTCCACATCCGCGATGCTCCAGGCATCGAACAGGCAGCTTCCGCCATGCGCCAGCAGGGCCGATGCGCCAGCGAACAGCTTGTGAGCGGCCATCTGCGCGGCTTGCGACAGAGGGCGGTCGACCGGCGCGGAGAAAACCACCTCGGTGGGCCGTTCCTGCCGCAAGGCCATCAGGTCACTGCGTAACCAGGCCTGGACCTGCCGGGCGCGGGCGCGTGCCTGCAGGCTGTGCGGGTACAGCCGTGCACCGGGATAAGCCTCCTCCAGATACTCCGTGATGGCCGAGGACTCGGACAGCGTGAACTGTTCGTCGACCAGGGTCGGCACCCGCCGGGTGATCGAAGCCTGGGCAAACGCCTCATCGCTCTGCGCTCCGGCGCCGAGATCCAGCGTGCGTACATGAAATGGCAGGCCTTTTTCGCGCAGTGCCACATGCACCGACATGGCGTAGGGTGAGAGGTACCGGGAGTCGACGTAGAGCAGCATGGGTATTGCGCAGGGTGGCTGGTGGGAGGGGGCAGACGGCTCGGTGGTTCAGGCGGCAGAATCCGGCGCCAGCTCGGAGCGGTTGCGCCCTTTGGCCTTGGCCAGATAAAGCGCCGTATCCGCGCGAGCGAGCAGGAGGTCCACGGAGTCGTCGGGCCCATGGCTGACCGCAATGCCGATGCTGACGCTGCAACCGGCGACCGGCGCATCGAGTTGCGCGATGGCGCGGATACGCTCCGCGACGACGCACGCTTCCTGACGCGACACCTCCGGCAAGAGTGCGACAAACTCCTCGCCGCCGAACCGCCCGAGCTGGTCGGCGGGTCGCAATACGCTGCGGACACGGTTGACGAACCAGACCAGCACAGCGTCGCCAGTCTGGTGCCCATGGGTGTCGTTGATGGCCTTGAAATGGTCCAGATCCATGATCAGAAGGGCCATCTGGCGGCCGTTGCGGCGGCAGCGCTCCAGTTCGGCGTGGCAGGCTGTCGTGATATGGCGTCGGGTGAGAGCATCGGTGAGTGAGTCACGGCTTGCCAGGTGTTCCAGTTCCGCACGCAGCCTGTCGCTGGCCATCAGTACCATGCTGATGGCAAAGAGCAACACCGACAGGGACAGTCCGGTCAGGTAGATGATATGCCAGGGATCATCGCCATAGAAGTCGGCCTGCGCCTGGCTGTTGAAGGCAGTCGTCAGCCGGGCCGCCTGCAGAACGGTCAGCGCGGCCATGACCAGGACCGCCATGCCGCGTGCCAGGCTGAGGGAAGGTTGCCGAAGGATGAGCCGGCCATGCAGGGCACTGATGCAACCTATCAATCCAGTGGTCAGCACCATGCGGACCCGGTAGTCAGGTTCCACCTGGGTGAACCAGATCTGGGCTGCCATCAACAGCACCATCACCACCAACCAGGGTCGGTGCCGGACCGGGCGATCGAAGAACATCCGACTGCCTGCGTAACAGACATAACAGCCAGCCCAGAGCATGGCAGACGCGACATTGATCGTGATCAAAGTCGGCAACGCATCCCGTTTTGCCGCCAGCAGGCCAGCCGCAAAAATCAGCACCAGCGCCCAAGCCCACTGCCCGAGCCCTCGGATCGAGGCAGGATAGTTGCGCCTCATTGCGAACAGCACCAGCGACATCAGGCCTGCCATGATGCCGGACAGGACGACAACGGTTCTCAGGTCGACAAATTGCATGGGCGCTCGGGCTTCATTGCCGACATCCTATCCGCGAGCGCCAGGTTGCCCCGTTATTTCGTCGACATGGGCTTGCCAGGCCTTGTGGCCTTTGGCCGGTACACCACACCATGGTGGCGAATGCCGACACTGCCATGGCCCTGCAGGAGAGCCTGGCTGCTCAGCATCGGGCCCGCCGCGCCAGGCGCTCAGGGGGACGTCGGTTCGGTGATGAACCCGATCTTGCGGACGCCTGCGCGCTGTGCAGCCGCCATGGCCTGGGCCACACGTTCGTAGCGAACCGCGCGGTCGCCACGGATGTGCAGCTCCGGCTGCGGTTCCCGTCTTGCGGCGTCGGACAATGCGGCAACGAGTTGTGCGTCCGTGACGGCCGCCTGGTTCCAGAAGTACTGGCCGCTGGCGTCCACGCTCAGGCGGTTCGTCTCGGGGCGGGTCACCTGTGCCTGATTGGCTGCCCTTGGAAGATCGATGTTGACGGCGTGTTTCATGACCGGCACGGTGATGATGAAGATGATGAGCAACACCAGCATGACGTCGACCAGGGGCGTCATGTTGATCTCGTGCATCACCTCGTCGGTGTCGTCCTGGGTTCCGAAAGCCATGGTGCCTCCCTTCAGAGCGTGACCGGCCGGTCAGCCTGCACCCGGGCGCCTGTCACGAAGTAGGCATGCAGGTCGTGGCCGAAGCGGTTGAGCCGGGACACGATGAACTTGTTGCTGCGCACCAGTGCGTTGTAGCCCAGCACCGCCGGAATCGCCACGGCAAGCCCCAGGGCCGTCATGATCAGTGCCTCGCCGATCGGCCCTGCCACCTTGTCGATGGTGGCCTGGCCCGCGAGGCCGATCCCGATCAGCGCGTGGTAGATGCCCCAGACCGTCCCGAAAAGCCCCACGAAAGGCGCGGTGGAGCCCACCGATGCCAGGACCGCGAGGCCGGACTGCAGCCTCGCCACCGTGTCGTCGATGGAGTTGCGCAGCGCCCTGGTCACCCAGTCGCTGATGTCGAGTGCGTCATGCAACTGCTCCCGGGTGTTGCTGTGGTGGTCCCTGGCCTGGCGGCCTTCCTCGGCCAGTGCCCGGAAGGGGTTGTCCTTGCTGTCACCCAGCTGGCGCAGACCCTGGTCGAAGTCCGGGCTGTGCCAGAACGATTCGGCCCCCCGTGCCAGCTTCTTGAACCGGACGATGTCCATTGCCTTGACGATGATCACCATCCAGGAAGCCAGGGACATGCCGAGCAACAACAGCACCACCCCGCGGGTGACCCAGTCCCCCTGGTGCCAGACGTTGATCAGACCGAGTTGCGATTCCATGAGGACTCCTTCAGAGGGTGGATGGGCGTGTTCATTTCAGGACCCAGACGATCGGCACCGTGAACCACATGGCTTCGGGCTTGCCGGCGCGTTTGCCGGGCACATACCGCCACTGGAGCACGGTGGCCATGGCCGCCTTGTCCAGGCGGTCGAAACTGCTGGACTGCTGGATTTCTGCCTGCTGGGCGATGCCGTCGACCCCGATCAGGACGCGCACCAGCACGGTTCCCTGTTCGTTGAGCCGCTTGCTCATCGGCGGGTACACCGGCCTGGGGTTCTGCAGGTAGTCGGCGTCGCTGGACGGCAACTCGATGCTCGGTGGCGCTGGCTTGGGTTGCGGCGCCGGGGCGGGTGCTGGCGCGGGCGCTGGCGCGGGCGCGCGTGCAGGCGCCGCGACCACTGCGGGCACTTGCTGGGCGACCGGCGCCTGCATCGGAGGGAGTGGAGCCGCGGGCGCAGCGATGGCGGTCGGCGCCGTTGGTGCCGGTTCCGGGTTCACCGGCACCGCCAGTTGCGCAGCGGGCGTCGGCGCAGGCATCACGGGCGTCATGCTGGTCACGCGGTGCGGGACCGGGGGCCGTGGTGCGGGTGGAGGAGGTGGTGGTACCGGGCGCGGAGGCTCGATGACCTCGCTCAGGACCTGCACGGGCACCACCAGGTCGACAGCACGGTGCAACAGGCCGCTTTGCAGCATCCACAAGGCCAGACCGTGCAACGCGATCACGGTCGCTGCGACGGCAACCGTTCGCCGGCCCGATGAAGTCTGGTGGGTGGAACGCATGGAATCTGGAATTCTAACCCAACAAATGCGAATCATTCGCATTTGATTGTGGACGTTCAGTTTCAGGGTCAAGTGGTCGCCGATGGCGTATTCGGCCATCGTAAATGACAGGTGCCCCGGTGGCGGGAACTGGCGGCAGCCTGCGTACACGCCGGCCTGCTTTCTGACGCGCCATGACCTTGCCCCGCGGCTTTCCTGCACCCCTATCTAGAATGTTTGGCCCTACCCAGAAAGCAGCCACCCATGTCCCAGGGAACCATCCGCATCCGCGGAGCGCGCCAGCACAACCTCAAGAACCTCGACCTGGACATCCGTACCGGTGAACTGACCGTCGTGACCGGGCCCAGTGGCTCGGGGAAGTCCAGCCTGGTGTTCGACACGCTGTATGCGGAAGGCCAGCGCCGTTACGTCGAGACCTTCTCCGCCTATGCGCGCCAGTTCCTGGACCGCATGGACAAGCCGGCCGTCGACAAGGTCGAGGGGGTGCCGCCCGCGATCGCGATCGACCAGACCAACCCGGTGCGCTCGTCCCGCTCGACGGTGGGCACGATGACCGAGCTCAATGACCACCTCAAGCTGCTGTTTGCGCGTGCCGGGCAGCTGTTCGACCGCGCGACCGCGCAGGCGGTGCGCCACGACACGCCAGAGACCATCCACGCCCAATTGCAGGCCCTTGCCGGCAGCGAGGACCCGCGGCTGGTGGTGACCTTCCCCGTCGAATTGCCGGCAGAGACCAGCCCGGAAGAGATCGCGCAATGGTTGTCGGTCAGCGGCTACACCCGCGTGCAGGCCGAGCGCGAGGTGGAGGTGAGCGCCAGCGCCCCGTCAGGGGCCACCCCGGCTGGAAGCGGCGCAAAGGGCGCCAAGGCAGGCAAGGCCGGCACGGCGCCGGCACCCGCCCGCCGCAAGGTGCTGGATGTGGTAGCCGACCGCTTCCGCCTGGGCAATACGGAACGCGGTCGCGTGCTGGAGGCGATCGAGGTCGCACTGCGCCGTGGCAGCGGGCGCATCAGCGTGTACGCGCTCGCCGACGACGCCGAGCCGCGCATCTGGAAATTTTCCACCGGCCTGCACTGCCCGGACAGCGACCTGCGGTATGCCGACCCGATCGCGTCCGCGTTCTCGTTCAACTCCGCGGTGGGTGCGTGCGACAGCTGCCGTGGCTTCGGCCGGGTGATCGGCGTCGACTACGGCCTGGTCATCCCGAACGACAAGCTCACGCTGCGCGCCGGTGCGATCAAGCCGATGCAGACACCCGCCTGGCAGGAGTGCCAGGACGACCTGATGCGCCATGCGGAAGATGCCGGCATACCGCGTGACACGCCCTGGAACAAGCTCAAGCCCGAGCACCAGCACTGGGTGATCCACGGCTCGCCGAACTGGAACGGCAAGTGGAACCAGCACTGGTTCGGCGTGAAGCGCTTCTTCGAGTACCTGGAGACCAAGGCCTACAAGATGCACATCCGGGTGCTGCTGTCCAAGTACCGCAGCTACACGCCTTGTCCCACCTGTGCCGGCGCCCGGCTCAAGACGGAAAGCCTTTTGTGGCGTATCGGCAGCCAGGCAGACGCCGACGCGGTGATGCCACCGGCGCAGCGTTTCATGCCCCAGGGCGTCGCCTGGAGCCGGGAGCAGCTCGAGTCCTTGCCCGGCCTGTGCCTGCACGACCTGATGCTGCTGCCGATCGACCGCCTGCGCGCTTTCTTCGACCGCCTGAGCGACCAGGCCCATCCCACCGGCTCGGTGCCGCAGGGGCAGGCGGACCACAAGGCGCTGCAACTGCTGTTCGAGGAGATCACGACCCGCCTGAAATACCTCTGCGACGTCGGCATCGGGTACCTGAGCCTGGACCGCCAGAGCCGCACGCTGTCCGGTGGCGAGGTGCAGCGCATCAACCTCACCACCGCGCTGGGCACCTCGCTGGTCAACACCCTGTTCGTGCTGGACGAGCCCAGCATCGGCCTGCACCCGCGCGACATGCATCGCATCATCGAGGCCATGCAGCGCCTGCGGGATGCCGGCAACACGCTGGTGGTGGTCGAGCATGATCCGGCGGTGATGCTCGCGGCCGACCGCATGATCGACATGGGCCCCGGCCCGGGCGAGCGCGGCGGGCAGATCGTGTTCGACGGCAGCACGCAGGACCTGCGGCAGGCCGACACCCTGACCGGTGCCTACCTGGGCGGCCGCAAACAGGTCGGACTGGGTTTCCGCCGGCTCGTGGCCGAGAACACGCCGCGCCTGGTGCTGGAGGGGGTGCGCGAGCACAACCTGCGCAACGTGTCGGTCGAGATCCCGCTGCAGCGCCTGGTCTGCGTGACCGGCGTCAGCGGCTCCGGCAAGTCCACGCTGGTGCAGGACGTGCTGGCACCGGCCCTGATGCGCCATTTCGGCCGTTCCACCGATGCGCCGGGCCGCCATGACCGCCTGCTGGGCGCCGAGTTGCTGGCCGATGTGGTGTTCGTCGACCAGTCGCCGATCGGCAAGACGGCCCGATCCAACCCGGTCAGTTATGTCGGCGCCTGGGACGCGATCCGCGAGATCTTCGCCAACGCCGCCCTGGCGCGGCAGCGCGGCTACACCGCGGCCAAGTTCAGTTTCAATGGGGGCGACGGTCGGTGTCCGACCTGCGGCGGATCGGGTTTCGAGCATGTCGAGATGCAGTTCCTCAGCGACGTCTATCTGCGCTGCCCGGATTGCGACGGCAAGCGCTACCGCCCCGAGGTGCTCGAGGTGCGCATCGACCGCCGGGTGGGCGGTGCCACGGCACCGGTACCGGCGGCGGCAGACCAGGCCCCGTAGCCCCTGCCACCACGGACGGCCGCAAGCTGATCACCAACCCCACACTGGTCAAGCGTCCGCTGCCCGGCCCGGGCAAGCTGGTCGGCATGAACGTGGCCGATGTGCTGAACCTCACCGTCAGCGAGGCGGCGGCACTGTTTGCCAACGACCGAGAGGTGATCCGCGCCCTGCAGCCGATCGTGGATGTGGGCCTGGAGTACGTGAAACTCGGTCAGCCCGTGCCCACGCTGTCAGGCGGCGAGGCGCAGCGCCTGAAACTCGCCGGTTTCCTGGCCGAGGCCGCGCGCACTGGCAGTTCCAGCCGCCAACCGGTGGCCAAACGTGGCACCCTGTTCATGTTCGACGAGCCGACCACCGGACTGCACTTCGACGACATCGCCAAGCTGATGCGTGCCCTGCGCAAGCTGCTGGACGCAGGCCATTCCCTGCTGGTCATCGAGCACAACCTGGACGTCATCCGCGCCAGCGACTGGCTGATCGACCTCGGGCCCGAAGGCGGGGACGCCGGTGGCATAGTCGTCGCGGTTGGCACGCCGGAGCAGGTACGCGAACACCCGGCCTCGCACACCGGCAAGGCCTTGCGCGAGTACGAAAGCGCCGTGGGCGAAGGCGCCCATGCGGTGCAGGAGGCGCGCGCGCCCTATGTGGTGCCGCCCCACTCGGACGCGATCCAGATCGTGAATGCCAAGGAACACAACCTGCGCTCGCTGTCGGTCGACATCCCGCGCGGCAAGTTCAGCGTGGTCACCGGGGTCAGCGGCTCCGGCAAGTCCACGCTGGCCTTCGACATCCTGTTCAACGAGGGGCAGCGGCGCTACCTGGAGTCGCTGAACGCCTACGCGCGCAGCATCGTGCAGCCGGCCGGCCGGCCCGAGGTGGACGCGGTGTACGGCATCCCGCCCACCGTCGCGATCGAGCAGCGCCTGTCCCGCGGCGGACGCAAGTCCACGGTCGGCACGGCCACCGAGGTCTGGCATTTCCTGCGCCTGCTGTACGTGAAGCTCGGCGTGCAGCACTGCACCCGCGACGGCGCGGCCGTGGCGCCGCAGACGCCCGACAGCATCGTGGCGCAGCTGATGCGCAGCTTCCGCGGCCAGCACATCGGCCTGCTGGCCCCGCTGGTGATGAACCGCAAGGGCGTCTACACCGAGCTGGCCGACTGGGCGCGGCCGCGCGGCTTCACCCATCTGCGGGTGGACGGCAACTTCCTGCCGACCACCGGTTTCCCGCGCATCGACCGTTTCAAGGAACACACCATCGAGTTGCCGGTGATGAGTCTCGACGTGTCGCCGGAGAACGAAACCGCACTGCGCGAGGCGCTGGCAAGCGCGCTGGAGCATGGCAAGGGCGTGGTGCATGTGCTGAGCGACCTGGCCGGTCTGCGCGAGGCCCTGCGCGACGGCATCTCCACCGCCGGCATCGGCAGCCTGCAGGCGTTCTCGACCAAGCGCGCCTGTCCGGTGTGCAGCACCAGTTATGCCGAGCTCGACCCGCGGCTGTTCTCGTACAACAGCAAGCATGGCTGGTGTCCCGAGTGTGTCGGCACCGGTGTGCGGCTCACCAAGGAACAGCGCAAGGCCCTGGACGACTCCGTGCGGGACGACGACAACGGCGGCCGCGAGCAGACCTTTGCCGAGGTGGAGGTCGACGATTTGGCGCAGGACGCCTGCCCGGCCTGCCAGGGCACGCGGCTCAACGCCACGGCGCGTGCGGTGAAGTTCGGTGTCCAGGCCCACGCGCTGGCCGGGGACGCCGTGCCGCTGGCCGGCATTGCCATCACCGAACTGGCCCGGCTGAGCGTGACGGATGTGCGCCGCTGGGTCGAGACCCTGCAGGTGGCAGGCCGCATGAGCCAGCGGGAAACCGACATCGCGCGCGACCTGGTGCCCGAGATCCGCAGCCGCCTGCTGTTCCTGGAGGAAGTGGGCCTGGGCTACCTGACGCTCGACCGTGGCGCACCGACCCTGAGCGGCGGCGAAGCACAGCGGATCCGTCTGGCCGCGCAACTGGGCAGCAACCTGCAGGGCGTCTGCTACGTGCTGGACGAACCCACCATCGGCCTGCATGCGCGCGACAACAAGATCCTGCTGTCCGCCCTCAAGAGCCTGAGCGACAAGGGCAACACGCTGGTGGTGGTGGAGCATGACGAGGACACCATCCGCCATGCCGACCACATCATCGACATCGGGCCGGGCGCCGGCAAACGCGGCGGGACCCTGGTGGCGGAAGGTTCGCTGGCGCAGGTCATGGACGCCTCCGACTCGCAGACCGGCCGCTACCTGCTGCATGCGATGAAACACCCGGTGCAGCTGCGCCGCTCCGTGGCCGACGCCGCATTACCGCCCCTGGTGGTGCGCCAGGCGCGGCTGCACAACCTGCGCAATGTCACGGTGCAGGTACCGCTCGGCCGGCTGGTGGCCGTGACCGGGGTCAGCGGGTCTGGCAAGTCGACCCTGGCCCGCGACGTGTTGCTGGCCAACGTGCAGACCGCCGTCGCCCGGCGCAGCACCCGGGCCGGCCGGGATGCGCTGGAGGCCGGCGAGAAGATCGACTGGGTGGGTTGCACCGGCGTCACCGGGTATGAGTCGATCGACCGGGTGCTCGAGGTGGACCAGACGCCCATCGGCAAGACCCCGCGCAGTTGCCCGGCCACCTACATCGGCTTCTGGGACACCATCCGCAAGCTGTTTGCCGACACGCTGGAAGCGCGGGCCCGCGGGTATGCGGCCAACCGCTTCAGCTTCAATACCGGCGAAGGGCGCTGCCCCGGTTGCGAGGGCCAGGGCATCCGCACGGTGGCCATGAGTTTCCTGCCGGACGTGAAGGTGTTGTGCGAAACCTGCCGCGGTACCCGATTCAATCCCGAGACGCTGGCGGTCAGCTGGCGCGGCAAGAACATCGGCGAGATCCTGCAGATGGAGGTGGACGAGGCGGTGGACTTCTTTGCCGCGATGCCGTCGATCAGCCACCCGCTGCAGCTGTTGAAGGATGTGGGGCTGGGTTACCTGACGCTGGGCCAGCCTTCCCCCACGCTCAGCGGCGGCGAGGCCCAGCGCATCAAGCTGGTGACCGAGCTCAGTAAGGTGCGCGACGATGTGACCCGGCGCGGGCAGAAGGCACCCCACACGCTGTATGTGCTGGATGAACCGACGGTCGGCCTGCACATGGCCGATGTTGAGAAGCTGATCCGCGTGCTGCACCGCCTGGTGGACGGCGGGCACAGCGTGGTGGTGATCGAGCACGATCTGGACGTGATCGCCGAGGCCGACTGGGTCATCGACCTGGGCCCGGAGGGCGGTGACGCGGGTGGAACCGTCGTGGCGGCGGACACCCCGGAGCGTGTGGTGGCGCAAGGGACCCATACCGGGCAGGCATTGCAGGCGGTGCTGGCGCGCTAGACCCTGCCGCGCCGGTGCGGCGCTGTCCAATTCGTGGATACTTCGGCACCATCCGCCCTGCCTGCAATGCCAGGTTGGCGCATGGCCGGAATGCAGCGCTCCTGCGCGGCGAGGATTCAAGGAACACATCGTGGACATGTTCGACACCATCATCGTCGGGGCGGGATCCTCCGGCTGCGTCATCGCCAATCGCCTGACCGAGAGTGGCACCGAGCGTGTGCTCCTGATCGAGGCGGGGGGCGGCTACAACGACCCCCTGATCCTGATGCCCAAGGGCTTCTCGAAGCTGATGAACGACCCCCGACGCGCCTGGCGCTGGCCGGCCCAGCGCTTCGTCGCGAACGAGGCGCTCGGCACCGAGAACTGGATCCGGGGCCGCGCGCTGGGCGGTTCGAGTTCGATCAACGGCATGATCTACTCCCGTGGCCACCTGCAGGACTACGAGGACTGGAAAGCCCGTGCCGGCGCCGACTGGGGCTGGGATGCGATGAAGAAGGCCTTCATGGCGATCGAAGACCATGAACTGCCCCCGACCGATTTCCGGGGTCGTGGCGGGCCGCTCCATGTGCAGACCTGCCGGTACCGGTATCCGCTGGCCGAGAACTTCATCCAGGCCGGCGAGCAGATGGGGTATGCGCGCAAGCAGGACATCAACGAGCCCGACCACGAAGGCATCGGTTACTACAACTACACCATCCACAACGGGCGCCGGTGGAGCGCTGCGCATGCCTTCCTGGCGCCGGCCATGCAGCGGCGCAACCTGACGGTCGTCACGCTGGTCGAGGTCGAGCGCATCCTGTTCGAGGGGCGGCGTGCCGTCGGCGTGAAGGCGCGGCGCGACGGGCAGCCGGTCGAGTACCGCTGCCGGGGCGAGGTCATCGTGTGCGCCGGCGCCGTCAACTCGCCGCTGATCCTGCAGCAGTCGGGCATCGGCCCGGCCGAACGCCTGCGTGCCGCCGGTGTCGAGGTGCTGGTGGATGCGCCGGACGTGGGGCGGCGCATGCTCGAACACCTGGGCTTTGCGATGCCGCACCGGCTGAAGAACCAGGCCGGCCTGAACCACCGCCTGCGGGGCGCCGGACTGATCGCCAGCGCGCTGCAGTACGGCCTGTTCCGCTCTGGCATTCTTGCCAGCGGACCCTACGAAGTGGGTGCTTTCGTGCGCAGCGACCCCTCCGTCTCGCGCCCGGACGTCCAGATGTACCTGGGCGCATTCAGCATGGGCAGGCCCCTGGACGGCCTGCCCCCCACCGCGATGGCGCCGGAAAACGAACCGGGGCTGACCATCTCCTGCCACGCCATCCGCCTCACCAGCGAAAGCGAGCTGTGGATCACGGCGCCCGACGGGCATAAGCCCGCGGTGATCAAGGCCAACTGGTTGTCCACGCCTGAAGACCAGCGCACGCTGTTGCGCATGACCCGGCTCATGCGCCGATTCATGCGCATGCCCGCGCTGGCTCCCCATGTCGGCGACGAGCTGCTGCCCGGTGCCGATGTGCAGACGGACGAGCAGATGATGGGCGCGATCAAGAAGCTGCTCACCAGCGCCATCCACGCCGTCAACACCTGCCGCATGGGCAGCGACAGCGCGTCGGTGGTCGATCCGCAGCTCAAGGTGCGGGGGACCGAGAACCTGCGCGTGGTCGACTGTTCCGTGATGCCCGGCCTGATTGCCGGCAACACCAACGCACCGGCGATCGCCCTGGCCTGGCGCGCCACCGAGCTGTGGCGGGAGGCAGGGCGGCGCGCCGCCTGATACGGCCGGCCCAGACACCATGAAAACCTTCTACAACCACCTCCACCATGTGCACCAGGGCAGGATGGAGATGTTCCGTGGCCAGTTGGTGCCGTGCTTCGAGGTGCCGGACCGCCTGGACCATGTGCTGGCCCGGCTGCGCGACCGTGCGCTGGGCCCGGTCGTCGTGTCGGCGGCGCGTGATCCGCGGGTGCTGGCCACGGTCCACGCGCCGCGCTACCTGCATTTCCTGGAGCATGCCTGGGCGGAGTGGATCGCACTCGACCCCACCAATGCGACGCGGGATGCCTTGCCCTCGGTCTGGCCCAACCAGGGTTTGCGCAGTGACGTCTATCCTGCCAACTTCGCGGCGCGCCTGGGCCGCTTCTCCTTCGATTCCGGTTCGCCGCTCACGTCAGGCACCTGGCAGGCCGCGTGCCAGGGCGCGTTCTGTGCGCTGGATGCTGCCGACGCGGTGGCCGGTGGCGCCCCAGCCGCGTTCGCGCTCAGCCGCCCGCCCGGCCACCATGCCGGTGCCGACTTCTTCGGGGGTTATTGTTTTCTGAACAACGCGGCGCTGGCGGCGCAATCACTGCGCAACCAGGGCCTGGCGCGGGTCGCCATACTGGATATCGACTACCACCATGGCAACGGCACGCAGGCCATCTTCTATGACCGCGCCGACGTGTTCTTTGCCAGCATCCACGGCGACCCGCACACCGAATACCCCTTCTTTCTGGGTTACCTGGACGAACTGGGTGCGGGCGCTGGCGAAGGCTTCAACCTGAACCTTCCCCTGCCGCGCGGCACAGGTTTCCCGCGCTGGCGCGAGGCACTGCACCTGGCCTTGCAGCGGATTGCGGCCTTCCGTCCCGACGCGCTGGTGGTGTCCCTGGGGCTGGACACCTACGAAGGGGATCCGATCTCCGGCTTCCAGCTGGCCAGTGCGGACTTCCTGACGGTCGGTGACGACCTGGCCCGGACTGGTCTGCCAACGGTGTTCGTGTTCGAAGGCGGTTATGCCGTCGACGCTCTGGGCGTCAATGCCGTCAACGTGCTGGAAGGATTCACCCAGCGGCGGGCCTAGATGTCCTCGCGGTGGCGGGTCCGCAGCAGGGCGATGCAGCCCAGCAGCGCCACCACCGCCAGCAGCACCGGGAACCCGTAGGTCGGCGACCACTGCAGCAAGGCGCCCGACGCGCCCGAGGCGACCATGCCGCCCAGCGTGTAGGTCAGCACCAGCACAGCGGTGCTGTTCACCAGCACGATGCCCTGCTCGCGCGAACCGATGTCGATCATGGCCAGCGTGTACAGGCTGCCGCCGGCACCGCCCCACAGGAACACGATGGGCCACGCCAGCACCGGCACGTGGGCCACGAAAGGAATCACGCAGGTGGCCGCCAGCGTCACGAAGGCCAGGATGACCATCATGCTGCGTCGGCCGGCCGCCTTGTGGCTCCAGCGGTCGGCGAGCATGCCGACCGGCAGCATCATCAGCGCGCTGCCGAGGCCGCTGGCAGATACCAGCAGCGCAGCGCCAGCGGCGCCCAGGCCCAGCGCCAGACCGTACAGCGGCAGGATGGAGGTGATGCCGCTCTCGAAGAACCCCCCGACGAATCCCGCCAGCATGATGATCGGGTGCCGGACCAGGGCCTGCCAGACCCCACCGAGTCCCACCTTGGCACTGTGCGCATCGGCCGCCTCGGGCATTCCGGGTATCAGCAGGCTGGTAAACAAGCCGACCAGCATGAAGCCGATCACCACCCGGATCGCTGCCGGTTCCGCCGGGCCCACCCAGACCAGCACCGCCGGACCGATGACGAACGTCGCACCGACCATGGTTTCGAAAATACCGACATACCGGCCGCGCTGGCCCGGTGGCGAGAACTCTGCCACTACCGCCTCGGACAGGACCCAGCGCAGCCCCGAAGCGGCGCCGCTCAGCAACTGCAGCACGAACCAGAGCACCAGCGCTTCCGCGAAGGCAAAGCCGACAGCGGCGAGTGCCGGGATGGCCGCCGACAACCACAAGGCGGGTCGGCGCCCCAGCTTCTGCGCAACCCAGGAAGCGAAGGGGGTGAACAGGAAGATGCCGGCCCAGCCGGTCGCCGCGAACAGGCCGGCCACGGTGGTGGACACATCGGTGCCCTTGAGCCGCAGCAACAGCAGCGGCAGCAGCATGAAATACCCCACCAACTCGAAGAAGGTGGAGGCGAAGATCGCGAACAGGCCCAGCCGGGCTTGGCCGGCCTTCATGCCGGGTTTCCCCCGGTGCGCGCGGCCAGCAGGGCGTCCACCACCTCGGCAAAACCCGCGCCGCGTTCGGCCTCGGTCACGAAACGGGGCAGGTGCAACAGCTCTGGCAGAAAGCGCCGGATGTTGGCCACCCCCACCGAGTTGTCGAACACCGCGAACATGCGCTGGTCGTTGGTGGAGTCGCCCACATAGACCCAGCGCTGCAGTTCCTGGTCGAGATCGCGGTTCCACAGGGCCTGAAGGATCCAGCGCGCGCCCACCTGCTTGTCGTGGTCGCCATACCAGCCATTGATGTGGATGCTGCTGACCGTGGCCGACATGCCTTCACTGCGCAGGATGTCCACCACCCGCTGGATGGATCCGCGCGGCAGGTGGGTGAACTCGCTGTGGTCGATGGCGATGTCGGTCTCGCGCCCGGGAGAATCCTGCGCCAGTTGCGCGCCTGGTACTTCGCGCACCACCCGCTCCGCCACCAGTTGCATGCGGGCCAGGTTGCCCGCGCGGGTGGCCGCGTCCTGAAGATAGAGCCGCTTCGGTTCGCCCGCCTGCGGGACCAGCGCCACCGCACCGTTCTCGGCCACGATCGCATCCACCGGCCAGGTGCTGGTGAAGGGCACGCTCCAGCCCACCGGGCGCCCTGTGATGGCCACCACGGGCAGGCCGGAGGTTTTCAGGCGCTGCAGTGCCTGCAAGGCGTCTGGCGTGATGGCCCCCTCCGTGGTCAGCGTGTCGTCGATGTCCGTGAACACGCCGAGCACCTGCCGCCGTTGTGTGGCTGGCCAGAATCGAAGCGCCTGCATGTTCGGGGTCAGCCGGCCGACTGCAATGCCAGCCCGGCATGCTCGCGCAGCGGATGGAAGTGGATTTTCGGAAAGCGCTCCTGCGCCAGGCGCACGTCGTAGGGCGAGGTGGTCAGGAAGGCCAGCGTGTCCGCCGCGTCCAGCGCCATGCGCATCGGGTAGGCGTCGGTGAAGGCGCGCAGCTCCGCGGGGGTGTCTGCAGTGATCCAGCGCGCGCCGACATACTGGCTGGACTCCAGCCGGATGTCGGCGTCGTATTCACCCTTGAGCCGGTGCTGCACCACCTCGAACTGCAGCTGCCCCACGGCACCCAGCAGCATCGGCCCGCCGATGTTCGGCCGGAACACCTGTATCGCGCCTTCCTCGCCCAGCTGCGCCAACCCCTGCTGCAGCTGCTTGGTGCGCAAGGGGTTGCGCAGGATCACGGTCATGAACAGCTCGGGCGCGAAGAAGGGCAGGCCGGTGAACTGCAGGCCCACGCTGCCGTCGGTGATCGTGTCCCCCAGCTGCACCCCGCCGTGCGTGGTGAAACCCACGATGTCGCCCGCATAGGCTTCGTTCACCGCCTCGCGCCGCTGGCTCATGAAGGTGACCACGCTGGTGGGCCGCAGCTCCTTGCCGGTGCGCTGCACCTTGAGCTTCATGCCGGGCGTGTACTTGCCTGAACACATGCGCACAAAGGCGATGCGGTCGCGGTGCGACGGGTCCATGTTGGCCTGCACCTTGAACACCACGCCGGCGAAGGCGTTGTCGTCCGGCTGTACTTCGCGCACCACCGGCTGCTTGTTGACCACCAGCGAGCTGGTGCGCGGCTGGGGCGCCGGGGCCAGGTCGACCAGGGCGTCGAGCACTTCCATCACGCCGAAGTTGTTGACGCCGGAGCCGAAGAACACCGGGGTCTGCCGGCCCGCAAGGAAGGCGGCATGGTCCCAGGCGGGAGACGCGCCGGTGGCCAGCTCCATGCTGTCGGTGGCGGTCTCGAACGCGTGACCAAATCGCTCCAGCAAGGTGGCGTGCTCGGCCAGAGGAATGGTGCGGAAGTCCTGCGGCCGGCGTTCGCTGCCGGCTTCGAACACCGTCATCGCCTCGGTTTTCAGGTTGATGATGCCGCCGAAGGTCTTGCCCTGCCCAACCGGCCAGGTCATGGGCACGCAGGGCATGCCGAGTTCGCGCTCGATCTCGTCCAGGATGTCGAGCGGCTCGCGCACCTCGCGGTCCATCTTGTTCACGAAGGTGATGATGGGCGTGTTGCGCTGCCGGCAGACCTCGATCAGCCGGCGTGTCTGGGCTTCGACGCCATTGGCGGCGTCGATCACCATCAGCGCCGAGTCCACTGCGGTCAGCACGCGGTAGGTGTCCTCGGAAAAGTCCTTGTGGCCGGGCGTGTCCAGCAGGTTGATGACATGGTCGCGGTAGACCATCTGCATCACCGAGCTGGCCACCGAGATACCGCGCTGTTTCTCGATCTCCATCCAGTCGCTGGTGGCGTGTCGCGTGGCCTTGCGGGCCTTCACCGAGCCGGCGATCTGGATCGCGCCCGAGAACAGCAGCAGCTTTTCGGTCAGGGTGGTCTTGCCGGCATCGGGGTGGGAGATGATGGCGAAGGTGCGTCTGCGTCGCGTTTCTGCTTGATAGGCTGGGTCGGGCATGCGTATGTGTGGGTCATTGTGTACTCGGTCGGGTACACGAACAGGGGTGGTGGGGAGGCGGGGAATTCCGGCCCCGGATAACCTGCTATTGTCGCCGCCCTTGAGGCGTTTGCCGGTCTGCGGATGGGATTGGGAGAGCGGGGGATTTCCAAGACACGAGGCTTCGAATAGTGTCCCTCAAGGAAGCTAAAACAAATCCAATTGTCCCTTAAGGGATAAATTTGTTGACTTGGCGACTTGCGAGGAATAAGCTTGGGCCAAGGTGACCCCATGACCGCAAAGAGCAAGCTGCTGACAACGCCTCCCCATGCCGTTGAGCATTCGCTCAAGCGGCTGGGTGCCGACATCAAGACGGCGCGTCTGCGCCGCAACCTGACCCTTGCCGATGTCGCCCAGAAGGTCGGCACGAGCATTCGCACCATCGCGGATGCGGAAAAGGGCAAGCCCTCGACCAGTATGGCTGTCTATGCGGCGATTCTTTGGACGGCCGACCTCCTCGGTCAGCTGGACGAGGTCGCACGTCCCGAGCGGGACGATGAGGGTCAGCAGCTTGCCCTCGCGCGCGAGCGCAGTCGTGCCAGAAGCAGGACGGGGTTGAGCAATGACTTCTGAACCGCCCGGCGAGTGCTTTGTCTACATCACGCTGCCTGGTGAAACAGAGCCGGTCACGGCCGGCAGGTACGCGTTGGGGACGGACCGGCGTGGCGTGGCGACCGGTCGCTTCGTCTACGGCCGCAGTTACCTGCAACGCAGGAACGCCGTCCCGCTCGATCCTGTGCAGCTGAAGCTGGGCACGCGCACCTATGAGACGAACCACCTCAAGGGCGTCTTTGGTGCGCTGAGAGACGCCAGCCCGGACTATTGGGGCCGGCGCGTCATTCAGCGCCACCTGGGCCGGGCGCATCCAGGCGAGATCGACTATTTGCTGCACTCTGCCGATGACAGGGCCGGAGCGCTGGGATTCGGGCTCAACCAGGTGCCCCCTGCCCCAAAGCGCGAATTCAATCAGACGCTGCAACTGGACCAGGTCCAAAAAATCGCCGACGCCATCGTGGCCGACGAGGATGCACCTGAGGGTGCCACACAGCAGCAGGTCGAAAACCTCCTGTTGGTAGGTACTTCCATGGGAGGGGCGCGTCCCAAGGCCGTTGTCGAAGATGACGCCGGATTGTGGGTCGCCAAGTTCAACCGGCCCGACGATCCATGGAACTACGCGTGCGTCGAGCATGCGATGCTGCGCCTCGCACGCGCTTGCGGTCTGGAGACAGCCGAAAGCAAAGTGGTCGATGTGGCGGGCCGGGCCGTCCTGCTCGTAAAACGATTCGACCGTGAAAAGGTCGACGCTGGTTATACCCGTGCCCGCATGGTCAGCGCCCTCACGTTGCTGCAGACGGAAGATACCTACCAGTCTCGCGACCGCTGGTCCTATGTATTTCTGGCTGAAGAACTGCGCCGGGTCTCTGCCGATCCTGCCGGCGATGCCCGCGAGTTGTTCCGGCGCATGGGCTTCAATGCGCTGATATCGAACACTGACGACCATCCCCGCAACCATGCGCTGGTCGCGAAGGCGAAGGATTGGCGGCTTTCCCCTGCCTATGACCTCACCCCGGCGACGCCGGTCAGCATCGAACACCGTGATCTGTCATTGATCTGTGGCGACATGGGTCGGTTTGCGAATGCGGAGAACCTGCTTTCGCAGAGCGGTCGCTTTCTTCTGGAACCCGCCGATGCCAGAGCCCTCATCGCCAGGATGGAAACGCAGGTGCGTCACGACTGGTACCGGATCGCGCGCAACGCCGGTGTGTCCGAGCGCGACTGTGCAAAGATCGCCCCGGCCTTCGCTTACCCCGGGTTCGGGTACCCAAGGAAAGAGGGGGCATCTGCGACGCCCGACGAGCGCGGCGTGTGAAGAAGTGCCTGCCAAAGCGGTTTTGTGCGGTCATCGAAGGACGCCGATGGACAGGCCGAATCTGCAAAAGGTAGAATTCGAAACTTCCGAGGAGCGTTGCAGTTCACACACAGGTGAACGAGGCTCGGACAGCATGGGTCAACGGCACCGGCCGAACCCCCTGCATCAACGGCGCTCACCCACTGGTCCGTGGAGTGAGCCCCTTCAAGGTCTTGCGCGCACTGCCAGTGGAATGCCCACCATTCAACTTCTGGAGTGAACCATGAGCGCCGTCCTGACCCCGATCAAGAACCAAGACTACGAAATCGCCGACCTGAGCCTCGCCCCCTGGGGCCGCAAGGAACTCTCGATTGCCGAGACCGAGATGCCCGGCCTGATGGCCATCCGCGAGGAATACGCCAAGCTGCAGCCACTCAAGGGAGCCCGCATCACCGGCTCGCTGCACATGACCATCCAGACCGGCGTGCTGGTCGAGACCCTGCAGGCCCTGGGCGCCCAGGTGCGCTGGGCCTCCTGCAATATTTTCTCCACGCAGGACCACGCCGCTGCCGCCCTGGTGGCCGCCGGCACCCCGGTGTTTGCCTACAAGGGTGAAAGCCTGGCCGACTACTGGGACTACACCCACCGCATCTTCGAGTTCGGCCCCAGGGGCTCCAAGACCGAAGGCCCGAACATGATCCTGGACGACGGCGGCGACGCTACGCTGCTGATGCACCTCGGCGCCCGCGCCGAGAAGGACCTGAAGGTGCTTGCCAAGCCGGGCAGCGAAGAGGAGGTCTGCCTGTTCAATTCGATCAAGGCCAAGCTCAAGGAAGACGCCACCTGGTACAGCCGCCGCCTGAAGCACATCATCGGCGTGACCGAGGAAACCACGACCGGCGTGCATCGCCTGGCTGAAATGTCCGCCAAGGGCACGCTGCACCTGCGCGCCATCAACGTCAACGACTCCGTCACCAAGTCCAAGTTCGACAACCTGTATGGCTGCCGCGAGTCGCTGGTCGACGCCATCAAGCGCGCCACCGACGTCATGATCGCCGGCAAGGTGGCCGTGGTCGCCGGTTACGGCGACGTGGGCAAGGGCTCCGCCCAGGCCCTGCGCGCCCTGAGCGCCCAGGTGTGGGTGACCGAGATCGACCCGATCAACGCCCTGCAGGCCGCGATGGAAGGCTACAAGGTCGTGACCATGGAATATGCCGCCGACAAGGCCGACATCTTCGTGTCTGCCACCGGCAACCGCAACGTGATCACCTACAAGCACATGGCGGCCATGAAGGACCAGGCGATCGTCTGCAACATCGGCCACTTCGACAACGAAATCGACGTCGTTTCCCTGGCCAAGTGCAAGTGGGAAGAGATCAAGCCACAGGTCGACCACGTGATCTTCCCGGCCAAGGGCAAGGCGCCCTCCAAGCGCATCATCCTGCTGGCCAAGGGCCGTCTGGTGAACCTGGGCTGCGGCACCGGCCACCCCAGCTTCGTGATGTCGTCCAGCTTTGCGAACCAGACGATCGCCCAGATCGAGCTGTTCACCAAGCCCAAGGAATACAAGGTCGGCAAGGTCTACGTGCTGCCCAAGCACCTTGACGAAAAGGTCGCCCGCCTGCACCTGAAGAAGGTCGGCGCCATGCTGACCGAGCTGACGGACGACCAGGCCGCCTACATCGGCGTGTCCAAGGCCGGCCCCTACAAGGTCGACACCTACCGATATTGATCCATCGCACGCCGCAAGGCGTGTCGTGGGCCATGATGCGCATCGACCAACTGCTGGTGCAGCGTGGGCTGGCGAGCACCCGCTCGCAGGCCCAGCGTCTGATCGGTTCCGGCGTTCAGTGCATGACGGACGGCGTGTGGAAACGCGTCATCAAGAACGGCGATCTGGTGGACCCGGATTGCGGCATCGAACTGCTGGACACATCGGAAGCCCGGTTTGTCTCCCGCGGGGGCCTCAAGCTGGAGGGCGCTTTGGCGCAGGCCGGCCTGGACCCGGCGGGTTGGCTTTGTCTGGACATCGGGCAGTCCACCGGCGGGTTCACCGACTGTCTGCTGCAACGTGGCGCCCGGCATGTGGTGGGTGTCGACGTGGGGTATGGCCAGCTGCATGAGCAACTGCGCCAGGACGTCCGCGTCACCTGCGTCGAACGGGTCAACGCCAGGCATCTGAGCCCGGATGATCTTTTCGGCCTTGTGCCTGAGGATGTGGCGGGCGCGGGTTTCCGGGCCGATCTGATCGTCGGCGACCTGTCCTTCATATCGCAGACGCTGGTGCTGCCTGCGGCGATGGCGCTGCTCAAGCCGGGCGGCGCGGTGCTGATGCTGGTGAAGCCGCAGTTCGAGCTGCAGCCCGGGCAGGTCGGCAAGGGCGGGATCGTGACCGACCCGGCGATGTTCGGCATCGTCGAGGCGCGCATCCGCACCAGCCACGCGCAACTGGGCCTGCAGGTGCAGGCGTATTTTCCGTCCTCCATCGACGGCGGGGACGGCAACCGCGAATTTTTTGTGTATTCGATCCATCCACCGGAGGTCCAGCCATGATGACGACGACTTCTTCCAGTTTCCCCGTAAGCCTCGAGTTTTTCCCCGGCCGCACCGCCGAGGGCGCCGAAAAAATCCGCGCGGTCCGCACTGAGCTGTACGCGCTCAAGCCCGACTTCTGTTCGGTCACCTATGGTGCGGGCGGCTCGACCCAGGAGGGCACGTTCGGCGCGATCACAGAAATGCTGGCCGAGGGCGTCGAGTCTGCCGCACCGCATTTTGCGTGCGTCGGCGCCACCAAGGCCAGTGTCCGGGCCCAGCTGGCCACCCTGAAGGACATGGGCGTCAAGCGCATCGTCGCCCTGCGCGGCGACATGCCCAGCCCCTACGGTGCCGAGGGCGAGTTCCGCCATGCCTGCGACCTTGTCGAGTTCATCCGCGATGAAACCGGCGAGCATTTCTTTCTGGATGTGGCGGCCTACCCCGAGACCCATCCCCGCGCCCGCAGCCCGGAGCACGACCTGCATGCGTTTGCGATGAAGGTCAAGAGCGGCGCCAACTCGGCCATCACCCAGTACTTCTACAACCCCGATGCGTATTTCCGTTTCGTCGACGACGCGCGGCGCATGGGCGTGAATGTGCCGGTGCTGCCCGGCATCATGCCCATCACCAATTCGAGCCAGCTGATGCGTTTCTCGGACATGTGCGGCGCCGAGATCCCGCGCTGGATCCGCCTGCGCCTGATGGCCTACAAGGAGGACATCGCGTCCATCCGCGCCTTCGGTCTGGACGTGGTCACGGCCATGTGCGAGAAGCTGCGCGCTGGCGGGGCCCCGGCGCTGCACTTCTACACGATGAACCAGACCGCACCGACGCTGGAGATCTGCCGGCGCCTGGGCCTGCATTGAATGCCGGTAGACTTGGTGTCATGAAGATCCTCCTGACGGGTGCCGCCGGATTCATCGGCATGACGACCTCCCTGCGGCTGCTCGCGCGTGGCGACGAGGTGGTGGGGCTGGACAACCTGAACGACTACTACGACGTCACGCTCAAGCAGCGCCGGCTCGACCGGCTGACGCCCAGTGCCAACTTCAGGTTCGTCAAGATGGACGTGGCCGACCGGCCAGGCATTGCGCAGTTGTTTGCCCAGGGCAGGTTCGATCGGGTCATCCACCTGGCGGCCCAGGCCGGTGTGCGGTACTCGCTGCAGAACCCGCATGCGTATGTCGACAGCAACCTCGAAGGCTTCATCAACATCCTGGAAGGCTGCCGCCACGGCGGGGTGCAGCACCTGACCTATGCGTCCAGCTCCAGCGTGTACGGCGGCAACACCAAGATGCCGTTTTCCGAGCACGACAGCGTGGACCACCCGGTGAGCCTGTATGCCGCCACGAAGAAGGCGAACGAGCTGATGGCCCACACCTACAGCCACCTGTACGGGTTGCCCACCACCGGCCTGCGGTTCTTCACCGTGTACGGGCCGTGGGGTCGGCCGGACATGGCGCTGTTCCTGTTCACCAAGGCGATCCTCGAGGGGCGGCCGATTGATGTGTTCAACCACGGCGACATGCAGCGCGACTTCACGTTTGTCGACGACATCGTCGAAGGCGTGATCCGTGTCAACGACCGTGTGGCGGCACCTGACCCCGCCTATGACCCGGTAAAGGCCGACCCGGCGACCAGCAATGCGCCTTACCGTGTGTTCAACATCGGCAACAACAACCCGGTGCCCTTGCTCGACTTCATTGCCTGCATCGAGGACGCCCTGGGCAAGAAGGCGGAGAAACGTCTGTTGCCGCTGCAGGACGGCGACGTGCCAGCCACCTACGCCAACACCGACGCCCTGCGGGACTGGGTGGGCTTTGTGCCGGGCACCAGCATCAAGGACGGCGTTTCGCGGTTCGTGGCCTGGTACAGGGACTACTACAAGGTCTGAGCGGGCGCAGGCTGCGCTGCTGTGTCCGGAAGCTCACCGCGGCATCGCGCGTATGTAGTCGAACAGGCCGCGCACACCGGCCTCGCACAGGTCGAGCACGTGCTCGAAGCCCTTGGCAGACCCGTAGTACGGGTCTGGAATCTCGATGCCGCCTGGGCCTGGCGCGAACTCGAGCAGCAGCCGCAATTTGTGGATGTGTTCGCCGGGGCATAACTGGCGCAACTCGGACATGTTCGACTGGTCCATGGCCAGGATCATGTCGTGCCTGTCGAAATCCTTGTCCGCAACCTGCCGCGCGCGCAACTTGAGTGGCGGGTATCCGCGCTGCATCAGCGCGGCGCGGGCCCGTGGGTCGATCGGCGCGCTGCCGCGCCCGGCCTGGGTACCGGCAGAGTCGACCTGTACCGACAATGCGGGTTTCATCTGGCTGGCCATGTGGGTTGCGACCGTCTGCGCCATGGGCGAGCGGCAGATGTTGCCCATGCAGACCATCAGGATCCGGGTGGACGGGGCGGAGCGGCTGAAGAACATGGCTTGCGCGGGACGGCCTCAGGTGAACTTGTCGAGCTCTTCCTGCATGGTGGACGCCAGCCGCGCAAAGAGCTTGAGTTTTTTCTGGGTGTCGCGGTAGCGCTCGGCGATGCGGGCAGCGACCGCCAGCAGAAACTTGGCGCCAATGGCCGGCTGCTCCTGGATCAGCGATTCGAGCGCCTGGCGCGTCAACACCGCGCACTGGATATTGCTGCTGGCCGTGCAGGAGGCGGACCGCGGGCCGGTGTCGAGCAGGCCCATCTCTCCCACCAGGCTGCCGGGCCCCAGCACAGCGGTCGTCACGGGCTGGGTGCGGCTGACGGTGATGCTTTCGACGACCACCTCGCCGTCCAGCAGCAGCACCATGAAGCCGGTATTTTCCGCGTCGCCCTCGGTGATGAAGGTCACGCCAGCGGGCACCTTTTCGGGCCGCATGTAGCTGACGACAATCTTGGCCTCGACCAGACTGAGTTGCACCAGGGCCGCCGGTGCCGCGAGCAGGCGCGCGGCGTGGTCCCGGCTGGACAACTCGCGCGTGGCGCCTGTCGCCGGTGGTTTGCCCGGTGATGCCTGCCTGTCCTGATGGGGGTCTGCCATGGCGTATCAGCCGGGATCAGCCCGGTGTTTTTTCACCGCGTCATGGTAACGCACCGCGGTCGCACCTCGCCCCATCGCCCGGAACTGCGCGCCGGGTCGCCAGAAGTCGGGTCGAATTGCAAAAAACCAGCCATTCACGGTAATAATCACAGGGCGAAACGCCAATCGGATGGCCGGGTGCAAGTGCTTCCTTGCGGAACAGAAGAGGGCAACGGATGTCGGATCATGAAGACGAGGACGCGCCAGCCAGTGCTGCGCCCCAGCAGGGGCCGGTGGCCGTGCTGAGCAAGGTCTTCAAGACGTACCAGCTGGATTCGATCGAGGTCCCCGTCATCAAGGGCGTGGACATTCTGGTTCGCCATGCCAAATTCACCGTGCTGATCGGCCCCTCGGGCAGCGGCAAGACGACCCTGCTGAACATGCTGGGCTGCATCGACAAGCCCGACAAAGGCGAAATTACCGTGGCGGGCGAAGACGTGGTGGCGCTGTCCGACGACGCACTCTCGGATTTCCGGGCAAAGAACATCGGGTTCATTTTTCAGAACTTCAACCTGTTGCCGGTGTTGAGCGCCTACGAGAACATCGAATACCCGCTGCTGCTGGCAGGCGCCTCGGCGAAAAAGCGGGGTGACCGCGTGCCCCGGCTGTTGAAGGCGGTGGGCCTGTCGGACCGTGCCAAGAACCTGCCAGGGCAGTTGTCGGGCGGTCAGCGGCAGCGGGTGGCGATTGCCAGGGCGCTGGCGCGCAAGCCGAAACTGGTGATTGCGGATGAGCCTACCGCCAATCTGGACAGCACCACGGGCGCAGCCATCTTGGCCTTGATGCGGCGTATGGTGGATCAGTATGGCATCTCGTTCATTTTCTCGACGCACGATCCGGAGGTGATCAAGGCGGCAGATGACTCGATCTTTCTGAAAGATGGCGTGATCCAGGCGATTCGCCGCAAGACGGAGCAGGCGGCATGATGGTGACGCTGAATCTGGCAGTAAGGAACCTTTTGCGGAATCGCAGGAGGTCCCTAGCGACCCTGGTTGCAATGTCGATTGGCTGTGCGGCGATCCTGCTCTTTGGCGGTTTCAGTGCCAACATCAACTACAACATGCAGACGCACCATGTGCAGCAGGGCGGCCACCTGCAGATACAGCACCGTGACTTCTTCCTTTATGGCAACGGCAATCCAACCGCCTATGGCATCAGCGATTATCAGAAGCTGATGGCCGCCATACAGGCCGATGCCGTGCTGAGCAACATGGTGTTGGTGGTAACACCCACCCTGCAGTTTGGCGGCATCGCCGGCAACTACGCTGCCTCTGTTTCGCGCACGATCATCGGCAGCGGTTTTGTGGCGGAAGATGTCAGCCGCATGCGGCTCTGGAACGACTTTCAGTTGCCCAACAAGGTCAAGCGGTTCGAGCTGAAGGGTGCCGCGCCCGACGCTGCAATTGTCGGGACCGGTGTTGCCCGGGTGCTCCAGTTGTGTGATGCCTTGAAAATTGAGCGCTGCCCGAAGCCGGAGCAAGAAGCCAAGGAGGAGGGCGAGGCCCTGCCGGACGACATCGCCAAACTGAGCGCCCAGGAAACACCCGCAGGAGGCGCGGCGCCCGCAGCGCCTGGCGGCCAAGCCCGCATTGAAGTCCTGGTGGTGAACTCGCGTGGGGCGCCCAATGTGACATCTGTGCAAGTGGTCCGTGCGGAGGACCAAGGCATCAAGGAGCTGGACGAGGTCTACGTGATGATGCACCTCGCGCAGATTCAACAGCTGGTGTATGGCAGCGCTACTCCCAAGGCGACTTCGCTCATGATCCAGTTGCAGCGATCAGACCAGGTTCCACAGGCACTGGAGCGCCTGAAACCCATCATTGCCCGGTTCTCGGCCAGCCAACCCCTCACGGTGCTGGATTTTCGGACTCTGAATCCCTTCTACGTGCAAACCATTCAGATGTTCGACACGATATTCGGATTTGTGTTCATACTGATCGGTGCGATCGTGCTGTTCACGGTCAGCAACACCATGAACACTGCCGTGGTGGAGCGCACCGTCGAGATCGGCACTTTGCGGGCGATTGGCCTGCGCCGCAAGGGAATTCGCTCATTGTTTGTCACCGAAGGCGCGCTGATCGGGATATGCGGTGCGCTTTTGGGAGTGGTTCTGGCATTGGTTGCCGCAGCCGCGATCAACAGCTCAGGAATGACCTGGCTACCGCCGGGCAACGTCGAGCCACTGGCATTGACGCTGACGGTTTGGGGCGAAGTTCCCATGGTGACGGGCACCGCGGCAGGTTTGGTGTGTATCGCGGTTTTGTCGGCCTGGTGGCCGGCCTACCGGGCGGCGCAACTCAAGGTGGTGGACGCATTGCGGCATGTTTGAGAGTGTTGGGAGGGCAAACAAAATCATGAAGTTCCTTTATTTGATGGCCGCGCTGTTCTGCCTGGGGGGCCCGGCCCAGGCAGCGCCTACCGCCGATGAAATTCTTGCAGCCGCTGACGCCATCCGCAACCCACCCAAGCCGTTCAGCGTGACGGTCACGCTGACGGAATTCCAGAACCGTAAACAGATCGACGCGAACACGCTCACCAGCTACTCTCGCCTGCAGCCGTCTGGTCAGTACTCGAGCCTGGTGCGGTTCGTACTGCCGGCACGCGATACGGGCAAACTCATGCTCAAAAATGGCAACGACATGTGGTTCTATGACCCTGTCAACAAGGCAAGTGTGCGTCTTTCTCCGCAGCAGCGGCTGCTGGGTCAGGCCTCCAATGGCGATGTGGCAACGGTCAACCTCGCGAAAGACTACAAGCCCGCCCTGGCCGGGCAGGAGGAGATCAAGGACGGGGAGGGAAAATCGCGCAAGGCCCACAAGCTTGCCCTGAAGGCGGCGGTGCCTGATGCCACGTATGCCAGCATCGAGATGTGGGTCGATGTGGAAAACAGCCGCCCGCTCAAGGCACATTTCTACGCCGAGTCTTCCCGGCTCCTCAAGACGGTCTACTACCGCAAGTTCCAGGCCCAGCTGGGTGCCGAGCGCCCTACAGAGTCCGTGATCATCGACGGGCTCAACCCCCAATCGGTGACGCTCATGCGCTTTACCGACTACAAGGAGCGGGACATTCCCGAGACATGGATGCAACGCGATTTCCTTCCGCGTTTTCAGGCGGAATAAGATGATGTCAACAAGCACTTTGGTCCGTTCGCGATCCTGTCTTGGCGCTGTGGCGGTGGCGTTGCTGGTGATGGCGCCGGCGCATGGAGCATCCGCAGACGGTGATGCGCTCAGCCTCGAGAGTGCCCCTGCCGACAGTGCAGGTGCGAGAAATGCCCCGAAGCTGTTTATCGAAGGGGCGATTGGCAGCGCCCAGAGCCGGGTTCTTCCAGGAAGCAGTGACACTGGCAGGCTTTCGCTGGATGTGTCTTATTCGGGCAAGCTGGGCACCAACTGGCGCCTCGTCTTTTCTGATCGTATCGACGTGATACACCCCACCGCCGCACCCGGCACCGACGCCACGATCAACAGCCTGCGCGAGGCCTATGCAAGCTGGCAGCCCGTTGGCGGCGGCTTGTCCTTTGATTTCGGGCGCATCAATGCCCGCAGCGGTCCAGGCTACGGGTACAACCCGACCGATTTTTTTCGGGACGGCAGCCTGCGCGTCGTGACCACCGCTGACCCGTTCGCATTGCGGCAAAACCGTTTGGGCACCGTCATGTTGCGCGCACAGCGCTTGTGGGAGGGCGGGTCCGTGTCGTTTGCGCACGCCCCGAAACTGGAAAGCAGGCCCAGCGCCGACGGCTGGAGCGCCGATTTGGGCTCGACGAACAACCGGGCGCGCAGCCTGTTCACATTGAGCACGAAGATATCCGAGGGCATCAACAGCCAGGTGCTGTTGTACAAGGACGCAGGTCTTTCCCCCACGATTGGCGCCAACGCGTCTGCATTGCTTTCGGACGCTGCGGTAGCGCACGTGGAATGGACTCGTGGCCGGGAGCCTGATTTGCTGAGTCGCACCTTCGGCGGGCCGGCAAACCTCGCGACGAGAAACCGCTTTGTCGGGGGGGTGACCTACACCACACTGGGCAAGACCTCCATCACGGCCGAATACCAGTACAACGGGTTTGCCCTTTCGCAGAGCCGCTGGGCCGCCCTTGCCACAACACCCGGGGCACAGTTCCTGTACCTGGGTGAATCCTTGCGGCGGCTGGAACTCGCTCCCCGCCAGGCTCTTCTGATGTACGTCAGCCAGAGGAGTCTATGGCTGAAGGACCTCGATTTGGCAGCCTATGTCCGATTCAACCTCGAGGACTCCAGCAAACTGGCGTGGGTTGAGCTCAGGCACCATTGGTCCAACTTTGACCTGACCTTGCAGTGGCAGCAGAACATCGGTCGCCCGAGTACCGAGTTTGGGCTGTTGCCTGACAGGCGGGTGGTTCAGGTTCTGGGTACGTATTACTTTTGAGACGCGGACAAATCTCATGCAGCCGGTAGTCGCCTTGAAGCGCCGCCTGTGTCGAGCCGAATGTCGTGCGTGCGCATGAGTCATCCAATACGATTCAGACCGATGCAGTTCCTTATCTCTCGGTGCATATACCTTGGTACGTACGCATCTTTGCCTTTCACCTGGATCTTCAGCAGCGAACTCTACGCACCTAACCGTGAAATTTCCATCTGCTCAGGCATGACAGGCTCGGTGCCCGGCAAGTTGCGCCAGCCAGTGACAAACGCTTTGGGCTAACTGTCATGACTCGGGCGGTACACCCTGGATGATGGAAGACACTTGAGGGTGTGCGGGCCAGCGCGGGTAGAGGTCGGTCAATTTTTTGATGGCATTGTCGACCGCGATCGCTAACTTGACCCGCTGCCGACCACTCGTACCCAGGATTGCCTGCGAGCGTTGCCGGACCTTTTGGGGTCTGGCTGCGCTTGACAGCCCACGTTAAAAAGAGCCGTCGAGCTTGCTCGACAGGCGGTTGGTCGGCGGCACCTGCGCTGGTCCGCACGCTTGTAATTGTGACTCAAGCTGCAGGAGCCTGGCAATGGATCTGACCGCTATGCACAAGCGCGTGATTGCGCTGGACGTTCACCAAGCGCGGATC
>Ga0247831_1000995_pt1 | contig 57444 bp, 57 predicted proteins | sample LaCruzMarch2015__9_FD_192406 | JGI IMG/M metagenome (GOLD analysis project Ga0247831, IMG submission 192406) | Freshwater microbial communities from meromictic Lake La Cruz, Castile-La Mancha, Spain - LaCruzMarch2015_1m | ecosystem: Environmental > Aquatic > Freshwater > Lake | place: Spain...
TCAGTAAGGACTGAATCCCCTTGGTCGAACAGCCTTCCGTTGATGTCGGGCGCCTGCAGCGCTCGGGCCGCGATCTCACGACAATCCCCGCGGTGCTGCCGGACTGGCTGTCGAGCGTGATGGCTTCCGGCGTGCGGCCGCAGGTGAGCGTCGAAAGCGGCGTCGATTCCAACGGGATGTCCTCGGAGACCATCATCCTGACCGGCCGTTGGGAGCAGGACGGCAAACACGTCGAAGAGAAATGGGTGGCGCGGGTCGCGCCGACGGCGCAGGACGTCCCGGTGTTCATCGACTATCGGATGGACCACCAGTTCGACGTGATCCGGTTGGTGGGCGAGCTGACCGACGTTCCGGTGCCGCGGGTGCGGTGGATCGAACCGACCGGCGACCTGCTCGGCAGCCCGTTCTTCCTGATGGACCTTGTCGAGGGCATCGTGCCGCCCGATGTCATGCCCTACACCTTCGGCGGCAACTGGTTCGCCGATGCACCCGCGGCCAAACAGCGCGAGCTGCAGGACGCGACCGTCGAGGTGCTGGCCAAGCTGCACGCGATTCCCGACGCCTCCGGGACTTTCGGGTTCCTGGCCGACTCCGACCCGCCGGGTGACACCCCGCTTCGCCGGCGGCTGAACTGGCTCACCGCGTGGTACGAGTTCGCCGTGCCCGATATCGGCCGCTCAGAGTTGGTCGAGACGGCGCTGGGGTGGCTCGAGGACAACTTCCCGGCCGACGTGGCGGCGGGCGAACCGGTGCTGTCCTGGGGCGACGCGCGCATCGGCAATGTGCTCTATCGCGACTACCGGCCGGTGGCCGTGCTCGACTGGGAGATGGCGACCCTCGGACCACGCGAACTCGACGTGTCGTGGATCATCTTCGCGCACATGGTCTTCCAGGAACTCGGCGGCCTGGCCGGGCTGCCTGGCCTCCCCGACGTGATGCGCGAGGAGGACGTCCGCGCCACCTACCGCACGCTCACCGGGGTCGAATTGGGCGACCTGCGTTGGTTTTACGTCTATTCCGCGGTGATCTGGTGCTGCGTCTTCATGCGGACCGGGGCACGGCGCGTGCACTTCGGCGAGATTGAGAGGCCCGAGGACGTCGAGTCGATGTTCTATCACGGGGGGCTGTTGAAGCGATTGATTGAGGAGACTGCCTGATGCTCGGACCACTTGACGAATACCCGGTGCACCAGGTGCCCCAGCCGATCGCCTGGCCGGGATCCTCGGATCGCAACTTCTATGACCGCTCCTACTTCAACGCCCATGATCGCACCGGCGGGATCTTTCTCATCACCGGGATCGGTTACTACCCCAACCTCGCGGTCAAAGACGCCTTCGTGCTGGTTGCCCGCCGCGGCGGCGGCAAGTACGGCGGCGACACCCACCAGCAGACCGCCGTGCATCTGTCCGACGCCATCGACCACAACCGGTTGCATCAGCACGTCAACGGATACCGCGTCGAGGTCATCGATCCGCTGCAGACCTTGCGGATCGTGATGGAGGAGACCGAGGGCGTCGAGCTCGATCTCACCTGGCAGGGCCTTTTCCCGGTGGTTCAGGAGCAGCGCCATGTGCTCCGGGCGGGCAACCGCGTGACACTGGACGCCCAGCGTTTCGCCCAATTGGGTTCCTGGAGTGGACATCTGGTTGTCGACGGCCACGAGATCGCCGTGGACCCCGCGACCTGGATCGGTACCCGCGACCGGTCCTGGGGCATCCGTCCGGTCGGCGAAGCCGATCCCGCCGGCCGTCCCGCCGATCCCCCATTCGAGGGCATGTGGTGGCTCTATGTGCCGATGGCGTTCGACGACTTCGCGGTCGTCATGATCATCCAGGAGGACCCCAGCGGGTTCCGATCGCTCAACGACTGCACCCGGATCTGGCGTGACGGCCGGGTGGAGCAGTTGGGTTGGCCTCGGGTGAAGATCCACTACCGTTCGGGAACCCGGATTCCCGTCGGCGCCACCATCGACGCCACCGATGCCACCGGGGCACCCGTGCGGTTCGAGATCGAATCCAAACTTCCGGTTCCCATCCATGTCGGCGGCGGCTACGGCGGCGACTCCGATTGGATCCACGGCGTGTGGAAGGGCGAGAAGTTCACCGAACGGCTCACCTACGAGATGACCGACCCGTCCATCGTCGGTCGCAGCGGCTTCGGAGTGATCGACCACGTCGGGCGCGCGATCTGCTACGACGATTCTTCCGCCCTGCTGGAGGGCTGGGGACTCTTCGAGCACGGGGCACTGGGTCGCCACGACCCGTCCGGCTTCGCCGACTGGCTGACCGTCGCACCCTGACCCCTGAGGCCGCCGACCGTCGCGCTGGCGTCACGCTCGCCGCCGAGTGTCGCGCTGGCGTCACGCTCGGCGGTTAGTCGGCGCGCAATTCGTCGACGATCGCCGCCAATGCATCGGTCGGGATCGGCCCGGGTTGGTAGAGGCAGACAGTGTCGGCCATGCCCTCGGCGGCCGCGATCCGCTCGCGAATGTGCACGGCGATCTGCGCCGGCGTACCGCAGGCGGCGATGGTGTGCAACACCTCGTCGGTGATCAGCCCGGCCATGTCATCCCACCGGCCCTGCTTGGACAACGCGTTGAGTTCCGGCTGCAGATCGCCCCAACCGTGGACGTCGAGCACCGGGCGATAGGCGGGGGTGGATCCGTAGAAGGACAGCAGCCGACGGGTCGCGTCGTGATCGGCTCCGGCCGAGACGATGACTTCGGGCACGAGTGCGAAATCCGCCGGCCCGGCCCGCACCGCGAGCCCCCTGCGCACCGCCGGCATCGTCAGTTCCTTGAGGAACCGGCTGGAGGAGAACGGCATCACCAGCAGTCCGTCGGCGACTTCCGCGGTCGCCCGGGTCAGTTGCGGGCCGAGCGCACCGACGTAGATCGGCGGCGGCCCAAAGGGATTCGGCCCGGGATTGAATGTCGGCGTCATCAGGGTGTGCCGGTAGAACTCGCCCCGAAAATCCAGCCGCTCGCCGGTCTGCCAGGTCGCGAAGATCGCCCGCAACGCCCCGACGAGTTCCCGCATCCGGCCCACCGGCCGCTCAAACTCGGCGCCGTATCGCTTCTCGATCTGGGTCCGAATCTGCGTGCCCAGCCCGAGGGTGAACCGGCCACCGGAGAGCAACTGGTGGTCGTAGGCCTGGTGAGCCAGCTGGATCGGGTTGCGCGGGAAGGCGATGGCGACGTTGGTCATCAGATCCAGGCCGCCGACGCTCGTCGCCAGGGTCAGCGGGGCGAACACGTCGTGCGGGCCCTCGAAGGTGAACACTCCGGCCGCGCCCGCCTCACGCAACGCGCGGGCGCGGTCGATCGCGTCGGTGGGCCCGAACAGGGCGGTGAGGACTTTCACAGCGCCTTCACCATAGACGTGACCACGGTCGGTGTCGGAGTCGGCCAGACTGTAGCCATGGCGCATGACGTGATCGTGATCGGGGCGGGCCTGGCCGGGCTGACGGCGGCGCGCGAACTCACCCGGGGCGGCTTCGACGCGGTGGTGCTCGAGGGCCGTGACCGGGTGGGCGGACGGACCAACTCCGCGATGCTGGCCGGGGTACCGGTGGACCTGGGCGCGTCGTTCGTCGGGCCCACCCAGGATGCGGTCCTCAAGCTGGCCGCCGATCTGGGCGCGGACACCACACCCACCTTCAACGACGGCGCCAACCTCATCCGGTGGCGCGGCACGGTGCGGTCCTATCGCGGCACCATCCCGAAACTCGGACTGCTCGGCGTGCTCGACATCGGCCGCATCCAGTGGCAGTTCGCCCGCATCGCACGCGGAGTCGACGTCACCGAGCCGTGGTCGGCGCCCGCGGCGGCGAAGCTGGACGCGATGAGCCTCGGCGGCTGGCTGCGCTCAATCGGCGCCTCGCCGGGCTCCCGGGACCTGATGGCAATCATGTCGCGAGTCACCTGGGGCGCCGAGCCCGACGAAGTGTCGATGCTGCATGCGGTGCGTTACGTCAACGCCGCCGGTGGACTGGATCGCATGCTCGACGTCGTCGGCGGCGCCCAGCAGGATCACTTCCCCGCCGGCAGTCACCAGATCTCCACCACGATGGCCGCCGAACTCGGCCCGCGGGTGCGGCTGAATGCCGCGGTCACCCGCATCGAGTGGTCCGACGACGCGGTGGCGGTGATGTCGTCGGCCGGCGTGACCGAGGCTCGGCGTGTCATTGTGGCGATACCCCCGGCGCACCGCCTCGATGTCGACATCGCACCTGCACCACCCATCGCCTACCAGCAACTTTCGCAGCGCTGGCCACAGGGTGCACTGACCAAAGCCTATGCCGCGTATCACCGGCCCTTCTGGCGCGATAGCGGACTCTCCGGACAGTCGCTGTCGGACGAGGGCCCGGTGTTCATCACCTTCGACGTGGGCCCACAATCGGGCGGGCCGGGAGTTCTCCTGGGATTCGTCGACGCACGAGGTTTCGACGCACTGCCCCCCGCGCAACGCCGGGCAAGCGCGCTGGCCGGTTTCGTCAACATCTTCGGGGAGCAGGCGGCCGATCCCATCGACTACGTCGATCAGCGTTGGGGCGCAGAGCCTTTCGCGCCGGGCGGGCCGACGGCGGCGGTGCCACCGGGGTCGTGGACACAGTTCGGGCCGCTACTTCGGCGCCCGGTCGGACCGCTGCACTGGGCCGGAACCGAAACCGCCGACGAGTGGACCGGCTTCATGGATGGGGCGGTGCGATCCGGCCAGCGAGCCGCCGCCGAGGTGTCCGCCGCGCTCAGGACGTAATGCGTCGCTGCTGCGTCGTACCGGAGGTCGCTATCAGTTCCCGAAGATAACCGGTGACGGCGGCGGGGTGCTCGAGCATCCCGCAGTGACCACCGGGAAGCTCGACCAGTTTCACCAGGTTCGGCGCGGCGGCTGCGATCTTGCGCGACTGACTCATCGGCAACAACCGGTCCCGACTGCTTCCGATCACCAGGGTCGGCACGGTCAGTCCGGTCAAGTCGATGTGCTGCCCCCCGACCTCGTCGACGAGCACCCGCGCCCACGCGCCCCGGCCCGCCGGTGGGGTGGCAGCGAACAGTTCGTGGATGAACGCCGAGACCTTCGGGTCGGCGTCGACGCCGGTGGCCATCAACGCCACGAACCGCCGGCTGCCCGGCTGAGCGCCGCGGTACAGCGGTGCGCTCCCCAGCGCCCGGATCATGCTGCGGGCTGCCGCGGCGCGCCCTCCGGCCAGTGCCGTCGGAACCCGCAGAAACCGAATCTTTTCCACCAATTCCCCGGTCGTGGTGTTGAGCAATGCCACCGCGTCAGCACGCTCGGCAACCCGGTCGCGGTAGCGGTCCGACCAGGCGCTGATCGCGATGCCGCCCATCGAGTGCCCGGCGATCACGGCCCGTTCGCCTGGCCGCAGCGCGGCGGCCAGCACCGCGTCAAGGTCGGCCGCGAGGTGATCGAGGCTGTAGGCCGATCGCGCGGGCACCCCACTGCGGCCGTGGCCGCGGTGGTCATAAGCGATCACCCGGTAATCCCGAGCCAGGTCATTGATCTGCTCGTGCCAGACCCGCAACGCGCAGGTGATCCCGTGCGCGAGCACGACGGGGTAGCCGTCGGCCGGGCCGAAGACCTCGGTGTGCAGGCGGGTCCCGTCGGCCGAATGCACGATCAAGGTCTTGCCCCGCGGCATGGCGGGCGCCCGTGCAGGCCCTTTGGCCGCAGGTTGGGCCGGCATCGTCGCTCCTCGTCCATCGTGGCGGCGGACCGCCGCCATCTGAGCGTAACCCTCGTTACGACTTGCGAGGGAATGATCGAAGTCAGCAACCCTGCCCGACATCGAGGGTTTGTTTGCTAGGTTGTCCTGCGGCGGTTGTGAGCGCACCCGTCCACACCATATTAGGAGAGAACAGGACGATGAACACCAAGTTGAATCGTGCCGCGGCCGCGGTCGGTGGCCTCGCCATCACCGCAGCATTCGCGGTCAGCTGCGCCGAGACCAAAGACGCCGCCAAGGACATGGCTTCCAGCGCCGCCAGCGTCGGATCATCGGCCGCCAGCGCGGCCGGTAGTGCCGTGAGCAGCGGCGCCAGTGCCGCCGGCAGCGCGGCCAGCAGCGCGGGCAGCGCCGCCAGCAGCATCGCCAGCAGCGGCGCCAGCGTCGCGGGCAGTGCCGCCAGCAGCGGTGCCAGCGTGGCCAGCAGCGTCGCCAGCAGCGGCGCCAGCGTCGCGGGCAGCGCGGCCAGCAGTGGTGCCAGCGTCGCCGGCAGCGCCGCCAGCAGCGGCGTCAGCGTCGCCTCCTCTGTCGTGTCTTCCGTGCTCAAGGGTGCACCCGACGCGGCGCCGGGCAAGGCGGTCGCCGCCGAGACCGTCGAAAAGTCCAGCAGCAAGTGGTGGTGGATTCCGGTCGGTGTCGCGGTGGCCGCACTGCTCGCCGGTTTGATGCGGATGCTGACCCGGCGCAAGCCAGAACCCGTGAAGGTCGCCACGAACCCGGCACCCACGACCCGCGGCCGAGTCATCGACGAGGGCGACAAGCGCGACAAGCGCGACAACTGACGCAGGCCCGCACGTCGACCGACGGCCCCCGCCCCCCGGCGGGGGCCGTTCGCTGTCGACGCGCGCGAACGTCAGACCGGGTCGAAGCCCGACACCAGCCAGCGGTCGCCGACCTTGTCCAAGGTGACCCGAACGCTGGAGGCGGTGCCGGAGGGGGAATCGGCACCCTGCACCACCCTCTGGTCGACGAACACCAGTGCCACCGCGTGTGTTGCCGCCGCCGACACCGACGCCGCCGCGGACACCCGCGCTTCTGAGGTGATGTTCTTCTCCTTGGCGCCGGGAATAACGACGTTGTTGATCAATTCGGTGTAGGAGTCCAGGAAGGTTCCGGTCAGGCGGTCGCGCGCCGCGCGCAGATCCTGCTCGACGGTGCCGGCCCGATAACTCAGTATGGCCACGGTGATGTCCCGGGCCGCGGCCACCGATTCCGAGCGCGCGGCTTGGATCTCCCGGTGCGCCGATTCCTGCCACCGCAGCACCCCTGCCCCGGCACCGAGTACGACCACCACGGCCGGCAGGACTCCGAACGCGAGGATGCGTAATCGAGCATCATCGGGGCCCGCGGGTTCGCCGGTATCGGTCATGACACGAAATCTACTTTCGCCACCTTGGCGCCGCCGTCGACCTTGCGGACCGTCAACGCCATCCGCCAGTACCGCAGGGGCTGATCGGCCACGTCCAGGCTGCTGGTCGTCACGGTCACGGCCACCAACACCCGGCCCTCATCGCCGTCGACGGACTCAAGACCAGCCTCGGTCACGGCGCCCGACGAGGTCGACCGGGCCTGCTGCACCACATCGATGAATGGTCCGGACCGGCTGGCGAAGTCATCGCGGAACGCCCCCGTCGCCGAGTCCAGAATGCGCTGCACGTCAGCTTCGACGCGGGTGTGGTCAACGGTGGTCAGGTTTATCGCGGCGCGCTTGCCGGTCTCGATGAACAGTTCGCGTAACTGGTCGGACTGCCGCGCCTGATGGTCGCGGTAACCGAGCCACCCGCACAGCCCGCCCAGCACCAGTGCCAGGCAGAGGCCGACCGCCGCGGCGGTGCGCACCGGCGACACACCCACCCGGCGCGCGGGTGCGTCGTCACCGGAATCGGATTCGTCCATCACAACCCGTCAGGCTACTGCGGCGGTAAAGTCCGGAACTATGTCACCCCTGGGGAGCCGCACCTGTGAGTAACGCCCAACAGCGCGCCGAGCAACTGGCGCTGATATCCCGATTGAAGGCCACCTATCCGGAGGTGCCGGAGTGGCCGATGCCGGATCAGATGGCCCATGACCATTTCCTGGCCTATATGAAAAATCCCCATGATGTTGGCGGCGAACTCGATGTGCCGGCGGCGTATGAGAACAAAGAGGAAGAGCAGTGGGAGCTGATGACCTACGTGCTCTGCGAGGTTCTCGGCATGCGGGGCATCTGGGTCTCCGAGGAGCGCCGGCGCATCGGCAACGTCGATGTGGGACGCGCGGTCTACCTCGGCATCCCGTACTACGGCCGGTGGCTGTGGTCGGTAGGCCGGTTGCTGCTGGAGAAGGGCTACCTCAGCTGGGGTGAGCTGACCGACCGGATGGCCGAGGTGCAGGACCGCTACGCCGGTGGGCTTAATGGACGCCTGCCCGATGCGCAACCGAAGTCAGAGGGCGACGGCGCGAACGTCACACGCAACGCCCACCACCTCGAAGCAGCCGGAATCGGCGATCCGCAGATCTTCGCCGGTAAGGCTGGCACGGCGAAGTTCACGGTCGGCGACCGGGTACGGGTGCGGGAGCTTCCGGCGCTGTTCTACACCCGCACACCGGAATACGTGCGCGGTGCCGAAGGCGTGATCGCCGAGGTCACCTATGAGAGCCCCGCACCTGAGGACGAGACCTGGGTTCGACCCGACGCGAAACCCGAGTGGTTCTACATCGTCCGGTTCACGCAGTGCGAATTGTGGCACTGCTACACCGGGCCAATGATCGACACCCTGCAGACCGAGATCCCTGAGCGCTGGCTCGAGGCCGTCCGCTAGATCGAACGAGAATCGAACGAGAGAGGCATCCGCGTGTCCGATCACGATCACGACCACGACCACGACCACGACCACGACCGCACCGTCAAACCGATGGTCGATGAGATCACCGACTTCGAGGTCCTGGAGATCGCGTTGCGCGAACTGTGCATCGAGAAGGGTCTTTTCACCGCCGCCGAACACCGGCTGTTCACCGAGTTCGCCGAGCAGATCGGTCCGACGCCGGCCGCGCGCCTGGTGGCACGCGCCTGGCTGGATCCGGATTTCAAACGCCTCGCCCTGACCGATCCGTTGGCCGCGAGCAAGCAGGTGGGCGTCGACTGGCTAGAGCCCACCGGCTTCGGCACGCCGAGCGATTTCGTGGCGTTCAAGATCCTGGAGAACACTCCCACGGTCCATCACGTGATCGTCTGCGCGCTGTGCTCATGTTATCCGCGGCCGATTCTGGGTAACTCCCCGGAGTGGTACCGCACTCCGAACTACCGGCGCCGGATCGTGCGGTGGCCGCGCCAGGTGCTCTCCGAGTTCGGCTTGGTGCTGCCCGATGACGTCGAGGTGCGGGTGGAGGATTCCAACCAGAAACACCGCTTCATGGTGATGCCACTGCGGCCCGAGGGCACCGACGGCTGGACCGAAGATCAACTCGCCGACATCATCACCCGGGACTGCCTGATCGGCGTCGCGCTGCCCACGCCCGGCGTCACCACCAACATCATCACCACGACCCGCGCTGCCATCCGGGGAATCGCCGACTGATGGGCGCCGCGGCACAGCAGCCGGAAAACATCTCGGTCGAGACACTCGAGGAGATCGCCCGGCGCAATCAGATCTGGACGGTGATGGCCGACAAGTATGGCGTCGAGAATCCGGTGCCGCCGTGGAAAACCAGCCTGGACGGGATGTGCGACGCGATCGACCGTTCCGGCGCGGCCGAGGATCTCAACCTCACCTTCAAGGACCGCCGCGACGAGGAGGACGCGCTCTCGGCCACCCGCTACGCCGACCTGCCGTATCCGGAGAATCAGCTTGTCGCACTGGCACATTCGCTGGTGGCCCGCGGCGTGATCGACGAAGCGGAACTGAGCAGACGACTCGAGGCCGTGAGAACCCGACTCGAGGCCTGAAACCCTTTCAGCCCCCGACGGCCTTCGCGACCGCGATACACCGGGTCAGCCACCCCTGGTCGCACCGCGGGCCGTCCTGCAACGCCCACATCGCGTTGTGCACCATCCGCACGATCACCCACCCCCGTGCGCGGTCCTCGTCGAACCCCGAGGCATCGACCAGCGTCCCAAACCGGCGCACTACGCCTTCGCGGACATCGCCGGCGATGTCGTCCCACCGGTTCCACAGCATGGGTGCGATCTCATAGTGCGGGTCGCCGTTGACCGGTTTGGGATCAATCACCAGCCACGGCTCTCGGTCACCGGCCAGAACATTGCCGTAGTGCAGATCGGTGTGGATCACCCGCTCCACCGCGTGATCGGCGGCGAGCTCGGTGCCGAGTGCGATGGCCTGCTCGACCAGCCGACGCGGGATCGGCGCACTGCGCGGCAACGCGGCCAACGCAGCGGTCCACCGATCAATTGCGGTCGACAGCGAACGCAACTGCGGCAGCGCCGGGAGGTGAATGCGACGGTACAGATCGGCGACGATGCGGCAGGCCTCCGCATCGGAGACGGTACCGAGATCGGTGGCATGCAGCCGCTCGAGCAGTAACCCGCGATGGCGCGGCTCGGCGGCGAGCAGACGCACCGCGCCGCGACCACCCCACCGCTGCAGCACCAGGTGCTCGTGCTCGGATTCCTCGTCGGGGAAGCCGATCTTCAGCATCGCGGCCGCACCCTGGAATGTCCGGACGGGCAGGACCAGTGAGCAGTATCCGTGGACAGGGTCACCGTCGGGACGCACGCGCCACTGGGTCATCAGCAGCCCCACCAGTGCCGGCAGTTCGTCCACCCACGCCGCCCACTGGGGTCCGCGGCCAGCCATTGCGCGGACCTCGGCGGGCAGCGAGGTCATTTCAATGGTGTCGACGCTATCGTCCCCCCACCGGCCGGGTGCGGCCCGGCACCACCCGGCCCGCTGTCACAATGGCGTGGTGCCGGAGGTGAAACGCGCGGAGTTGTCCCAGAAGCTGTCGATGCCGGTTCTGGTCGCGGCAATGGTCGCCTTCGCTCTGCTGGGCAGCACAATGCGCGCGGCGGTCGACGACAGCGACGCTCTGTCGACGGCGGGCACCATCTTTGCCGGGGTCTTTGTGCAGGCCCTGCCTTTCCTCGCGGTCGGGGTTCTGCTGAGTGCGCTGATCGCGGTGTTCGTCACCCCTGATCGGCTCGCCCGATGGCTTCCGAAACGTCCGGCGGCGGCGGTGCTGGTGGCCGCGGCCGGCGGTGCGGCGCTGCCCGGGTGCGAGTGCGGCTCAGTTCCGGTGGCCCGCCGATTGTTCGGCGAGGGCGCCCTGGGTGCCGCGGCGCTGACCTTCATGCTGGCGGCACCGGCGATCAATCCGGTGGTGGTCGTCTCCACGGTGGTCGCGTTCCCCGGTCAGCCTCAGATGGTGTTCGCCCGCGTCGGTGCCTCCCTGGTCACCGCGATCGTCATGGGGCTGGCCTGGTCGCGGTGGGGACGCGCCGAGTGGATCACCCGGCGTCTGCCGCGGTCCACCTCCGGGCAGGGCCCTCGCTGGCTCACCTTCACCGAAGCGGCCCGGCACGACTTCATTCAGGCGGGCTCCTACCTGGTGATCGGTGCGGCCGCCGCGGCGGCACTGCACGTGGTTGTTCCGGACTGGTTGATCGCACACCTGGCCGGACAACTGCTGCTCGGCGTGCTGGTGATGGCACTGCTCGCGGTGGTGCTGGCGTTGTGCTCGGAGGCCGACGCGTTCGTCGCCGCCAGCTTGACCATGGTCCCGTTGGTGCCGCGACTGGTCTTCCTGGTGGTCGGTCCGGCGATCGACGTCAAATTGTTCGCGATGCAGTCCGGGATGTTCGGCCGCGCCTTCGCGATCCGATTCGCCCCGGCCACGTTCGTGGTGGCCACCGTCTCGGCCACGGTCATCGGTCTGCTCGTGCTGGGCGGTGGCGGATGAGCCGGGAAGCCGAGAACACCCTGCTGCTGCTCGTCGGAATCGCCACGGCGATGATCACCATCGGTGGGGCCTTCACCCGCTACGTCAAGCCTTCCATGCTGCCGTGGCTTGGGCTGACCGCGGCGGTGGTCATCGGGTTGGCCCTGGTCGCGATGGCGGTCGACATCCGGCGTGGGGTCGCGCACGGGGACCACGGGGCCGCGCACGGGGACCACGGGGACCACGGGGACCACACCCATCGCGGGTCCGTGGCCTGGCTGCTGCTGCTGCCGGTCGTGGTGCTGATCTTCATAGCGCCGCCGGCGCTGCGCCCGCAGGCCTTCCCACCGTCGGTGACCGCGGTCTCCACGGACGTGCTGCGCCGGGAGTTTCCGCCGATTCCGGACGGCCGCGCCCCGGAGGTGGCCGTGCCGGAGGTGATGGTCCGGGCGGCCCAGGACACCGCGGGAACGCTCGACAACAGGCTCATCACCGTCGTCGGTTTCACCCTGCGTGAGCCCGACGGCGTCGACCTGGGCCGGGTGGCGATCGTGTGCTGCGCCGCGGATGCGCGGTTGGCCCGCATCCATCTACGCGGACCGGCCGCCGCAGAAGCCGCCGCCCTGCCGGATGAGACCTGGGTACGGGTTGAGGGCACCGTGATCACCGGATCGGCCGACGGTGATTCGACGTCGATACCGACCCTGGAGGTCGCCAAGGTCACCCCGATCGACGAGCCGGCCAACACCTACGCGTGAGGCCGGCTCTCAACGACGCCGCCCGACCCACGCCGTGTACGACGTGACCGGGCCGGGACGCGGCCGTTGCAGCCACGGCCACGGGTGCAGCGCGGCCACCTCAAGTCGGGCCGCCCGGGAGCGCCACCCCGGCACCGGCGCGAACGTGGTCGCCAGCGGCGTGTCTCGCAGCACCTCGACCGGATCGCCGCGCCATAGGTGCACCTGCCGGCGAGTGGACAGTTCGGCCAGCGACTCCGCGAGGAAAACCACCCTGTTCGCTGACAGCCGCAGTCGTGCCAGCAGTGGTTCGTCGAACACGAACATCACCGGCAGGTCCGGGTGGGCCGCGGCCGCCGGATCACGATCGCTGAGGCTCTCCGCGGTCATCCAGACCACCTCGGGCTGACCGGACCGCTCGGCGCCGACCGGTCCGGCGGTGGTGTCGAGGTCCTCATCGCGTCGCAACCGAGGGTCGGTGAGAGCCTGCGGAGCGCGCTCCTGGGTCGGCGGCCACTCGGCGATCGGGCACCGGCGCTCAAGCGGACACTGCGCGCACAGTCCCGGCGCCCGTTTCTCGACCTGCCATCGGGAGAACCCGTAGGCCTTTCCGGTCAGCGCCCCAGTGGTCCACTGCCAGCCCAGCCGGTTGGCCGCCCGGGAGCCGTCCAACAGGTGGCGGTACATCAGATCCTCGCCATCGCGCCAACCCATCCCCTCGCGAACGTTCCAGTGCGAGGCCAGCCACATCCGGGTCTGGTTCGTCAGCCAACCGTCAGTCACCAGTTCATTCCACGACGACTCGATGCACAGTGCCGATGAGGTCCACGGAGTGTCCGGCGCCGATGAGGTCCACGGAGTGTCCGGCGCCGCCGAAACCCGGGTGCGTTCATTGACGACGAACCGCAGCGACGCTCGCGATGCCGTTCCAACCCGGGCATACAGATGCCGGGCATATTCCTGCCACAGCAGTTCGTCGCGGAACTTCGTCACATCCGACGGCGGACCGCCGGCCACGTGATCCCACACCTCCCGCAACGTGAGCAGGCCGTGCCGGATGTAGGGCGACAGTCCCGACGCCCCGCGGTCGGCCGGCGGCCAGACGTTGTTGCGCCGCCGCGCATACCCGCCGACGTCGAAGGCCTGCATCGCCGCGTCGGCCGCGTGCTGTCCGCCGCGGATGCGCGGGGACGTCACGCCGTCGGTGTTCTCGGCGGTAGCCGACGGCGCCGGCACGCACAGATCACCGAGGTGACTGTCCACCCACTGCCGGATCTGCCGGCGCTCCGACGGCGGGTCGGGCAGGCGTCGCCCCGTCACCGGCGGGTATCGGCGGCGGCGACGACCGCCTGTTCCCGGACCGCGCGCGCCACCACGAACGTGGTCGCCAACACCAGCACGCCGCAGATGATGGTGGCGCCGGACATCGCGGTGGTCAACCCACCGGAATCCCCCGCCGCGGTGAGATTGGCCGGCAATCCGGTGGAAAACAGATAGAGCAGCGACACCAGGCTGCCGACAATCGCGATCCCCAGGGCGTTACCCAATTCAAAGGACGTCTCCGAGATTCCGGTGGCCGCGCCGACCCGGTCCGTGCTCGCGCTCATCAGCACCAGGTCCGAGACGACGGTGACCACGAGTCCAAACGAGAAGCCCATCAGCATCAGGGGAACCACCATGGCCGGGTAGGACAGCGGTATCACCAGGCCGAGCGATATCAGACCGGCACCCCCTGCCGCCAACCCCACCAGCATTGCTCGCCGCTGTCCCCACCTGCCGGTCAGACGCGCCGCGTTGAACGCCGTCACCAGGCCGGCCAACGACTCCGGCAACGTCGAGAGACCGGACTGCAGTGCTGAGAAGCCATTGACCTGACGCAGAAAGATCGGCAGGAAGAACAGTGCGCCGACGTTGGCGAACACGATCACCGTCTGCGCGACGATCGCCGCCGAAAATCTCGACTGGGCGAACAACGTCAGGTCCAGCAGTGGCATGGGCATCTGTCGTTGCCGACGCAGGAACACCGCCAGCAGCAGGGCTCCCGCCGCCAGTGCCAGGTACGGCGGCCAGTGGCCCAGACCGATGTGCGCCAGTTCGGTGATCCCGTAGACCACCCCGAGAATGCCGGCCGTGGACAACACCACAGAGGCGGCGTCGAGTGGTTGCCTGCTCTGGCTGCGGGCTTCGGGCAGCGCCCACGCACCCACCGCCGCGATCAGTGCCACCACTGGAAGGTTCACCAACAGCACTGAGCCCCAATAGAAATGCTCGAGCAGGATCCCCGCCACCGTCGGTCCCATGGCGGCGCCGCCCGCGCCGGCCGCACTCCAGATGCCGACGGCGCGCATGCGTTGGGCATCGTCGATGAAGACGGTGCGCAGCAGCGCCAGCGTCGAGGGCATCAGACCCGCCCCCGCCACACCCTGCAGCACCCGGGCGGCGATCAGCAGTTCTGGGGTCGGCGCGAAGGCGGCCACCGCCGAGGCCACCCCAAAGGCCACGCTGGAGATCAGCAGCAGGCGCTTGCGCCCCACCCGGTCGCCGAGGTTGCCCATGGTGATGAGCAGTCCGGCGAGCACGAAGGAGTAGATGTCGCCGATCCAGAGGATCTGGTTGTAGCTGGGCTTCAACTCCTCGGTGATCGCCGGAACAGCGACGCTAATCACCGTGCCATCGACAGCGACCATGAACACCGCCAGGCACAACACCGACAGCGCAGCCAACTGCCGCCTGGTCATCGGCCTCCGCCCGCTCCGCACCCTGACACTGCCTCCGCTGATCCTACGGCGGGTCAGCGTCCGGTCAGGGTTGCACCCACCCGCGGCACTGCAGGGTGAACGGGTCGCAGGCCACCGGGCCGTTGGTCCAGCCACCGTAATAACCCGGGGTGTTCCAGGTCTCCATCAGTTGGCCGTTCCACGGTGCCGGGTTGCATCCGCTCTGATTCATCACCCCCACGCAGACGTTGTCTGCCAACGCGTGCGGCGCGGCGAACACCATGGTCGAGACCGCCGCGACCAGGCCGCTGAAAATCACTCGAGCAATCACTTCTCCCCCTCTGTCAAATCCCCCTCGATCCAATCCGGCCTGACCATAAGCGCCCCCACCGACAAGTCGGCGAGGTTACCTAGGTGACGACAGTTGGCGCAGGGCTGCAACGAGACTGGGGTCCAACCGACCGGAATCGGTGCTGGCGAATGCCTGCAGTTCGGCGATCATCGCGCGCGTCCAGAACGCCCTGAGATGTCCGGCGATCCGATCGGCGGCGCGATCCGGTGGCAGCGCGCCGTTGTTGAGGGCGATCTGCTGGCCCATCCGGATGAGGGTCTCGATCAGCACGGTTACCGGCCGGCCGCCGCTTCGGTTTCCGCGGTTCCCTCCACCTGCTCCGGACCGCGAAGCCGTGGCGCGACCTCCACGGCCGTCACCTTGTACTCCGGACAGTTGGTGGCCCAGTCGGAGTTGTCGGTGGTCACCACATTGGCGCCGCTGACCGGATAGTGGAACGTCGTGTACACCACGCCCGGCGGAACCCGGTCGGAGATGTGCGCCCGCAGCACCGTCGATCCGACACGGCTGGTCAGGCTCACCCAGGCCCCGTCGGTGATACCGCGCATCTCGGCATCGGAGGCATGGATATCGAGCACGTCCTCGTCGTGCCAGGCGACATTCGCCGTTCGGCGGGTCTGCGCGCCAACGTTGTACTGGCTCAAAATCCGGCCGGTGGTCAACAGCAGCGGGAAGCGACGGGTGCTGCGCTCGTCGGTGGGCACGTACGGCGTCAATTGGAAGGCGCCGTCGCCACGGGTAAATCGGTCGATGTACATGATCGGTGTGCCCAGTGGTTGCTCGGCGTTGCACGGCCACTGCACGCTGCCCACCTCATCGAGCAGGCCGAAGGACACCCCGGCGAAGGTTGGTGTCAACGCGGCGATCTCGTCCATGATGTGCGCCGCGGAGTCGTACTTCATCGGATAGCCCAGCGCGGTACTCAGATCGCAGGCGACCTGCCACTCCTGCCTGCCGATCTTGGACTTCATCACCGGACGTACCCGGTTGATCCGCCGTTCGGCGTTGGTGAAGGTGCCGTCCTTCTCCAGAAACGATGTGCCGGGCAGAAACACGTGGGCGTACTTCGCGGTCTCGTTGAGGAACAAGTCCTGCACGATCAGCAACTCCAACGACTCCAGCGCGGCCACCACGTGATGGGTGTTCGGATCCGACTGGGCGATGTCCTCGCCTTGGACGAATAGCGCTTTGAAGTCGCCGCTGACGGCGGCGTCGAACATATTGGGGATCCGCAGGCCGGGCTCGGACTGCAACATCGTTCCCCAGAGGGATTCGAACTGCTCACGCACCACGGTGTCGGAGACGTGACGGTAGCCGGGGAACTCGTGCGGGAAGGACCCCATGTCGCACGAGCCCTGAACGTTGTTCTGACCGCGCAGCGGATTGATCCCGACGCCATCGCGACCGATGTTTCCGGTGGCCATGGCAAGGTTCGCCATCGCCATCACCATGGTCGAGCCCTGGCTGTGCTCGGTGACGCCGAGGCCGTAGTAGATCGCCGAGTTCGGCCCGGCGGCGTACAGCCGTGCCGCGGCCCGGACGTCGGCGGCGGGCACACCGCTGAATTCCGCCATCGCCTCGGGGCTGTTCTCCGGCAGTCGGATGAACTCCTCCCACTCCCGGTACAGCTCGGGGTCGCAGCGTTGCGCGACGAACTCGGTATCGACCAGTCCCTCGTCGACGATCGTGTGCGCCATCGCGTTCACCACGGCCACGTTGGTTCCGGGGTGCAACTGCAGATGGTGCTCAGCCTGGATGTGCGGGGAACGCACCAGGTCGATGCGGCGCGGGTCGATGACGACCAGGCGTGCACCGGAGCGCAATCGCTTCTTCATCCGGGAGGCGAACACCGGATGCGCATCGGTGGGGTTGGCCCCGATCACGACGATGACATCGGCCGCGGCGACGGACTTGAAATCCTGGGTTCCCGCCGAAGTGCCGAAGGTCTGCTTGAGGCCGTAGCCGGTGGGCGAGTGGCAGACCCGGGCACAGGTATCGACGTTGTTATTGCCGAAGGCCGCCCGGACCATCTTCTGCACCACGAACACCTCTTCGTTGGTGCAGCGCGAGGAGGTGATGCCGCCGATGCTGTCCACGCCGTGGGCGGCCTGGATCTGGAGCAGTCGGCGGGCGGCGTAGTCGATGGCCTGTTCCCAGGACACCTCCCGCCACGGATCGCCGATGGAGTCCCGAATCATCGGTGCGGTAACACGATCCGGGTGGGTGGCGTATCCCCAGGCGAAGCGGCCCTTGACACACGAGTGGCCCTCGTTGGCGCCGCCGTCCTTGTGCGGCACCATCCGGACCAGTTCGTCGCCGCGCAGTTCGGCCTTGAACGAGCAGCCCACCCCGCAGTAGGCGCAGGTGGTCAGCACACTGCGGGTCGGGATCCCGAGTTCGATGACCGACTTCTCCGACAACGTCGCCGTCGGGCAGGCCTGCACGCACGCTCCACATGAGACGCATTCGCTGTCCATGAAGTTCGTTCCGCCGGCGCTCACCTTGGAGTCGAAGCCGCGGCCGACGATGGTCAGCGCCAGGGTGCCCTGGATTTCGTCGCACGCCCGCACGCAGCGGCTGCACGCGATGCACTTGGACTCGTCGAAGTCGAAGTACGGATTACTGGTGTCGGTGGGCGCGTCGAGATGGTTTTCGCCGGCGAATCCGTAGCGGACCTCGCGCAGTCCGACCACACCGGCCATGTCTTGGAGTTCGCAGTCGCCGTTGGCCGGACAGGTCAGGCAGTCCAGCGGGTGGTCGGAGATGTAGAGCTCCATAACATTGCGGCGCAGTCGCTCGACGCGGGGGGTTTGGGTGTGCACCACCATGCCCGGTTCCACCGGAGTGGTGCAGGAGGCCGGGGTGCCCTTCTTCCCGTCGATCTCCACCAAACACAGCCGGCAAGAACCGAACGGCTGCAGCGAGTCGGTGGCGCACAGCTTGGGCACGGCCAGTCCGGCTTCGGACGCCGCCCGCATCACCGACGTCCCGGCGGACACCGTCACCATCACACCGTCAATGTCCACCGACACCATCTGCTCGGACGCCGATGCCGGCGTGCCGTGGTCGGGCTCCTTCAGGAGTGTCATTGCCGTCGCCCGCCATTCACCGGTCGGTGGAAGTCCTCGCCGAAGTGTGTCACGGCACTGCGCACCGGCAGCGGCGTCAGTCCGCCCATCGCGCACAGTGATCCGTCGGTCATGGTCTCGCACAACTCCTCTAGAAGCACAAGGTTACGCGCGCGATCCACGCCCGCGGTGATCTTGTCGATGACCTCGACGCCGCGGGTGGAGCCGATCCGGCACGGGGTGCACTTGCCGCAGGATTCGACGGCGCAGAACTCCATCGCGAAGCGGGCCTGGGCGGCCATGTCCACGGTGTCGTCGAAGACGACGACCCCGCCGTGGCCGAGCATCGAATCAGCTGCCAGGAGAGCCTCGTAATCCATCGAGACATCGAGCGCCGATTCGGGCAGGTATGCACCCAACGGTCCGCCCACCTGGACGGCGCGCACCGGGCGCCCGGAACGCGTTCCGCCACCGAAATCCTCGACGAGTTCACGCAGGCTCACCCCGAAGGCCAGTTCCACGATCCCGCCGCGGGCGATGTTTCCGGCGAGTTGGAATACCTGGGTTCCGCGGGAGCGGTCCACCCCGAGGCCCTGATAGGCCGCGGCGCCGTCGGCCAGGATCGCCGGCACCGCCGACAAGGTGAGCACGTTGTGCACCAGGGTCGGCTTGCCGAATAACCCCTGCAGTGCCGGGATTGGCGGCTTGGGCCGCACCATCCCGCGCTTGCCCTCCAGGCTCTCCAGCATGGCGGTCTCCTCGCCGCACACATAGGAGCCCGCGCCCTCGACGACGCGCACGTCGAAGGGCCGACCAGAACCCATCACGTCCGCACCCAACCAGCCGTCGACGCGAGCGATGTCCACCGCGGTGCGCAGGGTGCGGATCGCGGCGGGATACTCCGAGCGGACGTAGATCAGGCCGAGGCTCGCCCCGACAGTGACCCCGGCGATCGCCATGCCCTCCAGCAGGGTGAAGGGGTCACCCTCCATCAGCATGCGGTCGGCGAAGGTGCCACTGTCTCCCTCATCGGCATTGCAGCACAAGTACTTCTGCTCAGCCTCCGCCTCCAGCACGGTGCGCCACTTGATCCCGGCGGGGAAGCCTGCGCCGCCGCGGCCGCGCAGGCCGGAGGCCAGAATGTCGCCGACCACCTCCTCGACGGGGGTGTCCACGGCCCGGCGCAGCCCGGCCAGGCCACCCATCTTCCGGTATTCGTCGAGGTCCAGCGGGTCGGCCAGGCCCACCCGGGCGAAACTCACCCGGTGCTGGCGGTCCAGCCACCCGATCTCCTCAACCAGTCCGTGCCCGAGCGCGTGGTCTCGGCCCTCGAGCAGGCCGGCGTCGATCAGCGACGCCACGTCCCCGGGTGCGACGGGGCCGTAACCGACACGCCCGGCGGGGGTCTGAACCTCGACGAACGGCTCCAGCCAGAGCATGCCCCGCGATCCGTTGCGGATCACCTCCACGGTGGCACCTCCGGCGGCGGCCAACTCGGTGATCATCGCCGCGACCTCGTCGGCGCCCACTGAACACGCGGCCGAATCACCGGGCACATAGATGCGCACGCTCACCGGATGCTCTCCTGCGCGGCGGCCACCGCGGCCCGTACCCGGCCGATATCGCAGCGCCCGACCAGCCGTCCATTCACCATGACCGCCGGGCCCAGCGCGCAGTTGCCCAGGCAGTAGGTTTTCGCGAATTCGATTGGTGCAGAAGCTGATTGCTCCCCCACCGCGACCCGGAAGTCGACTTCAATATCGTGGATCAACGAGCGTGATCCCTGCGCCTGGCAGGCTTCGGCAACACACACGGCGACCGCCACCGCCGGCGGGGGTGTGCGCCGCAGATCGTGGTAGTAGGTAAGCACGCCGATCACCTCCGCGCGGCTGACGTTGAGGAAGCCTGCGACCGCATCCACCGAGTCATCGGTGACGTACCCGAAGGAGTTCTGGATGCGTTGCAGACACGGCAGGATCAGCCGCTCCTCGAGCGGCACCGCGGCGAGCACATCGGCCGGCGCCCGGGTCCCGGGGGCCTGTCGTGTCACCGCATCACCACCTAGCGCGGTTGGGGCAACCGGGCCGATTTCGAGGCTAGGCCAGATGTCGCCGACGCGAAAGTCCCGCTCATCGCGTTTCGAGCAGATAACCCGAATTACGAATTGTTTCGTGTGTGTTTCGCCAAAACCCTCACAGTCCGCTCCTCGGGGGTCGAGTGTCAGTGCTGTCGGGTTGTCGCGACAGTGTTCGTCGCACCGCTATTTCCCACGAGAGGGGACGATCTCCGAACTTGGAAGCGAGTTGATCCTCCGGATCGGTTCGCTTGTCGCTCAACCCCGATGACTGGACATGCACCGCGCCGTGCCGTGCAGTCATAAGGAGGGCGGGGGTTATGGGATCTGTCGGACTGCTCTACGTCGGCGCTGTTCTGTTCCTGAACGGCTGCATGCTGCTGGGCTGGGTCGATACCCGCGCCGCCGTGCCACTGAACATCTTCGTCGGGATCCTGCAGGTGATCACGCCGACGTACCTGATCTTCACCGCAGACGGCAACACCACGCAGATTCTGGCGGCGTCGGGCCTATACCTGTTCGGGTTCACCTACCTCTACGTTGCGATGAATCTGTGGAACGACCTCGATGGCACCGGCCTGGGTTACTTTTCGTTGTTTGTCGCCATCTGCGCGGTGGCCTACGCGGTGATCTCCTTCCGCGACAAGGACTACGCGTTCGGGGTGATCTGGCTTTACTGGTCGTTCCTGTGGCTGCTGTTCTTCTTCCTGCTCGGTCGCGGGCGGGACTCACTGGGCCGCTACACCGGCGCGGTCGCTGTCGTCCAGGGCTGGGTCACCGGGGCCATCCCGGCGTTCCTGCTGCTGACCGACGGCTGGAAGGAATTCGCCAGTAAGAACCTCGCCATCGGTCTGGCCGTCTTCGGTGTCGTCGTCTTCGGCGCCCTGGCAGTCCTCGTCAAACCGGAGCGCAGCACGGCGCCGGCGACCACGTAAAAAATCCGACCGCTCCGGTCAACCCCACCAGGAAGGAACACCCCAAGTGCCGAAAAATCTCTTCCCCCTCGATGACAAGAAGTCGTTCCAGAACCAAAAGCATGTCGGCCACAACCGCTGGCACCCCGATATCCCGGCCAACGTCACGGTCAAGCCCGGAGACGTATTCCGCGCCGACTGCCGGGAGTGGTTCGACGGTGCGATCCGCAATGACGACTCCGCCGACGACGTTCGCGATGCGCCACTACCGGGCGTGCACGTGCTCTCCGGCCCGTTCCGCGTCGAAGGTGCAAAGCCGGGTGACCTGCTCGTTGTCGACATCCTCGACATCGGCCCCTGCGACACCGAGGACCCCAAGGGAATCTCGGGTCAGGGTTGGGGTTACACCGGCATCTTCCCCACCGAAAACGGTGGCGGGTTCCTCACCGAGTGGTTCCCCGACGCCTACAAGGTGATCTGGGACTTCCGCGGTGGCGTCGCCACCTCCCGGCACGTGCCCGACGTGTCCTACGTCGGCATCCAGCACCCCGGCCTGATGGGAACCGCGCCGTCGGACAAGCTGCTGGCGCGGTGGAACAAGCGCGAGGGTGCGCTGATCGCCACCGATCCCGACCGGGTTCCCCCACTGGCTTTGCCGCCCAACCCTGACAGCGCCATCCTGGGATCGCTGAAGGGCAAGGAATTCGACCGGGTGGCCGGCGAGGCGGCCCGGACCGCCCCGCCCAGGGAGAACGGCGGTAACCAGGACATCAAGAACTTCACCAAGGGAACGCGAGTGTTCTACCCGGTGTTCGTCGACGGCGCCAATCTGTCCTTCGGCGACCTGCACTTCTCCCAGGGCGACGGCGAGATCACGTTCTGCGGCGCCATCGAGATGGGCGGCTACATGGTGCTCGGCGTCGATGTCATCAAAGACGGTATGGCCAAGTACGGCGTGGGCGAGAACGCCATCTTCATGCCCGGAACCACCGACCCGCAGTACAGCGAGTGGCTGGCGTTCTCCGGCACCTCGGTGACACTGGAGGACGAGCAGCGCTATCTCGATCCGTTCCTGGGCTATCAGCGCGCGTGCCTGCATGCCATCGATTTTCTGGAGAAGTTCGGCTACAGCCGCATCCAGGCGCTGATGGTGCTGGGCACCGCGCCCATCGAGGGCCGACTGTCCGGCGTGGTCGACATTCCCAACGCCTGCTCGACGGTGTACCTGCCGACGGCGATTTTCGACATCGACTTGCGTCCAGGCCACGGCAAGGTGCCCCAGGTATCCGGAGGCAAGTCCGTTCCGAAGTCGCTGTGGAAGGACCACAAGGGCTGGGCGCCGCACCCCTGGAAGAAGTAGGCCGGCTGACGGACACCCTGGCTCAGGGACGCGGTAGTTTCTGCAGCCGCGGGTCCGGTGGTGCCATCGGGGTCGGCCGGCTGTTGATGCGGCCGCCTCGGGGAATGGATGTGACCACTTCGGGCCGATCCGATGTCTCTTTGGTGGAGTCGATGAGGGACATCCGGCTGCGATCCACCGCCGACAACATCGGTGAGGAGTAGACCCGCCGGGCAACCTCGCCGCACTGCGGGCAGTCCAACTGTTGCGGCGCGGTGCCGATCGGCAGAGCGACCTCGGTCGCTCCGTGATCCTCACAGGTGTAGCTGTATCTCGCCATCACGCACTCTCTGTTTGTGACGCTGGTTCTACGCCGGGTCGAGTTCCTCGGCGCGTTCCTCCGCGCGTTCGGCGGCATCGTGGAATTGCTTCTCCACGATGCCCATGGCCAGCCGGGCGTAGACCCATTGACTGGTGGTGGCCAGTTGGCCGCGACTGTTCGAGGAGAAGGTGATCATCCAACTCACCAGCGTGCTGACCCGGTTTTTGAAACCAACCAGATACACCAGGTGCAGGACGAGCCAGGACAGCCAGGCGAAGTAGCCGCTGAATTCAAGTTTGCCGACCTTGGCCACGGCGTGGTGGCGCGAGATCGTCGCCATGCTGCCCTTGTCGAAGTACTTGAACGGCACGCGGGTGGCCGGGTCGTCGGTGCCGGCGATCATCCGTTTGATGGTCTTGGTCGCATATTTCGCGCCCTGGATCGCGCCCTGGGCGACGCCGGGCACGTTGGGCACCGATGCCATGTCACCGAGGACGAAGACGTTCGGGTGACCTTTGATGCTCAGATCGGGTTCGACGACCACCCGGCCGGCCCGGTCGATCTCGGTGCCGTCGGACTGCTCGGCGAGGGTTTCACCCAGCGGACTGGCCTGCACCCCGGCCGCCCACACCTTGCAGGCACAGTTGATCCGGCGTTCTTCTCCGGATTCCTTGTCCTTGACCGTGACACCCAGGTAGTCGACTTCGGTCACCACCGAGTTGCCGTGGACCTCCACGCCCATCTTCTCCAACCGACGCTCCGCCTTGCGGCCGAGGTTCTCTCCCATCGGCGACAGCACGAACGGCGAGCCGTCGAACAGCATCACCTTGCACTCGGTGGGGTCGATGGTGCGAAACGCCCCGGGCAGTGTGCGCCGGGCGAGTTCGGCGATCTGGCCGGCCAATTCCACTCCGGTGGGTCCACCGCCGACCACCACGAACGTCAACCGCCGGGTCCGCTCGTCCGGGTCGGTGGTGACCTCGGCCGCCTCGAACGCCCCCATGATCCGACCACGCAACTCCAGTGCGTCGTCGATGGTCTTCATACCGGGGGCGAACGTGGCGAAGTGGTCGTTGCCGAAATAGTTCTGCTGCGCTCCGGCTGCGACGATCAGGCTGTCGAACGGCAGCACCGTCTCAGTGGCCATCAGTCTCGAGGTGACGGTCCGATTGGTCAGGTCGATGTCTTCGACATCGCCGAGCAGCACCTGACAGTTCTTGACCTTTTTCAGAATCAGCCGGGTAGTCGGGGCGATGTCACCGGTGGACAGGATCCCGGTGGCTAGCTGGTACAGCAGGGGCTGGAACAGGTGACTGGTGGTCTTGGCGACGAGTGTCACGTCGACGTCGGCGCGTTTGAGGTACTTGGCCGCATTCAGTCCCCCGAATCCGGAGCCGATCACGACGACGCGGTGGCGGGCGCCCGGTTCGGGACTTGCCATGGTGTTTCCTTCCGCGCAGGAGGGCAGGACAGGTGTGTAGGTTATCGCCGTTGCGAGGTGCACCGCGAGCGTTTCATGCCGCCCAGGTTGAGGAGCGAAGGTGAACATTGGGTTGCGGCAGGGCCGATCGGTCTGATCACCGCAGCAGGTTGTCCAATGCCGAGGCGGTCAGGATGTAGGCGCCGTGACTGCCGGCCGCGCTGATCTGGGCGTCGACCGGCCAGCGCCACGGCACCGGCGTGCGGCCCAGCACCGGGAAGGCCACCGACGTCATCGTGGTCAGCATGGTGCCGAAGATCAGGCTGGCGTACGGCTCCCGCAGGCGGTTGCGCAACAGCACGTGCGCCACTCCGAATGCCGATCCGTAGGTCCACCGCAGCGCCAGGGTGATCGCGCCGGCCTGGCGCGGGGTGGGCTTGGGCAGTCGCAGGAGTTTGGCCACGATCTGGCCGGGCACGATGCTGTCGTCATAGTCCAGGCCCTCGTGCGACCAGAGGCCCTCCACCGGAGTGCCGTCGGCCAGCGCGACCACGCCGGTGTAGCGGCCGCGCCGCGCCGTGCGTTCGACGTGATACCAGGTCGCCATCGCCGCGGTTCCAGCTGCTCCGGCCACCAATCCACGAGGCAGCCAGGACAGGTGCGGTGTGCGCGACTGCAGCGCTGCGATCCTCGTCATCGGTTCCCCTCGGGCGGTTGCGATCAGGGTAGCGGTCGTGTCGACGGTGGGCTCCGAAGCGTCAGTGTTCCGGGTGCGGCACCCGGCGGAGGTCGAGAGCCGGAATGCCTTGAAAGTCGTCCGGATTGCACGTGTAGAGCGGGATGCCGTTGGCGATTGCCGTAGCAGCGATCAGGGCGTCGTAGGTGCGCGCCGCCCTCTTGCGACCAGAGGATCGCAGCGCAGCAGCGACCGCCCCGAAAGCTCGGGCAGCACGGGCGTCAAAGGCGATGGCGTCGAAGTCACTCTCGGCCTGCTGCAAATGGGCCTGCCGTGCGGCGCGCTCGATTGGGTCATTGGTGATCTGCGGCCCAACGGATAACTCGGCCAAAGTGACGGCGCTGATCACGGATTGTTCAGGAAGTGTGTTCGGATCACTGATGCGGCCCAGCAGAATGACCGTCGAGGTGTCGAGCATTCCCGTGCCCATCACAACTCCGAATCAATGAGATCGTCAATTTCGGCGAGCCACTTGTGCGGATCGACCGCCGGCAGGTGTCGTCGGCGGGCGATCAATACAGCGGCACTGGAACTGCGGCGCGCTAACGGTCGCAACTCCGCGACTGGGCGTCCATCTCGGGTGATAACGAGGGTTTCCCCGTGTTCCACCCGGGAGAGAACCTCACCGCCGCTATTGCGGAGATCCCGCACGCTGACTGCTTCGGTTCCTCCCGTTTCCACCCCACGACCTGTTTCCACCCCTCAACTGTATCACCGGTGATACAGCTATACCTCCATACCTCGCCCTCAACTCAACGGATCGGGCAGGCGCAGACAGCGGCATGCCACCAAAGCCAAGTCGCGACCCGACTCGGCCGGCGACTGAGTCTGGGTGAGGAGATGACTATGCGCAAGGCGCACAACGCTTTCCACCATGAGCCGGGTGTCGTTGGGATCTGCTGACGGCCACTGTGCGTCGACCCAGCGACCGACGATGTCCATTGCATGTTCGATCAGCGGTTCGCCACGGGTGGTCAGTAGCGGGAGCAGTGCCTGATCGCCCCCGTTGACCGGCGCGCGGGTCAGAATCGTCTGCAGGAGTGGATCATCGAGCGTCGCCGACAACATGAACTCGACCGCGTCGGCGACGCCGCCCGCGAGATCTGCGGGGTGTTCGGCAAGCCGAGCTGCGACGCCGTCGAGGAATTCCGTGGTCTCTCGCAGGACAAGGGCGTTGCCCAGTTCGTCCTTGGTGCCGAACTCACCGTGCAGACTCTGGCGACTGATACCGATCGCGGTGGCGATCGCGCCCATCCGGACCGCCGCCCAACCGCGGGTCAGGACGATGTCGCGGGCCGCGTCGAGTGCGAGTTCGCGCAACCGGGCCCGCCCGAAGGCCCGGGTTTCGGCCCGGAGGTCCACGACAGTCACGCGGTGAAGTCTAGCGGAGGAGACATAGATGCTTAAGCCGTCGAGTTATCTTGACATTTTCTGATTTATGTCAGATGCTCGTGGAATGACCGCCATCCTGACTCGCGCCGAGCGACCGTATGACCCCGCCGACATCTCCTCCGCGGAGTTCTGGGCGGCCACCGCCACCGACCGCGAGAAGGTCTTTGCCGAGTTACGCGCCCACCGACCGATCTCCTGGCACCGTCCGGTGAGCAACGGCATGTTCGCCGATCCCAACGATCAGGGCTTCTGGGCCGTGGTGCGCCACGCCGACCTCGTTGAGGTGACCCGGCGGCCCGGTGATTTCCTGTCCGGTAAGGGCATCACCTTCGAGTCGCTGCCACTGGAGGTTCTCGACGCCGCACAGGGCTTCATCGCGATGGATCCCCCGCGGCACACCAAGATCCGGCGCCTGATGGCGGCGGCGTTCACGCCGAAGCAACTGGCCCGTATCGACGAGCACATCGTCGCCAACTCCCGGAGCATCGTCGACGACATCGCCGGCCAGGGCGAGGTCGACTTCGTCACCGAGGTGGCCTCCCTGGTTCCGATGCACAACATCTGCGACATGGTCGGCATCCCGGAGGAGCACCGCCGGACTATCGCCTACGAGTCGCAGTTCGCCGACGGTTGGCGCGACCCGCGGCTGCTGCAGGGCGCCGACCCGTTGGCCCGGGTGTTCCAGACCGTCACCACCATTCATGGCATCGCGCACGAACTCATTGCCGCCCGCCGCAGCAAGCCGGAGAACGACCTGATGACGGCGATGGTCCAGGCCGAAGTCGACGGCGAACGGCTGACCGACGACGACATCTCGTCGATCTTCGCCCTGCTGATCATCGCCGGCAATGACACCACCAGACAGTCGATCTCGCACGGGCTCAAGGCGCTCACCGATTTCCCGGATCAGCGCGCCTGGCTCCTGGAGGACCTGGACGGCCGCCTGCCGTTGGCCATCGAGGAAATCATCCGCTGGGCCACCCCGATCATGACCTTCCGGCGTACCGCCGCCCGTGACACCGAACTCGGCGGCCACCAGATCACCGAAGGCGACAAGGTGATCATGTTCTACTCCTCGGCCAACCGCGATGCCGAGGTGTTCGATCATCCTGAGCGCCTTGACCTATCGCGTTCGCCGAACAGGCACGTCGCCTTCGGCGGCGGCGGCATCCACCACTGCCTGGGTGCGCAGTTGGCCCGTCGCCAGCTGGCCGCGACGTTCCGCGAGCTGCTGACCCGGCTGCCCGACATCCACTCCGTCGGCGAACCGGAGTTGGGCAACGGCAACTTCTTCCATACGGTGATGTCCATGACCGCTCAGTTCACGCCGGAGCAGCGATGAAGATCATCGTCGACAAGTCCAAGTGCTCCTCGATCGGCCTGTGCGAGGCGACCGCCGCAGATATCTTCGAGATCGGCGCTGACGGCGCACTGCATATCCTCGTGGACGACGTCGGCGAAGATCGCCGGGTCGATCTTGAGCAGGCCTGCGAGAACTGCCCCACCCAGGCGCTGAGCATCGAGGACTGAACCCCGCCGTTGAGGTGAACGCCGATGGGCGACCAGGTGAACATCGGCTGTCCGGTGCGCCCCCGGACGCCCGCCGTCTGCCCGGCTCACCCACACTGACGCCATGCCTCTACGCCTGCTGTGCGCCGCCGTCGCAGTGCTGACCCTCGGCGCCTGCTCCACTGGCCCAACGACACCGAGCGCCGACACCGCGACCACCAGCCCCGTTGCCAACAGCGACGTGCCGGCGCTGGACCGGGCCGGCTGGACGGAGTCGGTGTACCAGAAGCTCACCGAGACGATTCAGGGTTCGGCCGGACAGGGCAAAATCGTGGTGTTCGATTTTGACAACACCACCCAGGCCCGCGACATCGGTGAGGCCGTCCTGGCGCGGGTCCAGCAGACCGACGCCATCAACCCCTCCTCCCTGAGTCCGGCGATGTTCCCGCCGTTCACCGGATCCGACGGCGCGCCGGTGGCGATCACCGCCGGCATCTCCGACTACTACGACGCCCTGTTGGACTCCGGTGCCGACGCCGATCCGTTCCGGGAGTACTCCTCGCTGCCGATGCCGGCGACGGCCTTCACCGGCCGCACCCTGACTGACTTCGTGGCCCAGACCGCCGCGGTCTACGACGGCGGCGCCGGCGCAGCGGATTTGACGTCGAAGGAGCAATCCAAGATCCTCGGCGCCGGAAGGCCTTTCATCTACCCGCAGATGGCCGACCTCTACGGCAATCTGCGGAGCAACGGCTACGACGTGTGGGTGGTCTCGGCCGGCGTCGGGTGGGCGGTGCGCTGGATGGTGCAGAACGCGCTCAACCCGGCGATCGTCGCCAAGTACGGGCCCGACGCGGCCCTGCCGATGGATCACGTCGTCGCAATCACCACGCTGCTCAAAGATCGAGCGAGCGGCACGCTGCTCTCGGACTACCAGCTGACTCACCAAAGTCCCGATGACGCCTACATCAATCTCGAACCGGCGCGGATGGCGCAGTTGGAGATCACCGCCATCCCGGACGGGCTGTCGTCGTGGCGGGGCGGTAAGGCGGGCGCGATCGACAACATCATCAGCCGCGGAGAGCTGTTCATGGTCGCCGGGGACTCAATGGGCGACGTCGAGATGCTCAACCGGGCGCCCAACCGGCTGGTGATCAGCCGGATGAATAAACCCGATCTGGCCGAGGGCTTCGCCGCCGAGATCGCCAAGGCCCCGGACGCCAACTGGATGCTGCAGCCGACGATCAACTCCGCGCCCGTCGGCTTCCTGGAGACCAAGTGCGCCATGGCTGACAAGACCACCGGCAACACCGACGTCACAGCCAGCACCGATAAATCGCTGGCGACCCTCGAAGGCACCGGTCGGCTCGGATCGTTCGTCACCTGCTGACCGAGAGGAATCCTCGACTCATGCGCACGACACGGATAATCGCTGCCACCGCCATAACACTGCTGGCGGTGACGGGCTGTGCGACGCGCACCGAAGACAAGCCCGCACCTGCAGCGGCGCCGGCCTGCCCGCAGGCTAACGAACGCTTCTGCGCGGTCGGCGTCGGTGACCTGCTGGACATCCGGCTCGACGAAGTCAAGCCCACCCAGCCCTCGCTGGGCTACGACGAGGTGTACTACCGGTTGGGCCGCTACACCTTGGGCGCCGGGGCGGCAGACCAACTGCTCGACCAGTGGTGCGCCACCAACGGCCAGGAGGGTCTGGAGTCGGCGACACCCGGCGCCACGGTCATCGACCCGGCATCGTTCACCTGTGCGCTGGCGGTCGGGTCGGAGACGGATGAATCGAAGGTCCCCATGAAGACCGCGGTGATCGGCCCAGGTGGTCAGCCGTATCTCACCGACGGCCACCACACCCTGACGTCGTTCTGGGAGGCGCCCGGCGCCGGCCCCGAGACCCGCGTCCGGCTGCGGATCACGGGCAATCTCAAAGACGCCACACCGGAGGCGTTCTGGGCCGAGATGCAGTCGCAGGGTTGGACCTGGCTCACAGATGCCGACGGTAAACCCGTTACGCCCGAACAACTCCCGGACAGCCTCGGTCTTAAATCGTTCGCCAACGACCAGTACCGGGGCGCGCTGGTCTTCGTCCGAGACGTCGGCTACAGCCAGGACGACAGCAGTCCGGCGTTCCAGGAGTTCTACTGGGGTCAGTGGCTGCGCGATCAATCCGTCCCGAATCTGCGCCCGGCGGACTTCACCCTCACCGACATGGCGTCCTACCACGCACTCGTCGGCAACATCGGCGCGGCAATGGTCGCCCTGAGCGACACCACCGAGATCGCCAACGGCCTCGACGCCAAGACGCTCGGCAAACTGGAGTCGTTCGGGCAGAAAGCCTTCGACGCGCTGACGGCGCCCATCAAGTCCGAGAAACCCGGCAAACTGGCCTACGCGATCGCCTACAAGGCGACGCTCTGAGAGTTCAGGTGCCGTTATCCCGATCTTCGCTCTCCGGCCACCGGCAGCATGGCGGGTCGCAACGGGCGAGCGATTGGATTGCGCCTAGCTCAAAGCCGACATTCGCAACCTGAAGGGACCTCCGCCACCATGTCCAAACACCGCGTACGCACCGGCCTGGCACTGTTTCCCCTCGCTGGGACCAGCGTGGCCGGCATGGCTCTGTTCAGTGCCGGCATGCTCCCGGCCGGGCCAATCGAGACCACCCGTCCGGAAGTGCGGCTCACATCGGCGGAGTGCTCGATCGGCGAAGTCCTCTGCGCAGGCGACGGCGGCTTCATCGGCGCCTCGGCGGCCGGAAGCACACCGAGTGCGGCAGCGACGGTCTCGGCAAACGCTGCTGGGGACTTCATCTCGATCTTCTTCGGTAACGGCACCGCCGAAAACCCGAACGCCGGCCTCTTGATCGGCGATGGATTCACCTTCACCGCCGACGATGTGGGCGGGCCGAACTGCGCAGAAGGCAGCCCCTGTAACGGCGGCCGCGCCGGTCTGCTCTTCGGCAACGGCGGAAGCGGTTACGACGGCGGCAACGGCGGCAACTCCTTTCTATTCGGCAAGGGCGGCAACGGCGGCAACGCGATCGATTTCGGAATTGCGGGCGAGGATAACTTCGGCGGTGACGGCGGCAACGGCGGATTCTTCGGAGGAACCGACGCGGCGGGCAACTTGTTCTATGCCGGCGGCGGAAACGGCGGAAATGGCATCAGCGGCGGAAACGGCGGCAATGGCGGCAGTGCCGGGTTCTTCGGGATCGCCGTCGGCGGCAACGCCGGCAAGGGCGGTAATGGCGGCGCCGGAAATGCCGCCAATCCGAATGGCGGCAACGGCGGCAACGGCGGGCAAGAGTCCCGGTTCCCCCTGCTCTACCAAGGAGACGGGACGGGCATCACCCACGGCGGCGGCAATGGCGGCGACGGCTACGGAGGCGGCGCAGTCGGCGGTAACGGCGGAAACGGCGGCAACGGCGGGGACGGCGGCTTGTGGGGCGCCGAACCCGGTGGTGTCGGCGGCACTGGCGGTGCCGCCGGCGCCGGTACGACGACTGCCGGAACCGCAGGTAACGGTGGCAACGGCGGCCGAGGCAGCTACGTAGCCGGCAGCGGCGGCGCAGGCGGCAACGCCGGCGCCGGCGCTAAGGCGCCCGTTGGCACGGCCGGCGGCAACGGCGGCAACGGCGGTCTCGCGGGCCTCGTCGCCCCGTCAAAGGCCGGTAAGGGCGGCGCCGGCGGTGCCGGCGGCGAGTCCACCGCGGGCGTCGGCGGCAACGGCGGCGCCGGCGGAAACGGCGGGTCATCCCTGGGCAATCTCGGCGGCGGCGGCGGTGCGGGCGGTGTCGGCGGTAAGGGCAGCGCCGGCTTTGCCGGTGGCACCGGCGGACAGGCCGGTAGCGGCGGCGGCGGCCCCTTCGAAGGCGGTTTTGGCGGCGTCGGCGGCACTGGCGGCCAGGGTGGCACCGGTGCCACCGGTGGCACCGGCGGCACCGGCGGCAACGGCGGCGCAGCGCTACTTATCTCCGGCAACGGCGGCTTCGGCGGAGACGGTGGCAAGGGCAACGGAGGGACCACTAGCGGCGCGAACGGCAAACCCGGCACCTCTGGTGGTCCGGTGCGGGCCGGTGTAGGCGGCGCGGGCGGTTCCGGCGGCGCTGCCTGATCCGGGGCACCGCCGGCCGCTGAGCGACGGGCCCTCAGGGGCGATTGGCGTTGAGCGCGCACGCCATCTGGGTGCTCTGCGCGTCCGCGTTGAGAGCCGTGGCGGCCGTGTTCAGCGTATCGCCGCCACCCCGCAGACCCATAATCACCAGAAGCTTGGTGGCGCCCAGCGACCAGGAACGCATCGGGCCTGAGATCTCCGGTGGAGTACCCGGTGTTCGGGATGCGTCGAGCGCTTCGCGGGCCGCCTCGCGCAGTGCGGTGCGGCCAATAACATTGGACTGCCACACATTCGGATCGCGGTAGTCCACGCTGTTGCCCGTTCCGGCGGTCGCGTAGGCAAATTCATCGTAATTTACGGCCGCCAGATTCAGGGCGGCGGTGAAGCGTGTGCACGCCTCCGACATCGGTGGGCCAGTCTCAGGGAGACTGGGACCCGGGTATGGAACCGGTTGCTCGCCGTCCGGCGTCGAGGACGAAACCGAATCCGCGTCAGTGATCTCCGCAGATGACGTGTCGGTCGGATCGGCAGACGCCGCAGGTACCCCTACAATCAACGGCAGTGCCACGGCCAGCGCGCTGCAGACACTTATTCGAACCCGGGCCCTCGGCGTGATCATCCCACTCCCCCAACAACATCGACGCTTCTTGGACAGCACGAGATTACCGCGAGATCCGGACGTCAGACGACCGCTATCACCACGCTTCCAGAACTACGCCGTGCGATAACTCGGCGTTCGCGGCCTGTTTGCCTGTTGGACAACTTGAAGACCAACGATGTCGCAGTCAGTCACAAGTCCGTAACGGAAGGTGCCCGCGAGATGCTGCTGCGCTTGGCCGCCTTGGCCGGAACCAGCCTGCTGATCGTCGCCGCGGCCATCCCCCAGGCCGCCGCCGACCCTGCAGTCCCCCCGCCGGATCCGGTGATCGCGCCGGTGGCCAACCCGGCGCCAGCGGTGCCGGTTGCCCCGATGCCGTCCGGCGCCCCGGGAACCCTGACCTCGCCAGACGGTTGGGTGCTGTCGGTGTCGGCGACGAATGAATCCCTCGAACCGGTCGCCCCGCTGACCAACTCGCCGTGGTCGCGCGAGTACATCGTCGATGGCACGTTCGTGGGCACGATCACAGGGTCGGGGAAAACCAAACTCACGGGCGGTCAACTCGATGCGGGCTATCAGATCGGTTGCGGGATCATCCAGGACGACATCGAGTCGATCTCGACCCTGGGGCTCACCCCGGGCTTGGGAATCCCGTTCATCTCGGGGACCATCTTTCCGGTATTTCTCGGGATAACAGCTGAACAGCAGATCAAGATCGACCTCAAGCCGGGCGTGGTGAACATCGTTCCGGTGGGGAAGAAGTCCTTCAAAGGCAGCAAGTCCCGGGTATCCGTCAACGGCCTGCGGGTGAAGATCGACGGGTGCGCCGGGCAGTCCTTCATCCGGTCCTACGCCACCTTCACCGCGTCAACCGATAACAGCGACGATGTCGTGACCTATCTCGGTGTCACCAAAGCCGTCTAGCCCAAGCCTTTATCGCGATACCCGACCCGGAAAGAAAGGGGCTAGCACCATGTTTCATCTCATGGTTACGGTCTTGAAGCGCACAGTGGCACTCGCGGTGGGGTTCACCCTCGCCGGACTCACCACCGCGGCAGTGGCCATCGCTGTGCCGGCGACCGATCCCGCGCCTATTCCGGTTCCGCCGGGTGCCGCGGAGGCGGCGCCCCTGGCCACCGCCGCGGCCACCGATCCGGTTCCTGCCGCGGCCCCGCCCCTAGACACCGGCGCGGTGGCATCGGAAGCCCCCGGAATCGCCAAGGTCCCGGACGGACGAACCCTCACGGTCGCCGCCAAGAATGAGACCCAGTTGCCGGTCGCACCGTTGACGACGTCGCTGTCCTCGCGGGCCTACATGGTCGGCGGCACCTTCACTGGAGAGACGACCGGCGCCGTGGAAGGCGGATCCCTGGAAGTCGGCTACCAGATCGGCTGCGCGATCGAAATGGATAAGGTGAAGCTGAACGGGTCATTGGGCGGTACGTTCGGCAACAGCACCCTCGGGATCGGCGGCTTCAACGCTCCCGGCACGATTTCCTTCCCGATTAAGGGCCAGGTCGAGGTTGAACCGCGGCCCGGCACCGTCACCAACGTCCTGATCGACAAGAAATCATTCAAGGGCACAGCGGGGCGAATCACCCTGAAAGACATCAGCATCAAAGTGGACAACTGCGTAGGTGCGTCGTCACTGCGTTCGTATGCGTTCCTGACGTCTTCCACTGCCGACGAGGACGACTTCGTGGCTTACTACGGCGTTACCAAGGTGTTCTAAAACGATGGACCGTCTACCGAGTTCCCCACGATGGCGGCGTGCGGCCCTGGCCGTGGGCCTTGCGGCCTGGGCCACGGCGGTCGCGACGGCGGCCACGGCCGGAGCCGACCCGGCCCCCCCGTCCCCGACCCCCCCGCCGACCGTCGACGTCCCGCCGGAAACCCCGGTTCCCTATTCCCCCTACGTCGCCGCCGAGGAAACCCGGAACAACCCCGCTGGCGTTTTCACAGACCTCATCGCCAGCGCAAACCAAAACCCAGTGCTGGCCCAGTCGGCAACGCCGGCTTTGCCGGGTGCCGCGCCCTTTGAGGCTCCCGGCGCGGACATGCTCGAATCGGTCTCGCTGCTACTGCCGCAGAACTTCGGGATGCCGGGCGACGAGCAGCAGAACCCCTACGCGCTAGCCCAGGGCGTCGCGCCGGGTCCGTTCGCCCGAGTCGACGCTTTCCAGGGAGTTCGGGCTCTACTCCATGGCGCGTTGGGCCGGATGCCCCGCGAGGAACTCGGCTTGCCATTGGCGGGCACCGCACCTCCGCCGGATGCCGTCATCCCCCCGGGTCTAGTGCAGTTCCTGCCGCCGGCGGAGGAAATCCTTCCGCCCCCAATGCAACTGCCGGGCAGTCCGCCCAACTGAGACGGCTTTAGCCGTTGGTAGAGGCGCAGTTGATGGTGATGTAAGCCAGCGGCTGATCGCCGGCATTCCCTGAGGTGTCGATGTTGGTCACAGTGCATTGCGACAGCGGGACGTCGGGTACCCCGTTCTCATACTGGAGTTGAACGTCGTAGTTGGCATCGTCGTAGGCCCCCACGGTTGACGCGGCGGATTCGTCACCGGCGTTAGGTAGGTCCGGCGGGTCGGCCAGGGCCAGCGGCGCGAGTACCAGCGCCGTCGCTGCTGCGAAACAAAGTGCGCTCACCGAGCGTCGAGTCAGGGCGGACATGTCAGTCCTTTCAGATGGGCAAAACTTCGTGCACTGAGTGTACGCGTCGGTAGCTAATCGTCGTCGGGGCAGAGCACATCCATGACGATGGCCATTCCGACGACGTTGCTTTCCTCAGTGATCCCAGGCGTGTGGTAACCGATCACCCGACACCGATTAAGAGGCACCGTCCGGCTTCCGTTGACCCAGTTGGTGCTGACCGAATAGCCGAGGCGCTCCAGTTCCTCGAGCGTCTCACTCGCCGATTCCGAACCCGGTAGCGGCAAGTCACCGGGGTCGCCGATCGCCCGCGCGGACATGCCTGGAAGCACCGCGACCACGACGGCGACGCCGACCGCGCCCGCCGCCGCTGTCATCGCCGACGCACCGCGAACCAAAGTGCTCACCATGGCTCCATTATTGCAGGACACGCGTCGACTCGGCAGCGGGTTAACCCGCCGTTCACTTCAGGCCTCTTGCCGCGGGACCGCGGCCAAGCGAGGCTGTGACGGTGGTGTCCCCTTTCAACCGCCGGGTGTTCCTTAGCGGTGCCGCGACGGTGGGCGCGATCGGTGTCGGCGCCCTGACGCTGCAAAAGTCGGCCAATGCCAACGCCCCGATGGCGATCCCGCCGACTGATCCGCCACTGCGCTCAGAAGCACTGCCGGACCTGGTGGCCGCCGCCCGGCAGGAGGGCCGCTTGACCCTGATCGCAGTTCCCTCGACGTGGGCCAACTACGGCGCGATCATTTCAGCCTTCGAATCCGAATACGGAATACCGGTGACGGTGCAGTCCCCGAACGCCACCTCGGCGCAGGAACTGACGGCCCTGCGCCTGATGCGCGGACAGCAGCGCCTCCCGGATGTCATCGAGGTCGGGCCCTCGTTTGCCCGCCAGGCCGTCGAGCAGGGCCTGGTCCAGCCCTACAAGTGCACCGCGTGGGACCAGATCCCCGCCGACCTCAAACATCCTGACGGACTGTGGACGGCCCCCTACTACGGCCTAATCGCCTTCGGCGTCAACGCTTCCCGCGTCCCCGACCCGCCCCGGACGTGGGCCGACCTCGGCAAGCCGGCTTACCGGGGGATGGTGGCTACCAACGGCGATCCGCGCCAGGCCACCTCGCCACTGAACGCGGTATGGGCGGCGGCACTGGCCAACGGCGGCTCGCTGGGGGACATCTCGCCCGGGATCGACTACTTCGGCAAGTTGCGCCGCCAGGGAAACTACATTCCTTTGCAGGCCAACGTCGGCAACCTTGCCAACCAGCAGGTGCTGATCGGCATCGACTGGTCGTTCAACATGCCCGGTGCCGCGGCGGTCCTGGAAAAGTCCGGACTGGCCCTGAGCGCGACTGTGCCCGGCGACGGCGTCATGGGCGGAATGTACTGCGACGCCATCAGCAACGGCGCCCCGCACCCCAACGCCGCGAAGCTATGGATTGAGTGGCTGACAAGCGGCAAAGGGGCACTGCTCTACCTCGACGGCGGCGCGATACCTGCGCTGTATCCGCAGTTCGTCGACCAGGGCAAAGTCCCGGCCGATGTGCAGGCGAAACTGCCTGCCCTGGAGGAACTTCGGGCTCTGCAGTTCCCCACCAAGGATCAGACCACTGCGGCCACCGCCGCCATCGGCGCCCAGTGGAACAGGGCGGTCGGGTGAAGCGCCAACGACTGCCCGGCTGGGTCGGCCTCGCACCCTTCCTGACCGTGGCGTTTCTGTTCCTGATCTGGCCGGCATACGCAGTGGTGCTGCAGGCCTTCCAGGGTGCCGACGGCGGGTTCACCCTGGACAACGTTGCCACCGCCACCCAGGCCCAGTACCGCAGCGCATTCCTGACCAGTGGTCTGCTCTCCCTGGTGACCGCGCTCATCGGCGGGGTGCTGGGCACACTGCTCACCTACGCGGTGTCGACCCTCGAGCGGCCCCGTTTCCTGAAATCGGCGATGTCGACATTCTCCGGAGTGGCTTCCCAATTCGGCGGCGTGCCTTTGGCTTTCGCGTTCGTGGCTTCCATCGGTTCGGCCGGCCTACTCACCAGCCTGCTCGCCAAGATCGGGATCGACCTGTACGGCACCGGGTTCAGCCTGCTGAGCTTTTCCGGGCTGGTGATCGTCTACCTGTACTTCCAAATCCCGCTGATGCTGATCATCATGACCCCGGCTGTCGAGGGGCTGCGCCGATCGTGGCGAGAGGCCGCCGACGGCCTCGGGGCGAGCACCTTTCAGTACTGGGCCCGGGTGGGAATTCCGCTACTGACGCCCGCGTTCATCGGCGGGGTGGTGCTGCTGTTCGCCAACGCGTTCGCGGCGTATGCAACGGCTCAGGTCCTCACGTCGGGTTCGGTGAACCTGGTGCCCATCCAGATCGGGTTCTTCGTGCAGGGCAACGTTTTCGCCGGCCAGAGTCAGGTCGGCTACGCCCTGGCCCTGGGGATGATCGTGGTGGTTTCCATCGCACTGGCGATCAACATCGTCCTGCAGCGCCGGGTGGCGCGGTGGGCATCGTGAGCGACCCCCGCCGCCGCGGCGTCCCGATCGGACGCTGGGCCGTGGTTATCGGCTGCGTGGTGTTTTTCGCCGCGCCCCTGATCGCACTGGCACTGTTCAGCTTCACCGGCAAGGCCGGATGGACCGCTGACGCCTACACCGCGATCGCGAAGGATCCGCAGTTCTGGAAGTCGGTAGGGCTTAGCCTCACGCTGGCGGCGGCCACAACCGTGCTCTCGTTGCTGCTGATGGTGCCCACCGTGCTCTGGGTGCACATGCGCGCGCCGCAGTATCGCTCCCTGGTGGAGGCCATCACCCTGCTGGTGTTCGCGGTGCCGCCAATCACCCTGGTGATCGGTGCCACCGGTCTGCTGCTCGGACTGGCCCCCGCCCTGCTGGGGACGCCCCTGGTCCTGGTGCCGTTCTATATCGTGCTCAGTTTCGCCTTCACGTACCGCGCCCTGGATACCGGAGTCAAAGCCCTGGACCTGGCCACCCTGACCGACGCCGCGCAGAGCCTCGGGGCTGGACCGGTGATGACGATCACCCGCGTCATCCTGCCCAATCTGCGCACGGCCGTTCTCGGGGCCGCCTTCCTGACCATCACCGTCGTCCTGGGCGAGTACGTGCTGTCCTCACTGTTCCTGTACAACACGCTGCCGGTCTACATGGCCGACGTGGGCACCACCCAAGCCCAGGGCGCGGCGGCTCTCGCGCTGATCACCGTTCTGTTCACCTGGTTGCTCCTCATCGGCGTTTCCGTCATCACGCGGCGACTCGGTGGCGGGCGCGTCGCCACCACAATCGCGGGAGTTTGATCGATGACCACCGTACGAGTTGAGAAAATCCGCAAGACCTACGGCGACTTCGTCGCTCTTGAGGGGCTGACCCTGGATATGGCCGAGGGCGAGTTCGTCAGCTTCCTCGGCCCCAGCGGGTGCGGCAAGACCACGGCTCTGAGGATCGTCGCCGGCTTCGAGTTCGCCGACAGTGGGTCGGTTCTCATCGACGGCGCTGAGATCGGCCCAGTTCCCCCGAACCGCCGCGACATGGGCATGGTGTTCCAGAACTACAGCCTGTTCCCGAACATGACCGCTGCCGACAACGTGGCGTTCGGCCTTCGGGTGCGCAAACAGCCCGCCGAGAAAGTCCGTCGGCGGGCCACCGAGATGCTCGAACTCGTCGGGCTGTCCGGGAAGGAGGGGAACTTTCCGCACCAAATGTCGGGTGGTCAGCAGCAGCGGGTGGCGCTGGCCCGCGCGCTGGCCATCGAACCCCGGGTGCTGCTGCTCGACGAACCGCTATCCGCCCTGGACGCGAAGGTCCGGGTCAGCCTGCGCAATGAGATCCGGGCCATACAGCGGGAATTCGGGATCTCGACCATCTTCGTCACCCACGACCAAGAAGAGGCGCTGACGATCTCCGATCGCGTCGCGGTGCTCTCTCAAGGTCGGCTTGAACAGTTCGGCAGCCCTGAGCAGATCTACCGCGAGCCAGCTTCGGCGTTTGTCGCCGGATTCGTCGGGGAATCCAACCGCTTCGACGGCACCATCGACAGCGCCGGCACAGTCAACATCGGCGGCTCGTCGGTACGACTGGATGCGGCACATGCCCATTCGGCCGGAACCGCCGTCGAGGTGCTGGTCCGCCCGGAGTCGACGGTGCTGCGCGACCCCGGCGATGGCGACATCCCCGCCACCGTGATCAGCCAGCAGTTCCAGGGTTCTCGGACCCGCTTCCTGGTGCATCCGAAGTACCAGACCGATCCCACCGCCGTCGTCATCAGCGACGTCAGCGGCACCCGCGACGAGAGTCTGACCGGGGGTACCGAGGTGAGCATCGCCCTAGATGCGCGCAGCGCGTTGGTCACCGCGAAGTAACTCCGGATTCGGAGGCGACCACGCTGCCATGAGACGAACATCGCGTTGAACGGCAGTTGAACGAGGCGGCAACGCCGTCCGGAACCGTTGACCCGACAGGCATCATGAAGGGCGATGTCACTGAAACGATCCCCGCCCAGCATTCTTGAGGTCCTCGGCCCCCACGACGAAGAAACCGAGCCGGTGGGGGTCGGGCGCACCGTCGTTGACTGCGCGGTGTACCTCGACGGCAACCGGATTACGGGCGATCATCAGTACGACGACGCATTACTGGAGGTACGCCGACTCAATGCAGACGGCCGCCGGGCGTTCGTCTGGCTAGGCTTGCGGGAGCCGAGCGAACCACAGATGGCAGCGGTGGCAAAGACGTTCGATCTGCACCCGATTCCCGTCGAGGATGCCGTCCACGCCCAGCAGCGCCCGAAGGTGGAACGTTACGACGATGTCCTGTTCGTCGTGCTCAAGACGGTCCACTACGTCCCGCACGAGTCCGTGCAGACTGCCCGCCGTATCGCCGAGACGGGCGAAATCATGGTTTTCGTCGGCGCCGATTTCGTCGTTGCCGTGCGCCACGGTGATCACAGCGGACTGTCCGAACTACGACGGGATCTGGAACGCGAACACGTTCAACTCCAACTCGGCCCCTGCGGCGTCCTTCAGGCCATCACCCGCTACGTTGTGGAGCAGTACCTCGACGTGATTACTCCTCTCGAACGCGACGTCGACGTCGTCGAGGAGCAGACGTTCGCTCCCCGACCATCAACCGGGATCGAGCAAATCTATCTGCTCAAACGCGACGTGGTGGCGCTGCGTCGAGCGATCGGACCGTTGGGCACGGCCCTGGAGACGATGACCACCGAACACGCCGACCTGCTGCCGATTGAGGTGCGGCGGTACATGCGAGACCTTTTCGATCATCAGACCCACGCCGCCGAACAGATCATCGGCTATGACGAGGCACTCTCGGATCTGGTGCACGCGGCCCTGACCCGCACCGGACTGCAGCAGAATGTCGATATGCGCAAGATCTCTGCGTGGGTGGCCATCGCCGCCGTCCCGACCATGATCGCGGGCATCTATGGAATGAACTTCGACTCCATGCCTGAATTGGCATGGACCTGGGGCTACCCCGCCGTGCTGACCCTGATGGCGAGCATCTGCCTCATGCTCTACATCGCCTTTCGCCGCAACCACTGGCTGTGAGGGGCATGCCCTCGGGTGTTGAGGAATTAGAACGCCTGCAGTGTGAGATCGCCGCACTGCTCTCGGCGCTGACCGACGCCGAGAGCACCTGGGCGGACTATCTCGGAGGCGTCAGCCCCGAACACCGGCGCAGCGCCATCAATCTGGTGCACTACTGGGCGTTGCGGCAACAGGATCTGCGCGACCTGCAGTGGCGACTGAAGTCGTTCGGACTGTCCTCGCTGGGCCGCAGCGAGGCCAACGTGCAAGCAACGCTGCTGTTGGTTTCTGCGGCGATCGCCGCCATGTGCGGCGGGACCTGGGTCGCGCCCAGCGGTGATCCGGTCGTCGACATGGGCGTGGGCGAGCAACTCCTGGACCGCAACGCCACCGCACTATTCGGCCCGGCGCCGGAAGACCGGGCGGCACGGATCATGGTGACCCTGCCCACCGAGGCCGCCACCGACATCGGCATGGTGCGCGGACTCATCGACGCCGGGATGCGCATCGCGCGGATCAACTGCGCCCACGACGACGCCGCGGCGTGGACGGCGATGGCCGCCAACGTCCGCGCCGCCGCCGACGGACGCCCGTGCCTGGTGGCGATGGACCTGGCCGGCCCCAAGCTCAGAACCGGTCCGCTGGCGCCGGGACCAAAGGTGCTGCGGCTGAGACCGATTCGCAACGCTCTGGGTCAGGTGGACACCGCCGGGCGTGGCTGGCTCACCTCGACACACGAACCCGCGCCGCCTCCGGAGCCGGGCCTGGCCACACTGCCCGTCGATTCAGCCTGGCTGGGCCGTCGCCGCGAAGGTGAAGAACTGCAGTTGTTCGACACCCGCGGCTCCCAGCGCCGCCTGCTCGTCGCGGCGGCAGCACCCGGCGGCTTCGTGGTCACCACCGAGAAGACGACGTATCTGGGCACCGGCACCGTGGTGAAGGTGCACGGCGTCAAGGATCGCACCACCATCGGTGACCTTGCACCGACCGAGCAGTCGATTCCGCTGTCGTTCGGCGACACCCTGCGCCTGACGAAGGACTGCACTCCGGCGCCAATCGACGCCCGGCCGCCTCGCATCGGGTGCACGCTGCCGGAGGTGTTCGACGGCGCCGCGACCGGTGATCGGATTCTCTTCGACGACGGGAAGCTGGCCGCCACGGTGCTCGCGACCGCGCCCGACCATCTCGACGTGCGGATCACCGAGCCCCGACGCGGGGTGGTGAAACTGAAGGCCGGCAAGGGCGTCAATGTGCCCGGCATGGATCTGCCCACCTCGGCTCTCACCGAGCAGGATCTCCTCGATCTGGCGACGGTGGCCCAGATCGCCGATCTGGTGCAACTGTCCTTCGTCCGTGAGCCCGCCGACGTGGTTGCGCTACTCGGCGAGTTGGCCAGCCTGGGTGTTCCGGAGTTGGGCGTAGTGCTCAAAATCGAGAACCCGCAGGCCTTTCGGAATCTTCCGGAGTTGCTGTTAACCGCGATGCGGCACCGCCACGTCGGGGTGATGATCGCCCGCGGCGACCTGGCCGTGGAGTCCGGTTACGAGCGGATGGCCGAACTGCAGGAAGAGACCCTGTGGTTGTGTGAGGCCGCGCACCTGCCGGTGATCTGGGCCACCCAGGTACTCGAACAACTCGCCAAGACCGGCCAGCCGTCCCGGGCGGAGATCACCGATGCCGCCATGAGTGAACGCGCCGAGTGCGTGATGCTCAATAAGGGGCCCTACATCGGCGATGCGGTGCTCGCTCTCGATGACATCCTGGGCCGGATGGCCGCATTGGAGTACAAGAACAGTTCACTGCTGCGCCATCTGCAGTCCTGGCATCGCCCATCGGACTAGCCGACCGGGTCCCTCAGGCCCGTCGTGCGACGCTCTGACGGTCCCGCCATGGGACGTGCACGGCCCGGTAGTGCCCGAGGAGTTCCTCGCAGATCGACGGCCACGTTCGGCCCAGCACGCTGCGACGCGCCGCGACGCTGTAGCGAGGCCGTTCGTCAAGCAAATGATCGACCGCCACCTCTAGTCGGGACTCGAACTCGGTCACCGGCAGGAGCAGTCCGGTGCGGTAGGGCGCGACCAGGTCTCGCGGGCCGCCCGCGTCGGGCGCGATGACCGGAAGGCCCGATGCCTGCGCTTCCTGCACGGCTTGGCAGAACGTCTCGTGCTCGCCGGGGTGGACGAAAACGTCCATGCTGGCGTAGGCCGCGGAGAGCTCCGGGCCGTAGAGCGCTCCGGTGAACACCGCTGCGGGCATGAGGGTTTGGAGCTTGTCACGGTCGACTCCGTCGCCGACGATGACCAGTTGCAGATCACCGCGACGGGCCAGCACCGCCAACCGCTCGACATGCTTCTCCGGCGCCAGCCGGCCGACGAATCCGATGATCGCCTTGCCGTCCGGTGACCACCGTCGGCGTAGCTCGTCATCGCGGGCTGAGGGTGCGAACCCGGTGATATCCACGCCGCGGGCCCAACGATGCACCCGCGGAATACCGCGGGAGCGCAGGCTGTCGATCGCTGCGGTCGACGGCGCGAGGGTGCGGTCGGCCATCGAGTGCAGATGCCGAGTCCACGCCCAGGCCGCCCGTGACGCGAAACCCACGCCGTAGCTCTCAGCGAACCCGGCGACGTCGGTCTGATACACCGCCACCGTGGGAACCCCGAGCCGCCGGGCGGCCAGCAGTCCGCCGTAGCCCAGCAGTGCCGGCGAGGCCAGGTGCACCACGTGCGGGTCGAACCCGCGCAAGACACGCAGGATCCGCGGGTTCGGCACGCCCAGGGGCAGTGAGGTGACTTTCGGAAACATCCGCGCCGGCACCCGGTGCACCCGGATGCCGTCATGGATACGGGAGGCGGATGCCTCACCGCGGGGGTTGTCGGGAGCGATGACTAAGGCCTCGTGTCCGGTGCGACGCAGATGCTCAAGCACCCGCAGCACCGAGTTGGAGACGCCGTTGACATTGGGCAGAAACGATTCGGCGACGATCGCAACTCGCACACCGTCACGGTCCCATCGGCGGGTGTCGCCAAGGTTGCGTACGAGAAGACGTCGTGCGTCGGGTTGTTGTCGTAAAGACCGACTACAAACCACTGAGATCGTCGGGAATATCCACGGCATGCTCCTCGAGCACGGCGAGTTCCACCACGTCCAGGGTGCGCTCATGGGTACCGGCCAACACCACCGGTGCCGCGCACCCGTCATCGTGCGCCCGCAGCCAGTTGACCGCCGTCACACACCACCGGTCCCCGGGCAGTAGTCCGGGGAATCGGTAGGCCGGCATCGGAGTGGACAGATCATTGCCGATCGAGGCCTGGTGTTGGAGGAACTCGGCGGTCACCACCGCGCAGATGGTGTGCAGGCCGCGGTCCTCAAGCCCGGTGGAGCAGCACCCATCCCGGTAGAAGCCGGTCATCGGGTCCGTTCCACATGGCACCAACGGGCCGCCCAGCACATTGCGATCAGTCACGGCGACAGTATGACGCGAGAGATTCAGCGCGGTGCGCCGACACCGGCCCGACGACCCAACGCGTGGTACGTCCACCCGGCAGTCGTCCAACGCTGGCCGTCGAGGCAGTTACGGCCGTCGACAATGACTCTGGCGCGCACCGTCGCGGCCAGCACATCGGGGTCGAGGTCGACGAACTCCCGCCACTCGGTGAGCACCAGAACGGCGTCGGCACGCTCACAGGCCTCCAACACCGAGGTGGAGTAGTTCAGCGTCGGGAACAGCCGCTGCGAGTTGTCCATCGCCTTGGGGTCGTAGACATTCACCGTCGCCCCGTTGAGTTGCAGCATGCCGGCGACGTTCAACGCCGGCGAATCGCGCACGTCGTCGGACTCCGGCTTGAACGCCGCGCCGAGCACCGCGACGTTGGCGCCCAGCAGCGATCCACCGCAGGCAGTGGCGGCCAGTTCCACCATGCGCGTCCGGCGGCGCATATTGATGCTGTCCACCTCCCGCAGGAACGTCAGCGCCTGATTCGCACCGAGTTCCCCGGCCCGGGCCATGAAGGCACGGATGTCCTTGGGCAGGCAGCCGCCGCCGAAACCCAAACCGGCATTGAGGAATTGGCGACCGATCCGCGGATCATGACCAAGTGCGTCGGCCAGCACCCGCACGTCGGCGTCGGCGGCCTCGCAGACCTCCGAGATGGCATTGATGAACGAAATCTTCGTCGCTAGAAAGGCGTTCGCCGACACCTTCACCAATTCGGCGGTCTGCAGATCGGTCACAATCAAAGGTGCGCCATCGTCGAGCAACCGTGCGTAGAGTTCACGCAGCGCGGCCTCGGCGCGCGTCGAGCCGTCTTCGACGCCGACGACGATGCGATCCGGGTGCAGGGTGTCGTGGATGGCAAAACCCTCCCGGAGGAACTCCGGGTTCCAGGCGACCTCGATCGGCACGCCGTCACCGGCCAGCGCCCGGGCCCGGGTGGCCAGGCCGGCGGCAGTGCCCACCGGGACGGTGGACTTGCCGACGATCACCGACGGACGCGTCAGCCGCGGGACGAGGTCGTCGATCACCGCGTGCACGTGGCGAAGGTCCGCCCCGTACTCGCCCTTCTTCTGCGGTGTTCCCACTCCCAGGAAGTGGATGTCGGCGAAGTCGGCGGCCAGGTCGTAGTCGGTGGTGAACTGCAGTCGGCCGGCAGCAAGGTTGTCGCGCAGGACCTTCGCCAGACCGGGTTCGTAGAACGGGATGTCGCCGCCGGAGAGTTTGGCGACCTTGCCGGGGTCGATGTCGACGCCGACAACCTCATGACCCAGCTCTGCCATCCCGGCGGCATGTGTCGCGCCGAGGTAGCCGGTACCGAACACGGTGCATCGCATGCGCTCAGTGTCATCAGCGCTAATGATCTGATCGGGTAATGACACTGAGCGGCGGGCTAACAACGGGTGAACAGTGTCCCCGGGGTCGTACAGTTGACGGATGAGCCAATCGGCAAAGCTCACGTTGCCGCCGGGCCCACCGCTGCCCGGCATCGTTCAGGCAGCACTGATGCTGCGCTACTGGCCCCGATTGGTGGCCGCCTACCAGCGCCACTACGGGAATATGTTCACCATGCGGGTCGCGTCGATGGGGACGCTGGTTTACCTGGCCGACCCCGCTGATGTGAAGACCGTCTTCGCCGGTGATCCGGCGGTGTTTCATGCCGGCGAGGCAAATTGGCCGATGCTGGCTGAGATCCTCGGTGCGAGTTCGGTACTCGTCGTCGATGGTGACGTCCACCGCGACCGGCGCCGCCTGATGATGGCGCCGTTCGCGCGGGAGGCTGTTGCCCGCCAAACGCCGGTGATGAGCGAGGTCGCCGCCACCAACATCGCCGGGTGGCCGGTGGGTGTCGAGTTTCCGGTCGGCCCGAAAATGTCCGAGATCACCCTGGAGGTGATCCTGCGCACCGTCATCGGCGCCACCGATCCGGCCCGGCTGGCCGCGCTGCGCGAGGTCATGCCGCGGGTGTTGAGCCTGGGACCGTGGGCGACGCTGGCCCTCTACCGTCCGAAACTTCAGCAGCGCCGTCCGTGGCGGTACGTCCGCCGGCGCCTCGATGAGGCGGACGCGCTGCTATACGCCGAGATCGCTGATCGTCGCGCCGACCCGGACCTGGCTGACCGGACCGACGTGCTGGCCATGCTGGTGCGTGCCGCCGATGACGACGGCCGACAGATGAGCGACACCGAGTTGCGTGATCAGCTGATGACGCTGCTGGCCGCCGGGCACGACACCACCGCCACCGCACTGTCCTGGGCCCTGGAGCAGCTGGCCCGGCATCCGGCGATCCTGGCCAGGGCCGTGCAGGCCGCCAAGGACAGCGCCGCCGGTGATCCGGCCGGCGACGAATATCTGGATGCGATCTGCAAGGAGACCCTGCGGATCCGCCCCGTCGTGTTCGACGTGGGCCGAACCCTCACCGCCCCCATCGAACTCGGCGGATATCGGCTTCCCGCGGGTGTCATGGTCGTCCCCGGGATCGGACTGATCCATGGCAGTGCCGCGACATACGAACAGCCCGATGGGTTCGATCCGGACCGGATGTTGGGCTCCGATCCCAGATCCACAATCCTGGGCCCGACCACCTGGCTGCCGTTCGGCGGCGGGAACCGCCGATGCCTGGGCGCCAATTTCGCGTTGGTCGAGATGAGGGTCATTCTGCGCGAGGTGCTGCGCCGCGTCGAGCTGGGCACCACGACGGCGCCGGGAGAGCGTCAACGGGTGCGCGGGGTCATCCTGGAGCCGCACCGCGGCGCCCGGATTCAGGTCCGCTCGAAGCGTCCGGCCGCCACGGCCTCGCCGGTCGCACCGTCGGCCGCCCAGTGCCCGGTGCGCTAACGCCACCGAAGCAGCATCGCGAGAACGGCCGGATGCAGGCACGACCGCAGCGTCTGCACGTCATCATTCTTCAGCGCTTCCCGAACTTGAGTTGAACTCATCTGGCCGCACGGATCGTCGGAGGCGGTCGGCACCGCGAAGATCGTGCGCGCCGTATCGCTGCGTTCCGCACGGCCGGCGCGGGTGACCACCGCGACCCCCGGAAGCCTGGCCCTCGCCGCGTAACGGAAGTGGTCCTGGCCGCACAGATAGATGACGCCGATGCCCTCGCCGGGAAACCGTTCGTCCAGAACGCGTTCGAGCGCGGCCGTCACCTCAGGAAAGTCAGGCCACCGGCCCGAGACCGAGCTCTCCCAGGACGCCACCGCCAGGAACGGATGGTCTTCGGTCGCGGCCGCGCACAGGGCGAGGCGTTGGGCGGCGGGAAAAAACTTCCTCGGGTCGCCGTGCTTGCCGGACAGGTAGGTGTCATGCGATGGCGAGAGGAATCCGCCGACGACGTCGATGCCGTACTCGGCCTCCAGCACGTCTCGAGCGCGATCGAACATCGCGACATGCCCACGATGAACCGGGTTCAGCGCACCGGTGGTCAACAGCACGCAGCGTCTGCCCCTCGGCGGGCGCGCCAGGTTGCCCGCGATTTTGTCGACGGGCCAGTGCTCAGTCGAAGACATACGTTGCGGCGACATCGATCCAGGCGCTGTAGCGGGGCTCCAACCTGATCAGCCAGTGTTTCGGCCACACGTCGCCGTACCCGCCGCCGAGGAAGAACCCGGCAATGGCGCCGAGAGTGTCGCTGTCTCCCCCGGTGGTCACCGCTCTGCGCAATGCCTCCACCGGATCACCGGGCAGCATGTCGACACACAGCAGGGCGCACGCCAGCGCCTGGGGTGAGCGCCACCCCTGGCCGCCGTAACGCCGACGGGACGGGTCGGTGATCCAGGGATCGGCGAGAAACTTCGGCGTGGCCTCGTGGGCCTGTTGCAGTGCCTGGCGCACCGTCGCCATGCCGGTTCGAATCAGGTCGCCCGCAAGCTCGAAGGTGCCGGTGCGCGGATGGTCGATCAGCCATGGCGCGGCGGCACACACGAGGGCATCGTCGTGGCTGAGTTCAATCGCGTGGCCGAGCAGACCGTCGCGCACCATCGCCGTCGGATCGGTGGCGGTGATCACCTGGCGCAATACCGCGGCGGCCAGCAACGCCGATGCGATGGCCGCGGCATCACCGTGGGTGGTGGCGGCCTGCCACGCCGACACCGGCTGCCACAATCCCTCGGGCAGGAAAGCGCACGGCGAGACGCGCATCACCGCACCGCAGGCATCGCTGTGCACCACGGTGGACCGGTACCAGGCGGCCCCAGAGTCCAGAGCGCGCAGCGCGGTTCTTGTCGTGCGGCCGATTCCCCGCATGCCCGGGTCGTGAAACCACGTCAGCCAACCGGCGAGGATCTCCGCCTGCAACTCGCTCGCACTCTTGCCGGCCGCACCATCGAGAGCCTGGGCCAGGTGCAGGGTCATCTGGGTGTCGTCGGAGACGATCAGCCGTTCGGGGAGTTTCGGTCCCCGCAGGTCCATCAGCGTCAGCATGTCGTAGCTGAGGCGTTCGTTGGGATATCCCCACGCATCGCCGTAGGCGACGCCGAGCATGGCGGCGCGAAAGTTCGATACGCCTGTCGCCAATGAATCCATGACCAATCCCCCGTTGCTGTGTGTGCAGATCTGTGTGTGCAGTGCTGTGTGTGCAGATCTGGATGGCGAGACGTCGGGGTGCTGCCGCCATGCATCAGCGGGCAGCACGCCGACGTCTCGCCGGGGGGCTAGGCGCCCCGCTTCCGCTTCTTCTTCGGTGCCTCACCCATCGCCTCGGCACGGGCCTCCGCGCTGAAGCCTTCACCGGCGAGGATTCCGCGCTTGAGATCGGACATGACGCCGGACGCCCGCGCGTAGGTCGCCTTGACCGTGGCGTGCGACCGCTTGTCGTAGGTCATCGCATAGCGACGATCCATACCCATCCGCTCGCCCACCTCGACCGCGTCGATGTCCGCGCCCAGGAAGATGAACTCCCAGCCGTAGACCTCACGCTGCTGGGTGATCAGCTTCTTGACCGCATCCCAGTCCCACTGATGGCTGGAGTTCTCCATGCCGTCGGTCATGATCAGACAGATCACCTGGCCGGGCCGCTGATCTTCAGGCAGCGCGGCGAGCCGGGAGCCCACCTCGGTGATGAATTTGCCGGCTGAATCGAGCAGTGCCGTCATTCCGCGGGGCACCACGACGAACTCCGGCACCCCCGTGATGGCGGTGGGCGGGTAGAGCACCTCGTACTCGGTGTCGAACTGGGCCAGCGTCACCTCGCAGTACTCCGGCTCGGAGCGTTGGGTGCTGATGAGCTCACGCCAACCATCCTCGGTGAACTCCTTGGAGTCACTCATCGAGCCGGAGCGATCCAGCAGTGCCGCAATCAGGGTCTTGTTGGAGTCGGTCATGTGTTACCTCCCTTGTGGGCAGAAAAAAGGTCACGACGGCGTCCGGGGGTGGTGCCCCCGGTAGCCAAAATGAAGCCCCTGAACTGCGATGAACGGCCCTGTGGAAGCAGCCGTGATTGATAGTTCTATTCTACCGACGGGCTCTGACAAGTGCACTCAACAGCGGCACCCAATTTCGTTAGTTGCCAACGAAAAACGCCTCCGCGCCTACGATTCGCGGATGGGCCTGCCCGATCCGCTGCGACGTATCCACGTCCCCCGCGACCTCGACTCGGTGACCAACATCGGACCTGAGGATCCACCCGAGGCCGGCGGGGTCAGCGCCCGCCGGGTCGAGTCGATCTGGCGGTCGGTGCGGGCCTGGTATCGCAGCGGAGTACATCCGGCCATGCAGGTGTGTGTTCGACGCAACGGTGCGGTGATCCTCAACCGTGCCATCGGCCACTCCCGCGGCAACGGACCGCAGGACGGCAAGGATGCGGTGCGGGTTCCCGTCACCGTCGACACCCCGTTCTGCGTGTACTCCACGTCGAAGGCGATCACCGCCTTCGTCGTACACAAACTCGCCGAACGCGGAGTACTCGGCATCGACGACCCGGTCGCCGACTACATTCGGGGCTACGAGAAGAACGGCAAACACGCAATCACCATCGGCCACGTGCTCGATCACCGCGCCGGGGTGCCGAACCTGCCGCGCAAGGCACTCGACTTGAACAATCTCGTCGACCGTCAATTCATGACCGACACCCTCGTCGACGCCGCACCGTTCGCCAAGGCCGGCCGCTACCTCGCCTATCACGCGGTCTCCGGCGGGTTCATCCTCGGCGAGGTCGTGCACTCCGCCACCGGCAAAGACATCCGCCAGGTTCTCGCCGAGGAGTTCCTCGATCCACTGGCGTTCCGTTGGACCAACTACGGCGTCTCGCCCGACGACGTCGACAAGGTGGCCCTCAACTACGTCAGCGGGCCGCCGCAGTCCCCGCTGCTGTCGGGTCTGATGAGTCGGGCGCTGGGCGTGGGCCTGGACAATCTGGTCAAACTCACCAACGATCCGCGTTTCCTGACCGGGATCGTTCCGGCGGCCAACGCGGTGACCACGGCGTGGGAGATGTCCCGCTTCTTCGAGATCATGCGCCGCGGCGGCGAACTCGACGGCGTTCGGGTGATCGAGACCGACACCATCCGCGAGGCCCTGATCGAGCGGTCGCATCTGGAAGTCGATCTCTCGCTGGGCTATCCGACCCGGTTCTCCCACGGCCTGATGCTCGGCGCGCGGATGGTGAGCCTCTTCGGTCTGGACAGCCAGCACGCATTCGGTCACCTCGGCTTCACCAACATGCTCGCCTGGGCCGACCCCGAACGGGCGATCTCGGTGGCCGTGCTCAACAACGGAAAGCCCGTCGTCTACCCCGAGGTGTATCGGTTCCTGGGCACCATCCAGCGCATCACCAGCGAGATGCCCAAGGTGCCGAAGTCCGAGCGCATGCTGTAAGAACGAGCATGATCGACCCGGCTGCGAACGAGGAGACTGACATAGAAATTCTGCGCACCCCCGACAGCCGCTTCGAGAATCTGCCCGGTTGGCCTTTCGAGCCGCACTACACCGACATCACCGATCCCGACACCGGGCAGGCCCTGCGGATGGCCTGGGTGGATGAAGGCCCGCGGGAGGGTCCCGCAGTGTTGCTTCTGCACGGTGAGCCCAGCTGGTCCTACCTGTATCGGCACGTCATCGCGCAACTCGTCGCGTCGGGTCATCGGGTCCTGGCACCCGATCTGATCGGCTTCGGCCGCTCCGACAAGCCGGCCGACCGTGACGACTACACCTACGAACGTCACGTCGCATGGCTGAGCCAATGGTTCACCGGGATGGATCTGCACGACGTGACGTTGTTCTGCCAGGACTGGGGCGGGCTACTGGGCTTGCGCCTCGTGGCCGCCTATCCCGAGCGCTTCGCGGGGGTGGTGGTCGCGAACACCGGGCTCCCGATAGGAACCTCGATCTCCGACGGGTTCCTGCAATGGCTGGCGTTCAGCCAGAGCACGCCCGACCTGCCCGTCGGCCAGATCGTCGCGATGGGCATCGATCGAGACCTGAGCCAAGCTGAAGTGGACGCCTACGACGCACCCTTTCCTGACGCCAGTTTCAAAGGCGGCGCATGCCAGTTCCCCACGCTGGTTCCCATCACACCCGAACATGCCTCAGTGGCCGAGAACAAGGCCGCGTGGGCAGCGCTCACCACATTCGCCAAGCCGTTCGTCACCGCGTTCAGCGATAACGACCCGATCACCGGCGGCGGTGACGCGGTGTTCCACAAACTCATTCCCGGCGCTAAAAACCAGTCCCACGTCACCCTGCACGGCGCGCATTTCCTGCAGGAAGACTGCCCCGACGACATCGCCGCGGTCATAGAGGGCATCACGGCCCGCACGCCCCATTAAACGCGGGTTGGCATGCCGGGCCTCGGGTATCTGAACACGCCGTGGCCTGCCGAGGACGGCGGACCCGCGCGCCTGCAGGTGCCCAACGGGGCGGCCGGACTCGGGCTTGAGCCTGCAGAGCGTCTGCAGGCCACTGCGGTGACGCGGCTCATGTCGACCATGACCGTGCTGGGCGCACCCGGCGAGGTGTATCTGCTGACCCACTCGGCGATCCGGGCGCGTCTGGGGCTGCCGACGTCATGCCGGGTGTCACTGATTAATCCGATAACGCTGGCGCCACAGCAGAAGTCGCCACTGCTGCGCGGCGGTCCGATGTGGCCCGGCGGCATGGCGCTGCACGCGAATGGTGACATCTATGTCGTCTACGGGCGTTGGGCTCATCGTCTCGCGCGGGACTGCAGCGTGAAGGACGCACTGAGGCTGCCACTGGACCTGCCGTACAACGGCTTCGTCGTCCTGGACAACGGGCTGATCGTGACGAAGAACATCTCGGACAGCCACCCGGCCCGGCTTTCCATCCTCAGGCCCGATCCCCTGGTGCCCGCCTGCGCGGACGTCGAATGCCCGGAGCCGTCCATCGCCCGGCTGAGCGCAGTGGGCAACAGGCTCTATGTGGTCGGTGTGCGCAGTATCTTCCGCTTCGACTGGGATGAGGATGCCGAGACGCTGGTGCGCGACGCGAGTTGGCGCTTCGATTACGCCGCCGGCACGGCACAGACCTACGGCTGGGACGTGGTGCTGGGGTTGGGGCAAGCCTGGTTCATGGACAACGGGCAGCACCGGTACCTGACCTCCATGATCGGCCGCGGAGTGAGCAGGACGGCAAACCGACTGATCCGCGTCAGCCTGCAGGACAGCAGCGACGCTGAGGCCATTGATGTCTGCGGTATGCCGGGAGGCACTGTGACCAATCCACCGCTGGTGGATGAATCCCGACGCATTGTGGTCGGCTATGACTCGGCGAATCGGGTGGTGCGGGCCTGGTCGTTCGACAGCGACGGCGCAGGGCTCACCGGGCTGTGGCGTAAAGACGGATTCGGGGCCGCCAGCCACATGATCTGCCTGCCGGACAGCGGGGAGATCATCACCAATGATTTCGGCGCCGGCGGCGAGCATGTGGTCGTGCTCGATATCGAGACGGGCGCTGAAAAGGGGCGGGCCCGTATCGGTGGGATCACTCAGGGAGTTGTCTTCCCCTCACCCGGTTGGAGTCGGGACGTCTACTTCAGCGCCATGAGCCGGTTCGGCCGGGTTGTCGTTGGCACCGGCTAGCGCCGATCAGCCCACTCCGCCACCGACCAGCAGGCCCAGCAGATAGGTGATCGCGGCCGCACCATAGCCAATCATCAACTGCCGCATGGCCCGCCGCATCGGCGGTGCGCCGGAGAGCAGTCCGACGATCACGCCGGTGCCCAGCAGGGTCACCCCGACCAGAGCTGCGGCCACCAGGACGGCCACTGTCCCTTCGAGGCCGAAGAGGTACGGCAGCACCGGGATCAGTGCGCCGACGGCAAAGAACAGGAAGCTCGCGACGGCGGCCTTGAGTCCGGTCCCGATGGTCTCGTGGGCATCGGTGGCCGGGCCGCCCGACTCATCGGGGCTGCCCACGACGGGGTCGCGCAGCACCCTGGCGGCGTGCGCGCTGGCCTCCTGCGGCGTCATGCCGCGCGCGCGGTAAACCAGTTCGAGTTCGTTGGCGTCAACGTCGAGTTGGGCCAGCGCTCCGCCGACATGCGGGCTGGGCGTGGAGGCTTCCAGTAATTCGCGCTGCGAGCTGACCGAGACGTATTCACCGGCGCCCATCGACAGCGCGCCGGCAAGCAGTCCGGCAAGTCCGGTCACCAGCACAGCGTGGCCGGACACCCCGCTGGCGCTGACGCCCAGGATCAGCGCCAGGTTGCTCACAAGCCCGTCGTTGGCCCCGAACACCGCCGCCCGGAAGCTGCCCGATAACCGATCGCGGCCACGACCGGCCAACGCCCGGATGACCTCCTCGTGGATCTGCTCGTCGGCGGCCATCGTCGGCGTGGCATCGGCGTCATCGCCATAACTGGCGCGGGCCTCGAACCGCTGGACCAGTGCCAGGACGAACACCGACCCGAAATGGCGCGCCAGGAACGCCAGGACCCGGGTGCCCAGGTCCGCGCGCAGGGGGGCGCCGACCTGATCACCGAGTAATGCCAGCCAGTGCTGCTCATGGCGTTCCTCAGCGGCGGCGATCGACGTCAGGATCTCACGTTCCTCGCCGTCGTAGCGCTGCGCTAGATCGCGGTAGACGGCCGCCTCGGCGCGCTCGTTGGCCAGGTGCCGCCGCCACCGGCGCAGATCAGAACCACTGGGCTGATCAGCAGCACTGGGCTGATCAGAAGCACTGGGCTGACTCCCCGGCCGCACCGTTCCGTCGGTATTCACCCCGTCATTATCGACCTCACCCACGGCTACGTCCGATTGGTGACAGGATTGGCGGCGATCAAGGAGGACGCATGGCGGATAGTCCGAAGAAGAAGAAGGCGCCGGCCAAGAAGGCACCCGCTGCCAAGACCGCCCCGCCGGCCAAGAAAGCCCCCGCGAAAAAGGCGCCCGCCAAGAAGGCACCGGGGAAGAAAGCGCCCGCCAAAAAAGCCCCGGGCAAGAAAGCGCCCGCCCAAAAGGCCCCGGCCAAGAAAGCGCCGGCCAAGAGGCTCCCGGCCAAGAAACTGCGCGGCCAGGACACCATCACCGGCGCCCGACGACTGGGCGGCTGGGATTTCGCAACCTGGCGGATGGCCTCCGACGACCCGGTCATGCGCTCGACCATCATCGGCCTGCTGGTCCTTGAGACCAGCCCGGACTGGGACCAGTTGTGCGATCGCTTCGAACGCGCCACCCGGCTCTCTCCGGTGCTGCGCTCAAAGGTCGTGGAGGGCCCACTGGATCTGCAGACCCCGCGGGTGGTCGTAGATCCCGACTTTGACTTGGGCTACCACATGCGCCGGTTCAGCATGCCCGGAGCGCGCTGGGCCGACGTGCTCACCGAGGCCCGCCGTCAGTCGATGACCGACTTCGATAAGGAGCGGCCACTGTGGCGGATGACGTTGATCGAGGATCTCCCCGGTGGCAAGTCAGCATTGATCGTGAAGTTGCATCACGCCATCGCCGACGGCCAGGGTGCGGTTCAGTTGGGCTTGGCGTTGCTCGACTTCACCGCCGAGGGAAGCGATCTCGGTCCGATGCCGGAGGCGCCGGAACCGGTCGAACTCGACACCCGGGGGTTCATGCAGGCGGTGATCCGCAACAACGTCGGCTGGGTGGCCAAGACCGCCGAGGACGCCATCAAGGGCATCGGGCCGCTGGCGATGGCGGCCATCAAGAACCCGATGCAGTTGGTCAGCAAGGTCCGCGAGACCGCGGAGTCGGTGGCCCGGTTCACCAAGATCCCGCTTCCGCTCGGTCCGCTGTCGCCGATCATGCAGTCGCGCAGCATCAACTACCACTTCGACACGATCGACATCGACTTCGCGCAATTCCGTGCCGCGGCGAAGAAGCGCGAGCGGACGGTCAACGATCTGTTCCTGGCCGCGATCAGTGTCGGCATGTTCCGCTACCACGAGACGATGGGACGCCCGGTCGGCGAGTTGCGGATGAACATGCCGATCTCGTTGCGCACCTCCGGGGATCAGAGCAACGCGGTGACCATCGCGCGCTTTGAGATCCCGATCAGCAATGTCATCGAGGACGTCCTGGAGGCGGCAGCCACGATCGTGCGCAGTTGGCGGGCCGAGCCGGCCTTGAAGCTGGCCGACTACTTCGCCGAGCTGACCCGGTTCCTGCCGCCGGAGTTGGTGTCGGCGGCGGCCCAGACCTCGGATCTGACCGCTTCCAACGTGCCCGGGGTGCCGGTGCCGGTGTGGCTTGCCGGGGCGCGAGTGGAGCGGATGTATCCGTTGGTCGGCACGATCGGGGCGGCGATCAACGTCACGATGCTGACCTATGAGGGCACCGCGAGCGTCGGGGTCAGTTCCGACGACGCGGCCGTCGGAGACCGCGCGGAGCTCATCGCTAGTCTGCGATCCGGATTCGGCGAGGTCATCGGGTCCTCGGTGCTGGACGGCGATCCGCTGACGCGTTAAGTCCGGGAATCATTGACCGTTGCTAGGTTGGAACGATGGACGCAACCACCGCAGCCTCGACCATCGCCGGCCCCATCGGGAATTTGGCCGCCAACTTCTACTTCTCGCCCCAATCCACCGCCCGAGGCGAAGCCATCGGACTCGACGTCATCTCCCTCTACGGGGCAGGTCGGGCATCCATGCTCGGCGGCGTCGAACCGGAGGCCGCCGACAGCATCTTTTACTTCTTCAAGCCCGGCATGGTCGCCGGCGTTGTGGCCCGGGGTCGGAGCATGGCCGCTGAAGACACGATCGCCGCCGCCCACCTCGGCGCCGCCGACGACTACGCCGACGCGCATCTCGCGGGCGTGGATCCGGCCACCCTCAACGCACTGACCGACGCTGTCACTGCGCTCGCCGCAACGGTTCCCGCGGGCTCCTGGCCCTTCTTCGACGGTTATCGCGCATCGCCGGCCGCGACGACGGACGCCGCCCGGGCCTACCGAGCCGCCATCCTGCTGCGCGAACTGCGCGGCGGCGTACACACCGACGCCGTGAAGGCCTGCGGTCTCTCAGCCGCCACGGCGTGCCAGTTCGACCGCGATCTGGGTTACTTCCAGATGCACGGCTTCTCCGAGGAAGACATGGTCGAGCACACACCCGCGATAGACGCGCAGAAAGCAGCAGCCGAAGCGGCGACGACCGAACAGATGGCAGCTTTGTTCGCCCCGCTGTCACAGGCTCAACTTGATGCGATCGTCGCGGGCACCGCAGCACTAGAGTCCGCGTTGGTCTGACGAGGTGCAGACAAAGAAGCGCCGACATTATCGAGTTCGTCGCCCGAACGCATCGTGGGCGCGGTATCGACCGGCGTAATCTGACGGCCATGACTGACACCGCCGCAGAACAGGCTCAGAAGATGGCGGGCGGCAACGTTTCGGCGTTGCTGCCCCAGGAACGCGATATCACCC
>Ga0247831_1000996_pt1 | contig 57421 bp, 59 predicted proteins | sample LaCruzMarch2015__9_FD_192406 | JGI IMG/M metagenome (GOLD analysis project Ga0247831, IMG submission 192406) | Freshwater microbial communities from meromictic Lake La Cruz, Castile-La Mancha, Spain - LaCruzMarch2015_1m | ecosystem: Environmental > Aquatic > Freshwater > Lake | place: Spain...
CGCCTCCCTGCGGACTCACCGCGATTCCTTATTTCGGTCGCTCCCGACGGTGCGGTCACCAATGTTTTCCTCCAATCGAGTTCTGGAAATACCGACTTGGATGGATCCGCTGCGCGCCAGTTGGCACGGATGTCGTTCCGCGCTGCGGATGCGGGAACGATTTGGGGTGATGTCTTCTTTGTCTGGGGCAACGATGTGCGGGGGAGTGCGGAGGAATGATCCGAATCGAGTTGCCTTGGTTGGTTTTCGTTTGCCTGCTCGTTTTTCTTGCGGGAATTCTCGGGGTTTGGATATTAGTGGAGCTTGGTCGGAGACGACGGGCGACCCGGGATCTCCGCCACCGGCTGCGATGTCGCGTTTGCAGTTTGGAATATGAAGACCGAACAACCGACCCGATTCCAACCTGCCTGCGCTGCGGAATCCGGAATGAACGCGGCAACTTTTTGAAATTTTGAAATCCCCCCTTTTTCACACCAAGGAAATTATTATTGCCAAGGCGGAGAACATTCCTCCTATTAACCGGTCAGAAACGCGGTTTCGGAGTATGTATTTGATATGAGCGAACGAAGAGTAGTTGTCACGGGAATGGGAGTCGTCACGCCAATTGGCAACGATCTTCCAACATTTTGGGAAGGCCTGACCACCGGGCGCAGCGGCATCCGGAGGTTCGAGGCATTCGATTCCTCGGCGTTTGATTGCAAAATCGCGGGCGAGGTCACCGGGCTCGAAGCGGTAAAGTATTTTAAAAATCCGAAGTCCGTCAAACGAACCGACAGCTTCACGCAATTCGCCGTCTCGGCGTCCAAAATGGCGCTCGACGATTCGGGGCTGGATATCGAGGCGTTGGATCGCAACCGCTTTGGCGTGATGATTGGAAGCGGGATCGGCGGCCTCCGGAGCATGGAAGACGAGTGTAAACGCCTTCTCGAGCGCGGTCCGTCGCGGGTCTCGCCATTTACGATCGCGATGATGATCTCGAATATGGCCAGCGGGATTGTCTCGATGGAGTTCGACCTGAGGGGGCCAAATATGTGCATCGTGACAGCCTGTGCGACGGCAAACAATTCGCTCGGCGAGGCATGGCGCATCATGAAATTCGGCGATGCCGACTTTTTCCTCGCGGGCGGCGCCGAGGCGACGATTACCCCTCTGGGAATTTCCGGGTTCACGTCAATGAAAGCGCTGAGTCTGCGAAATGATGATCCCCAGAAGGCGTGTCGGCCATTCGACCGCGATCGCGATGGGTTCGTCATGAGCGAGGGCGCGGGCATCATGGTCCTTGAAGAACTCGAGCACGCGAAGCGCCGCGGCGCTCATATCTACTGCGAGATTGCAGGCTATGGCTGCACAGCAGATGCCTATCACATGACGGCTCCGATGCCCGAGGGCGAAGGAGCTGCCCGGGCCATGACGATTGCGATGGGCCACGGGAAAGTGAATCCCTCGGATATCGATTACATCAATGCCCACGCAACATCGACCGGTCTCGGCGACATCTGCGAGACGAAGGCGATCAAGCTCGCTCTCGGCGACCATGCGAAAAAGACGATGGTGAGCGCGACAAAATCGATGACCGGCCACCTTCTCGGTGCCGCTGGCGGCGTTGAGTTGGCAGCCTGCGCGCTTGCGATCCAGAACGGCGTCATCCCGCCGACAATCAATCTCGATAACCCGGATCCCGAGTGCGACCTCGACTGCGTGCCGAACACTCCGCGCGAAGCTAAGATCAAAACTGTTTTGAGCAACTCCTTTGGATTCGGCGGCCACAACGCCACGATTCTTATCAAGGCCGTCTAGTCCCTCGCGGGCATCAGCTTTTCCCGCTGAGAAATGCTCGAACGAGCTCATCGATCACGTCGGCACCCATGGGACGGACTTCCCCCATGGCCCCGCTGTTGATCAACGCCTCGGCGGTGGCTTCCAGGACTTCGAGGCGATCGAAGGCGTCGAGGAGAGATTTCCCGAGGACCATCGCCCCATCGTGGGCCAAGAGGCTGACTGGAAAATCGGGCCGGCATCGGTCGGCAAACGCCTTGGCGTCGCCATAGGTGGTCGCAAACGGCACCACCTCGACATCACGCAGGAAGATATAGCTCTCGGGAATCGTTCTGGTATCGAGCGCCATCGAAGACACGGCGAATGCCGTGGCGTTGACCGGCGTGGCCATGGCGACGGCTTGGATCGAGGGGTGGGCTTTGTAAATCGCCGCATGGAGCGGTGTGGATCGGCTGGCCCGCTTGCCTTCCTCAACCCCGTCCGGACCCACGAGCACGATCTGTTCGGGCTCGATCGCCGCACGATCCACCCCGGCGGGAGTGATCAGAAAATGCTCATCGTCCAACCTCGCCGAGAATGTCCCTTGGCTGCTGATGAGCAAACGCTGCTTGTAGCCTCGCTGAACAAAATCACAGAGGTCGCGCCGCAAGGCCCGCTCTTCACTGGTCGCGGGTCCGGGCGGGAATGCGCGAGTTTGCTTCGGACGAGCCCGAGCCAGCCCGAGCTGAGCTGCGTCAAGAAAAGCCGGTTGTCCGAGCGACTGGGCTTTGATGAGCGTTTTAGCGGTAAATTCGAGTGTCTCAAACCGCGTAAACGCGCTTTCAAACGTCTCCCCGCCAACAACCACGCCGTGGTTCTCCAATAAAACACAGTCCGACCCAGCCGCAAAGACCTCCGCAATGTTGCGACCGAGAAGCTCGCTTCCGGGGAGTGCATAGGGAGCGAATCCCACGGTGCCGCAAATCTCGTAGCTCTTCGCGATCAGCCGCGTCTCGGGAATCTTCCCGCAGATGCTAAACGCGACCAGAGCCACCGGGTGGGCGTGAACGATCCCTTTGAGGTCCGGGCGCGCCTCGTAGATCCTGCGATGGAAGGGATATTCCGATGAGGGTGGATGACGCCCGATTACCGTGCCGTCAGGCCCGACCGAGACCACATCCTCTCGACGGAGCGAACCCTTATCGACTCTCGCGGGGGTGATCCAAATTGTTCCGTCGTCCTCACGAATTGAGAGGTTGCCGCCGGATGTGGTGGTCATCCGGTAGTTGTAAATTCTTTCCATGGCGCGAACGAGGCGGTCCGCCGGATGAACGATATCACGAGTGCCCATCAGCCGATCGTGCCCCAAGGCGGCTAGCAAGAAAACCTAAAACCGTCATCGACGCCGGTCTGGCCGTGCGGATAATAGACAAATCTTGAAAGCGCGACTCGCAAACAGCGCAGATCCGATCGGCGAAGTCCGCACGATTCTCAACCGCTTGGCCGTCGGAGTGGAGCAAGACCTTGCCGCACTCCCGCACCGGGCCGCCGACCGCGTTCATGATATTCGGGTTCGGATGAAAAAATTCCGTGCCATTCTGCTGATGTTGTCCGGAGGACTTGCCGCACGAACATTCCTGCGGGCGGACCGGATGGCTCGCAAGCTTAAGGATTATTTTTCCTCCACGCGAGACGACGAGATGCTTCGCGAGCTGGTCTTCGATCTTCTCGATGAATCCGAGGCAGATTCCTTGACGCGAGAGCTGGGGTTGCCTCCGGCAGCCTCCGATCCCGTGGGGGCCGATGCGGCGATTCGGGCAACGGGCCGCGAACTCGGCGTGATGGTGGAAACGCTTCGAGTCCACGGAGACTGTCGCAGTCTCCTTTTTGAAGGCTGGATCACGACCTATCGAGCAGCAAAGAAGTGCATGAAGCTCTCGGCAAAGGATGGGGATGATTTTGTTTTTCACGAGTGGCGAAAGCGCATCAAGGAATTGCTCTATCAATCGTCCGTGTTGGCCGACACTCCTGCGGCTGCGGAGATCATTCCCGGCGCCGAGAATCTTGCCTCCGTGCTTGGCAAGCACCACGACCTCGCACTTCTTTCCCAGAAATTTGACGAAAAACTTCCCGGCCATCGGGCGGCGAAGTCGGTTCGGCAAAAAAAGAGCTCACTCGCCCAGCGCGCTCTCCACCTCGGCTCACAGCTTCTCGTTGACAAACCCTCGACCCTCCGCAGAAAGCTGCTCGCCATCCGATGAACGATCCCGGCATTGAAGTGCGCACGTATTTCGGACGCGGGAAGAATGTCCTCGTCGCCCGCGCGGAATTTTCCGAGCTCTTCGCCGCTTGGTATCTCCATCGCATGGATTGCGGGATCGTCCTGCCTCCAAACTCCGACCAGATCGGCCGGGATGCTCTTGCCGCGCTCACGCTTCACTGCGCCAGTCGCCCGCATGGGGAATCCTGTGCGTGGACGGTCCACTTTGCGGGCCCACGGATGAATGTGTTTGCTGCGGGCGACAATTCGCTCGGCACGGTTGTGGCGAACGTCTTCACCGACAACGTCGCAGAGCTCGCCACGGGTCGGTTTTATTCCGATGTCGTCGAGCTCGGCCAACCTGCGCGGCGGAGCGTTGTCGATTTTTCAGGGACAACATTTCTCGAGGCGGCAGAAGCCTTCTACGCACAGAGCGAGCAACGACCGGCCCGCTTCTTTTGGCATGCCGAGGAGGATCTCGTGATGATCTCGGCCCAGCCGGATTGTGATTTGGAATGGCTGGCTGGCCTCGATCTCGAAGCGGTCCGGCGGCTCGACACCGATATCGAGCTGTCCCTCCTGGAGACCCGCTCGCTTCGATTTGAGTGCGGATGCAATCAGAACCGGATGTTGGATTTCCTCGTCCCGGTCTTTCAAAGGCAGGGCGACGAGCTCTTCGGCGAAGAGGCCGCGATTCGCATTCATTGTCCGCGTTGCGGGGCAAAACACACGATCACCCGCGAAGCCCTCGAGGCCCGGGCAGCGACCGCCTAGGAAATCACCGCTAGATCAGCGGCATCAAGATGCCTCGGTGATCAGCTGGCGGAGGACGAAGGGTAGGATTCCGCTGTGGCGGTAGTAGTCGACTTCGATCGGGGTATCGATGCGGAGTTTCACGGCGAGCGAATTTTTTGAACCGTCGGATTTTGTGATCGTGAGGGTGACATCTTGGCGGGGCACAATGTCGTCGCTGAGGCCGGTCACATCGAACGTCTCGGTGCCGTCCAGCCCGAGCGTCTGCGCGCTGATGCCCTCGGGGAACTGCAGGGGAAGGACGCCCATGCCGACGAGGTTCGAGCGGTGGATGCGTTCGAAGCTTTGTGCAACGACGGCTTTGATCCCGAGCAATCGGGTTCCCTTGGCCGCCCAGTCGCGGCTTGATCCGGTGCCATATTCGTGGCCGGCAAAGACAATCTGCGGGATTCCTGCGGCTTGGTATTTCATGCAGGAATCGTAGATGCTCATCTGCTCACCAGCTGGCTGGTGGAGGGTGAACCCTCCCTCGACGCGGGTGCCGTCGGCCTTTGGCGGGATCATGAGGTTTTTGATCCGGACGTTCGCGAACGTGCCTCGTGTCATCACGCGGTCATTGCCCCGCCGGCTGCCGTAGCTATTGAAATCGACCGCTTCGATTCCCTGTTCGACCAGGTATTTTCCGGCAGGCGAGCTGGGCTTGATCGCGCCTGCTGGAGAGATGTGGTCGGTGGTGACGGAATCCCCGAAGATTCCCATGGCACGGGCTCCGGTGATGTCGCCGATCGTTCCGGCCTCCATTCCGAAGTCGGTAAAAAACGGCGGCTCTTGGATGTAGGTGCTCGCCGTGTCCCACTCGTAGATCTGTCCGACGCTCGAGGGGACTTCGTTCCACTTCGGATTCTGTTCGGCAAAATCGGTGTAGAGTTTTTGGAAGACCTCGGGTTTGAGGGCGGACTGCATTTCCGCGCGAATTTCTTCGAGGCTTGGCCAGAGATCTTTGAGGAAGACATCGACGCCGTTTTTATCCTGACCGATCGGATCGACCGAGAGATCGAGATCGACGCGACCCGCGAGGGCGAATGCGACGACGAGCGGCGGCGACATGAGGAAGTTCGCGCGGATGTTTTGGTGGATGCGCGCCTCGAAGTTCCGGTTGCCCGAGAGCACGGCGGCCGTGACGAGGTCGTTCTGGACGATGGCCGACTCGATCTCCGGGTTGAGCGGGCCGGAATTGCCGATACATGTCGTGCATCCGTAGCCAACGATCTGGAATCCGAGTTGGTCGAGGTAGGGTTGGAGTCCGGTTTTGTCGAGGTAGTCCTTCACGACGCGCGAGCCCGGCGCGAGCGAGGTCTTGACGGCGGGATCGACATGGAGGCCGCGGAGGACGGCTTTCTTCGCGAGGAGCCCGGCACCGAGCATCACGCTCGGGTTGCTGGTATTTGTGCAGCTGGTGATGGCCGCGATGAGCACCGTTCCATCACGGATCGTGCTGTGCTCTTCGTGGAACGGCGAGCGCGGCATTTCCTTGACCGGGTCAGGCGTCGGGCGATCGGCGACCATCTCCGATTCCTGCGGACCACCGCCACCGGTGAGCTTCAGCGTCGCCGTTCTCCCGAGATCGGAGGCGGACTTGCCGTAGCCGCCATCGGCGACGGGCTTTGTGAGGAGCGAGGCAAAGGCGGATTTGAGGTCCGGCAGGTTGATCCGATCTTGCGGGCGCTTCGGGCCGGCGACGCCTGGTTGGACGGTCGCGAGATCGAGTTCGATATCGACGCTGTAGGAAAGGTCTCCCTTCTTCGGCATTCCAAAAAGATTCTGGGCGCGGAAGTAGTTTTCGAAGGCCCGGCACTGGGCATCGGTCCGGCCGGTGGCGGCAAGATAATTGACCGACTCCGAATCGACCGGGAAGAAGCCCATCGTGGCGCCGTATTCCGGTGCCATGTTCGCAATCGTCGCGCGGTCGGTCAATGGAAGGCTCGCAGCCCCCTCGCCGTAAAACTCCACAAATTTCCCGACCACCTTCGCGGCCCGGAGCAACTGCGTGACGTGGAGGGCGAGATCGGTCGCGGTGACGCCTTCGCCGAGGCGATTCGTCATGTGCACGCCGACGACTTCCGGCGTGAGAAAATAGACCGGCTGCCCGAGCATTCCGGCCTCCGCCTCGATTCCGCCAACCCCCCAACCGACGACGCCGAGGCCGTTGATCATTGTCGTGTGCGAGTCCGTGCCGACGAGGGTATCGGGATAGTAGATGGTCCCGTTCGCGCCATCGATCGATGACGGCGCGGAGAGCACGCCTTTGGCGAGATACTCGAGGTTGACCTGATGCACGATTCCGATTCCAGGAGGCACGACACCAAATGTCTCGAATGCCTGTTGTCCCCATTTCAGGAACTGATAGCGCTCGCGGTTGCGCTTGAATTCCATTTCCAGATTGAGAGCGAGGGCATTCGCCGAGCCGTAAAAATCCACCTGCACCGAGTGATCGACCACGAGATCAACCGGGACGAGGGGTTCGATGATCGCCGGGTTGCCGCCCAGCCGTTGGACCGCGCTGCGCATGGCTGCGAGATCGACGAGGAGGGGGACGCCGGTGAAATCTTGGAGGACGATGCGGGCGACGACGAAGGGGATTTCCTCAGGAGCGGGCGCCTTCGCATTCCAGTTCGCCAAAACCTCAACATCTGCCGGCCGGACCTTCTTCCCGTCACAGTTGCGCAAGACCGATTCTAGGACGATTCGGATGCTGACCGGGAGCTTCGAGATCGGGCCAACGCCGAGCGCTTCAAGCGCCGGAAGCGAGTGGAAATGCCCCGTTTTGTTATCGCCGCTGTCGAACGTCCGCAAGGTATCAAATGCCGGTTTCATGTGGTGCGTAAAATGAAGCAGCATTTCGGCCCGCGACGCAATCCCTCTGAAACAAAATTTCAACCCGGGCCCGTGCAGGAATGGGCCGCGCGATGGTTTTTGTGGAAGAATTTCGCGGGACGCAGTATGCTCCGGCCATGTTGAGAAGTTTGTTTTTGGCCGCCGTTGTCGTCGGATTTTCCGGCGCAGTCGGTCGCGCACAGGAGGTGAAAGACGGTTTGATCCACTTGGAGGCCAAGCCCGAGTTAATCGAGCTGGTGCCGTCCTTTGCGGTGATGAGCCTGCAGCGGTCGGCGGACTTTTATGTGAACAAGCTTGGATTTGCGGTCGTGCTCCAGAGCGGGAACTACGTGGCCGTCGGCCGCGACACCGTGCAGATCGGTCTGGTGCAGGACAAGAATGCCATGAGAGGTTACAAGCCTTCGTCCTACATCCGAATGGTCCGGATCGATGATTACTATAAACAGCTGAAAGACCGCGGCGTGAAAATGACGACGGACCTCGTCACCCGCCCGTCAAAAATGCGGGAATTCTCGGTGACGGATCCCGACGGATTTATCTTGGTCTTCGGCGAGTATACCGGCGGTTAGGCCGTCGGAAGTTCCGGCGGTGCCGACTTTTTCTTTCCGCCGCGGAAGCATCCGCCGGCGCTAAATTGCTTCCATCCCCACTGGAGCCATTGGATGAGAGAGGCCGCCAGCCAGAGTGCCCAGACGAGCATGAGGAAACGATACCACCAGATCGAGACCGAGAAGAATCCCGGTGTCGGGAGCGCATCGGCACTGTGCGCGGCATACCACTGGAGCATGGATCGGGTCGAGCCATTCCCGCTGATGAACATATCCGGGCTCCCGAGCAATCCCTCGGCCACGACGGCGATGAAGACCGCGAATGTCGCCGCTGTGAGCAGCACGAGGACAATCTGAAGCAGGTTGAAGGGGAGCGGGCGAAGGGCAAGGAACGACGCGTGCCCGCGCCACTCCAAAAAGATCAGCCATGCCACGACCGTCAGCCCGGCCGCCAGCGGAACCTGCGTGAGGCCGATCGCGAGGAGCATCCATTGCAAAGCGCGGAGCGGGGCCAAGCGCACCCGGCTCAGCGCCCATGCCGCGAGGAGCGAACAAACAAGAACAGTCCAAAAACGCACCGCCGGCCCACGCAGCGGACCATCGGTCCAGAGGACCCATCGGTTGTCCGGCACACGGACGATCGTGGTGATGTTCGCGCTCTCGACCGGGAGGCGGAGTGATCCGGCTGTGGAGCGGAATGCGAGTGGCCGGTCCTCCTTCCAATCCACCGTAAGCGTCTGCTCGCCCGGGCGAACCGGGACGATGAGTTGACCACTCTCGATGCGCACCGGGATCGGGCGGCCGTCTTGTTTCAATGATGTCACTTCAGCGCCCGACGGAAGCGTGATGGGAAAATCCTCGCCTACCGTGCAGCGGAGCGAGAGATCGAGCTTCGCGACTCTCTGGCGGGCACCGACCGTGATCTCGTGCGTGCCTTTGCTCACCGTGATCGTTGCGCCCGAGATCGCTTCCGGCCGGCTGATCGCGAGGTCCGCGCTCTCGCCCGGCCAGGGATGCCAGACCGGGACGAGTTCCGGATTTGCCGACTCGAAGATCGGAGCAAGGCCGGAGATCGAAACATTCCAAACCGGCGAGGCCAGCAAGTGCCAGCGTTCGATCCAGGCATCGTCCGCACGGGTCGTGAGGCGGAGATCTGGCGTGGCCGGGAGGCGGCTTTGCCAGACAAAGGCTTGGTCATTCGCAGCCAAGCGGGCCTCGACCATGCCGTCGCGGAGCACGATATTTGGAGTGAGGACATTTTCCCCCGGCAGCATGGGGATGAGGATCGAGACGGCTCGACCCGGGGGCGAGACGCGCGAGACAGTCGTGCGCACCTGCCAGACAAGACCCATCTCAATGACGCGGTCCACGACGACAAGGTTCTGCAAGTCTTGGCGTTCATAGGTCGCTTCGGCATCGGTCGACTTCTGCTTCCGCGCGAGGAAGACTTGTTGGTCCGGCACGCCATTCGGACGGATCCCCGAGTAGGTCCATTCCGGCGCTTCGATTTTGACCAAGCGAGGCTTGAGAAGAAACGTCCACTCCCACTCGGAGACATCAGGAAGGAGACCCTCGACGCGGACGCGATGGATGCCGGCGGGGAGAACGATCCAGAGGAAACCATCCGCCCGGCGCAAGGTGGCCTCGGGTTTTCCATTCACTGTCACGCTCAGCGGGGACCAAGTCGGCAGGCGGCCCGGAAGAGGGACCGCCGTGCGGATCGCGCAGGCGACTTCGACATTCATCGTAAGCTTGCGGTCGGCAAGAGTAAGCGCTGCAGAAGAAATATCAGCGGCTTGGGGGAACGAGTCATCGGGCTCCAACAAGCGATCTCGCAAAGTATTGAGCAATGCGTCGCTTGGAAACTCCGCGCGAGCAGGTGCCGGGGCGAGCAAAACCAATGCCATCAGAATCGCAGCCGGCGCGCCGAACCGCGGCAGCGACCAACGGCGGGCATTGAGCAGGAGGCCGGTCAGCGCGAGCAAGAGGATGACGCGGAGCACGGTGAGCGCGCGTTCCACCCCGAGAGAAATCAAAATCGGGCTGACTTGCTGAGATGCGAGCACCGGGCCATTCCATCCAAAAGTGACGGTGCGCCACGACCAATCGGGAACGCCAGGACCGGTTTGGATGCGGGCTTTGGGGTCAAACGCCAAGTTGCTATTTGGCACTTGCTGGGCGGCGGGGGCGGATTTTGCAAAATTGCTGACGTAGGCTCGACTGGAGGAGTCGGCCACACTGGCTTCCGCAGGTGCCGCCTGGATCTCGGCGGTCATCGCCATGGCGCCCATCGGCCGCGGCATCGAGCCGGGGAGTTTCTCAAGCTGGGGGTAGAGCGCCTGCTGAACCTGCGCGGCCACGAACGGGGCGAGGAAGAAGACCAATACAACGACGGTCGCCCATTTCCAGAGAACCAACAGGCGGTGGCCCCATCCGTCGTGAACGACTCGCAGGAGGGCCAGCGGGATTAGGAGCGCCAGCCAGATATACCGGGGGGCATTCGGCTCGTGGTAGGAAAGCGCGAAGGCGACAAACGCTAAGATCGCAGCGACTGGACCCCAGAGGCGCGAGACGGCCAGCGAGAAGATCAGCAGGACGAAGAGGTCGAGGAGCGTCCAGGCCGTGAGCCAATCCCCGCGCACCCAATCCGCACCGAGCAACGCGTAGAGCCGCCAGCCGGGAGGGAGGTTGAGGGTCACGTTGAGAGAGTCGGCATCGCAGCTCCATCCTGTGGCCGGGAGGTTCTTGGCGCTCGGCATCAAGCCAGCCGCTTCGAGGTCGATATTGCGTGTGCGGATTTCGACACCCGGCGCGCCGTCTTTCGGATTGCGGGTGATGAGCTGACCCTCGCCGGCATTGCGCACCGAGCCGAGGTTTTGGCCCGCGGCCGCATCGAGCCGCCAGATCTGCTGCATTGTGCCCGCGATGCGGTCGCGGAACGTGAGTTGCTTGCCCGATTCGTCCAGCCACCATTCGCGGGAAATCCGAAGGCCCTCGGGTCTCTGAAGGCCCATGCCACGAAGGCGTTCCTCGATGCGCAGCGGCGTCGCGGTTTCCCACCGGAAGACCGGGAGGTCGCGCCATTTGTCGGGAAACGTGGTTTGCGAAACGTCGACGGACGGAGCGCCCAGAATGTCCACCAACCGGAATTCCGGACTCGACCGGAACGCGATCAACTCGTCCGCCACAGCAGGCTTCACCTCGGGGGCGAAGCGGAGCTCGGTGGGATTGTCGGTGCGAAATGCCGAGGTCTGAATCGTCCATTTTCCAGCGCGGACTTGGGCCTTCAATTTTCCGGCGGCGTCGATGGCGACGGGAATCTGGCTTTCGACGGAGGCTAGTTTCCATCCCTCCGGGAGAACGACTCCGATTTCTTCCTCGCGACTTTTGCCCGAGACGATCAGCTCGATATCGGTCCGCAGCCAGAGCGGGATTCCGTCCTCGAGGACCGCGTAGATTTTTGTGCCGAGGAAATTTTTATCCGTCTCCTCGGTAGAGCTTTTGCGTTTGAGCCAGAGGATCCCGGAGGCGTCCCACGAGGGGTTCTCGACCGGTTTTCCTTCGACGGCTAGACTGAGGATGCCGATCGAGCTGGGGATCGCGATGCGCTGGGGAATCTCGTTCCATGCAAAGGTGCCCTCGATCCGATACGTGCCCGGTGTGAGGCGGATCGACGGGGCTTTGTTTTGTTCGAGGACGGGGACCGCGACGCCATTGGCTTTCACCTCGGCAGGCCAGGACTCGACGCCGCCGGGGAGGGCGAGCCAGGATTCTGAGTAGACCGTGACCTCGAAATCAAAACGTCCCGACTGCGGGACGGCTTGGATCGTGAGTCGAGCCGGCCATGTGCAGAGCGTCTTTCTCGGGTCGTTGAACGGGCTCGGGCAATTCCGATGGTCATTGTTCCACAGTGCCCAGTCAACCCATGGCTTGAGCGGATCGGGAATGGTCCGCGTCTCGGCTGGAGCGACGTGGTGGAAAACCGTGAGAGCGAGCAGAGCGAGGAGCAGAGGTTTCATTTTTTGAGCCAAGCAAGGCCGATTAATAGGGAAGCGTGATGACAAGAATCTCTGCGGGACCACTTGTTGCAGACAACTCCAGCGAGGAGCTCTCCGCGGGAACGAGAAAAAATTGGCCGCGCTCGAAACGATCTGGCCCGCAGGAGATCGTGCCGCCGAGCACGGCCACAAGAGCGAATCGCCCGTAAGGTCGGACGTCGACCGGACCGGAAACCGATTGTTTCTGAACATGGAAGAGCGGGCAGTCTGCGATGACCGGGGATTTTTTTCCGACCACGCGCGGTTCGTGGTCGTCAAAATCAATCGACGCCATCGACTCGTCGATGTGGAGAGCTCGCGGGTGGCCGTCGAGACCAAGCCGGTTCCAGTCGAAGACCCGATAAGTCGTATCGCTATTCTGCTGGACCTCGACGATCAGGTTCCCCTCGCCGATCGCGTGAAGACGTCCGCTGGGAATAAAAATACTCTCCCCGGTGTGGACCGGGATTTCGTGAAGGGCGCGTTCGACTTGGCCGCTCCTTAGCAAACCGTCAAAATCCTCGCGCGTGACGCCGGCTTTTAGTCCGGCATAGATTGTGGCCCCCGGCAGCGCGTCGAGAAAATACCACACTTCGGTCTTCGGCTCGCCACCCATCGACTGAGCCAGATGCGCCGGGGGGTGGACTTGGACGGAGAGCCGTTCGCGGGCATCAAGAAGCTTGATGAGGAGCGGAAAGCGCGCGTCCGGATGGCTCGCGAAATCCTCGCCAAAAATATCGCCGCGGTGGGCCGAGCCCCACAGATCGTGAAGGGTTTTTCCGGCCAGAGGACCGGAGTGAACAACGCTTTGTGCGTCTTGCCGATCCACGATCTCCCAGAGCTCTCCAATCGGAGTTCCGTTCGGAAGCGATTTTCCCTTGAGAGTCTCAAAACGCCGCCCACCCCAGACGCGCTCCATGGCCATGGGTTCGAAAACGATCGGACGGTCGAGCATGCCGGCATCCTTCTGGACAGCGGCAAGGAATTCAATCCAATTGTCTCGCCGAAATCCGCATCGCGCGCCGCGCATCGCCCTCCCCGATTGGTTGATGGTGTGGACGTTTGCTCTGCAGAATGATAGACCGTGATCATGAAACGACTGAATACCCGTCGTCTGGCGAACCCCCGATTTTGCATGCAGTCGATTGCCCCGGTTTTCGGCGAGAACTACAAGGTTGGGTTTGTTGGTTTTACCTATTCCGGCTCGCCGCTCCTGACGCGTGGCATGGCGCATTTCACGCGTTGGTCGAGGATGAGCGACATCCATGTTACCGGGGCCTTGATTGTGACCGGGGAAAACGAGTGCGTCGAGCTGGCGGCTGGCCGCGAGGTGGTGAAGTCGCCGCTCGAAAAATACTTCAACGATCCGAAGCGGCAGATATTTTTTCGAAAGCCCAAGAAGTGTTCGCCCGGGGTCGGCGCAAGGATTGCAGAGACCGCGATCGCTCAGTTGGGGACAAAGTTCGATCAATTGCTCGTGGCGGCGAAGATGCTGGAGGGAAGTTTTTTGCGCCGCTGGCTGCTCTCGCACTTCCGGGAATCGCCTGAGCCATTCACGGCGAAATTGACATTGCAGGAGGAACGCTGGCTGGGAGCGGAATTTGTCGCCTATTGCCTCGACTGCCAGCCCGAGTATGCGGATCGCGGGGTTCTGGCCCTGCCGAAGCACGCGATTTCCCCGCAGGAACTTTTTGAGGATGGGGAGATCTTTTCGGCTTGGAGCCATGACGCCGAGGAAGGTCCGAAACTTTCGTTGCAAGCGGGGTGAGCGGGTATTGCGGGCGAGTGGCGCCGACCCCGACTGGACTGCTTCACATCGGCCATGCGCTGACATTCCGGAAGGCGTTTCAACGGGCGAGAGAGGCCGGGGGCCGGCTGGTCTTGCGGATTGAGGATCTGGATCCCGCGAGGTGCACACGGGAATTCGCCGATGCGGCGATCGAGGACTTGCGGTGGCTGGGAATCTCGTGGGACGAGGGGCCGGTTTTTCAGAGCGATCGGAGAGCCGAGTATCTGCGAGTGTGGCGGCATCTTCGCGATGGGGGCTGGATCTACCCATGCCGAAGGTCCCGCAAGGATGTCGCCTCCGCATCGATGGCACCCCACGCAGACGAGGCAATTTTTCCTCGGGACTGGAGGAATGATCCGGCCGAGGCCCTCGCGTTTTCGAATCCCTCCGGTGTGAACTGGAGGTTCCGGGTGCCCGACGGTGAGAGGATTTGTTTTCATGACGGGAACTACGGGCCTGTCGAGCGAGTGGCGCTGCAGGATTTTGGCGACTTCGTGGTCTGGAATCGCGACGACGTCCCGGCTTATGAACTCGCGGTCGTCGTCGATGATATCGCAGGCAGAATCACGGAAATCGTCCGAGGGGCAGATCTCCTGACGTCCACCGCGCGGCAGATATTGCTCTACCGCGCGCTCAGAGAGAAACCGCCTGGGACATTCCATACCGATCTCGTCGTCGGGCCGGATGGCAGGCGCCTCGCGAAGCGGTCCGGAGGTTGGAGTCTTCGCGAGTTGCGGGAGCAGGGGCTCCGACCGTCCGACGTCGAATCGCCGGAGGCGTGGTCAGCCTGGATCAGCGCTTGGCGTGGCGAGGCCGGGAGTGGAACCAGTCCCACGCCCAAAGCGTGAGCGGATACACGATGACGGCGAGGAGGGCAGCCGCAGGGAATGCGCCGACGAAAAACGGGACCGGCGCATTTTTGATCACCTCCATCATATCGTGGGTCGGGATTTCGGAGTGGTTGCGGGCGAGGATGAGGCAGCCGATCCGGTATTGTATGTAAACGAAAAACGGGAATGTGAACGGATTCGAAATCCAAGTCGCTGCGATGGCGGCGGGCACATTGACCCGCGTGATGTAGGCGATGAGGCCGGCGGCCAACATTTGAAATGGCGCTGGCATGAGGGCGAAAAATGCTCCCACGGCGAACCCTGCTGCGAAGCGTTGTCGCGTGGGGTGCCAGAGTTCCTGCGCGAACAGGCGATCGCCAAGCCGGCGGTGAAGCCACGTGCCCCGGAAATTCTTCACGCGCGGGAGATGCCGCAGATACTGACCAAAGCGGCCACGCCGCCAGAGGATGGGTTTCATTTACTTCGTTGCGAGTCCTTCATCAGGCTTGCCAAGAGCGGGCGCACCCGTATTTACTAATCTGCATATGAAGAAGATCGAGGCCATCATCAAACCCTTCAAAATGGAAGACGTAAAGGAAGCACTCGCAGAAATCGGCATTGAGGGAATGACCGTGAGCGAAGTCAAAGGCTTCGGACGCCAGAAGGGCCACACCGAAATTTATCGCGGAAGCGAATACACGGTCGACTTCTTGCCCAAGGTGAAATTTGAAATCGTCGTTGCAGACGGGATGGTCGAAAAGGCGATTGCCGCGATCTCGACGTCGGCCAAAACCGGCAAGATCGGCGATGGAAAAATTTTTGTTCTCCCGCTCGAGAATGCCATCCGCATTCGCACCGAAGAGACGGGCGAAAGCGCGATCTAGTCGCTCCGCGGATTCCGGGAGCACCCAAGTGTCACGCGCGATTGAGTGATGGATCTCATTCAGGCCATCATCCTCGGGATCGTTGAGGGCTTGACGGAATATTTGCCCGTCAGCTCGACCGGGCACCTGCTTTTGGCCCAGCGATTGATGGGGATTCCCTCGAGCGATGCGTCTGACGCCTTCGCGATTTGCATTCAAGCCGGGGCGATCTTGGCCGTGCTCGGGCTCTACCGGAAACGTGTTGGCCAGATGATGTTCGGTGTGCTCGGGCAGGACGATGCCGGGCGCAAGCTGGCGATCAACATCCTCGCGGCATTTATTCCTGCGGCCGCTCTGGGTTTTATTCTCGAGAAGACGATCAAAAAGTATCTTTTCGCGGGTGATGCTTGGGGCCTGTGGCCGGTGGTGGGCGCATGGTTTGTCGGGGGCGTGGCAATTCTGGCGGTTTCGTTCTGGCGGCGTCGGCGTCACATCCAAGCCGGCGGACTCGCCTTGGACGACCTGACCGTGCGAATGGCGGTGATCGTCGGTGTGGCCCAGTGTCTTGCCATGTGGCCCGGGGTGAGCCGAAGCCTGATCACGATTGTTGGCGGGATGATGGTCGGGCTTTCGTTGCCCGCGGCTGTCGAACTGAGCTTCCTTCTCGGGGTCCTCACTCTCTCGGCTGCGACGGCCTACGACGCACTCCGACATGGCGAGGCGATGTTGGAGACTTTTGGAGTTCTGCCGCTCTTGGCCGGCTGTTTGGCGGCTTGGCTCTCTGCGGTTTTGGCCGTGCGATGGATGGTGGGTTATTTGAACAAGCACGGCATGGAAATCTTTGGCTGGTATCGGGTCGCGCTCGCGATTGTCGTGACGGTTTGGCTCGTGCGGGGAGGCTGAATCGAATGGGCCAGACGATCAGATTGTGCGCCATGGGAATCCTCCTCACTGCGATCTCGGGAACCGCACAAGTCGCTCCATTTTTCATCGGAACATATTCCGGCGAGGGGAAAGAGGATGGGATTTTTGCGGCAGCTCTGGATCGGAAGTCCGGGCGGTTGGATGGATTGACATCCGTCGCACCGGAACCGAAATCCGGGTATGTTGCGATTTCGGACGACGGGAAGTTCCTTTTTTCTGTGACGGAAAATGCCGCTGGCACGGTGCGATCGTATCGGATCGGTGAGGGTCAGAAGCTCGACCAGATCAGCGAGCGTCCGTCTGGCGGGAGCGGTCCCTGTCATGTGTGGTTCGGCGCCGGCCATGTTTTTGTCTCGCACTATGGCTCGGGGAGTATCGCTTGTTTTCCGGTGGCCTCCGATGGGGTGCTGGGCGAAGCGTCATCACAGGTGGCGTTCGAGGGGAGCGGGCCGAATCTTGGTCGGCAGAAGGCTCCGCACGCACACGCGATGGCGACAAGCGCCGATGGAAAATTTGCCTATGCTTGCGATCTCGGCACGGACAGCGTTTGGTCGTTCGCATTCGACCGCGGCTCCGGCAAGCTGACTCCGACGGATCCCCCGAGAGGGATGGTCGCCCCGGGCGGCGGGCCGCGGCACTTGGCGATCTCTCCAGACAAACCGTTTCTCTATGCCAACGACGAGATGGGACTCGCCGTCTCGGTCTTTTCGAGAGACCTTGCACGCGGGACGCTTGCGCTTTTGCAAACGGCCCCAACGCTTCCGGAGGGTACTCCGCGAGAAGGGGTGTCGACGGCAGCCATCGCGCTGCATACGAGCGGGCGCTGGCTCTATGTTTCCAATCGCGGGGACAATAGCATCTCGGTCTTCGCGGTCGGAGGTGATGGGCTTCTGCAATGGATCGAGAAAGTCCCGGCCACAGTGCTCGTCCCAAGAGGATTCGCCCTCGATCCGAGCGGAGAATGGTTGGTCGTTGCCGGACAAAAGGACGGTGCGCTGGCCTCCTTGCGGATCGACAGGGAGACCGGCAAGCTTACCCCTGCCGGCCGCCTCGAGACGAACACCGTCCCGGTCTGTGTGGCCTTCGCCCGGCTAAGACAGTGAGCAATTGATCCGCCGGTCGGATTTGACACGTCGGGCTGCGGGCGCGATGATTCCGCGGTCATGGCCAGCATCAAGATCGACCCGAGTTTGCACCAACAGAAAAAGCCCGATTGGATCAAAGTCCGGTTGCCAAATAATCCGGTTTTCTTTTCCACAAAGGATCTCGTCTCAGACCTCCGACTGCACACCGTCTGCGAGAGTGCACAGTGCCCGAATCGCTGGGAGTGCTGGAGCGGTGGGACGGCGACATTTATGATTGCCGGAGAGCACTGCACGAGAGCGTGTGGATTTTGTGCGGTGAGCACGGCCAAGCCATTGCCACTCGAGCAGGACGAGCCTCAGCGGGTTGCTGAGGGGGTGAAGCGGTTGAAACTCAAACATGTGGTGATCACGGCGGTCGCCCGCGATGATTTGGCGGATGGCGGGGCCGATCATTTCGGCCGAACGATCGAAGCGATTCGCGACTTGGACCCGAAGATTGCGATCGAGGTTCTCGTCCCAGATTTTCACGGGAAGGATGCGCCGATCCGGCGAGTTCTCGATGCTCGTCCGGATATCTTTAATCATAATTTGGAAACTGTGGAGCGCCTCACCCCGGTCGTCCGTTCGCGGGCGAAGTATCGACTTTCGCTGGCTGTGCTCAAGCGGGTGAAAGAGATGGAGCCCGCCATGATGACGAAGAGCGGAATTATGCTCGGGCTCGGCGAGACCGAAAACGAGCTTTTCGAGGCGATGGATGATCTCCGCGAGTCGGGCGTCGAAGTGCTCACGCTGGGACAGTATTTGCGGCCGACGCCGAATCATCTTCCAGTGGTCGAGTTTATCCGCCCGGAGACGTTCGACCTCTACGGTGAGATTGCGCGGAACAAAGGATTCACATTCGTGGCGAGCGGGCCCCTCGTGCGGAGTTCCTACCACGCGGCGGATTTCAATCCCGTCCCACGCTGACGGGACCGGGGCGGCTCAGCCCGGGAAGTTGTTGACGAATTGGATCTTGAAGTCCGGGAACGACGAAACAATCTGGATTTTAAAATCGGGGAACGAGTCAACGATTTGCCATTTTCCCGGTTTGTCGGGGAAGCTCTTAACGATCTCGACACGGACGTCCGGGAAGCTCTCGACAACCTGAACTTTGAAGTCTGGAAAGCTCGTCACGAACTGGATTTTTCCGAAGACCTTCGAGGGATCGGACTTGGTCTCGCGGGCATGGGCGACCGTTGGCACGGCAGCGAGAGCGGTCAGGAATTTTCGGCGGTTCATGAGACGGTCTCCGCGTTGTTGATTGCATCGAGAAAAACGCGGATCGATCCAAAATCCCGCTTATTCGGCGTGAGGACGATCCGGGGCAGGCCAACCAACTGATGGTCGTCGCGCTCTTCCGGGAGCGGCGAGGTCTGCACGATCTGGCCGCTGGCTAGGAGGTCGGCGAAACGGGAATTGAGGTCGGCGAGGGCTGCCGGCGTTAATTCTTTCTCAACGCGAACGACCATTTTTTCGCGAACCCAACGATAGGAATGAAAATTTTTGTAGAACTGGGTGATGATCCTCGCCGCCTCATCGGGATCGTGCGTGATGTGGAAGAGGTGGAAATCCGACTTCGATACGAGCCCGTGGTCGAGGAGGTCGTTGTCGATAAACCGTCGCCAGGTTTCCCAGTAATGACCGTTCGGCCGGTCGAGCATGACGATGGGCACAATCGGCATCTTGCCGGTCTGCATGAGAGTGATGACTTCGAACCCTTCGTCATGCGTGCCGAACCCGCCGGGGAGAAGCACGAAGGCATGCGTCTCTTTGGCAAAGTTCAGCTTGCGGGTGAAAAAGTAGTTGAAGTTGATCAGCTTCGGGTCGCCGTGGATGACCTCATTAGCCCGTTGTTCAAACGGGAGACGAATATTCAGGCCAAAGCTTTTCTCCGCACCCGCGCCTTCCTGCGCTGCGCCCATGATCCCATCCCCACCGCCGGTGATGACCATGTAGCCCTTCTCGACAATCGTGGCGGCAAACTTCTTTGCGAGCTTGTATTCCTCTTCCTCCGGCTTCGTGCGCGCGCTGCCGAAGACCGCCACTTTCCGCACGCCATGGTAACGGGAGAAAACACTCGCGGCATAGCGCATCTCGCGCAATGCCCGGCTGATCAATTTGAGTTCGCCCATGCTGGCGTGATCGCGGCCAAGCTTGAGGGCGGTCTCGACCATGTCCGCTACCAGATCAGCGGACTTTCCCGTCGCAACCTCGGCGGCGAGTGCCTTGATTCTGGGATCTGTTTCTTTGTCTTTCATGATTTTGCTTCGCCAGAAACCATACGCGGGCAGCGGGCCGGTGCCAGCTTGAAAAATCCCAGCGGGATTTCGGTTGAGAGCATCTGGATTCTTCGTCAGGCTGTCACCAGAAGATTATGATCATCGTCCTCCGCCCCCACACGCCGAAGCCCGAAATTGAAGAAGTCATCGCGGAGGTCGCCAAGCTCGGCTATGAACCTGCGCCGATTCATGGGGCGACGCAAACCGTGATCGCAGCGATCGGGGACGAGCGCACGCACCAGAACCTCGAATCTCTGACGGCCTTCCGCCAGGTGGAGAGCGTCCTGCGGGTTCAAAAGCGATTCAAGCTGGCGAGCCGGGAGTCGCATCCGGCGACCACCGTCGTAGACGTCGATGGCGTCAAGATTGGCGGCGACCAAGTCGTCCTGATGGCGGGGCCGTGCTCCGTGGAGAGCGAGGAACAACTCCTCTCAACCGCACGGGTCGTGAAGGCTGCCGGGGCGACGATTCTCCGAGGCGGTGCCTACAAGCCGCGCACGTCGCCGTATGAATTTCAGGGCTTGGGCAAAGAGGGGCTGCGGTTGTTGGATTTGGCGCGGGCGGAAACCGGCCTCAAGATTATTACCGAGGTCCTCAGCGAGCGCGATGTCGAGCATGTCGCTGCCACGGCGGACATCCTCCAGATCGGTGCCCGGAACGCCCAGAATTTCCAACTTCTCATCGAGTGCGCGAAGTCAGGCAAAGCCATCTTGCTCAAGCGAGGAATGAGCGAGCGCATCGAGGAGTGGCTGCTGGCCGCCGAATACATTCTCGCTCACGGAAATCCCAATGTCCTCCTGTGCGAGCGGGGCATCCGCACATTTGAAACCTACACGCGGAATACCCTCGACCTCGCGGCTGTCGCGATTGCGAAGAAAGAATCCCACTTGCCAGTGATCGTCGACCCGAGCCAAGGCTGCGGCCGATCGGACCTCGTGCAGGCGCTCTGTCGCGGCGCGGTCGCCCTCGGGGCCGACGGGCTTCTTATCGAGGTACATCCTCACCCCGCAGACGCGATGAGCGATGGGCAACAACAAGTAGACTTTGCTGGATTCGAAGAAATCGTCCGGTCGATCCAGCCATTTCTCACCGCGACCGGAAGGTCACTCTAGGAGCCCGACGAGCTTATTTCGAAGCCGCTTCGGCGCGATACTGGACGTAGGAACTGCGCGCAGCGAGATAGCGGTCGAGAGAATTTTTGATCGCCGTATCGTAGGCCCCGAGTTGGACCGGCAGGGACCTCACCGAGTTCGTCGAGGGGATCGCTATCGTCCACGCATAGCCCCCATACAAGATGCTCACCCAGTTGACCGGATTCAGCGCGTAGTCGCCGGCGAGGCCGACCGTGTCACGCAGGCTGCTCGGCCCCAAAACCGGAAGGACGAGATAGGCCCCGTGGCCGATTCCCCACTTGGAAAATGTCTGCGCTGTGTCGGCTTCGGGCACATCGGCCAAAGAGGGAATGCGATCGGCCGGACGTCCGAGCCCGGCAACTCCCACGGTGGAGTTGACCAAAAACCTTCCCGTCTCCTGCCCTGCACGCTTGAAATTTCCTTGCAAGGCGTTGTTCACGAATCGGACAGGGAACTTCACGTTTTCAAAAGCATTGTGGATTCCATTCCGCACCGGTTTCGGCACCACGGTCTGGTAGCCCTTCGAAATCGGACGGAAGAGGTAGGTGTAGATCCCATCATTCAGCCAGAACGTCGCCCGGTTGAGTGGCTCGAGCGGATCGGCGATCGACGCCACGTCGTATTCGTCGACGTCCTCAAGGAGCTGGACGGATTTGTCTCCGGATTTGCCACCGCCGACCGGAGTGGACTCCGCCGGTTGCTTACGCGATGTGGACGAACACGCGCTCAACGACAGAGCCAGGGACGTGAGGAGGACGGCAGGCAGGATGGATGTCAGGCGTTTCATTTGGGATTGTTTACGGATTGAGAGAGCGCATTAACGACCGCATTGGCACCGCCTTTTTTAAACTGATCGTCAAATTGAGTGCGGTAGTTCGCAATCAGGCTCACGCCTTCGATCACGACATCCGTGATCTGCCAGTCCTTGGCCTCTTCCATCCGGTAGACGACGTCATATCGGCTGCCATCATAAACAAGAGTCGTCGGGACCTCGACCCGACCGGGCGCGGGCGAAGTGGCTGGCTTAATATTCACAACCGGCCGCATCCCCGGGGTCAATTTGCTGCTGTAAGTGCGAATAACCAAAGTGGTGAAAAGATCGGTGGCTTTGCGCTGCTGATCGGGCGTGAACTGCCGCCATCCGGGTCCGACGGCCCGACGGGTCATGGCATCAAAACTGATGCGCTTCTCCAGAATCGGCCGCAGGCTCTCAACCAACGCCGCGCTGCCGGATGCCTGATCTGCCGCGTTGAGAACCTCATTCACGGCAACTTGGAGACGTTTTTCGGCCTCGGCTGTCGATGACGCGAAGGCTGTTCCACAGAATACGAGAGCGGTCGCGAGTAGCAGAAACTTGCGTAGGTTCATGGTGCTGGATTTTCTTCTGTTTCCTTGTTGACGCTGCCAAAAGCCATCTTGCCGATCAAAGACTCCAGATCAACGGCCGACTCCGTCATCGTGATCCTCGTTCCCGGCGTGAGATATGTGTCATCCGCACCGGGAGAAAGCGAGACATACTTGTCACCAATGAGCCCGCTCGTCTTGATCGACGCCATCGAGTCTGTCGGGAGGCGGAGGCCAGACTGGACCCGGAGCGTCGCAATCGCACTGTAATCCGACGGATCCATGATCACCGTATCCACGCGTCCGACCGTGACGCCGGCAACCAGCACGCTGCTGCCGCTGTGGAGTCCGCCGGCATTGGCGAAGCGGGCCTCGACGACATAGGTATCGCCGCCGACCATTGATCCCGAGCCGAGTTTCATCGTGAGATATACGACGGCCGCAATGCCGATGATGACAAAGAATCCGACAAAAAGTTCGAGTGTGAGGTGTTTCATGAATCGCCAGGTTGGATATCTTCGCCGCGACGGATCGCAGCCAGTGTGTTCCCGAGGGCCTCGGCACTGTCGCGGAACCCGCAGACGACCGGGAGAGTGGACGCGGAGAATTCCGCCGGCGTGCCCTCGAAGCAAATCCGGCCATGCTCCAGGAGCGCGACGCGGTCGCTGGCGACCAGGGCCTCGACCACATCATGGGTCACAATTAATGCCGTGAAGCCAAACTGCCGCTGGTATTTGGCGATCATCGCAAAGACCGCGTTGCGCCGGAGGGGGTCGAGTCCGGCGGTCGGTTCGTCGAAAAAAACCAGCTCGGGACGAGTGACGATCGCGCGTGCAAGAGCAAGTCGCTTTTGCATGCCCCCGGAGAGCTGGCCGGGATAATGTTCGCCGTAATTTTCCATTTCAAGTTGCCGTAATGCTTCGAGGCTGCGCTCGCGAATCGCGCGGTTCGGGAGGTCCGTTGTCTGTTCCAACGGAAGCGCCACATTCTCCAATGCCGTCAAAGAATCGAAGAGCGCGTTATTTTGAAAGAGGAAACTGCATCGGCGGCGAAACTCTGCCCGGGCGACCGGGTCGCCGAGAGCCATCAAACGGCCATCGAAGCGGATCTCGCCGGCATCCGGACGCACGACATCGGCCAAGCACTTCAGGAATACCGATTTTCCCGCCCCACTCGGTCCGAGCACCGTGGAGACACTCCCGCGCCGCACGTTGAGACCGACTCCCGCGAGCACAACATGGTCGCCGAAGCACTTGGTAAGCCCTTCGACTTGAAGCAGGAGATCGGCTTGGGTCGAGGCGGCCATCAGACGAGAAACGAAGTGATCACGTAGTCGGCCGCAAGGACGACAATCGAGGAATGCACGACAGCGCGCGTGGTGGACGCACTGACCGCCCGAGCTCCCGTCGCGGACCGGCAGCGGTGCGCATTGAACCCGTGATACGCGCAGATGCTCATTGTGAGAAAACCGAAGACCGCCGCCTTGATGAAGCATTCCCTCACATCCGGGGACTCCACAGCCCGCTCGACGGCGGACCAGTAAACTCCCGAATCCACGCCGAGAAGGAGCGATCCCGATAAGCTCCCGCCCCACAGTCCGACAGCGACGAAGAGTGCGGTCTGGAGCGGGAAAACGACGATGGCCGCAATCAGTCGCGGCCCCACAAGATACCCATGACTGCTCACACCCATCGTCTCCAGCGCGACGATCTGCTCGGAGTTGCGCTGGATCCCCAACTCGGCTGCGAGCGCCGATCCCGCCTGTCCGACGAGCATCAAGGCCGCCAAGACGGGCGCCATCTCTCTCACCAGACTCAACGAAACCAACGCACCCAACAAGCCGTCGGACCCAAATCGGTTCAGCACATAGTAGCCCTGCAACCCAAGCACCAAACCAGTGAAGGTGCCCACAATCAGGATCACAGGAAGGCACAGAGCGCCTTGCTCGTAAAATGCCCGCACGATCCGTCTCACCAGCCTTTTCGACTGGACCGCCGAACGGAACGCCGCCCCCGTAAACAGAGCGAAATCTCCGAATCCGGAGACAACGCGAAGGGTTTGCCGACCGAGCCATTTCACCATTTTCCCGATTATTGGCAGGAAGAGATTATTTCTGCAATCCCACGGTTCCCACCAAGCAAGAATTCCCGCTTGGCCGCCCTCAAGCGGAGATTCGCTGTCCAGGGTGACAAGAATTTTCCCGCCGATTCCCAGATCGTGATAGGTATGAGATAGGAAGATGGATTTCCCGCGAAGGCGCGGAGGCGCGGAGGAAAATGGAAATCTGCCAAAAAATACCTCTGCGCCTTGGCGGCTTCGCGGGAGTTGCTCTTCCTCTCACCAAACAAGAAAAAGGGGTCAGCCATTTATTATAAAGGAAAAAGGGGTCAGCCATTTATTATTGATATTTTCTCAAGTTCCTCACGCGCTGCTCTCAGCTTGCGATCACTCACCAAAAAGGAAAAAGGGGTCAGCCATTTATTATTGATATTTTCTCGAGTTCCTCACGCGCTGCTCTCAGCTTGCGATCACTCACCAGGTTTTCGCGCACCCGGGCAATCAGTCTGCAGCAGCCGGATCGTGTGCCCATGCCGAGTTGTTCATTGATCCAATCCAGTCTCACGGATGTGTGAGCCTGAATCATTTCGGCCAAGAGGCATTTTCTCGTATCGCTTTTTGCCGCGGCCTTCAACTCTTCCTGTTTGAGCTGAAAATGACGTAATCCGGCCTCCAGTAGTTCCGCCGCGCGGTTTTCCCCATGATCTCTCGAAGCCAGCCCGTGGTAGCCGTTGGACTTGCCCTTCATCCGCGCTTCAAAACTCCCCCGCGCAAGTAACAACAGTTTTTCGCGAAACTTCTGGGAGCCAAAAAACCAACCCCTCCTTAATGCGGAATGCACTGCCAGTTCTGGCTTCCCTTCGCCTTCACAATAGACCGCTCCGGCTTTTGTGGGATTCCGCCAGTCCACCCGCCGCTCCAGCATCTCGAGATACTCTCGCCTCCCGCCCGCAGTGTCACGGAGCCCGCACACAGAAAATCCCATTTCCGTTTCCAACCACTCCGGACGCCTCTGGGCCGACGATAAATAGTTCTTCACACTGCTCCACGGGTAACTTTCCAAACCGGCAGACTCCTTTACCATTCCCGCTCTGACCGGATTGAGATGAATGTAATCCATCAGCGCCCAGAAACAGTTGCCTGGCTCCACCACCACCGACTTGTAGCGTCCTCCAAATACGTGCCCCCAGAGCCTATGCCTCACATTGATCCGTCGCGTATAGGCGTTTTGCATCCACCCCATTCCCCGTGACAGGTTCGCCTCCGGTGTCTCCAGCAACAAATGGTAATGGTTGGTCATCAGGACATACGCGTGAACCCGGAATCCCGATCTCTTGCATCCCTCCCCAAGCGTCCGCAGAAACGTCCGTCGATCTTCATCGTCCTTCACGATCTCCTCGCGACGATCTCCTCGCGCCATCACATGGGTAAATGGTAATTTACAGGCAACACTCACTGTGGTATAATTTTTTTATGCAGAGGGCATATTCGTATTTGCGGTTCTCCACTGCGGATCAAATCCATGGGGATTCATTGCGGCGGCAGACGGCTTTGGCTCGTGCTTGGTGTTTGAAAACTGGCATCACACTGGTGGACAATTACCGGGATCTTGGCATTTCGGCATTCCGAGGCAAGAACGCAGACAAGGGGGCGCTGAAAGCTTTTCTCGACCGTGTGGAATCAGGGGTCATCGAGCCAGGGTCATACCTCATCGTGGAAAGCCTCGACCGGCTTTCGAGGACGGACATCACGTATGCCCTTCAAATGTTCCTCGGGCTCATCAACGCCGGGATCGTGGTAGTGACGCTGGCCGACGACCGGGTCTATGACCGCAACCGCATCAACGACGGCAACTTCACCGACCTGATCATCAGCCTGACGATCCTAAGCCGCGCGAACGAGGAAAGCCGGATGAAATCCTTGCGCATCTGTCAGGCGTGGGCGGCGAAGCGGGCCAAGGTCGGCGAAAAGAAAATGACGGCGCTTTGCCCGTTCTGGCTGAAACTCAGCGCGGATCGGTCGAAGTTTGAGATTGTGCCGGAAAAGGCGGAAATTGTGAGGAGGATTTTCCAGATGGCGGCCGAGGGGAAAGGCCAGAATTTCATCGCCAAGACATTCAACATCGAAAATGTGCCAAAGGCAGAAAACGCGAGCCAGTGGCATATTTCGAGCGTCAGCAGGGTCATCAAATCGCGGAGCGTTATCGGGGAATTACAGACGGCGAAAATGGTGGACGGAAAACGCGTTCTCCTCGACCCGGTGCCGAACTACTACCCGGCCGTGATCCCGATGGAGCTTTTTGCCACGGTGCAACGGATCCGGCAGGCGCGACCCTCGTATCGGGGCAGAGGACGGGAGAATCCGCTGGCCGGGCTGTGCTACAACGTGATGACCGGAAACAAAATGCTCCGCGTCGTGAAAAGGAAGAAATACTTCTACCTCATGGATAATGGTGCCGACGCGGGCATCGCGCCCTATGCGGCTTGGAACTACGAGAAATTTCTCCCCAACCTCCTGAGCGCCTGCGAGGCGATCACAACGAGCCCGCCATCGGCGAAAAAACAGAACCGCGAGCTGGAAGCAGCGCTCAAACGCAAGGATGAGATCGATGCGCAGATCCCGCGGTTGCTCGACTTCATCACCGGCGGATTTTCGTCCGCTGCTGATAGCAAATTGCGCGAGCTTGAAAAAGAAAAGGACGCACTGGAAAAGCAGATTGCGACAATGCAGATCGGAAATTCCGCGCCTAATTTGAATCTTGAGAAGATTGATTGGCGGGACACTTCCACGCTCAAGGACAATGCGCGGGCGGTTATCGAACGCATCGACGTGCATCCGAAAGAGAAATGGTTCATTGTCAAAACATTCGACGGTCGCGAGGTCCGCTACGTGGAGAAAGACAATTCGATCGAGATCCTTTCGAGCGAGTCGGCAGGCCCGGTTGCTTTGCCGGTTAGCGTCGAGTCCCAAACAAAGAAAATCGCCCCTGCGAAAAAGCGGGCGAAGCTTCGCGTTTGATGAATCCCGATTGAAACCCTGCCCGCCGCGATTCAGAATCCCCCGATGCGCTACCTCCTCGCCATCGTCCTGCCCCCGGTCGCAGTGCTCCTGTGTGGGAAGCCGTTTCAGGCGATTCTCAATCTGATCCTGACGCTCTGCTTCTGGATCCCCGGCGTGGTGCATGCCCTGTTCGTGGTGAACAGCCATCTGGCGGACGTGCGCGCGGAAAAGATGATCGCCGCCGTGAAGCAGGAGACGATGCGGTTTATCAAGGAGTGAGCGTCACGGCTCCGGCAGCACGCCGAGAACCAAAACCTGCTCCTCCAGCCCGGAGATCGTCTTCAAAGCGTCGCGGGTGAACGCAGGGGCGGCGACGCGAGCTTTTTCAGCTTCCTGCGGGTAGGATTTAAGCAGGCGGCGCACGTTGCCGTCGGGGAGCGGAGGGACGCTCGAAGTTGTTACGCAACAACCTTGGCTACAAAGGAGGAGTGCCGCCCCGATCGATCCAATCGTCAATCTTTTCACGTTCATGCTTTTTGTCGGTGCGGATTTTGTCGATCTGCAGCTCCCGCCGGGTTGGCGTGAGCTTTTCCACGATCCGTGCCACGACCGGGACGGACTGCAGGAGGGCGAGAATGGCCGTCCACATGGAAATCAGGCTTTGAACGAATCGTTCTGCTTGCCGTCGTCCACGAGGTCTCCGACCCGGTTCACCACGTCTTTGAGAATCGATGCACCGGCAAAGATGAAGAGGCCGTATTCGGGCGGGACGAACGGGATGGCGTTGAGACCAGCGATGACACCGGCAACCTTGCCGACAAGAGTGAGGACTTTGATGGCGTTCATACCACCGGCGAGGGTGTCAACCACTCCCATCATTGGCGGATGCAAACCCGGTAAAATCGGCTGATAAACGTATTCCCAGCGCAGCTACAACCGCCCCAGGAACTTCAGCACTGCAACCACGCCAACCACAACGCCTGGAAGCGAAGTTCCAACGGCGATCCAGCGAATGGCTTTTTTCTCGAAAGCGTCGAAACGCTCGCAGAGCCCCGTGAGTTGGGCCTTCATACCGTTGCGACCGTCCTCGCCACGGACGATGATTTCCAGGGCAAGCAGACGGCGGTCGAACGTTGCCAAGCGGTCTCGGACAGATTCGCGACACATGTCGCAGCGATCAGCGAGATCATGGAGTGGATCGTTGTGAGAATCCATTATTTTGGCTCCAGGTCAGCAAGCGTTGCCGCTGCCGAGATTGCAGCTTGTTTGGTTGCGAGGACGACTTCCTTCGTTTGGATTTTCAACCCGTAGCTGCTCAGTAGACTCAGCAGATCCTGATTCGTGATCGGGTGGATCGCTCCCGTTTTGTCCGGAATGACGGATGGTGCCGCAAGGATGGCGTCCCGGCCTGCTTTGTTTGATGCAGCCAGAAGCGCCGTCTGCAGGAGCGTCACCATTCCCGTGAATTTGTTCTGCCACTCGATTTCGGCCGGCAGGACAAATGCGACCCCGTCCGGGGTGATCCCATCTCGGAGAGATTTCTCATGGGCCTGTTGGAGCGCGGCGATGGCGGATTGCTTGGCGACAAAAAGCGCGAGCGGCTGGATTCCCATGGCCGAGAGAAATGCCGCTTGAGATTCGTAGTCCTTGCCGTTTTCGGCAGTGACAATGTTCACGCGCCGACCGTTCTTGGCGACGTGCGTTCCGGTGGGAGATGGGGTGATGGAGAATTTCATGACGATTACGGGAAGACTGTGTCGATTTTTGCCAAGGCTGAGGGCTGCCCCGCCCAGATGTAGAATCCATCGGAGAGCAGCCAGGAGACGGACCCGGGGAGCGTGTAGGTGTTCTGCAATTCCAGGGTGAGCTTGTCGTAACTCTTGACCGTATTGTTATTGGCGATGAACAACCTGGAATCCGTAAGAGCCACGACGTATGGCCAGGTGAGCGAGTTTGCAGGCAATTCTCCCATGAGAGCTCCGGTGGTTGGATTGACCTTGTAAACCGTGTTTACTGAACTGGATCCGCCAGCCTGCCACAAATAGGAACCGTCAAATACGTTGACGCTGAGATTGAAGTTGTTTGGCATCGGATACGTCGCCACCCGCACTCCGTCGCTGATTCTCACCCGGCAAATGCCCGGGGCCGCAGTTATCCAATCGCAGGGAACAAACAGATCGGTGCCGTCCGTTCCAAACCTGGAGATATACTTGGCGTCAGGCACGTTGTAGGTCGCCAGAACGGCACCCGTAGCGATGTTGATTTTGGACAGGCTCAGTGGCGATGCACCGTAATGTCCAAGCCATAGATTTGCCCCATCGAAGCACATGCCATTCGCCGCCCCGCCCACAGTGTAGGAGCCGATTGCCGCCCCGGTGCTGCCATTGACCTTGAAAATGGTGGTGGTGCCATTGATCAGCCAGATATTTGTCCCGTCGAAGCAGACATCCTGGCAACTGGTCCCCACCGCCACGGCATACGTCCCAACCACAGATGGGACTGACGAGCGAACGTCAATTTTCGCCAGACTCGTGCCGGATGTCACCCAGAGGAAGGAACCATCGAAGCAACCTCGAATGGGAGTGAATGAGAGAGCGAGGTTTTGAGGGGGCAGATGAAAAGCCCTGTGCATCCCCATTCGAGGAAGCTTTGCGCTTGAAGCACCAGTGCCACCCGCAGCTCCCGCAGGGCCGACGGCGCCAGGAGCGCCCTGCTGCCCCTGTGGACCCTGCGGTCCCTTGATGTTGAGGACAAAGAACCAGCCGCTGTCGGAGCGGTGGTAGAAGTTGCCGTTATTCAGATCGACGTATCCGTTGCCAAGGGAGCCGACACTGTTGGAGGGCGCGCCGTATCCCGAGAGGAAGTCCACGGTGTCGCCGATCCCCTTGTATCCACCGGCGTTTCCCAATGCAGAGATGTCGCTGACAAGAAAGGTGCCCGGCGGCATGCCTGAAATTCCATCGGTGAATGACGTCTGCCAGAGCTGGCCGTTCCCGCTCGGATCGTAGAAATTGGGCGGTGACGGGAGTTGACCCGAAAAATTGTAGGTGGCGGAAACAACCGTTCCATTCACCGCGACATTCAGGAACGGGATGTTGTTCGTGAGCGAATTGGCGATTTCCTGGGCGAATCCCTCGGTAGGCATCGGGCCGTAAACCTGGGCATACGCGGAATAGTAATTCCCGCTCTGGTCGTAGACGTTCCCGCCGAAGGTGAAAGCCAGTTGATCCGCTCCCGGTGTGACAACATTCAGAGCTGCGAATCCTTCTGAAAGCGAGGCCCCCGTGCTTCCTGGGGAATTGAATGTGAAGGTCAATGCGTCGGCGTTATCACCGTGCGGAGTGCTGCATGATCCAAAGTTTACCAGCGCGTAATAAATTGCCGTTGCATGCTCTCCGGCGGTCAGGGGGCCGGGAGTGCTCACCTGTACGCTGGATCCAAAATATGAGGAAAGCTGAAAGCCGCTTATTGATCCTTCCGGGACAGCAAAAGCCGTAATTTCGACAACCTCCTGCACTCCACCGGGAACGGCACTCGTCACATCGACACTGAAAGAAGCCGAAGTGGAATCGCCCAGTTGGCGGATGATATCCCCAACCTTCCAGCCCGAGTGATCGGCAGCGAAGCGGTTTGGAGTTTCACGCAGGACAGGGCCTGTCTGTGGCAGTTGTGCGACCGGCACTTTGCCGGAATCATCCAGACCTGCGTAGCCGCTGTTTTGACCTTTCCGGGCGAGGAGTTCGATTGCGCCGGGCAGCGGGTAAACCGGCCCGCCCTCTTCGGCCACACCTTCGTCGCCACGCACGATGTCGTTTTCGAGCGTGACGGCCAGCGTGTTGGAGCTGGTGCGCAGTTCACCTTCGGCCCATTCGATTTCGAGCATGAGTGCCACCGATGCCGGCGTGGGTACACCGGCAAAAAGGGCGTTGATCTGAACGGTGTTCAGGTTGAGGTCGAACCGGTAGGTCGTGGCGTCGCCCGCGCCGAATTTCGTCCATTCGAGGTCGGAGGCGGCAAACGATCCGTTGAAATCCTTGTCAGCTTTCAGCCCAAGTTTTCCGGTGGATCCGGTGGCGAGTTCGACAACCACCCCGGTGCGGAGAAATTGCACATCCACGGGCAGGTGGTCGCGGCGCTTGAGCACAAGCGAGGAAACCGTCCGCTGGAACTGCGCGGATTCGATGAAGGAGCGGGTGTCGAGATCGAGGAAAAGCCTCATGACTGCCGAGCCGTGTCAACGCGACGGGAATGGTAGCTTCTTGTTGAGCCATTCCCGCCGATCCTTGCAGCCTGAGCAGTTGGCCAAATCGGTGCCGAACGCCCCGTCAATCGCACGGGCGACCGGCTGGGCCACGGCGGCGACCACATCGCCCACCCCTTCAAGACGACTCGGCCAGAGCGAGAGCGGGCAGACGATGTCGGCAAACGCAGGTTTGGCGGCCGAGTCGCAGCCGGAGCGGTTGGCACATGTCCCGCAGATGCGTGCCCGTTCCTGCCGCTCAGACGCGCTCGATTTTTGGATCTCTTTCATAGAATAGCGGGTGCTCCGGGCCTTCGAATCCACCGATCCAGACGCGGGAAGGCGTGGAAGGCGCGGGGATCTCCCGCCAATCCTCATCGGCGACAACCGTGTTTCCATCCTCGAAGGTGATGGTTTCGGACATCGCTTCCTCGCTCGTTGCGCCCGTGTCAAAGCGGTGTGTGTATATCTTCCATTTGAAAGTGAAGCTCATTGTCGTGGCGAATGACCACGGGATGGAAAAGGTCAGTTTGTAGCGCATTTGCTGCTTGGCGTAGGTCGCCTCATCCGTGCTCTGGAGGAGCAACGCCGCCTGGAGCGGAGCCGGCCAATAGATTTCAGGATTCCATTCTTCAATGGACTTTTTGCTCTGGTCATCCCAAGCCTTCGAGCATTCAGCCTCCACGGCTGCGACAATTTCTGCCGTGGTGTATTCCTCGGAAAGATCGAAAATCAGTGTTTTTTTGACGGGATTGCCATCGCATGTGATTTCCTCTTCGAACGTGCGACGGGTGGGTGTGACCTGCTTCACGGGCATCGTGAACTTGAATTGTCCTCCTGCCGGGAACGGGCGTGAGGAAAGCCCGCTTTTCACCACGTCCTCGCTCAAAGTTGTCTCGGTATTACCCGTGGGATCATCGCTTGCCGGGATCGTGTAACTGCCCCATGGGTATTGCATCGTAACCGCCTCGTCCGTGAACCTCTGGAACCCCGAGTAGGTTTTAGGATCAATGTTTTGTGCAGGGCATCCTGGAGAGGAACCGGCGGCTGTCTCGCGCTTGAAGACGCGAGGTTTATCCCCCGTCGGCTTGTATTCGAGGAACCCCCTCTTGGTGAGTATCCAGCCCTTGACCTCGATCTGCGCGCTGATGGTTCCCTTTGCAGCAAGCCCCACGACCAGCACGCTCCCGTTTGTCTCCGGAGGCTCGATGGTGAATTCCCCCGCGTCGATTGTGGTTTCGCCGTCGGCTGGTGCGCCCGTGTATTCGCGGTCGGTGAAGGTGGGAGTCGGGTCTTCATCCTCGCCCACCTCGGGGAGAAACATCTCCCGCCACCGGATGCTGAAGCTGCCGCCTTTCGTGGCAGGGAATGCCTGACCGCTCACCTTGTAGCGAAGCCGACGTTTCGTGAGCATCGACTCGTCATCGCGCAGCTTTCGGTAGGCGCTGCTGCCCCAGCCGGAGCCGTCGTTGGCGGATCCTCCTTGGCAAATCATCTCCTCGCCACTGAACGTCCCGACTTTGCTCTGCCCCCACTGCATCTCATCCCACGAGCAGACCGAGAGCAGTTCGCCCACGATCCCTTCGAGCATGTCGGTGTCGAATTCCTCGGACAATTCCAGCGAGTAGGTCGAGCTGCCGAGGACTTTGCAGTAGCCGGGGGGCGGCTCCCCCTCCGAACGGTTGACCGTGTAGGAGGTTTCGCTCCAGTTGAAGCTCCAGTTCACGTAGAACCAAATGCCGCAGTCATCGTGCAACTCTCCCTCCACGTTCACGACGCACGGTGCCCAATACGGTCCGCTGCTTCTGGGGTTGGTGCTACTCGTCTTCGTACCGGAACTCGTTCCGTGTTGGCTTTCTCCTTCCGGATCATACCCGTAGCATCCCTGTCCCGCCTGGCACGTCCCGCTCGCGGTTTCCGTCACGACGAGGAAAAACTTCTTCGGCCCCTCAGCGGGCTGCCTGTATATCGGGTATCCCGTATCGCCCCCGGATAGTCCCACGATCGGGGCCGTGCCGCATTTCGCCTTCTGCGCGCCGATGCTCATGTATTGGATGTTTGTCCCGAGATATTCGGAAGCCGTGCAGCAGTCGGGAGGCTCGCCGCCGGGCGGCCATGCCAGCGGCTCCATACCGTAGGAGGAGCTCGCCATCGTTCAGATCCCCCACCAGATGTGCTGGTATTTGAGCGTGTCGGTTGCGCCCTCATACCAGTCCGGGTTTTTGCAGGTCCGGAACCCGAGCGAACTCGCCACGTTCTGAGCGATTGTGACACTGCGATTGCCGCCTTCTTCCGCGATGCTGATCCGGGCCAGGAGGATATGGGAAAGGGTCTCGGAATTCTGCGGCAACTCCGAGGCCGCTGCGACTTCCGCGCTCGCCACATTGCGCGAAGCATCGAGGTTGGCTTTGAGGAAGACCTGGCTGCCATCGTTCGCCGGGAGTGTGGGCGGAGTGGGTCGCACGTTGTGGAGCCACTGGCCGCCAATCGTCGGCTCGATTCCGTTGACAGTGCCGAAAAGGACCTGCACGCGGACCCCCTGAGCGTCATTCTTTGCCACGATCACCTTGAATGGATGTGCAGTTGTCCCCGGTGCACCAGCCCCGCCACTCACGACCGCCACCGTGGTTCCGTTCGGGCTGCCGGTGATCCTGATGCCAGCGCCGGGGAGCACGCGATTTGCGCGCACCGCATCCGCGAGGGTCTGGAGATCCGCCGCCTTGAGCTTCTCGCCTTTTCTGAAAGACGGGATTGTCACGAATAGACCTCCTTGTTCCAGCCGGCGGGTCCGCTGGACATGTATTCGTAGGTGTTGCTCCACTTCCCGCCTTGCTGCTTCGCCCCGCTCGCGCCGGTGAGCATCCAGTTCGCCCCGCTCGGGAGCGTGGGAGCACCGGAGGGAGTGTCAATTTTGCCGAGCTTGGAGAGCCTGGGCGATGATCCCTCGCTCCTGGTGATACGCACGACCGCCCGGGGAACCAGATAATCGGTCACCCCTTTGTCGTAGAGGGCGGCGAGCTCGGCCATTGGACCTGTCTGGCTTCCTGGTTTCCATCCTCCGAGACCTTCGTCGTTCGGGTTGTTTTTCCAGAGGTTCCACTTTTTCCAATCTGCAGCACTGATGGTTTTGAACTTTTCGTGCGTCTCGATCGGTTCCTGCGACATGCTGCCCTCCACGCTGTATTCCTCGCCTGTGCTGTCGGGCGGGGTGTTGTCGTAAACCAGCGTGTGCTTGCCGTCGGTGTGTGTGCGGCGAATGTTCGATGCGCCTGATGGAGCCGGAGGCGGGCCGTCGAATGCCTCCCAAGTTTCCGTGGTGATGGCTCGCCCTTTGGAATCGGTCGAAGATTCGGATTTTGTGAGAACGGCTGCCATCGGTAACGAAGGAACCGTGTCAAGCGAGCGTGTAGTTGAGTTCCGTGCTCTGGCCGCCTTGGCGCGAGACAGACCGCGCAATCCGCTCGAGGATGGATGTCTGCCGGCGGTTCTCGGTCAGGATAGGATCCGAACCACCGGAGACGAAGTTCCCGCCCGCGCCGATTTTGGCCATCGAGGAGGAATAGAGGGCGCCGGACCGTTCCTGTGCGGCTTGGGGATCACCGGCAGATTGTGCGTTGGCCAACCTGGCGGCTGCCGCCTGCGCGTCTGCTTCCGGCATCACGTCCCGCAGCCGGGCGAGCTCGGAGTTGTACTTTTGCAGCCATTCGATCCGGGCGGCTTCTTCCTTGTTTCCGGCCGCCTTCGCCTCGGCAAGCCGTGTTTCCAGATCCAGGGCGGTGAGCGTCTTTCGGTTTTCCTCGTCTTTTTGGGCGGCTGCGGCCGTGTCGAGTGCGCCGACCTTCTCCTGCGCCAGCCGTGCGGCTTCCTTGGGATCAAGTCCCGCAGAGATCCCCTGCTTGGTTTCCTGAGCAAGCTGAGCCTCATGGTCCAGCCGCTTGACGGTTTCCTTGTCGCCGGATGCCTCGGCCTGAGCGCGGGCGATTTCCCGGTTCACATCGCGGGTAAACTCAGCACGCTTCGCTGTCGCCTCGGCTTCCTTTTTCGCGTCCTCCTCAGCCTTTTTGCTGGCCTGTTCCTTTTCGCGAGCAATCTCTCGTTCGATACCAATCAGCTTTTCTCGCGCATCGATGAGCGACTGCATGCGGACCACTTCGTCGTCGGTAAGCGCGGATGATTCCCGCTTGGCCGCGAGGAGCGCGATCTGTTGATCCACCTCGGATGTGGTGGAGTACCCGACGCTCGAAAGCGTAGCGGTTTTCTGATCGGCCCCAGAAAGGTCACCGAACGCCGCATCGGCGATCTTCTTGTCGAGCGCCTCCTTGTTTTTCCCGAGCTCCGCATTGAGCCCTGCCGCCTTCCGCTGGCTTTCCTCCAAGGCCGCCGCACGATCCTTTTCCGCCTGCCGGTGTGCCAGAACCTCGGGTGGGATCTTTGACATGCCATCGCGCATCTTTTCCAGCAGGCTGATTTGGACCCGGTAGTTCACCGCGATGTCATCACGCTGCTCGGGAGTCAGATTTTCGAATTGATCGGCCAGCCCGGCGAGAGATTCCTTGGCGGCCTCGATTTCCTGCTCAACGCGTTTCCCTAGGGCGACTTTATCCGCCTCGCTCGAAATGTTTTTGAACTCTGTCTGGATCGAGTGGACCGCTTTGGAAGTCTCGGTGCTGGCTGACGAAACTGCCCGGACCGCTTCCTTCGCCTGGTTGATCTTTCCGATAACGGCTTCGATCGCCATGGCAATTCCTGCGATCAAGATGCCGATGCCGGTGGAAATGAGCGCCCCTTTGATCGCCACCGCTGCCCCGCGGGCCGCAATGCCGATCCCGGCAAAAGCGGTGCGGGCTGCCGCGCCCACGCTCGAAAAGTTCATCGCGGCGAGTGCGACGCGGACTTGGGCGAACGCTCGGGATGCCGCCGGGCCGATATTGGTCATCGCGCTGACCACTTTTGCGTCGAAGCCCGTTCGGTAGAGGGCCATTGCCGCCACCACCCCGACGATTTGCGGGATCATACCCGAAAGTGCCTGGCCGAAACGGATGGCTGCTGCTGCGATTTCCCCCAAAGATTCGCCGAGACCTGTGAGGTCGGTCGCGTTGAGGGCGTTGCCGATTTCCTCAAGCGCCGGGGCAATGGCGGCGGTGAACCCGGCCGCAAGCTGCTGCCCTTTCAGGTTCGCCGCCCCAAGGGCGTCCGATATGGAATCAAACTTGGATGCATTCGCCTGCATCGTATCCGCAAGCCCGCCGACCTGCTGCAGGGCGACGTCCATTGCCGACCCGTCCAGAAAGATCGCCTGCAGCGCGGCCCCCTTGCGACCGAAGATTCCCATGGCGGTTGCCGCCCGTTCGGTTGTGTCCGGAATCGCGGCAATGGCCTCCGACACTCGCGAGAATTGTTCGGCCGGATTGAGCGACTGGAGTTCAGCCATCGAGATCCCGAGCGCGGCAAGCGCCTTGTTTGTGGGCTCCCCGTCCTCGTTGATACCGCCGAGCGCCTTTTGGAGGCGGTTGATCGCCGGCCCCACCTGCTCGGCGTCCATTCCCGCGTTGGCAAATGCCTGGCGAAGCACCAAGAGATCGCCTACGGCAATCCCGGTTTGGGCGCTCATGTCCGTGAGCTGCCCACCCAGGTCGAGTGATTCTTTGATTGCGGAGAACGCGCTTGCGAATGGAGCCAGCGCTGTGTTGGCAGCTGCGAATGCGCCTTGGACAGCAACGGTTGCGACCGCTACACGGGCGAGCGCGGCATCAATGCCGGAAATATCGAGACGGAATCTGGCGGTGATGTCGGCCACGCCGGAAGCAGGCGTGTCAATTCGGTGAGACTCTGATTATTCAAATTGCCTTTGCCTTGAGTTCGTTTTCGGCTGGGTCAGATAGCGACAGCAGAGTTTATTCACTTTCTACTCCGCCAATACTGACACGCGCTGCGTTCTGAAGCGATTGGATCAGGGCATTTGCAGAACCAAGCGGAAGAAAAACATCCATTTCAGGCTGGAGCCTCGTTCCTGAATTGAACAAAAGCCGCACTCCGCATTTGGATAAATCGCTATCGTCTTGACATGCTCCAACGATCAGAACCCCATTATCAGGGAATTTAAAGTATGCCCGTTGCCCGTTGCCCGTTGCCCGTTGCCCGTTGCCCGTTGCCCGTTGCCCGTTGCCCGTTGCCCGTTGCGTTTCTTGTTTCAGGATTTCTTAGTATCACTTCCACAATAATTAGCCACTCTAATCACGTCCGAAACCCCGCCTTCCTCGCCGCCTCGCGCACGGCAAAGTTCTCCAGCCTCCGCACCATGGCCGCCGCCTGGGAATCGATGGCGCTTTGAACCCTCCGCTCGATGTCGAGCGCAGGCGAGCCTTTGACCTTGTTGGTGGCGACAACCTCAATCGCCACGGCATTTGATTTGATCTTGCCCTCACCGGGAGCTGAATGCCTCGAGACCCATGCCGGGACCGGCACGCCGAGTTTTGTGGCAGCCGCTTTCCAGCCCGAAGCCAGGAACCCGACCATCTTCTTTTTCGATGAGATGTAGCGTTTCAAGTCGGACGCCTTGATTTTGATTCGCGGGTTGAGCTTCCGGTTCACTCGTCCAGTTGGTGAGCGGTTGGCTTTGTGGATGGCAGCGGGAGATGCGTTTGAGGCTTCCTCCACGAACATGCCTGCTGCCCGAAGAATGTTTATTGGAGCTTTTGGCGGGACGTAAGGCTGCATGAGTTTGAGGATGTCGCGCTCCACCTTCGCCTCCCCCCGCTTCTTGGCCCCCTGACCTGTTGCGTTTTTGCCGCCGGGCGGTGTCCAGTCGATGATTTTCCGCAGCACGCCCCGTGCCTGTTCCCGTAGGACCACCTCAGCCGCACGTTTGCCGTTGCGCCGGAATTCCTTCAGGGCGGCATCGAATTTTGTCTTATCGAGTTCAAGGTTCATCATCTTCGATCTGGAGCGCGGTCAACTTCGTGATCTGCTCCTCGATCGGAGCGGACGGAGCGACCGTCCACGCGCCTGATTGCCAGAGCGCACAATGCTGGTAGGCGAGTGCCCGCCAGAGCGGGAGTTCCCAGAGGATGAAGGCTTCCGGCCAGCCGGTCTTTTCGGCCAGCGTGAATACGCGCGAGGCGATCCAGGCTGGCGCTAGGAGTTTGGGGGCGCGTCCTTGTCCTCGCTGCCGGGGCGCGGGATCACGTCCACGGACTGCGAGGCGGCAGCGGTGAGACCGTTCTCGACCTCGCGGATGATCGCCGGGATGTCGGCAACAGGAATCGCCTGAGAAAACCGAAAAACCTCGGCATGAAAAACATCCGGCGCGGAATATGCGGCCCGCAGGACCGCTTCCAACGGTGCGCCGTGGATGTAGGCGTATTCGAGGGCTGCCGTGAGATGGTCGGGCGCAGTATTACCCGGCGGCACGACAAACGCGTTTCCGGTGCGGTGGAGGATCGCATATGAACCACTGGAAAGCGGACGGAGCTTGAGTCCGGCGGGTTCGGCGGCTGGACGGAGGAAATCGGTGGCGTCGTTCATTTGAGGTAGGAGAGAAGTTTCTGGCGTTTGTCTTCGGGAAGATCTGCCGGGAGCGTGACTTGCCGGTTACCCCGGCGCACGAGGGCGGCAGGTTTGAGCGTGCGGATCCGGTCGCGGAGATCGCCGTGAGCGCGGAAGGCCCAGCGAAGAAACGAAATCGGATGGTCGGGATTCGCCAGGCACCAATCTTCGCTCTCGAACCGCCGACGGAATTCGGGAAATTCAATATCCTCGTCCGGGGATTTGAAGATGCCGCGTGTGGCCCCGTCGATGAACCACTCGACCCGGCGCAGCGGGCCGTTCTCGGTTTGCTCGACCGTGTCGCGGAACCCGCCAGGTTCGACCAGCTTGAACCCGCTCGTCAGCGCGGCGGCGATGAGTTGGGTGTTGGGACTCGTGAGCGGGTTGTTGGTGAATCGCAGTTTGCCCTCGGGCGTCTGCTGGGCTTTTGCCTCCTCTGCAATCCAGTGGAATGATTGGCCGTTTGTCATGATGGGATCGGTTGGTGTGAAATTGATCAGGTGGCCGACGGGTAACCCTGGCCGGAATATTCCCATTCCTCCCAGTCGTCGTTCTTGGTGGATTCCTTCACTGTGGTCACGATGACCTTGCCGCTCACGCCCGTCGGGGCTGTCGCCGCCTTGAGCGCGACCGGGCACGCAGCGCCTTTGCCGCGCACGCTGAATTCAAACGTGGGATCCTGGACGGCGGCGTTCGAGTAGTTGCCGCTCCTGTCGGTGAGGATTTTGACGTCACCTTTGCTCGAAACCTCCGCCGATTGGGCGGTGGCCTCGGTGACGAGTGTGATTCCGATGTCAGTGGGTGCGGCCATATCAGGTGGAAGCGAACTTCTGGTAAGTGATCTCGTAGTCGGGGAAATCGTCGTTGCTCTCGGACGCCTTCGCGGAGGTAATGACCGCCGTTGAACCAACAGCCGTGTTACGGGAAACCGATGGCGAATACGTGCCCTTGCCTTTGAGCGTGACCGTGGTGGTGACAACCCCTTTGGGCACGGCCAACTTGGAGACGCCCGTGGCATCCTTGCAGGTCGCGACCTCGACGCTCTTTTCCTGCGAGGATTCCTGCAGATAGCCGGCGGCAGGGTCGGTTACGCCGAAGAGATTGATTGTCGCGAAGGCCATGTCAGGGGAGTTCGCATCCGGTCAGTTTGAGATCGAACTGGATGATGTAGGAACGTTGAACCGTGTCGCCGGAGATCGTCTGGGAACGGGTGATCGAGAATCCTTTCGCGCGTGCCTGGGCGGGGATCGCCTCAAACTGGGCGAGCGCCTTCTCGCAGAAATCGTAAGCGGAACGGCGAATCTCGGGTTTCGGCTCGGGTGATGTATCAGCCATGCACCGACGGCCATGTCAACCGAGGCAGATCCCGGCAACGAGTTCGATGGTCGAACGCCAGGTGTTCTCGACAATATCCTCCCCCTGCGAGCGGACGTGGAACCCGTGAAGTGAGATACTGCCGGCAGCGGCATCGAACAGGATCTTCGCCTCCGCTGGATCAATGAGCGAAAGTGCCAGCATTCCTGCCGCCTCACGGTGCCGGGACTCGCCCATGTCGAAAGCCGGTGTGCCGAGATGCACTTTCACGGTTGCCCGGTAAAGTGGCCCCGCCACATGCTCGCACTCCGGGCACTCGACGATGACCATCTGGGCGTCCGAGGGATGCGGCTTTGAACTTGTCGCCTCCCGCACATGCACGCCAGGCATGGCCGCCTGGATCACTGCCACGAAGCCGCGTTCGATGTCCGTGTTCATTCGACCGGCTCCACAGTGAGTGTGACGAGAGGATGCGGCGGGCGGTTTGAGACCCGAACGATCCGAAAGGTTTCCCCGGCGTAGGTGAGCGTCTGGCCAATCTGCGGAATTGCCGAAAGGTTGTTGCGTAACAACTTTACCGTGAAATTGCCTGAGGCGGTGAACCCTCCTGCCCCGAGTTCGAGGGTTTCCTGCGGTTCGGAGATCAGGGCCGGTAGGGTGCGACCGCCAAGCACCACTTCTTTCCCGAACTCGGAGAAGATTCCAGCCGCATCGGCGGCCATTTCATCGTGGATGGACATGCCCCGCCGGGCGTGTCAACGGATACTTCTATGACTGATAAATGAACGAGGCATGGTCTGCCTCATGCCGTAGGCAAAGTGGAAACTAGTATTCGACAATTAGGTGTAATCCTCATCACCCGGCAGTCACACACAGAGACCCGGCTTGACAACGGAACCGCGCGGCAATAGCACAAGGGTAAGTTCAATGACGCTATCGCTCCATCGCAGTCCCGTTTCATCATGGATAAAGACATCCATGTTGGGGGCTTATTGCGTCGCGGAAGTCCGGCAATTCGGCGGCATCAATACTCCAGCAAACCCGCGAGCGAGCAGGTAGAATCCAGAACCTTTTTTCGATTTTCCAACCCTGCTCGCCGAAAGACGAGCAGGGTTTTTTCGTTTCCACCAAAACCACCGATATGAAAACCATAATCCAATCCGAACTGAGCCGCATCGAGAGCGAATACGGCGTGCAGGTGCTTTATGCCGTCGAATCCGGCAGCCGAGCTTGGGGGTTCGCGTCGACCGACAGCGACTACGACGTGCGGTTTATCTACCTGCGTGCTCCGGAGTGGTATCTTTCCGTCGAGCAGAAGCGCGATGTGATCGAGGAGCCGATCAGCGGCGATCTCGACATCAGCGGCTGGGATCTGCGCAAGGCGCTCGGCCTCCTGCGGAAGTCCAACCCTCCCCTGCTCGAATGGCTAAGATCGGCCATCGTGTATCGGGAGGACGTGGAATTCTCCACTGGCTTCCGTGCCCTGGCAGAACATTACTACAGTCCGGCGAAATGCTTTCTTCACTACCTGCACATGGCCGAGGGAAATTTCCGAGATTACCTGCGCGGGGAGGTTGTCTGGCTGAAAAAGTATCTCTACGTGCTCCGGCCTATCTGCGCCTGCCGGTGGATCGAGCGCGGGCTCGGTCCAGTGCCGATGGAGTTCTCCAAACTCGTGGACAAGACGATTGACGACGTGATGCTGCGCTTCGCCATCGCCGACCTCGTCGTGCGCAAACGAAACGGGGAGGAATTGGACCGCGCACCACGCGTGCCGGTAATCAGCGAGTTTGTCGAATCCGAACTCGCCAGACTGGCTGACATCGCGCCTGAGAAAACCGATCCTCCGCCGTTCGCCGATCTCGACGCATTCTTCCGAAACATCCTTCTCAAAGCCGCATGAAAACCAAAGACATCCTCAAACTTGGCGTTCCCCTCGGGAAACCGATGGACGAGGCCTTCATTTTTATTTCTGCCTTCTGCACGGGAGGTGGAGATAAGGAGAGCCTCGGAGCGGAAATTTCCGCGATCGTTGCCGCACCCAGCACCTTCGCTGAGGATCCGCTTCGCGGTCCCCTTGCGACCGCACTACAAGCTCCGGACCTCTACATGCCCGGAAAACCGCCGGCCCCGTGGAAGCAGTGGGGATCTGATATCGATGACATGGCACTCAAGCAGATCGAAGCGGCAAGCCTGCTGCCGATTTCTGTCGCTGCTGCCCTGATGCCTGATGCACACGTCGGATACGGGCTGCCGATCGGGGGCGTGCTGGCCACGGAAAACGCCGTCATCCCGTATGCCGTGGGCGTGGATATCGCGTGTCGCATGAAGATGAGCGTCCTCGACCTGCCGACGGGCTGGCTCAGTGACCGAAAAGACCGGCTGGCTGAAGCCATCGAAAAGGAGGCCAAGTTTGGTGTCGGCTCCACTTTTAAGGACCGCAGGGCACACGCTGTCCTCGACGAGGACTGGTCGGTGAGTCCCATGACGGCAAAAAACAAGGAACGCGCATGGGCGCAACTCGGAACGAGCGGGAGCGGAAACCACTTCGTGGAATTCGGTCTCCTGACGGTGACCGACAAAACGTGTGGACTTGAACCCGGCGAATACGTGGCGCTCCTCTCTCACAGCGGAAGCCGTGGAACCGGGGCGGCTGTTTGCGACCACTACAGCAAGATCGCCACGGCCCAGCATAGAGAACTGCCGAAGGAATTGTCGCGCCTCGCGTGGCTCTCCCTCGACAGCGCGGACGGTCAGGAATACTGGGCGTCCATGAACCTGATGGGCCGGTATGCGGCGGCCAACCATGCCCTCATCCACAAACACATCACCGAAAACCTCGGAGTCGAGGTCCTCTTGGATGTTGAAAACCATCACAACTTCGCGTGGAAGGAAGTCCATTTCGGAAAAGAAGTCATCGTCCACCGCAAAGGGGCAACCCCGGCGGGGGATGGCGTGCTCGGAATCATTCCAGGCTCGATGGCAACTCCCGGCTTCCTCGTCAGCGGAAAAGGCAACGCGGACTCGCTCAACTCGGCTTCGCACGGCGCGGGTCGTGCGATGAGTCGCACCCGTGCAAACGAAACGCTTTCCTGGCACGATGCAAACGCATTTCTGCGAGAGCGCGGCGTCACGTTGATCTCTGCCGGACTCGACGAAGTTCCGTTTGCCTACAAGGACATCGAAACCGTGATGTCGGCCCAAACTGATCTGGTCAAGGTGCTGGCCCGCTTCGACCCCAGACTGGTCAAAATGTGCCCGAGCGGGGAGCGTCCCGAGGACTAAACATGCGCTGAGAATAGCCTGCTAATTATCCTAACATTTTCGCTTGACTCTATATTTTCTATGTCTAATGTTTCTCGTATCTTCAATGAAAACGAGAGCATATCATCAACCGATAACGAATACCGACTGCCGTCGGAGTCGTGCTCTCGCATCCGCGTGGTTTTCACTCGGTATGATCGAAGCCACACTTACGACGGAGGCCAGGACCTCGTAGAAGTTTTCACATAAACATTCGACGAACCCGGCCTCAAACGAGTCCGGGTTTTTTTATTTCCTATTACCGAACCAAATTTTTCCTAAACAAGACATAGAACGAAAAAGGACCGGAACCAGTTAGAGCTGATTCCGGCCCGAGGCGGACCTTGCAGGGTCCTAGTGCCGCGGTGAACTTACCGCAACCTGACACCCTGTCAAGCCCGCCTCTCGCTCTCCGAGAGGCTCCAAGGCGCGCCGGAAGCGCCCCAAACGTCCGCCGTGAAATCCAGCGGGTGCAGTCCCTTATTGGGTTGCGATGGTGTGTGTTCTTTATGCGTTCGCCGGGAGGATACTGTCTTAGGACGGCATCCTCCCGGCACGGTGCGGGCCTATTAGCCCGTTCCAAACGCGCTCAATTCGTGCCGCAGGTCAACTTGTTCCTGCGGCACGCCCATTTTTCATTGCGGGAAGGATTGGCATCCTGCCGGGTCTCATAAGCCTGGCTCCCGTGGTTCGATCCCACGTCCCGCGACCAATTTCAACAATGCGGAGGGCACCAGCTTGTGCAGCCGGGTCTCCAAAACCCAGCTTGCCCGGGGCAGCACCGGGACTCCGTGCCATTTTACCCAAGATGGAGGCCGTAGTGTATCAGTTAGCATTGCAGGCTGTGAACCTGCCGGAGCGGGTGCGAACCCCGTCGGTCTCCCCATCTCATTCAACGGGCCGCTAGATTAGTCAGTAAATCAGCCGGTTTGCACCCGGCAGTGCACGGAGCATAGCCGTGGCGGTCCACCATTTCATAACCCCGGAGAGGACAGGTGTCCCGGCGTGTCTCATAAGCATGCCTTGCGTGGTTCGATTCCACGCTCCGGAACCATTTTCCCCTGTGTAGCCCAATCAAGTAGAGGCACCACGTCGAGAACGTGGACAGTGCGGGTGCAAATCCTGCCGCAGGGACCACTCTTACGAACCCGATGCCACAGCAGACCGGCACCCGACTTTTAATCGGACATTGGTGAGGTTGCAACTACCTCCGGGTTCACCACTGCCCTGTCGTCCAACAGTAGGACAGCGGACTCTGAATCCGCCGATGATGGTGCGAATCCATCTGGGGCAGCCATTTTGGAAGATGAACCGGACAAGCGCGCCGGGACTGTTTCGAAAACAGATCGGGCCGGCAACGGCCTGGGGAGCATGCCCTCCGTCTTCCGCCAGTTTCGGACGCGAGTAACAACAGCATGTTTGCCTGCCTGTCGAGCAGGAGCGAGCGGGGGCAGCACCCGTCGCGTCCGCCATTTATCAAGCCCGCGAAGACGAAGCAGTCGAGTCGCGTCTCTCTCACAGACGAGCAAGTCGGTGCGAGTCCGGCCGCGAGCGCAAGTTTCCTCGGGCACGAGGAAGAAAGTAATCCGCCTGCCTTGGGAGCAGGATATACCCGGAGCGTTACCGGGGTGCCCGACCATTTCAAAAGCGCGCCAGTGATGTTCAACAGTCCAGCATGCCGCTCTTCCAAAGCGGTCGTCCGGGTGCAACTCCCGGTTGGCGCACCAGTTTCCGCCCCCGTGGCTCGAACAGATCAGGCACCCGTCTTCTAAACGGGATCGATGCCGGTGCAATTCCGGCCGGGGGTTCCGATTTTTATGCGCCGCATGCCGAAGCCGTCGAGGCGACTGCTTGCAAACCAGTCCTTACCCGGTGCGAGTCCGGGGCGGCGCTCCATTTCTCTCCGCGTGATGTAACAGACAGCATGCGAGGCTTCGAACCTCGTCGTCAGGGTGCAAATCCTTGCGTGGAGACCAAATCTGGAAGGCGAACCGGACGAGCGGGCCGGGACTCATTGCTAATGAGATCGGGCCGGGAAACCGGCCTGGGGAGCATGTCCTCCACCTTCCGCGTCTTTCCCCATGTAGCCCAACAGAAGAGGCATCCGACTTAAAATCGGACAAGTGCGGGTGCGAATCCCGCCGTGGGGATCACCTTTCGCCGTGCAAGCATAGACAGCGATGCAGCCGATTCGTAATCGGCAGAGCAGGGCGCAAGTCCCTGGCGTGGCTCCAATTTTTCTCCGCATGATGTAACAGACGAGCATCTCCCCGTCCTAAGGGGAGCGTGAAGGTGCAACTCCTTCTGCGGAGAGCAAGTATTACCCCGCGTAGCCCAACAGTAGAGGCATCCGGCTCAGAACCGGACCAGTGCGCGTGCAAATCGTGCCGCGGGGACCATTTGGAAGATGAACCGGACTAGCGCGCCGGGGCCGGCTGGAAACCGGTTCGGACCTCCACTCGGAGCGTCTGGGGAGCATGCCCTCCGTCTTCCGCTCCCCAGCATTTCACTTTCTTACATTTTCGTGCCGGCAACTTCCCGGGCCAGACTGCAATCGTGGCCCGAGGGGGATCGGATGCAGCCGGTGGCCTGGCACGAATTTCGGGCTGTAGCGTAGTAGCCAACGCACCTGCCTTGGGAGCAGGGGATCGCGGGTGCAAGTCCCGCCAGCCCGACCACTTTTCATGCGTGCGAGGCGACTGCCAGATGTGTCGCCCTGGTCTGTAAAACCAGGCCCTTTGGGTAAACAGTGGAGGTGCAACTCCTCCCGCACGCACCAATTTTCGCTGGATGGCATAGAGAGATGTGCGCGGGTCTGAAGAGCCCGAGAGGTTGGCGCAATTCCAACTCCAGCGGCCAATTTCAAAAACCGGCGGTGATGTAACAGTAGCATGGCTGGCCTACACCCAGCTCGCGAGGGGGCAGAACCTTCCCGCCGGACCACTTATCGCGGCATTCGTCTATCAGCAGGACACCACGTTGCCAACGTGGATGGGCCGGAGCGTCACCGGCATGCCGCAATTTGCCGCCGAAGCATAGAAAGCGATGCGCGCCCCTGGTATGGGCGGAAGCCGGGTGCAAGTCCTGGCGGTGGCCCCACTTTTTCGTCCCCGTAGTTCAGCAGACAGAATGCAAGGTTGCGAACCTTGAGGCCGCAGGTGCAATTCCTGCCGGGGACACTTTTTATTGCCGTGTCGTCCAACAAGCAGGACTCCGGATTTTGGATCCGGCTATGATGGTGCGAATCCATCTGCGGCAGCCAGCTTTGGAAGATGAACCGGACAAGCGCGCCGGGACCGCCTTGAAAGCGGATCGGGCCAGAAACGGCCTGGGGAGCATGCCCTCCGTCTTCCGCCACTTGCCCGCATAGCTCAATAGCAGAGCAGCCGACCGATAATCGGCAGACCGGGGTGCAAATCCCCGTGTGGGCACCAATTTTTGATACCAGCGTGGGATAACAGTAGTCCACCCGCCTGTTAAGCGGAACGGTGATGGTGCGAATCCATCCGCTGGTGCCATTTCATGCCGCGCAAGCATAAACACGAGATGCACCCGCCTTGTAAGCGGGAGATCCGGGTGCAACCCCCGGGCGTGGCTCCCCTCCTCCCGTTGTGTAAAGTAGCACGGCCGACTTATGATCGGTTAGCCCTAGATTTGGGCGCGGTCCGGGTGCGAGTCCTGGCGGGAGGACCATTTTTCGCTCCGTAGTTCAGAGAGAAGAACGCCGGTTTCATAAGCCGGATGTCGCAGGTGCGATTCCTGCCGGAGCGATCGTTTCAGGCCCACGAATGCAAAGAGACGAGCGCCTCGCCTTTCAAGCGAGTCCTAGCCGGTGCAAGCCCGGCCGTGGGTGCCAATATTGAGCGCGATGAACGCATGAAGAACACACGAGGAAATTTACCATGAAAGACAAACTCACATCTCCAAACGTGCTCGCCCTGAACGCGAACTGGCAGGCCATTGATGTTTACACGCCTCAAAAGGCGTTTTGCATGATGGCCTCCGGTGCCGCTGCGGGCATCGACACCTCGGGTGGATCCATGGTCCCGCTTCTCTGGGAGAAGTGGATCGTGCTTGATACCGAACCCGGCGAGGATGCTGCCATGACGGCCAAAGGTCCGATCCGCATCCCCCGCGTGATCATCGCAGTGAATTACAGATTCCTGAGGATCAAAACCGAGCCGCTGACGCACGAAACCATCGCCCGCCGGCAGGACTTCCGCTGCGCCTACAGCGGCAGGCCAGTCCGCCGGAAGAACTGGTCGCTCGACCACGTTATCCCGAAGAGCCGGGGTGGATCCTCGTCATGGGACAATCTCGTTATTGCCGACAAGGAAGTGAACAACCGCAAAGGGGACCGCACCCCCTCCGAGGCTGGGCTCTCGCTGCTGCACAAGCCGCAGGCCCCGCGAAGGTATATGCCAGGGGACGACATCAGGCGGAAGTTCGGGGTCCTCTTTCGCGAGTGGGAGCCGTTCATGAAATGATTGAACCCGATACCATGCAAAACCCCCGCACCATTGCTGATGCGGGGGCTTGCAACCGAACCACAGATCAGGGTTTGACGATGCGTTTGAGCCCGCTCGCGATTGCCACCTTGAAGCCATACAGGCACTCGACGGTGACGAAGATCCGGTTGGAGCTGGTCTCGGTGTAGCGCAGGTAGCCGAAGGTGAGCCCGGTTTCGGGATCGGTAACCGCGCCCGCCTCGTCGTATTGGGCGACCGGCTGGAGGTAGCGCATGGCGACCGCGAGGCAGCTCGGGTGACCGGCGAACCCGACCAGCTTCTCGTCGGTGTTGGACAGGATCGTGGTTTCATACACGTCGAACCCGGCCAGGCGGCGGATGTGGCCATCGACCACGCCCGGAAGCGCAACCGGCGTCATGAAGCTCTTGGCCACGATGTCGTCGCCAAGGAGGTTGCTGAAGTAGGCGGCATCCAGGACGAGCGCACGGTCCGTGCTCGGCATTCTCGCGGCCCCGCAGGATTCCCGCACGCCGAGCACCTTCTTGTAGTCGAAGGCGGTCGAGGCCAGGGCCGCGATTCCGGGTGCGCCGTAATTGGCGGCGGTGATCTCCGTGAAGATGTCCTGAAGAACATCCTGGGCGAGCTGCTTCACCGCGCTGCCAACAAGGGTTTCCAGCACATTGAGGGCCGTCTCGGCCGCCTCGCGGGCGGTGACGTGGACGGTCTTGTATTTGTGCCGGTTCAGCTGCACCGGGGCCACGTCGATCGAGGAATCCGCATTCGCCGTGTAGCTTCCGCCGAAATCGCTGGCCGGGCTGGGGGCACCCACGATCGGGACGCGGATCGTGTCGAGCTTGTCAGCGGGCTCGGGCGAGAAGTTGCTGGAGAATGCCCGCATGGGCAGGAGCGTCGCCATGAACGGCTTGAGGGCCGACTGCGCGACTTTGACGTCTTTTGCGTTGGTGAGGATGTTGGGCATGGGATGTTACTTGGTTGAGGACAGGATTTGGTTCTTCTGGTCGGCATCGAGGCTCTGCCAGAAGGCGGTTTGCTCGGTGGGATCGGTAATGGAACGGAACCGCTCCAGGAGATTGGCCGCCTGCGGCTCTCCTTTCGGGGTCACATTTGCGGGAGCCAAAGTGCCGGTTTCGGCGACGATCTGGGCGGCCCGAAGCGAGGCCCGCTTTTCGAGATCCTGCTCGGCGGCTTCCAGGGCGGCGTTGCGGGTCTGGATTTCTTTGAGGCTGAGATTGAGGGCAGCATTGCTCGCCTCGATTTCCTTGAGCTGAGCGGCAAGCGCGTCCTTGTCGCTGGTGAGCGAGGCGTTGGTTGCGCGTGCGGCATCGAGATCGACGCGGAGCTGGGCGAGAGATTCCGCCTCGATCTGGCGCTCAGATTCGAGAACCTCCAGGCGGGCTTGCAGGCCGGTTGCGCTGGCGGTGGCCTCAGTGAATTTGGTGTTGGCTTCGGTCAGGAGTGAATCCCGGGCCGCAGCGTCGGCTTCCAGACGGGTGATCTGCTCACGGGCCTGGGCGAGTTCGGTTTCGATTGTTGGTGCGCTCATTGCACCGGAACCCGTGTCAACCGAACGAACATGCAGTTTGCACAGACGGGAAAGCGCTTCGGCCCGACTTGCCACCATTCCGGCGAGGTTGAAGCGCATCGCCTTCCGGGCGGAAAACGTCTGGCCCTCCATCGCCTCGTCCGGGATCTTGCGACCTCGGGCGAGCACGGCGGCGTGAAAGTCAGCCGCAGTTTCCTCGACTTCAGATTGAAGCCATGCCCGTTGGTCGTCGGTGAGGCTCGTGCCTGGAGTTCCGGCGCTTTTGAATTTCCCTGCCGCAAAGACTTCCACCTTCAGTCCCGCCTGCTCAAAGGCGGCCGAGGAATCCACGACCGGGAGGATCACGCCGATGGAGCCGATCCGTGCACTCGGGGTGGCGTAGATCGCATCTGCCTGGCTCGCAACCCAGTAGGCGGCAGAGCACATCTGGCCGGCACTGAACGCATAGACGTATTTTGTCTTTGACGCGTCGGCGACTGCCTGGGCGAGTTCCGGCGTGCCGTTGACCGATCCGCCAGGGGAATCGATATCGAGGAAGATCGCCTCGATATCGGGACGGGTAGCCGCCTCTGCCACGGCATTGATGAGTTCTCCGGTGTCGCACGCCCCTAGGATGATCCGGTCGAAGATGTCCGGGTTGCGGAGCATCGGGCCGGTGATGGCAACAACTCCCACGCCGTCTTCCACAGAAAGGCATGGCGAGTTCGGGCGCTCAGGAAGATCCGGCGCGTTGTCGAAGAACGATTTTGTGGCGGCGACCATTGCCCCGAGAGCTTCGGGCGCGATGAGCCATGGCTGTTTTTGAAGGAGTGTGAGGTTCACGCCGTGGAACCCCGTGTCAATCAGCCGGATTGCGCAGAGGGGATCAGCCGGTCATATTTTACAAACATCAATGGATACCGACGATCTGACTGAGATGGCGTACGAGAGCATTGGCCTTGCCGGCGAGGCGAACGATTGCCTGAGGGCCGAACTCGGGGCGGTATGCTCGCGATACCGAAATGAGGATGATTACCTCAAGGGGATTCTTGCCCATGTGAGGAAGATCGAGAGGGCTCCGCAAAACTACATTGACGAGTGGGATCTGTCGGAGGACGAAGAGTTGGAATTTACGCCCAAGGTTCGTGCCCTGCGTGAGCATATCGAGAAGACTCTTGCCGTGCCATTGGCTGAACGTGGCAAGCCGGGATTCTGATTACCCTGGTTGCCGCATCCCCGAAATCTGTGGCGGATCTTGGATTTCTCCAACAGCGGTTGTGGTAGCAATGCCTCCGCTTGTTTTCCATAGCATCTCCAGCGGAATTTGAAATTCGGCCGCCAGATCCACGAGGAATCTCGCGTTGCGGGCACGCACTCGCATCTCCTCTTCAAAATCGAGGCCCAGTTCGCCGTAGCTTTGAGAAATCGTTTTGAGCCCCATCTCGACATCCGCCCGGTTTTGCTGGGATTCGCGCCCAGCATCTACCGAAACCTTCTTGGGAGTCGTGCAGGAAATCCTCCACCACTGCGGTTGTGCCGCGAGTTCGCCCCTGGCAATGGCATCACCGATCACATAAGCCCAGACCGGCTCGATCAGGCGGTTTATCAGGATCAACTGACGATACGAGAACCGCCTGTCCGCTTTCGCCACAACCAACCGCACTCCGGCCCCACCGATGCTGCTGGAGTCGGCGGCGAATTCGTATGGGAGCACGCCGAGGGCGCTATCACGTCTTAAGTGATTTAAAAACCCAGTAAACGTGGGCGAGGGCCGGTTCGACTGGAAGCTGTCCAAAGATTCGTCGGGTTTTAGCGCGACGAGTTTCCCGCCGATGATTTTCTGGAGCTGAGCGGCGTCGCTTGCCTGCGGTTGATTGGGCTCTGAACCGATGGAAAAGTCTCCGGTATCCTCGACTTCTCCTCGTGCCGTCTTAAGGATCCGCGCCACGTCGGCGTTGTCCTTCACAGCATGTTTTTCGAGCGCGAGGAGCTCCATCTCGTCGATCATGTGGTTGATCGAGTGCTGGATTGTCGGCGCATTGCGCACCGCACTCACTGATTCGGGCTCGAAGACATGGAGCATCGAAGCCGCCGAGATGTCGCGGGGGCCGGAATCTTCAATGAGTCGGTAGAACGACGGCGAACCGTCGGATGCGAGCCCGACCCCATCGCATGTTTCCTCTGAATCATCGCCGATCCGGTGGGTTTCAATGAGCTGGATCTTTGCGAATCCGCTGCGGTCGCGAGTTTTCATGACGAAGAACTCGCCGTCCACATCCATGCCCCGGCAGACGAGCGACTGGCATTCCTCGAATGAAAACCGATTCGTCACCTCGCACTGGGCAGACCACCGGCGGAAGATTTCCTCTGCCCGGCGGTTCCATTCCGGATCTGACGATTGCGCCTGGGGACGGATGCCGTCGCCTGTGGAATAGATCGCCATGTTGGAAACCATCTCCCGCACGAACCCGGAATTGCGGTGGAGGTAACGGGAGCGGCGAACGAGTTCCGTCCTGACACCGGGAGAGAGATCGAGCTTGGCATCGCGTGGAGCGGAGCCGGGCACACGGCCACGATTCGGGGACCAATTTGCCGCATCGTAGGGCGACGCCCAGGCTTTCGGCAGGAATGCGGCCGGGACAACGAACCGGGCGAGTTTTGGGATCAGGTTCATCGAGGAATATAGTCAACGGTGGATTGGACGACACGCCGCCCGCGCCCGTAGTCGTCTGGGGCAAGTTTTCGAAGGGCGTCCTGGCAGGCAGCGATCACGACATGAATTTCGTCCAACCGGCGCTTTGTTACCGCCGACCCGGAATCCGTCCACGAGGCGAGAGTCTTTTCCAACTCCGCCTTGTGGATCGCGAAGATTTTCTCCACCTCCTTGCGAGTGAACCCAATCGAGTAGTCAATGGCAGCCATGCCGGACGGAAGGTGTCAACGGATGATCCGGATGAATGAACGAACCAGGGAGGCCGACCGCCGCTTGCGCCACACGCCGTCGCCCGCGTTGCTGTCACGCTGGCCGCTGCCGTTCGTGTTCCCCTCGATGCATTCGATCGACTCCGGCGAAATCTGATCCTTCACGACGATGCCGATGTGGGAGAAGTCGAAAACGACAAGATCCCCGGCTTTGGCGAGGGATTTCCTGTTCAGAACCTGGAGCCCCCGTTCTTTGGCCCAGCGCTCGAAGTCGAACGCCCCCGCCGTCTTTGGTCGCCAGTTTTCGGCCTCTTTGTTGTTTCGTAACAACAATTTCTCCAAAACCGCTGGCTCGCGGAGCCACTCGCGGATGATCCAGCAGATGAAAGCCGCGCACCACGGCCATGGGGCCGGTTTGAGCCATGTGGCGGATTGGTATTCGACAATGCGGGGGCCGCGGTTGTTGCCGCCATCTTCATGCACGCCTACCTCGTGGGTGGCGATTTCCAGGAGTCGCTTGATCGGGTCCATGCACCCGATGCGGCGTCAACCTGTCACTCTGGCTGAGACCCCGCCTCCTCTGCCTGTTCGCCGGCTGACGAGAACTCCCGTCCGACCAGCTTAAGCATGACGACGGCCACGACCTGCATGGCCTCACAGTCCCAAAGGTGATTCGGGCGGGATCCGATCTGTTTCCAGATCCACTTCCCGCCATCCTTGATCCGGTGCTCGCTTTCCATCTGGGCGAGGTAGTCGTCGTCGATGTCATCGGGCACTTCCCAGGTCGCTCCCTTCTCGGGGCGTTGGTTGCGCCGGAGGCGGGCGAGGATGTCTTTGCAATTGAGGTTCGACCAGTAAAAGACCGAGCAGCTTTTGTTGTGCCCGAGGACGACCTTCCGGCGGGGCGAGTAAAACCGGTGGACGGATTTTCCATCGCGCCCCCGGTGGACGAATGTCGGGCGGCGGTCGCCGATGAGGGCCGTCCAACCGTACTCTGCGCATTGGCGATAGACCTCGTAGGCGGCATGGCCGGCATCGAGGAACACGAGGTTCGGGTGGACCGTAAACCGTTCCTGCAACGTGCGGATGTCCTCGAACGTCAGGATTCGTTCGTTCCAGAGGAGTCGGGAGGAACCGTTCGCGCTCCAGGCCCGGACCACGGCAAAAAGGTGATCCATCTGAACGTCCACGGTAAGTACGCGAAGCGGAGCGGAAATCGCGGCCGGATCATACGGGCCGGGGACGATGCGGCCGGCTTTGTCGAAGGCCGCCTCCTCATCCCAAAGCTCGCCCTTCCGGTAGCCGGTGCGCTCGATTTCGAGTTTGTAGTCCTCGCTCGTCTCTCGCCACGGGATCGCGAGCCGCTTCTGGTAAAATTGCTGGAGGAGCGAAAAATCACCCTGCCGGGAAACCGCTTTTGCCCGGAGGTAAAGTTCGGCGAGCCGTCCCCAGCTCATCGCGCAGAGGGAATTCCAGTGGAACCCAGCGTTCTCGGGCGAGGCGTGCGGGTTTTGCGGAACGAATTTGCCGCTGGCATTGAGTTCCCGCCGGACCCGGTCGGTATCCTCGAAGTAGTGGTTGCAGCCGTCGCAGCGCAAAGAGGCGCTCTGGCGCACTTCACCGTAATCCCATTCGTAGTCGTCCCGGCGGGCGGATTTGCTCCATTCGACATTCTCCCACTTGAACGGTTGGCGTGTGCCGCACTTCGGGCAGGCGAATGTCCATTCCCGTTGGTCGGTCGTCTCGAACTTCCGGGACGTGTCGTCGCCTTCCTCCCCGGCCTGGCTCATGAACAGGCATTTGCCCAACCAGCCGAACGCGGTGACGCGCGCCTCTGCCTCCGCCATGTGACCGGGCGGCCAAGTCCAGCATTCGTCTCCGACGAGCCAACGAATCGAACGCCGCTGAAGATTCGTCTTATTGTGAGCCCCCAGAATCCAAAGCGTCATCCCGTTGGCGAAGTGGATTGCGGCCATTTTCTTTTTGTGCCGATCGCGGGGGTAGAGCGCACGCACAGGGGCGCATTCGTCGAAGAGCTTTTGGAGCCGGGATTCGCTTTGGTCGCGGGCGTCCTCGTCGGTCTGGTCGAGCCAGAGCGCGGGGCCGGGAAGGTTGGCGATGATGTAGGATATTCCGATCTCGCCCACGCTCGTCTTGCCGCACTGGATGGCGGCGATGATCGAAACGATGCGGACGCTTGGATCCACCAATGCCTCCAGCGGCTCGCGCAGCCACGGCGAGTGGTCCGAGCGAAACCGGCCCGGGACCGGCGAATACGGGATCGAGGCAATGTGTTCCTCCGCCCACGCCCACGGGGGACGGCGGTCCGGCGGCCGCCAGACATCCCGCCAGATATTATCCAGCTTGTTCGCCGTCATGGAGGATTGCCGCGAATTCATCCACGGCGATGGAAAGCTCTTTGCGGATCGCAATTGCATCGAGGCCGGAAAGGATCGGCGGGATTTCCTGCTCGAGCCGCTTCCGCAGGAGTGCCACAGCCTGCCCTACGTGGTAGGCCCACCGGGTCTTCACGTCATCCAGGAGCACGTATTCGCCCTGCTTCACCTGGAGCCGGAACTCGCGCTCCATCACCTCGGCCAGCAGCTTCCGGGCTTTGAGGGAGGACTCCACATCCGAAACGTCCTCTTCGTTTTTGAGCCCGCGCTGTTTGACGAACTCCCGCCAGACAGCCACTTCGTGCGTGCCGTTCGCATTCGGCTCCGGTGCGCCTTCGAGCTTTCGCCAGGCATGAATGGCCTGCCGTGTCACCCCGAGTGCCTCGGCCAGCTCGTTGTAATTCGCCGCAAGCGTGATCCCGCTTGCCACGGACCCAGCGGCCATCGCCTGGAGCATGTTGCGCTCAGAGCGCGTGAGCTTTCCTCCCCCTTGAACCCGTTGGATCAGGTTGGAGAAATCACGGGTGAGAAGTTTGCGCGCTACCTCGGGCGGAATCGGTTCCATCCACGCGGGATGGAGTCAACTCCGATCAAGCCAGATCCGGCAGCTGATCTCTCGTCAGAAGTAAACGGATTGATCGTCCCTGACCCGGTGTCCTCGCAATAAACTTTTTCTGCTCCAAGGTAAGTATCATTTGGTGAACAGACGGTGCACTGACTTTGAAAAACTGCCGGAAATCAGCCTCAGAAGGCGGCTTCTCATTCAGCTTTTCGTAGTAGAAAATGAAGGCCAAATACTGCCCCTGCTTTGCTGTGTAGTCGTTCATCTGCGAGCGTCTTTCTTCCCGCCGATTTCGACCAATATGGCCTTGAGCCCATAGCTCTGCGGCATGTTGCGGGCGATTTCCCAGTTTTGAAGCGTACGGACGGATACCCCAAGGTGAGCGGCCGCGCCCTGCTGGGTGAAACCATTTTTCGCCCGCCAGCGCTGTATTGTCCGTTGGAATTCCTTCCGCGTCATGGCGGTGATCCTACGCGAGACACGCACACGGCTGTCAAGCGGTTGACAGCGTTGGCGAGGCTGTGACCGTCCACTGCGCCCATAACCAACTCGTTGATCCCCGGAAACTCAAACCGAACCCGGTCAACCCGAACCGCCACAGCGCCCACCAGATACAGCTTCTTGCCGCGATCATCCAGGAACAGGGGTGGCGGTCGCCGATCACGGTGAGTAAACGCAGCGGGCTGATCGTTCGGGGTCACGGCCGGCTTGAGGCCGCCCTGCTGATCGGCTGTGAAACCGTGCCGGTGGACATCCAGGATTACGAGTCGGAGGCGGCGGAACTGGCCGACCTACTCGCCGACAACCGGCTTTCGGAACTGGCCGAACTCGATGAAGACGATCTCAAGCGGGTCGTGGATAAACTGCGGGAGAGCGATCCCACGTTCGACATCGAACTGACCGGATTCATGGAGGACGAAATTGCCAAGTTGTTCGCCGAGGCCGATCCCGCCGAAGACCTCGAAACGATCCCACGTATGGAATGCCAGGCATTCGAGCATCACGACTACCTGGTTTTTATCTTTCACGACTTGAGAGACTGGATGCTCGCGCTCCAGCTCATCGGCGTGAAGGAAGTCGATTATTCAATCACCCGCAAAACCAAGAAAATCGGCATCGGCCGTGTCCTCCATGGAAAAAGACTCATCGAACTCGCGCAAAAAGCGGCCAGCGTCTCCTAAACCTGAATCGCAGGGTACTGAAAGTGGTGTCACGGGCGGCTCATGCCCCGCGAATCCTGGGTCCGAGCCGGACGGGCAGATGACTCCCGGCCATGCAACCATTCCCGTAGTGGAATTTCCCGAACTCCGTCCGATTGCGATCCGCGTCGTAATCATGAGCCGCAGTCGCCAGCGGTCGATCACGTCGCACCGGCTGTTCCCGGCGGCCACTCTCGTTGTACCGGAATCCGAAATCGCCAGCTACGCCCACATCCCTCTTGGGAAAGTCGGCATCCCCGACGCGATCAGCGGGGTGAGCGCGGTGCGCAATTGGATTGTCGCCCACTTCCCCGAGGAATGCCTCGTCATGATGGA
>Ga0247831_1001000_pt1 | contig 57229 bp, 70 predicted proteins | sample LaCruzMarch2015__9_FD_192406 | JGI IMG/M metagenome (GOLD analysis project Ga0247831, IMG submission 192406) | Freshwater microbial communities from meromictic Lake La Cruz, Castile-La Mancha, Spain - LaCruzMarch2015_1m | ecosystem: Environmental > Aquatic > Freshwater > Lake | place: Spain...
AGGCGCGCGAGGAAGATCTTCCAAAACTAGAGAAGAAGATCAACTCAGATCGCAAAAAGATTGAGACCAAGCGCGATAACGATCTTGCTCTTCGCCAAGAGAAGATGGAAAATGATTTAGCAGAGCTCGAAGATGAAGGCGCAAAAGCTGATCAACGCCGTAAGGTGAGAGAAGCTGGCGAGCGCGAGTTAAAAAATATTCGTGAGCGTTCTCAAAAAGAACTTGATCGCCTGGAAGAGGTCTGGACTCGTTTTAAGAATCTAAAGGTCCAAGATCTTGAAGGTGATGAGAATCTTTATCGTGAGATGAGTACTCGCTACGGTATCTACTTCAAGGGCTATATGGGAGCTGCTGCAATTCAGCGCAGACTTGAAACCTTTGATCTCCAAGCTGAGTTCGACAAGCTAAATGTCTTAGCTGAAACTGGCAAGGGACAGAAGAAGACTCGCGCTATTAAGCGCCTTAAGGTTGTCAACTCATTTCTAACTACCTCTAATAAGCCAGCTTCAATGGTTCTAGATTGCGTTCCAGTTATTCCGCCAGATCTTCGTCCGATGGTTCAATTAGATGGCGGCCGGTTTGCTACCTCTGATCTAAATGATCTCTATCGCCGCGTTATCAATCGTAATAACCGCTTGAAGAGATTAGTAGATCTTGGAGCGCCAGAGATTATTGTCAATAACGAAAAGCGCATGCTTCAAGAAGCAGTAGATGCGCTATTTGATAATGGTCGTCGTGGTCGCCCTGTAACAGGACCTGGAAATCGTCCACTTAAATCACTTTCCGATATGTTGAAAGGAAAGCAGGGACGCTTCCGTCAGAACCTTCTTGGAAAGCGCGTGGATTACTCAGGTCGTTCGGTAATCGTCGTTGGTCCACAGTTGAAACTTCATCAATGCGGTCTGCCTAAGCAGATGGCACTTGAGCTATTTAAGCCCTTTGTAATGAAGCGCTTGGTAGATCTAAATCATGCCCAGAACATCAAGAGCGCAAAGCGTATGGTTGAGCGTTCCAGATCTGTAGTTTGGGATGTATTAGAAGAGGTCATTGCTGAGCATCCAGTGCTACTAAACCGCGCACCAACTCTGCACCGTTTAGGTATTCAAGCATTTGAACCACAACTAATTGAAGGAAAAGCAATTCAGATCCACCCTCTAGTTTGTACTGCCTTTAACGCAGACTTCGATGGCGATCAGATGGCGGTTCACGTTCCACTATCTGCCGAGGCTCAAGCAGAGGCTCGTATCTTGATGCTCTCCTCAAACAATATTCTCTCGCCAGCATCTGGAAGGCCGCTAACTGCGCCAACCCAAGATATGGTCCTAGGTCTATATTTTCTAACCTCACTTCGTGAGCAGCAAGTTGGAGAGGGACGTAGCTTTACCTCGATCTCTGAAGGTCTAATGGCCTATGAGCAAAATAGCCTCTCACTACAAGCCAAGATAAAGATTCGCGTCAATATCAATGGCGAGCTAGTAACAAAAGAGACAACTCTTGGAAGAGCAATCTTTAATGAAGTACTTCCTGAGTCATTCCCATATGTTGATTACGATGTAACTAAGAAAGCACTTGGTTTAATCGTTGATAATTTAGCTGAAGGCTATCCAAAGGTAGTTGTAGCTCAAGTACTAGATGCCTTGAAGGAACTTGGTTTCACCTGGGCAACTAGAGCTGGCGCAACGATTGGAATTGTTGATGTAGTAACTCCAGGAAGAAAGCTTGAAATCCTTGAGGGCTATGAGACAAAGGCCGATAAGGTCCAATCTCAATATGAGAAGGGTCTAATTACCGATGATGAACGTCGTCAGGAGCTAATTGAGATCTGGACTCAGGCAACAAATGAAGTTGCTAAAGAGATGGAAGATAATTTCCCAAGAACAAATCCAGTCTGGATGATGGTCTTCTCTGGAGCCCGCGGAAATATGATGCAGATTCGCCAGATTGCAGGTATGCGCGGACTTGTAGCAAATCCAAAGGGTGAAATTATCCCTCGTCCGATTAAATCTAACTTCCGTGAAGGACTCTCAGTTCTTGAGTACTTCATCTCAACACATGGTGCTAGAAAAGGACTTGCAGATACCGCCCTTCGCACCGCAGATGCTGGTTATCTAACTAGACGCCTCTGCGATGTGGCTCAAGATGTAATCATTAGAGAAGAGGATTGCGGAACTGATCGCGGTCTCACTCTAAAGATTGGAAATATCGTTGCTGGAAAACTAACCCGCGATGATTATGTTGAGACTTCAATCTATGGCCGAACCCTTGCAGATGATGTTGTAGTAGATGGCAAGACCATCGTTGCATCAGGTGCTGATCTTGGCGATCGCTTAATCAATGAGTTAATTGATGCTGGCGTTAGCGAGATCAAAGTTCGCTCTATTCTTACCTGCGACAGCAAGGTTGGACAGTGCGCTAAGTGTTATGGCCGCTCAATGGCATCAGGCAAGCTAGTTGATGTGGGCGAAGCAGTGGGAATCATTGCAGCACAATCAATTGGTGAACCAGGAACTCAGTTAACAATGCGTACCTTCCATACTGGAGGCGCTGCAACTGCATCAGGTGATATCACCCATGGTCTGCCTCGCGTAGTTGAGCTCTTTGAAGCGCGCACTCCAAAGGGCGTTGCTCCAATTGCAGAGACTGCCGGAGTTGTTAGCTTCCTTGAAGATGCTAAGGGTAAGAAGATAATTGTTACCCCAGAGGATGGCTCAGAGGCTGTTGCTTATCCAATTACTCGTCGTCAGAAACTTCTAGTTGAAGATGGCCATAAGGTAAGCGTTGGTCAACAGATGGTTGTGGGAGCAATTGATCCTAAGCAAGTACTTAAGATCCAAGGAGCAAGATCAACCCAGACCCATCTAGTCCATGAAATTCAAGAGGTTTATCGCACCCAGGGTGTTGGTATCCACGATAAGCACATTGAAATCGTGGTTAAGCAGATGCTTCGTCGCATCACTGTTCTAGAACCAGGAGATACCGATCTATTGCCAGGTGAATTAGTTGATCACCTAAGGTTCCAATCTGCTAACCGCGAAGCGGTGCAGAAAGGTGGCAAGGCTGCAAATGGTCGTCCAGAACTTATGGGTATTACCAAGGCATCACTTGCTACTGAATCTTGGCTATCAGCAGCTTCCTTCCAGGAGACAACTCGCGTCCTAACCGATGCAGCCCTTTCTGAAAAGAGTGATCCACTTCTTGGCCTCAAAGAGAACGTCATTATTGGAAAACTCATCCCAGCAGGAACCGGCCTTGCTCGTTATCGCAACGTTCGAGTCGAACCTACTGAAGAGGCAAAGGCTGCGGTCTATGCAGCTTATGAAGAGTATGACTATGCGCCATTTGATACCACAGGATCAGGAGAGGCAGTTCGCCTTGATGATTACCAAGTTGGAGAAAATCGCTAGTTAACAAAAGGTTAAATCCCCGATACTAATTAGAGTATCGGGGATTTTTGTTTACCCAATATTCGATTGATTGCAAGGATTAATCTACTCAAATTTAATAGTTGGGAACTTGACTCCTGCCACCGACGTTAGGAGTCGCATGAAAAAGAAATCTTTACGCGCTGTAGTTGGCATCGTGCTAGCACTAGCGCTATCTTCAAATTTTGCAATCGCTCAAGCAGCAACTAAGAAGCCTGCAAAAGCTCAATCCGCCGCAGATGTTGGTGGATTGAAAGAACTAATCAAACTTGCCAAAAAAGAGGGCGAGTTAAATACCATTGCTCTTCCTGATTACTGGGCAAATTATGGCAATGTAATCAAGCGCTTCTCTGAGAAGTATGGGATTAAGGTAAATTCCTATGATCCAGAGGCTAGCTCAGCTGAGGAATTAGTGGCAGTTCGCACCCTTAAGGGTCAAGATCGTATGCCAGATGTCTTGGACGTAGGTCTGCAATTTGCAGTTCAGGGCGCGCAAGAAGGACTTCTTGCTCCCTATAAAGTCATTGGCTGGAAAGACATTCCAGATGCAGCTAAAGATGCTAAGGGTCTTTGGTATTCAGATTACGGCGGATATATCGCTATTGGCTACGACGCCAATCTAATCAAGACTCCACCAAAGTCTTTTTCAGATCTTCTAAACCCAATCTATAAGAATCAAGTGGCGCTCAATGGCGACCCTACTGCTTCCAACTCAGCATTCCTCTCAGTAATGGCAACATCCGTCGCTGCAGGTGCAGGAGTAAAAGGCGCTAATAACATCAATTTCGCTCTTGATTACTGGAAGCAGATGAAAGCTTCCGGCAATTTCGTTCCAGTTGCAGCGACTCCGGCCACTGTGGCAGCAGGTCAAACCCCAATACTCCTAGATTGGGATTACCTACATGCTAAGTACAAGGACCAATCAGGCAAGGTTGATTGGAAAGTCGTTGTTCCATCAGATGGTTTGCTCGGTGGGTTCTATGCACAAGCTATCGTAAAGAACTCTCCACATCCTGCCGCAGCTCGTTTGTGGCAAGAGTTCCTATATAGCGATGAAGGTCAGAACTTGTGGTTGCAGGGAGGCGCTCGTCCGATTCGCCTTGATGCAATGGTGAAAGCCAATACCCACGATAAAACTGCCTACGCGCTATTGCCAGCTACGCCAAAGAACGCAAAGCCGATCTTTCCATCCTTGCAGCAACAACTACTAGCCAAAGCTCTCCTCACTCCCGCTTGGCCAAAGTTGTAACACTGCTAGAAAACGTTTGAGTAGCGGAAGTTGGTTCGAGGGTCCAACTTTCGCTACACAAATGCTCTTGCAAGTCTTCTAAACAAAATGAAGGGTTGTTAAATGTTTAAAAGAGCGGGGCTAATCGGCTTAGCCCCGCTTCTTGTTTATATGGCAATTTTCTTAGGCTTGCCCTTAACTGCCATTTTTAGATTTTCATTTCTAAATTCAGAAAATGAGTTCACATTAAATAACTTTGCCACAATTAGTAGTGGAATCTATCGGGATGGCTTCATCTTAAGCTCGCAATTATCCTTTGTCTCAGCTGCCCTTTCGCTATTTTTCGGCTTCCTCTTTGCCTATGCCTTGGCCACCTCCAAATGGATTTATTTGAGAAAGTTGGTCTCTACAGCATCGGGAGTGCTAGCAAATACAGGTGGAGTCCCTCTAGCCTTTATGTTTATTGCAGTCCTTGGAACCTATGGAGCCCTTACTACTTTCTTAAAAAATCTGGGGGTTGATATTTATGGGGGGAGCTGGACGCTCTATTCTTTTTCTGGCTTGTTAATTGTCTATCTCTACTTCCAAGTTCCTCTAATGGTTCTAATCTGTCTGCCAATATTGGAAAATATCAGAGTTGAGTGGCGAGATGCAGCCTCATCACTTGGTGCAAGTAATGCTACTTATTGGCGTAAGGTTCTTATCCCAATTCTGACTCCACAGCTATTAGGTTTCTTTCTTCTTCTCTTTGCTAATTCTTTTGCTGCTTATGCCACAGCAGCAGCTCTAACTAGTGGCTCTCTTGCGCTAGTACCAGTACAGATTGCATCTTTAATCAGCTCAAATGTTCAGGTAGATGGAGCTAATACAGCGATGGCCCTTGGACTTGGCATGGTGATCTTGGTTGGAATATCAACTATTGGTTATGCCTTATTGGAGAAGAGGACTTCACAGTGGCGGCGATAAAACTAATTAGTGGCGTATTTAGAGCTGTAATTATCTTCATAGGCATCTCATTTTTTATGATTCCAGTTTTTGCAGCTTCCAATTTTGCCTTTGAAGATGGTAAGGGTGGATATACGGCAGATCCAATAAGAAGCGCAGCTGGAAATGAAGAATTGATGCAATCTCTCTTGCTTACTCTACAGATAGCTTTTGGCACGGTGTTATTGACGCTACTTTTGCTCATTCCAACAGTTGCGTATCTACACCTTGTCATCCCTGGGGCACGTGCATGGGTGGAATTCCTGACACTAACGCCATTAGTGATTCCGCCCATTGTGCAGGCAGTTGGCTTCCTCTATTCAATGCCCACCTGGCTAAAATCAACTCCAAATTCACTAATTTTTGCCTATGTGATTCTGGCCCTGCCCTTTAGTTATAGAGCCCTTGATGCAGCTTTTGCCACCATTGATGCTCGCACCTTATATGACGCTTCTCGTTCACTGGGGGCAAGTTTTACCACAGCAATTCGAAAAGTTTTGATTCCCAATGTTTCAACAGGAATTTATGGTGCAATCTTTTTGACAATCGCTCTGGTTCTTGGTGAATTTGCTTACGCCTCTCTTCTTCTTTGGGACACCTTCCCGACTGAGCTAGCCGTTGCAGGAAGCTCTAATGCATCAGTAGCAGTTGCATTATCAGTTCTTAGCTTGCTTGGTGTCTGGTTAATTCTGATTGGCATAAATCTCTTTAATCGAAAGAGCAAAACATTGTTAATTGCAGGAGCTAAATAGCGATGGAGGAGAAGTAATGTCACGAGTGAATCTAAAGGGAGTAAAGAAAGCCTATGGCAAAACAATCGCCCTAGAGCAGCTAGATCTTGAGCTAGAACAAGGATCACTAGTGACTCTTCTTGGCCCCTCAGGTTGCGGGAAGACTACTGCGCTTCGAATTTTAGCTGGATTGACAAAAGAGGATTCAGGTCAGGTCCTCTTTGATTCCATAGATATTACAAATACATCTCCAGCAGATCGTGATATTGGAATGGTATTTCAAGCCTATAGTCTATTTCCAAATATGACCGCTCGTCAGAATGTTGAATTTGGTCTACGCACCAGAAGAATAAATAAAAGTGAGATTGAATCTCGAGTAAAGAAGATCTTTGAAATCATTGAGTTAGGAAGCCACATTGATCGCTATCCCCACCAACTCTCTGGAGGCCAGCAACAGAGAGTGGCGCTGGCTCGAGCGATTGTGGTTCGCCCAAAAGTATTGCTTTTAGATGAGCCACTCTCAGCCCTTGATGCTCAAGTTCGAGATCAACTCAGAGATGAAATCAAGCGAGTGCAGAGAGAATTTGGGATCACCACATTATTTGTTACCCATGATCAAGAAGAGGCGATGACGATTTCAGATCGTGTTGGTGTGATGGATAAGGGCAGATTGCTACAAATCGATACCCCACAAAAGGTCTATGCCCAACCAATTAACCCAATAGTGGCAAGATTTATTGGGATTATGAATGAGGTTCCTGCCGTTGTTTCTGGAAATACTGTTGCCACGCTGGGCTCGAACTTTAGCTTGGCAAAGGAATCAAGCTTTGCATCAGGAAGTAAGAATTTAAAGGCCTTGATTCGTCCTGAGGCAATTGAGATTGTTGAACCAAATCACATTGGAGTTCCTGGAAAAATCATTAGTATTTCATTTCTTGGCCCGATTGCTATGGTGCAGATTTCACTAGATCGCAATGTTGAAATTCGTGCAGTATTACCTGCAGCCATGATTGATCGCTATCAGATCGGTCAAGTAGTCCATGTCACCTCATCTGCCAAATCTCTAATTGTTGCTGACTGATGTCTGTTCCATTCTTCGCAAGCGCAATAATAAAGGGCACTGCCAATAGCCATGGTTGGCGACATCTACTTTTAGATAGAGTAGATAATCATTTAGGTCATCCATTAGGCGCCGTGAAGAAGTCTCTGATAAATCTGATTCATATCACCGATACACATATCTGCGATGCTCAGTCACCTGCCAGAGTTGAATATCTAGATCGTTATGCAGACCCACATCATCCAGCATCAAGTGTCATTGGAACCTTGATTGGAACTTATCGAGCTCATGAAATATTGACCACACAAGTACTAGAGAGCGCAGTGCAGGCAATAAATCGGATTGATTTAGCACCTATAACAAAAAAAGCCATTAGCGCTGTATTAATTACAGGAGACTTGACTGATAATGCGCAATCTAATGAATTAAATTGGCTCACTACTTTATTAGTTGGCGGAAAACTTCGAGCAGATAGTGGAGCAAAAGATAAATGGCAGGGGGTGGGAGGAGATTTTTACTCTCCATTTTTCTGGAATCCACATGGAACACCAAAAGGCGAAAGAGATGATTTTCCGCGGGATCTATATGGTTTTCCCACGATTCCAGAGCTCTTAAATGCCATCACTCAACCCTTTCACTGCTCAGGGCTTAAATATCCATTCCTAGCAGTACATGGAAATCATGACGCACTTCTTCAAGGCACTGTCGCCCCAAATGAAGAGCTGCGGCAATCAGTGAAGTCAGATGAGAAGATTTTTGAGCTACCAGATGAAGAAGCGCTGGGGGCGCTTTCTAAAGTATCGGAACAAGGACCTGCTGCTTATCCCTCTCCAATCGCTCCAAAGATTTTGAAAGTAAGCGCTGATGATTCTAGAGATTTTCTCACTCCAAGTGCATGGAACATCAATTTTTATCGTGAAGATGAAGATAATGGAATTTCAAGTGAGTATTTAGGCAGTGACATAAAGTATTGGAGAAAAGACTATGAATCAGTAACCATTCTTGCCTTAGATACAGTAAATCCATTTGGCGGTTGGCAAGGCTCAATTGATGAAGCACAATTTATTTGGCTCAAAGAGCAAGTAGAGCAAATAAAAGATCGATATATCGTAATTACTAGCCATCATCCAATTCAAGATATCTATAACGGGTACAGTCCATCGGGAAAACGTGTTTTAGGACCTGAGATTGAGAGCTACCTAATCACCAAGCCTGCTGTCATTGCATGGATCTGCGGCCATACTCACCGGCATCGTATCGCCTACTTTGGTCCGAATAGTCAGAATGGTTTTTATCAAATCGAAACTTCATCGCTGATTGATTGGCCTCAGCAGGGGCGAATTATTGAGATTTTCATAAACGATAGAGATGAGATCTGTATTGCCAGTACTGTCTTTAATCACCACGGCTCAATACTTCCTGACTATGAACATATAAGGCTTCACGAGGTTAACGAACTCTCCGGTCTATCGCGAATTCTCTCGCTTAATGATTGGCAAAGGCGTGGTGGAATTTTTGCAATTGAAAATAATGAGGGAGAGCGCTCTGATCGAAATGTGATCCTCACTCTGCCCGTAAGAATCTAGTCAGTAAAGGCTTCAGACCTGCTAATCCATGAAAAGTTGAAGTTTTTCGGCGTATTTGCTGGCCTTCTCAGTGAGGCTAAAGTTCATGCCTATACCTTAGGCATACTTGCTCGAAATTAGGAGAGGGAAAATGGGTGTTCTTGATCGCTTTCGCCTTGATGGCAAGGTTGCTGTTGTTACTGGAGCTTCATCAGGTCTTGGAGTTGCCTTCGCTAAAGCACTTGCTGAATCTGGAGCAGATCTTGTCTTAGGCGCTAGGCGCGAGGAGAGATTGCCTGAAACTGGAAAGTTAGTAGAAGCTGCGGGCAGAAAGTATGCCTATCGAAAAACAGATGTCACAAAGCCAGAGGATTGTGATGCGCTAATTGCTCTTGCAATTGATAAATTTGGCAAAGCAGATATCTTGGTTAATAACGCAGGCGTTGGAACTGCAGTGCCAGCAACTAGAGAAACTCCAGAGGCATTTAGAAGTGTTATCGATGTTAATTTGATGGGGGCTTATTGGATGGCTCAAGCATTCGCAAAGGCAAATAAAGATGGCGGAGTGATAGTAAATATCTCAAGCATCCTTGGAATTAAACCTCAAGGACTTCCGCAAGCTGCCTATGCTTCAAGTAAAGCTGGGCTAATTGGTTTAACTCGAGATCTTGCAGCGCAATGGACTGGGCGAAAGAAGATTCGGGTAAATGCACTTGCGCCAGGTTTTTTCCCATCTGAGATGAGTGATGAGCTACCAAAAGATATGGTTGAGATGTTAAAGATGTTTACTCCAGCTGGTCGTCTTGGAGAGCCAGAGGAGCTAGCAGCAACTCTAATTTGGTTAGTAAGTGATGCCTCAAGCTACGTCACTGGAATTACAGTTCCAGTTGATGGCGGCTTAGTAATGCCTTAAGAAATTACCCGTTAAGTGCTGCATGGAGCGCGACTTCAACCATATCGTTTAAGGTGCGCTCTCTAGCTTCTGAATCCATAGCTTCATGAGTAAAGACATGATCTGAGATAGTCATAATTGCTAGTGCGCGGCGCCCTTTTCTAGCTGCAATTGAGTAGAGCTGGCTTGCCTCCATCTCAAGTGCTAAAACGCCATGGGCTGCAAGTTTTTTAGCAGAATCAGTTTCATCATAGAAAAAGTCCATCGATGAAACCCCTCCGACATGGACTCGCTCAAACTTCTTTGATGCTTCATAGGCAGCCATAAGTAATTTGAAATCACAGTGCGGAGCAAAATCAAGGCCATTGGTCATACGTCTATTGATATTGGAATCAGTTGAGGCGCTCATTGCAAGGATTAAATCGCCAACTTTAGTTTTATCTTGAATTCCGCCAGCAGTGCCAATTCGAATTGCGACTTGAACATCATATTCATTAAAGAGCTCAGTGACATAGATAGAGGCAGAGGGAAGTCCCATACCCGTTCCTTGCACTGAAATTTTCTCGCCTTTATATGTTCCAGTGAAGCCAAACATATTTCTTACCGAGTTATATTGTTTAACATTTTCTAGATAATTCTCAGCAACCCATTTAGCTCTTAATGGATCTCCGGGAAGAAGGATTCGCTCGGCGATTTCGCCTTTTTCTGCTCCGATATGTACGCTCATAGTTATCCAACTATAACCAGAATCGCAGCGATAAAGTGTGAGATAAATGCAGCAGCGGTCATGGCGTGAAATAACTCATGGAAGCCAAACCAGTTAATGGAAAAATTAGGCCACTTAACGGCGTAGATAATCGCCCCCAGTGAATAGAGAATTCCGCCAAAGGCAACTAAGAGAAAGACAATAAGCCCGCCATTTCTGTAGAAGTCAGGCAGATAGATCAGTGCGGCCCAACCAAGTGCTAGATAGATCGGCACATAGAGCCAGCGCGGAGCGCTAAGCCAGAAGACTCTAAATACTCCAGAGAGCAGGGCCCCGCCCCAGACTAGAGAGAGCAGTATTACCGCCTGATTCTTATCTAATAGATAGATCGCAAAAGGGGTATAGGTGCCAGCAATTAGAAAAGGAATATTGGCATGATCAATTCTGCGCCAGATTGCCTTAGCAGAAGGGCCCCAAGGAACGCGGTGATAGATCGCGCTACAAGTAAATAGCGAGACTGCAGTGAGAGTAAATATCGTTAGAGTGATTCTTCCCCGAAGCTCTGTTGTTATTGTTATTAGAACCAGTCCAGCAACTAGTGCAAGTGGGGACATCACTAAATGAATAATGCCGCGCAGCTTTGGTCTATTTAATACGTTCATAGATACCCATCATCTTGCGATCAAAGGATAGTAAGGTCAGATCATTGACAATCGCAGTAGCGATGATGATTGCATCTGAAATTCTAGATTTCTGACTTGCTCTAATTTTAGCGGAAAGATTGGCTGCCTCAGAGTTGAAAGGGTAGATATCTCCAATCAACTCTCTTATCTTTGACTCGGCCCGAGTGGCATGAATTGCGCCAAGTGCGTGCGGGCGAATTAGCGCCTCAGTTAAAGTCATGGCGCTAATAGCTAGGCTTGATTTGCTGCTTGCCATGAAGATCTCACGAGATTGTTGATAGTGAGCATCACCTTCGCGAAGTCCCGCAATTAAGACCGTGGTATCTAGAAGTATTTGCTGTCCCACTCTTGCCTTTCTTTCTCCAAATCAAAACCCTCATAGATTTCGCTCATACTTCCTAAGATTTCATCGAGAGTCTTTAGCCATTCAGAATCAACTGGAGTAATTACTAGGCGATTTTCTTTACTGATATGAAATTCAACTTGATCGCCAGGGGTTAAAGACATCTCTCGAAGCACCTCCACAGGAATAGTTATCTGGTTCTTAGAACTTATCCGAGATGTAGTGGCCCGACCGCGCCGAGGGCTCTTAGCTGTGGATTTCTTGCCTGCCTTCTTAGCCTTTACTTTGCCTGCCATAAGTAAAGGCTAGTGCTATTTTGCTCGGCGTGTTGCCCTCAAAAATCGGCGTGTTTGGCTTACTTACCCGTTTTGACCTGCAGTAGATCTTTCCTATAACCTCGCGCCCTTGCGCTCAAAGTAGCGACACACCCGACCGCGTGGGTCGGATAAGCGAGATGGAGATGAAGTAGTGCCAACAATCCAGCAGTTGGTCCGTAAGGGCCGGGTTGATAAGTCAGATAAGACAACAACTCCGGGTCTTAAAGGAAGTCCGCAACGTCGTGGCGTCTGCACACGCGTTTACACCACAACGCCAAAGAAGCCGAACTCAGCTTTAAGAAAAGTTGCACGTGTTCGTCTAACTAGCGGTATGGAAGTAACGGCATACATTCCTGGTGAAGGACATAACTTGCAAGAGCACTCCATTGTTTTAGTTCGTGGTGGTCGCGTTAAAGATCTTCCTGGTGTTCGTTACAAAGTAGTACGTGGTTCTCTTGATACTCAAGGTGTTAAAGATCGTAAACAATCTCGCTCTCGTTATGGCGCTAAGAAGGAGAAGAAGTAATGCCACGTAAAGGCCCTGCTGCTAAATCTCCAGTTATTGCCGATCCGGTATATAACTCTCCAGTTGTTACAGCGCTTATTAATAAGTGTTTAGTTCATGGAAAGCGCTCAACATCAGAGGCTATTGTTTATAAAGCGCTAGAGAATTGCCGCGCTAAGACTGAGGTAGATCCAGTTATTACTCTTAAGAAAGCTTTAGATAATGTAAAGCCAGCTGTTGAAGTTAGATCACGCCGAGTTGGCGGAGCTACCTATCAAGTACCTGTTGAAGTTAAAGCTGCTCGCTCTATGACACTTGGCCTTCGTTGGTTAGTTGATAACGCTCGCCTGCGTCGCGAGAAATCAATGGCAGAGCGGTTAGCAAATGAAATGATCGATGCCTCCAATGGCCTCGGCGCTGCAGTTAAAAAGCGTGAAGACACCCACAAGATGGCAGAAGCTAATAAGGCTTTTGCACACTACAGGTGGTAATTAATATGTCGACAGCGACTGCAATTGATCTTCTTAAGGTGCGAAATATCGGCATCATGGCTCATATTGATGCTGGTAAAACCACCACCACAGAGCGCATCCTTTTTTATACCGGTATTAACTACAAAATCGGTGAGGTTCATGAGGGCGCAGCCACCATGGATTGGATGGAGCAGGAGCAGGAGCGAGGCATCACAATTACCTCAGCTGCTACAACCTGTGAGTGGCGAGGTCACACCATCAACATCATCGATACCCCTGGACACGTTGACTTCACAGTTGAAGTTGAAAGATCACTTCGAGTTCTAGATGGCGCAGTAACTGTCTTTGATGGCGTAGCTGGCGTTGAACCACAATCTGAAACTGTCTGGCGTCAGGCTGATAAGTACAGCGTCCCTCGTATCTGTTTTGTTAACAAACTAGATCGCACCGGCGCAAACTTTGATCGCTGTGTTGAGATGATCGGAACACGTCTTGGCGCAACCGCTCTTGTGCTTCAAGTTCCAATTGGAGTTGAAGGTGACTTTATTGGAGTTGTTGATCTAATTGCTATGAAGGCCCTCACCTGGAGAGGTGAGACCCAAAAGGGTGAAGATTATGTAATTGAAGAAATTCCTGCAGATCTCAAAGAAAAATGTGATGCAGCTCGTTTTGCTCTGATTGAAACTCTCTCTGATGCAGATGATGCAATTATGGAGAAATATTTAGAGGGCGCAACTCTAAGTGAAGAAGAGATTATCGCTGGAATTAGACGAGCAACTCTTGCTTATAAGTTAACTCCAGTTCTAACTGGTTCTGCCTTTAAGAATAAGGGCGTTCAACCAATGCTTGATGCTGTTACTCGCTATCTGCCATCACCTCTTGATGTTGATGCGATTAAGGGAACCAAGATGGGTGATAAGAGCGTTGAAATTGATAGAAAGCCAGATCCAAAAGAGCCTTACTCATCACTTGCTTTTAAGATCATGAGCGATCCACACCTTGGAAAGTTAACTTTCGTAAGAATTTACTCAGGTGTATTAGAGGCTGGAAGCGGCGTTCTAAACTCCACAAAAGATCGTAAAGAGCGCATCGGCAAGATCTATCGCATGCATGCCAATAAGAGAGAAGAAATTCCTCAGGCATCAGCCGGAGATATCATCGCTGTGATGGGTCTTAAGGACACCACCACCGGAGATACGCTCTGCGATATTGATAAGCCAGTGATCTTGGAGTCAATGGATTTCCCAGCTCCAGTTATCCATGTTGCTATCGAGCCAAAGACCAAGGGCGATCAAGAAAAACTTGGCGTTGCGATTCAAAGACTTGCTGAAGAAGATCCAACTTTTCATGTTAGAACTGATGAAGAGACCGCACAGACCATCATTGGTGGAATGGGCGAGCTCCATCTAGAAATCCTTGTTGATCGCATGAAGCGTGAATTCAAAGTTGAGGCAAATGTTGGAAAGCCTCAAGTTGCTTATCGCGAGACTTTAAGAAAGCCAGTCGCTCGCCATGATTACACCCATAAGAAGCAGACCGGTGGATCTGGACAGTTTGCAAAGATTCAGATCGCACTTGAGCCACTTCCAGTTGGCGAAGTTGAAGGCGGATATGAATTCGTAAACAAAGTAACTGGTGGTCGTATCCCTAAGGAGTACATCCCTTCCGTTGATGATGGTTGCCAAGAGGCGCTACAAAATGGCCCACTTGCTGGCTATCCATTAACTGATGTACGAGTAACTCTTCTTGATGGCGCTTATCACGATGTTGACTCATCGGAGTTGGCCTTCAAGATTGCTGGTATCGCAGCATTTAAGGAAGCGGCAAAACTTGCCGGTCCGGTATTGCTCGAGCCAATGATGAGCGTTGAAGTCACCACCCCTGAAGATTTCATGGGCGATGTCATCGGCGATCTCAATAGCCGTCGTGGCCAAATCCAGGCCATGGATGAGCGAGCCGGTGCTCGCATCGTAAAGGCGCTAGTTCCACTCTCGGAGATGTTCGGCTATGTCGGAGATCTGCGCAGTAGAACTCAGGGCCGCGCGAGTTACAGCATGCAATTCGATTCCTATGCTGAAGTTCCAGCTGCGGTTTCGAAAGAAATCATCGCGAAGATTCGCGGCGAGTAAGTCAAATCCAATAACGAAATAAAGAAGGAGAAACCACAGTGGCAAAGGCAAAGTTCGAGCGGACAAAGCCGCACGCAAACATTGGCACCATTGGTCACATCGACCACGGTAAGACCACTCTTACTGCTGCGATTTCCAAGGTGCTGCACGACAAATACCCAACCTTAAATGAGGTAAGCGCATTCGATCAGATCGATAAGGCTCCAGAGGAGCGCGCTAGAGGTATTACCATTTCGATTGCACATATCGAATACCAGACAGAGAAGCGTCACTACGCACACGTTGACTGTCCAGGCCATGCTGACTACATCAAGAATATGATCACTGGTGCAGCTCAGATGGATGGCGCAATTCTCGTAGTTGCTGCAACAGATGGACCAATGCCACAGACCAAGGAGCACGTTCTCCTTGCTCGCCAAGTTGGCGTTCCATCAATTGTTGTCGCTCTTAATAAGTCTGACATGGTTGATGACGAGGACATCCTTGGTCTAGTTGAGGAAGAAGTCCGCGATCTACTAACTAAATATGAATTCCCAGGAAAAGACACTCCAATTGTTCGCATCTCAGCTCTAAAGGCTCTCGAAGGAGATGCTGCATGGGGCGAGAAGATTATGGAACTTATGAATGCTGTTGATTCATTCATTCCTCAGCCAGTACGCGAAGTTGATAAGCCATTCTTGATGCCAGTAGAAGATGTATTCACAATTACAGGTCGTGGAACTGTTGTAACTGGTCGTATTGAGCGCGGTATCGTCAAGGTCAACGAAGAAGTTGAAATTGTTGGTATCCGTCCAGATTCACAGAAGACCACAATCACCGGAGTTGAAATGTTCCGCAAGCTTCTTGATGAAGGTCAGGCTGGCGAAAACGTTGGTCTACTTCTTCGTGGTCTAAAGCGTGAAGATGTTGAGCGTGGACAGGTTGTTTGCAAGCCTGGCAGCGTTACACCACATACTGACTTTGAGGCATCTTCTTACATCCTTTCAAAGGATGAAGGCGGACGTCACACACCATTTTTCAACAACTACCGTCCTCAGTTCTACTTCCGCACCACGGATGTAACTGGCGTAGTAACACTTCCATCAGGAACCGAAATGGTTATGCCTGGTGACAACACTGCAATGACTGTGACTCTAATCCAGCCAGTTGCGATGGAAGAGGGTCTGCGTTTTGCTATCCGCGAAGGTGGACGCACTGTTGGCGCAGGTCGTGTAACAAAGATCGTTAAGTAGAGAAAAAGAAGTAATTAAATGGGGCGCGACAAGCGCCCCATTTAAAACAAGAAGCACTTAAGTAGAAGCGAGGGAATGAAAATGGCGGGACAGAAGATCCGCATCAGGCTCAAGGCCTATGACCATGAGGTGATTGACTCTTCAGCGAAGAAAATCGTTGAAACAGTTGAGCGCACAGGGGCAACGGTCGCGGGCCCAGTTCCGCTGCCTACTGAGAAGAACACCTATTGCGTGATTCGCTCACCACATAAATACAAAGATAGCCGCGAACATTTTGAGATGCGCACCCATAAGCGCCTAATCGACATCATCGATCCAACTCCTAAGACAGTTGATTCCTTGATGCGTCTTGATCTTCCTGCTGGCGTCGATATTGAGATTAAGCTCTAAGGGGACCTCGACAACTATGACAACTACTCAATCAAAGGGCAGCGCCATCAAGGGAATCCTTGGCGTCAAGCTCGGCATGACTCAAGTCTTTGATGAAAATAGCCAAGCTATTCCTGTAACTGTCGTGCAGGCAGGTCCATGTGTTGTGACTCAGATCCGCACTCTGGAAAAAGATGGATATGAGGCTGTGCAATTGGCATTTGGCGCAATTGATCCAAGAAAAGTTTCAAAGCCAGAATCTGGTCAATTTGCTAAAGCTGGAGTTACTCCAAGAAAGTTTGTCGCAGAGCTAAGAACAGCTAGCGCTTCTTCCTACACGGTGGGACAAGAAGTTAAAGCAGATATTTTCACAGCTGGTGAGATCGTTGATGCTCAAGGAACATCTTTAGGTAAGGGATCTGCTGGTGTTATGAAGCGCCACAATTTCAGTGGTTTTGGCGATGGCCATGGTGTTGAGAGAAAGCACCGCACCTCAGGATCTATCGGTAACCGCACCACACCTGGACGCGTATTTAAAGGAAAGCGCATGATGGGTCGTATGGGCGTTGAGACCGTTACGGTTCAAAACTTAACTGTGCAAGCAGTTGATGTTGAGAAATCACTAATTTTAATTAAAGGCGCAATTCCTGGAAGAACTGGGGCGCAGGTCTTTATTCACTCAGCTTCAAAGAAGGCTCTTAGTGAAGTTATGAATAAGGCAGGTGCATAGAGATGTCGTTAACTATTGAAATTAAAGATGCAAAGGGCGCAAAGGCTGGAAGCTTTGATCTTCCTGCAGAAATTTTTGATGTCCAAGTAAATGTGCCACTAATTCATCAAGTAGTAACAGCTCAGCTAAATGCAGCAAGAGCTGGAACTGCTAAGACAAAGAACCGCGGCGAGGTTAGCGGTGGTGGTAAGAAGCCTTTTAAGCAGAAGGGAACCGGAAGAGCTCGTCAGGGTTCAACTCGTTCTCCAAATCAGCGCCATGGTGGCGTTGCTCAAGGACCAGTTCCTCGTAAATACGATGAGCGCACTCCTAAGAAAATGATTAAAGCAGCACTTACTGGAGTTCTCTCAGATCGAGCAAGAAATGAGCGAATCCATATCGTTTCAACCATTGTTGAAAGCGTTAATAGCAAAGCTGCTATCGCTGCAGTTCGCCAATTCTCTGATCGTCGCCGAGTACTTGTTGTTCTAGCCCATGGCGAAGAGGCTTCATGGCGCTCACTTCGCAATGAAGAAGATCTACATCTAATCCGTCAGGATCAGCTAAATGCCTACGATGTTGTAGTTGCTGATGACTTGGTATTTTCCAAAAAAGCAATTACTGACTTTGTTGCAGGTCCGGCCAAAGGCAAGAGCGTTACAGCCAGAGCTTTTGAATCAGAGTTAGAGGAGGCCTTAGCATGAGAGATCATCGCGAAGTTCTAATTGCTCCAGTGGTTTCAGAGAAGTCATATGGCATGCTCGATGAGAATAAGTACACCTTCATCGTTGCACCTGATGCCAATAAGACTGAGATCAAGATTGCTGTTGAGAAGATTTTCAAAGTTCGCGTTCTCAAGGTCAACACAATGAACCGTGAGGGCAAGAGCAAGATCACCCGTTATGGAGTTGGAAAGCGAAGCGATACTAAGCGCGCGATTGTGCAAATCGCAGCAGGAGATCGCATCGACATCTTTGGAGGCCCTGTCTCCTAGTAATAGGCGATGGGATTAATAAGAAAAGGGATATGACATGGCACTTCGTAAGTTAAGACCGGTAACGCCGAGCTCTCGTGGCCAGAGCGTTTCCGACTTTGCTGAGATCACCCGATCTACTCCAGAGAAGTCACTTATTCGTCCGATTAACTCTCGCGGTGGTCGTAACGCCTCAGGCAAGATCACAACTCGTCATCAAGGCGGCGGACATAAGCGCGCCTATCGCGTAATTGATTTCTTGCGTAATGATAAAGATGGCGTTCCTGCTGTAATTGCACAAATTGAATACGATCCAAATCGCTCGGCCCGCATTGCACTTGTGCACTTTGCTGATGGCGAGAAGCGCTACATCATCGCTCCTCTTGGCGTTGAGCAGGGAACAAAGATTGAAAATGGCCCAACTGCAGATATTAAGCCTGGCAATAACTTGCCGCTAAGAAATATTCCAGTTGGAACAATGATTCATGCAATTGAAACTCGCCCAGGTGGGGGAGCAAGAATTGCAAGATCAGCTGGAGCATCTGTGCAGTTAGTTGCAAAAGATGGTCCATATGCCCAGCTCCGTATGCCATCTGGCGAAATTAGAAATGTTGATGTCAGATGCCGCGCAACAATCGGTGTTGTTGGTAATGCTGAGCAATCAAATATTAACCATGGAAAAGCAGGACGTATGCGCTGGAAAGGCCGTCGTCCAACAGTTCGTGGTGTTGTTATGAACCCAGTTGATCACCCTCATGGTGGTGGAGAAGGAAAGACCTCTGGAGGTCGCCATCCTGTTTCACCTTGGGGTAAACCTGAGGCTCGTACTCGTAAGAAAAAATCAAGTGATCAGTTAATTGTCCGCCGCCGTCCAGCTAATAAGAGCCGATAAGGAGCCCTGAAACCAAATGCCACGTAGTTTGAAGAAGGGTCCATTTGTGGATCTACACCTGGAAAAGAAGGTCGATGATCAGAATGCGAAGAACGCCAAGACCGTTATTAAGACTTGGTCACGTCGCTCAATGATCACGCCATCGATGATTGGTCACACCATTGCAGTCCATGATGGACGCAAGCATGTTCCGGTCTATGTCACAGAGGCAATGATTGGTCACAAGCTCGGTGAGTTTGCACCAACAAGAACATTTAGAGGACACGTCAGACAAGAAGATCGGACGGTGAAGCGTGCCGAGTAATACTCCGTTAGTAGCTAAAGCATCACTTAGCTCAATTCGTGTAACTCCACAGAAAGCTCGTCGCGTAGTAAATATGATCCGCGGCCAAAGAGCTGATGAGGCGCTAAGAATTGCTAAGTTCTCACCACAGATTGCAGTAAGTGAAGATCTCTATTCACTTCTTAACTCTGCTGTGGCAAATGCCAAGCAGAAAAATCCTGCAATTAGAGATGCCTCAGAGCTCTGGGTAACCGAGGCTCTAGTTGATGAGGGCATCACAATGAAGCGCTATCGCCCGCGCGCACAGGGCCGTGGCTATCAGATCTTGAAGCGCTCTTCACAGATTTCTGTAGTTCTATCTGATGATAAGAATTATCGAAAGCCAACAAAAGAGCAGGCAAGAAAATTAGCAGCAGCAGCTCTTGCAGCAGCTAGTGAAGTTGTGGCAGATGAAAAACCTGCAGCAGCAAAGAAAGCTCCGGTTAAAAAGGCTAGCGCCAAAAAGGCAGCAGCTAAGAAAACTACAGAGCAGGGGGCGAAGTAAATGGGTCAAAAAATCAACCCTCATGGCTTCCGCCTAGGAATCACCACTGAGTACAAGTCTCGCTGGTATGCCGAGAAGCTTTATAAAGATTATGTAAAAGAAGATGTGATGATCCGTCGTATGATGGAGAAGAACATGGAGAGAGCTGGAGTATCTCGAATTGAAATCGAGCGTACTCGTGAGCGCGTCCGTATCGATCTTCACACCGCTCGTCCTGGAATTGTGATTGGACGTAGGGGAACTGAAGCAGATCGTCTCCGTCTTGATCTTGAGAAATTAACTGGCAAGCAAGTTCAGTTAAATATCTTGGAAGTTAAGAATCCTGAAATCGATGCTCAGCTAGTAGCGCGCGGAGTTGCAGAGCAATTAGCAGCTCGCGTCTCTTTCCGCCGGGCAATGCGTAAAGCAATGCAGACTGCATTTAAAGCAGGAGCAAAGGGTGTTCGTATCCAATGCGGTGGACGTCTTGGCGGGGCAGAAATGTCACGCTCTGAGTTCTATCGCGAGGGAAGAGTTCCACTACATACCCTAAGAGCAGATATTGATTATGGCTTTGCAGAAGCGCACACCACATTTGGTCGCTTAGGTGTAAAGGTCTGGATTTATAAGGGCGAAGTTATCGCTTCAAGAACTGAGCGCGAAGCAGCTGCTCTTGCGCAAGTTCAAGCAGCTAAGGCTGAGCGCGCACCAAAGCGTGCACCTCGCGCGCCAAAGGGTGAAGTGACAAAGACATCTGTTGCAGAACGAGCAAATGAAGCTGCAGCTGCTGGCCTTGATAGCGAAGTAAGCCCTGAAATTAAAAGCGAAGGAAGTGATGCGTAATGTTAATTCCACGTCGCGTTAAGCATCGCAAGCAACATCGTCCAAAGCGTTCTGGTAATGCTAAGGGCGGAACAGCGGTTGCATTCGGTGACTTTGGTCTGCAAGCAACTGAGGGTGGTTATGTAACTAACCGTCAGATAGAAGCAGCTCGTATCGCAATGACTCGTCATATTAAACGTGGTGGAAAGGTTTGGATAAATATCTATCCAGATCGCCCACTAACTAAGAAGCCGGCCGAAACCCGTATGGGTTCTGGTAAGGGATCTCCAGAATTCTGGATCGCAAATGTGAAACCAGGAAGAGTTTTATTTGAAATATCTGGCGTAACGCTAGATGTTGCAAACCAAGCGCTCTCTCGCGCAGCTCACAAACTCCCAGTCAAATCTCGCGTAGTAATTCGCGAGGAGGTATAAGCATGGCAAAGATGATCACTACTGAAGAACTTAGAGCTCTAAGCACTGAAGATCTTGCAGAAAAGTTAAAGGATTCAAAGGAAGAGTTATTTAACCTTCGTTTCCAAGCTGCAACCGGTCAACTTGAGAGCCATGGACGCCTAACTGCGGTCCGTAAAGAGATTGCCAAGATCTATACCGTGATTCGTGAACGCGAACTAGGAATTGGAGGAGCGGCATGAGTGAGGATAGAAAGTTTCGCAAAACTCGCGAAGGCGTAGTTGTTAGCGACAAGATGGATAAGACTGTGGTGGTAAAGGTTGAAGACCGCGCTGCTCATGGCCTCTACTCCAAAGTTATAACCAAGAATAAGAAGTTTAAGGCTCACGATGAAGATAACACCGCCGGTGTTGGAGATCGCGTGCGCATTATGGAAACCCGTCCACTTTCGGCAACCAAGCGTTGGCGTGTAGTGGAGATTATCGAGAAGGCTAAGTAACCATGATACAAGCAGAGTCACGACTACGAGTCGCCGATAACACAGGAGCTAGAGAGCTTCTCTGTATCCGCGTGCTAGGTGGAACCCAACGTCGCTATGCCTCAATCGGTGATGTCATTGTCTGTTCCGTTAAGGATGCAATTCCTGGTGGACAGGTTAAGAAAGGTGAAGTCGTTAAGGCTGTCATCGTTCGAACTGTTAAAGAGAACCGTAGAGCTGATGGTTCCTACATTAAATTTGATGAAAATGCTGCGGTAATTATCAAGGAAGATAACGAACCAAGAGGAACCCGTATTTTCGGACCTGTTGCTAGAGAGCTTCGTGATAAGCGCTTTATGAAGATCATCTCACTTGCCCCGGAGGTGCTGTAATGAGAATAAAGAAAGGTGACACAGTTCTAGTCATCGCAGGAAAAGATAAAGGTGTAACTGGCAAAGTATTAGCCGTTAATACCGTTACTGCCCGCGTAACTGTTGAAGGTGTTAACCGCGTCAAGAAGCATACAAAAGAAGATACTTCACAGCGCGGTGCCAAAGTTGGCGGAATTCTCACTATTGAAGCCCCAATTGCTTACTCCAATGTGATGTTGCTAGATGATGATAATAAGGCAACTCGTATCGCGGTTCGCAAAGATGAAGAGGGCAAGAACATTCGTATCTCTAGAAGGACTGGAGGGGATCTATAAATGAGTACTGTCATTGCACCTCGTTTAAAAGAGATCTATAAATCTGAAATTGCTCCTGCCCTGCAGAGCGAATTTAACTTCTCAAATAGAATGCAGATTCCAACCCTTTCCAAGATTGTGGTCAATATGGGCGTTGGCGAAGCAGCTAAGGATTCAAAGTTAATTGAGGGCGCAATTAGAGACCTTGCCGCAATTACTGGACAGCGTCCATTAGTTACTAAGGCGAGAAAATCAATTGCTAACTTCAAACTCCGTGAAGGCCAGCCAATTGGCGCCCATGTCACCTTAAGAGGGGATCGGATGTGGGAGTTTATGGACCGGCTATTAACAGTTTCTCTGCCAAGAATCCGCGACTTCCGCGGCCTTTCTCCAAAGCAATTTGATGGCAAAGGAAATTACACCTTCGGTCTAACTGAGCAAGTGGTCTTCCTTGAAATTGAGCAAGACAAGCTAGATCGAGTCCGTGGAATGGATATCACCATCGTAACTTCAGCTAAGAACGATAATGAAGGCCGTGCGCTACTTAAGGCGCTTGGTTTTCCGTTTAAGGATCAAGGGGAGAAATAAATAATGGCAAAGACATCACTGAAGGTTAAGGCAAGCCGCAAACCTAAATTCAAGGTTCGTGGATACACACGTTGCCAACGTTGTGGCCGACCACATTCGGTCTATCAGAAATTCGGCATCTGCCGAGTCTGCTTCCGCGAGATGGCACACCGCGGTGAACTTCCTGGTATAACGAAAGCTTCCTGGTAACAACTATTGGAAAGGTCCCTTGTATGAGGGAAACCAGCCAAAGAAAGGCGATGAGCCAACTATGACAATGACCGACCCGATCGCAGACATGCTCTCTCGTTTGCGTAATGCCAATATGGCCTACCATGAAGTGGTTTCCATGCCATCTTCATCGGTGAAGGTTCGTATTGCCGAAATCTTGCAGAGAGAGGGATATATCGGTGGCTACAAAGTCAGCGATAACCCTGAAGGTTTTGGAAAAACCTTAACTCTTGACCTTAAATATGGTTCAAATCGTGAGCGATCAATTGCTGGTCTGCGCCGCGTTTCAAAGCCAGGTCTTCGCGTTTATGCCAAATCAACTGGACTTCCTAAAGTATTAGGCGGCCTTGGTGTGGCAATTATTTCAACATCACAAGGATTACTCACTGATCGACAAGCTAACAAGAATGGCGTAGGCGGAGAAGTTCTCGCTTACGTATGGTGATTGCTATGTCACGTATCGGAAAAATGCCAGTTGCCATTCCTTCAGGGGTTGAGGTAAATATCTCTGGTCAATCGATCTCTATTAAAGGTCCTAAGGGAACGCTAAACCATGTGCTTCCTGAGTTGATTACTCCTAAGAAAGAGGAGAGCTCACTAGTACTAACTCGCGCTAACGATGAGCGCGCAGCAAAGAGCCTGCATGGCCTTTCTCGCACTTTGATTTCAAATATGGTTACTGGCGTTACAGCTGGTTACTCAAAGAAAATCATGATTGTTGGAGTTGGTTACAAAGTAGCGGCAAAGGGCAAAGATCTAGAGTTTGCACTGGGCTACTCACACCCAATTAATTTCGCAGCTCCTGCCGGAATTACCTTCACTGTTGAATCACCTACTGATCTAATCGTTTCAGGTGTTGATAAGCAGCTAGTTGGAGAAGTTGTTGCCAAGATTCAAAAACTTCGCAAAGCCGATCCATATAAAGGCAAGGGTCTGCATCTACAAGGTGCGCGCATTCGCCGCAAAGCTGGAAAGACAGGTAAGAAGGCATGAATATCTCTAAGAAGATTGTTAAGGGCTCTACTCAAGTTGCCCGCGCCCGTCGCCACTTTAGAGTGCGAAAGAGAGTTACCGGAACATCTGAGCGTCCACGCTTAGTTGTTACCCGCTCTGCTCGCCACTTAGTTGCGCAAATCGTTGATGATTCACGTGGCCATACTCTGGCCTCTGCTTCAACTATGGAAAAAGAGCTAAGAGCAACATCTGCAGATAAGACTAAGAAGGCAAGAAGCGTTGGCCAATTAGTTGCAGATCGCGCAAAAGCAGCTGGAGTTACCACAGTGGTCTTTGACCGTGGTGGAAATCGTTACACCGGGCGAGTAGCAGCGCTTGCCGAAGGTGCTAGAGAGAATGGGTTGGACTTCTAATGGCCGATAAAGAAGTAGTAAGTACTGAGGCAGAGAAGCCAAAGCGCGGACGCGATAAGCGCGAACGTCGCGATGATCGCCAATCTGAGAAGTCTCCCTATATCGAGCGCGTGGTCTTTATCAACCGCGTAGCAAAGGTTGTTTCTGGCGGCCGTCGTTTCTCATTCACCGCACTTGTTGTTCTAGGTGATGGCAATGGAATGGTTGGCGTTGGTTATGGAAAAGCAAAAGAAGTTCCACAAGCCATTGCAAAAGCTGTTGAAGAGGCGAAGAAATCATTCTTTAAAGTTCCAAGAATTCAAGGAACTATCCCGCACTCAGTTCAAGGAGAAGATGCAGCAGGAGTAGTACTACTTCGCCCTGCAGCTCCTGGTACTGGAGTTATCGCTGGTGGTCCGGTGCGCGCAGTTCTTGAGTGCGCAGGAATTAGTGATGTTCTAACTAAGTCACTTGGATCAAATAATCCAATTAACATGGTTCATGCCACAGCAAAAGCGCTAAAGATGTTGGAAGATCCAGCAGCAATTGCTGCACGTCGTGGTCTGCCACTAGAGCGCGTTGCTCCAGCTGCAATCATCCGTGCTATGAGCGCAACGGCAGGTGCATAAGATGCCACGTTTAAAAGTTACTCAAGTTCGTTCAAAAGTTGGCAATCCTCCTGATCAACGAAACACTCTTCGCTCACTGGGCCTTAAGAGAATCGGTGATGTTGTAGTTAAGGAAGATCGTCCAGAGATTCGCGGAATGGTTCATAGCGTTCGTCATTTGATTAAGGTTGAGGAGGTCGAATAAGTATGGTGCTTAAAGCTCATCATCTCCGTCCCGCACCTGGTGCTAAAAAAGCAAAGACCCGTAAAGGTCGAGGCGAAGGCTCCAAGGGAAAGACTGCTGGTCGTGGTGGTAAAGGAACTAGGGCTAGAAATGTAGTTCGCGCAGGTTTTGAAGGTGGAGCGATGCCTCTTGTGCAGCGCTTGCCAAAACTTCGTGGATTTAAAAACCCTGAGACCGTTACCTATCAGGCTGTAAATGTCTCAACTATCAATGCGCTATTTCCAAAAGGTGGAGAAGTATCCATCGATGATCTCTATAAATTAGGCGCTGCTCGTAAGGGTCGCCCAGTTAAGGTCCTAGGAAATGGTGATATCTCCGTTAAGGTAAATGTCACAGTCCATAGCTTCTCATCATCGGCATCAGAGAAAATCTCTGCCGCCGGCGGAAGTATTAAGACGCTCTAGATAATATCTAGTTGAAAGTAAGAGGAGAAGATAATGTTGCTATCAGTTTTTGCTAAGGCTTTCAAAACTCCTGATCTGCGCCGTAAAATCTTCTTCACTCTTGGAATTATGGCTCTATTTCGCTTTGGTTCTGTTATTCCAACTCCAGGAGTTTCCTATGGCGCGGTTCAGCGCTGCCTCGCAAATGTTGATACTGGCGGCCTATTTGGACTGATTAACTTATTTAGTGGCGGGGCGCTATTACAGCTCTCAGTATTTGCTCTCGGCATCATGCCTTACATCACCGCTTCAATTATCGTTCAGCTATTAACTGTTGTTATTCCTCGCTTTGAAACGCTAAAGAAGGAAGGCCAATCAGGAACGGCTAAGTTAACGCAATACACCCGCTATCTAACGATTGGTCTAGCAGTTATGCAGACCACAGGTTTGATTGCAGTTGCTAGAACTCCAGGTCGTCTAATCAATGGTTGTACTGAAGCGATCATCCCTGATACTTCTTGGCAGCGCATTGTCACCATGATCTTTGTAATGACTGCTGGAACATCGGTAATTATGTGGCTAGGTGAGTTAATTACAGATCGCGGCGTTGGTAATGGAATGTCGATCTTGATCTTCACCTCGATTGCAGCGACATTTCCTGGTCAACTCTGGTCAATTAAGCTCTCACGCGGCTGGGCAACATTCCTATTTATTATGGCGGTAGGAGTTTTGATTGTGGCCGCGGTGGTATTTGTTGAACAATCTCAGCGCAGAATTCCAGTTCAATATGCCAAGAAGCAGGTTGGAAGACGCCAATATGGTGGAACTACAACTTATATTCCGATAAAGGTTAATCAATCAGGAGTTATCCCGGTTATCTTTGCTTCATCACTTCTCTATATTCCATCCCTGGTTGCCAACTTCACCAACTCCCAAGCGCCATGGGCGGTTTGGATTTCAACTAACTTTGTTCAAGGTGATCACCCGATTTATATAACGCTCTATGCGCTAATGATCATCTTCTTTGCCTACTTCTATGTAGCAATTACATTTAATCCAGAAGAGACTGCAGAGAATATGCGTAAGTATGGTGGCTTTATTCCAGGCATTCGTGCTGGAAAGCCAACAAGTGATTATCTTGCATATGTATTAAATAGAATTACTGCTCCTGGTTCGCTCTATCTAGCACTTGTTGCAATTATCCCAATCATTGCTCTGGTGTTATTTGGCGCATCTCAGAACTTCCCATTTGGTGGAACTGCAATTTTGATCGTAGTTGGCGTTGGTCTTGATACTGCTAAGCAGATCGAGAGCCAGCTACAGCAACGCTCTTATGAGGGGTTCTTGCGCTAATGCGCTTAATCCTGGTTGGACCACCAGGTGCCGGTAAAGGAACTCAGGCAGTTCATCTTGCTGAGCATTACAAAATTCCACACATTTCAACCGGCGATATTTTCCGTGCCAATTTACAAAATGGCACGCCCCTTGGCCTTAAAGCAAAGTCTTATATGGATAAGGGCGAGCTAGTTCCAGATTCACTAACTAATGAGATGGTTAAAGATCGCTTGGCAAAAGATGATGCTAAAGCTGGCTTCTTGCTAGATGGTTTTCCAAGGAATGTCTCTCAAGCAAAAGTTTTAAGTGCGATGCTTGCTGAATCTGGCGTCATACTTGATGCCGCACTTGAACTATCCCTTGATAATGAGGAGATTGTTAAGCGCCTCTCCATCAGAGGGCGCGATGATGACAAGGAAGAGATAATTAGAAGGCGCCTTGAGGTTTATAGCGAGCAAACCGCGCCAATTATTAGCTTTTATCGAGATGCTAATCTCTTGGTAACTATTGCGGCAACTGGTGAAATTTCAGATATCACCTCAACTGCCATAGCAGCACTAAGCAAGAAACTGAGTTAAGCCATGGCGATCCAGATAAAGACCTTGGATCAACTAAAGAGTATGCGCCAGGCAAATCTCTTGGTGCGAAGCACTTTAGAGTTGGTGAGAGCAAATATTAAAGCTGGAATTACAACTAGCGCACTTGATGCAATTGCTGAGGCAAATATCAAACGCGGCGGGGGAATTTCAAATTTTAAGGGCTATCACGGATATCCAGCGGTAATCTGTGTTTCAGTAAATGATGAAATTGTTCATGGAATTCCTGGTGATCGCATGCTTATGCCTGGAGATATTGTCTCAGTTGATTGCGGAGCAATAATTGATGGCTGGCATGGCGATGCAGCATTTACCATGGTTATTGATCCAGTTGATAGTGAGCATGCCAAGATGTTGGAAGTCTGTGAAGAATCACTCTGGCATGGAATTGCTGCCGGAGTTATGGGAGCAAAGATTTCAGATATTGGCCATGCCATTGAGAAATATATTAACTCGCAAGGAAAGTATGGAATTTTGCGAGAATATGGCGGTCATGGCATTGGCAATGCAATGCATATGGAGCCGCATATTCTCAACTTTGGTAAAGCTGGACATGGTCCAACTATTGAAGCTGGAATGGTCTTTGCGATTGAGCCGATGATCACACTTGGTTCTGAAAAAACTAAAGTCCTTGAAGATAATTGGACTGTTGTAACGCAAGATAAGTCCTATGGCGCTCACTTTGAGAACTCTTACTGCATAGCCCCAGATGGCAAGCCATTTGTCCTCTCCGTTGAAGATGGCGGGAAAGCCCAGCTTGCCCGATTCGGCATAGAAGTTTCTTCGCTTCTTTCATAAGTTATCCCTATGACTAGAGCCTTAGAGCAACGCGAAAAGCGAGCCAGAATCAAGGCTTTACTTGAAGCAAAGGGCCTTGATGCTCTTGTCTTAAAGAAGGGGGCCAATGTTGCTTGGATTATTGGCGGCAGAGCCCATATTCCAACAACTCTTGAACTGGCCTGTCTTGATGTAATTGTTTATAAGGATCGAATCGTTGTTGTTACTAACAAGATAGAGGCGCCAAGACTTGAGGCAGAAGAGCTATCAGGTGATGAAGAGTTAATTGTCATTAATTGGTTTGAAGGCAGAGATGGGCAACTGCCATCAGGTGAAAAGATAGGTATCGATGGCCCTGATAGTAATCGCATTAATTTATCAGCAGAGATTGAAGAGCTAAGAAGATCTCTAAATTCCTTTGAAGTTGAGCGACTAAAGCAGATTGGTAGCGATGCTGCTAAATCTTTAGGTGAATCGATGCTCAAGATCTCACCAAAGATGAGTGAGGTGGGGGCAGCTGGAGTTATTGCAGAAAGTCTCTGGGCGCATAATTTAGAGCCAGTGGTTTTATTAGTTGCTGGTAGTGATCGCATTGAAAGCTTTAGACATCCTCTGCCCACCACAAACCTTATTGGCTCACTTTTTATGGGAGTGATTTGTGCCAGAAGAAAAGGTTTGATTGCTAGCGTTACTAGAATTCTTTCCTTTAATTCTCTTTCTAACGAGGTAGAGCAGAGATATCAAGGGCTTTTAAATGTTGAGGCGGCATTTTTTAGCGGTACAAAGGTTGGGGCTACATATGGCCAAGCATTCAAATCTGGTGAGGTTGAATATCTAAAGCAAGGATTTGCAAGAGATGAGTGGAGTAAGCATCATCAAGGCGGTCCGACTGGATATCTACCAAGAGACTTTCCCGCTCATGAAAAGAGCGCTCAAGTAATTGGCGTTAATAACGCCATTGCTTGGAACCCAAGTGCTGCCGGGATTAAGGTTGAAGACACCTTGATTACCACCCCTACCGGCTTTGAGATTATTACCTCTGATCCAAGCTGGCCTAGCGTTGAAATATCTGGCAGAGCGCGCCCAGATATCGCTCGCCCTTGACCTAAACGTTATAAAAAAGAGGTAAAAAAGCGTTGACCGAGCCCAGTTAGGGCATAAGACTCAGGCAATTGAGGTGGTCTGACCACTTCCATATCGGCCGGAAGGAAGTCTTATTTAGATGCTGCGCTACGGAATTATCGGCATGGGCGCCATGGGCCGTGAGCATGCCGAAAACTTATCTTTCATAGATGGTGCATCAGTTACTGCAATCAGTGATCCAGATTCTGGTTCAAGAGAACTAGCAATTAAGCAGCTAGGAGAGTCAGTAAAAGTTTTTACCGATCATAGGCAGCTTCTAGATTCCGGCCTAGTAGATGTAGTAATCATTGCAACCCCTAACTTTACTCATGTTGATATTTTGGAAGATGCACTTAAGACATCACTTCATGTCTTTATTGAAAAACCGCTCTGCACCACAATTGAGGATTGTTTAAAAGTTATTAAGTGGTCAGAAAATAGAAGTGGTCTGGTTTGGATGGGACTTGAATATCGCTACATGCCGCCAGTTGCTGAATTAATTTCTATTGTTCATAGTGGGGGAGTCGGACAAGTTCAACAAGTCTCTATCAGAGAACATCGCGAACCTTTCTATCCAAAAGTTGGCAATTGGAATCGATTCACATCTAAAACTGGTGGAACTCTTGTTGAGAAGTGCTGCCATTATTTCAATCTCATGGATCACATTGCTAAGGAGCGGCCAAATCGAGTATTTGCCTCCGGTGGGCAGAGAGTTAATTACCTCGATGAGAGCTATGACGGAGTTAAGGCAGATATGCTCGATAGCGCTTATGTGATTCTGGAATATCCAAGTGGAAAAAGAGCGATGTTAGATCTCTGTATGTTTGCTGAAAATACCGTTGATAAAGAACACATCTCAGTAACCGGAAGTGAAGGCAAAGTCGAATCATTTCTGCCATCACTTGAACTGCGTTATGGCAAGCGAAGCGCGGTTGGAAACTTTAAGCAATGGAGTCATGATGCATCAAAGCCAAAAGTTGAATCAAGAAAAGTTTGGGATGAGAGTATTAAATACAATGGATTTCACTATGGGGCTTCATATCTTGAACACTTAAAGTTCTTTAAGGCGATTAGAAGCGGAAAAGGCCCAGATGTGAGCCTGGAGGATGGCCTTAGAAGCGTTGCATCAGGTCTAGCGGCTCAGATGAGTATTGCCCAGGGGCGCCCGGTAGAAATGAGTGAAGTATTGCCAGCGGGGTGGAATTAATGACTAGCTGCACTCTGATTCCTCTTGCTCGTCCAACATTTGATGTCTTAGCTGCGCAGAAGTTCTTTGATTCTGCCCGTGATCTCTTAAGTGATATTGGAGCTACTGTAAATGGCCCAACATCACTTGTAATGACTCCAGAGGATACTGCTAGCGCTGAGGCAAATCTAAAATCTGATGAGAAGTTATATATTCTCTTTAATGCATCTTTTGCAGATGCCTCTGCAGCTGTCTCACTTCTTTCTAAAGTTTCAGGCGATGTGCTCTTATGGTCGGTTAGAGAATTTGGCGAGATAGGAGATCGACTTCTACTTAACTCAATGTGTGGATCAAATCTTGCAGCACATGCACTTCGAGTAAATGGAAAGAGAATTACTCATCTTCATGGAAATCCTGAAGAGGCGCATGTCAGAGCTGCCCTCTCATCTGCTCTTGCTGGAAAGATGCCAGATGTTGGTCAACCGCAGAAAATTAGCGGTCAATTAGCAGACTTAGATAAGGTTAAAGGCGCTCTGGCAAAGTTAAGTGGTTTAACTATTGGAGCAATTGGTGATGCGCCAGCTGGCTTTACTCCCTGCACCTATGATCAAGAGGCGCTTAAAAAATCTTTTGGCTTAAATATTATTAATAAATCAATTCCTGAAATCTTTGCAGATATTGCAGCTGTGCCACTTGATCAAGAGAGCGCAGAATATCAAGATGCTTGTCAGGCTCAGCCATCTCTTAAAAATGTTCCAGAGAGAGAGGCTCGAGTTAATGCCAGCACCAGGGTTGCTCTGGATAACTGGATAAGGGCTAATGATTTATCGGCAATTGCTATGCGCTGTTGGCCTGATTTTGCAGTTGATCTGGGAGCTTGCCCTTGCGGGGCGATGGGAAGAACGGCAACGAGTGGAACTCCTGCAGCCTGCGAGCGAGATGTATATGGCGCAGTAACCATGCTGCTTTTAGAGGCGCTTGGCTCAGGAACAAATTACTTAGTAGATACCGTGGATTTAGAAGAAGATGAGAACATTATTCGGATTTGGCATTGTGGTTCTGCTGCAACCACTCTCGCTGTTGATCCTGATAATGCAACGCAGTTCATACACTGCAATAGAAAGCTAGGTGTGGCCGGTAACTTCCCCTTGAAGACCGGTCCGGTTGTTCTGGTAAGGCTGGATACCGATATCGATCCAGCAAATCAGAGCAAACTCCGATTAGTAATGACTAGTGGTGAATCACTATCTGCTCCTAATCGGTTCCAAGGTAATACCGCAACAGTTCGTACATCTGCGCCAGCACGGCAATTGATTAATGGGTTGATCCATAATGGATTTCCTCATCACACAGTTGTGGCTTGGAAAGACATACGAGCAGAAGTCCGCAGGATGGCGGAATATTTGGCCATTCCGCTAACCGAGTGGTAATCACATGATTCACCACAGACCCTCGAATAAGGAGAAATAAATGAAACAAAAGATGAATGCAAAAGCATTCAAAGCTCTGATTGCAATGGCTTTTGCAATTAGCGCAACTGTTGTTCCACTCTCCCAGAGCTTTGCCGCAGGCGAATCTCTTGGCAAGAGTTGTCCAACAGAGGGAGTAATGACTGGAACTAAGTCAACCTCTCTTATCTGCGTCAAAGCATCAAATGGAAAGCAAACCTGGCAGCGAGTAAAGCTCGCATCTGGCAATGGCCGTCCAGTAGCAAACCTGACACCACCAAAGGGTGAAATCGAGTTCTGGCACTATCGCCCAGAGCTTGGCGATCAGAGAGCTCTAGTGAAAATCATTAGCGATTTCGAAGCCAAATACCCTGGCACCAAGATTAAGCAAGTAGTTCGTGACACCACGACCTATAACAACACAGCACGTGTTTCAATTCTTGCTAATCCAAAAGCAGCGTTATTCGCTACCTCTCGCGGTGCGATCTTTGATCAATTCGCTAAGAGCGACATGATGCTTGACCTTTCAGGTCAGCGCTATGTTAAGCAGAACGTTGTTGCTAAGGGACTAACTGCTGGACAGTTTGAAGGAAAGCAGCTTGGAATTCCTTATCAATACCTCTTCAACAACCCAATTGTTAATACAGAAATCTGGGCTAAAGAGAAGTGGACCACACCAAAGAATCTAACTGGTTGGGTCAACTGGTGTAAGGATGCTAAGGCTAAGGGATATGTCCCTCTAGCTTGGCCAGGAGCTACTCGCGGACAAGCAGCGCAGATTTCTAACTCTGCTCTGATGAACTCTGCTGGAAGCTACGATGAACTATCAAAGAACCTTGCAGATCTAAATACTGGAAAGATTGATCTGACTTCAAAGTGGTTTGAAGGCGTTGCTGACATTTATGTCAAGCTAAGAAACGCTGGCTGCTTCCCAGATAACGCCACAGGTGTTACTGAGGCTGCTGCATACAACCTCTTTGCAACTGGTAAGTCACCAATTCTTCCTATCGGAACATTTGCGATGGGATCAATTGTCGGACTAAATCCAAACCTAAATGGCAAGATGGAACTTCTGTCAATGGTCTTGACTGATGGCAAAGTTGTCGCAGAAGGAATTATGAATAACACTTACACATTAAGTGTGAATAAGAATTCCAGCACACGCGATCAAAAGATTGCCAACGCATTCCTTTCCTATCTACTGACTGGAAAAGTTGCCGAGATCTATGCCAATGAAACTCTTCAGCATGTTAACGTTCTTGATGTTGAATACAAGAATGTAAACCTTTTGAATACCGTTTCTTTCCAGGCCAAGGACACCATGTTGGCTCCACGCTTCCTACTTCTGAACGCAGCTGTATCTGATCTAACTCAAGATGCGCTAATTCAGATCGTTGGCGGCAAGAGCCCAGCTGATGTTCTGCCTGATTTCTCAAGGCAGATTAAGCAGAAATTGGCTGGCTGATTAGCTCGCTAACAAATACCGGAACCGCTCCCACCTCAGGTGGGAGCGGTGTTCGGCCTGCTTCAAAGAAGCGCAAAAAGGATGCTGGCATCTATTACTTGATGGGGCTTCCTGCTGCCATCATTTTTGCTGGTTTCTACATTGTTCCGTTCATCGCAAATTTAAGATACTCCCTGACTAGATGGGATCGAATAACGGAGCCAGAGTTTGTTGGATTTCGTAACTTTATTAACTTGCTTACTAACGATGATCTCTTCTATAAAGTTCTAGGAAATAATCTACGCTTTACCTTCCTAGTCGTACTATTTCAAACGCTATTCTCATTGATATTTGCTATTTTCCTTGTCAAGAACACTAAGACTAATATTGCGCTTAGAACTCTCTTTTTCTTTCCTACAATTCTTTCATCTGTTTCTGTGGGAATGATTTGGCTCTTTATGTATGACCCGAACTTTGGAGCTGTAAATCTTTTCTTTACTCGCTTGGGACTTGAAGGCTTTGCTTTAAATTGGCTTGGAAGTGAGAGCTCTGCACTTTATGCAATAACCTTTACTCAAGTCTGGTTTCATACCGGACAGATGATGGTCATATACATTGCTGGGTTACAGCAGATACCTCAAGAACTTTATGAAGCAGCCGAAGTGGATGGAGCTTCACGCTGGCAGCAATTTAGAAATGTAACTTGGCCGATGTCTATTCCAACCACCATTGTGGTTATGGCATACACCACCATTCAATCCTTTAGAGCGTTTGACTTGATATTTGCAATGACACAGGGTGGTCCAAATAATTCATCAAATATATTTGCAGTCTTGATATATCAGACCGTCTTTAGTGAGCTCAGAATCGGATATGCCGCCACGCAATCAATCTTCTTCATCATTGTTCTAATTTTTGTGACGCTGTTACAGCGCAAGTTCCTCAATAGTCGGTATGAGAAATAGGGGGTTGAGATGATATATAAAGTAAGCAGAGTCGTTTCTTTACTGATTTTTTCTATCCTAATTATCATCCCAAGCTTAATTGTCGTTTTTGGATCGACAAAAACTGATAGCGAGGTCTATAACAAGCCTTTAGCTCTTCCTGAGAAGTGGTCTTTAGATAACTTTAGATTCCTATTTGAAGTCAGCAATGTAGGTCGCTCATTTCTCAATAGCTTAATTGTTACGGGTTTTTCTGTATCTATAACTTTGATATTGGCCAGTATGTGTGCCTTCGCAATTTCAAGAATGATTACAGTCACTGGTCGCGTTTTGTTCTCACTTTTTGCTGTGGGATTAGCAATCCCAGGTCAGGTGAATCTAGTGCCAATATTTATTCTCTTCAATGACTTGCAATTGACCAATAAGCTATCTGGTTTAGTTTTGATCAACATCGTAACAACGTTACCTATCTCTGTATTTATCTTGACTGCATTTTTTAGAGAACTTCCAAAAGAGATGTATGAAGTCTCTGAAGTTGATGGAGCGACCCCACTTAGGGTTTATCGCTCAATTGCTCTTCCACTATCAAGACCTGCAATGGGAGCAACTGCGATATTCCTATTTGTCATAACTTGGAATGAGCTACTTTTCCCACTACTTCTAATTACAGATAATGATAAGCGGACCTTGCCGCTCTCATTGCTTTCATTCCGCGGTGAGTTCTTTAGTAACTACAGCATGATTTTTACAGCTGTAATGGTTGCATCTATTCCTATGGTCGTTATGTATTTGTTAATGCAGAGATCATTCATTGCTGGACTTACAGCAGGAGCGGTTAAGGGCTGATGAGTAGCGGTACACCAGTTGTTAGTAATCCTCCAAGGCTTCAAGGTCAGGTGCGCCTGTTACTTGATCATATTGAAAGCCAAGGGCTTCAAGGGGGAGAGCGTCTTGAACCAGAACGCGAACTAGCAAAAATCCTTGGTATTAGCCGTCCATCACTTCGAGAGGCAATCCAAATCCTCCAAGTTCAAGGCCGTCTTAGAGTTAAGCATGGAATTGGTATTTTCATTCTCGATCAAGCCGATGGTGAAAAATTAAGAGAGTCCTTAAGAGCTGCTCAGCATCGCATTGAAGAGTTGTTTCAGATGCGTGAGATATTAGAAGCCCCTGCGGTTGAGTGGGCTGCCGAGCGAAGAAGTGATGAGCAACTAGCTGAAATGAAATTAGCAGCAAGAGCTCTAAATGAGGTTATTGCAAGAAAACCTGTTGATTTTGAAAATCTAAGACGCCTAGATATGGAGTTTCATCTCACAATTGTTAGAAGTGCGCAGAATCAATTCTTAAATCAAACACTTGGAACTTTGCAAGAAATCATGTTTCACTCAATGGATAACACTTTAAAGCTTCCTGGCCGTGTCGATAGTTCAGAGCATGAACACGGAATGATTCTAGATGCAATTGAAAAGCGAGATTCAATTGCTGCTCGCTTGATGATTATTCAACACATTCATAACGCCCGTGATGCTTGGCAGAAGTATCTAAAGAAGCAGAGTGATCTATGAGCCAAGTTCTCTGCGTGGGAGTTGCAACTGTCGATAACATCGTTTTAGTTGAGAAATATCCCAGCGCTAATCAAAGAGTTGTAGCACTTGATTCAATGCGCTCAGTTGGTGGCCCAGCAACAACAGCTGCAGTCACTCTAGCAAGGCTAGGAATTGAGGTTTCACTCGCCTGCGTTATTGGAGATGATGAAGAGGGAAGATTTATCTTTGAAACTCTTAAGAATGAGGGCGTTGATACTAGAAATGTAGAGGTAGTTAGCAATATCAATACTGCTCGGGGAACAATAGTTGTTTCAAAGAGCGAACAGAGCCGGGCGATTATGGTTATGTCCCATGATCAACTACCTAAAAAGCCAGCAGATATCAGCAGATATCAATGGATTCACGTTGATCAAGCTGGGATGGGGGCGATAAAGAGTTGGGGGATTACAAGAGGTGGAAGCGCCAAACTCTCTATAGATATTGGTTATCAAAGCCCTGGGCTAAATCCTGGTGATTATGATCTCTATGCGCCATCTGAAAATATAACAACTGATACCTCAACTGCCACAAGAGATAAGAATATTGTTGTCATTTCGCAGGGAGAGCGAGGAAGTCTTTATTCTGATGGCCTTAGCTCTGGAAGTGTTCCGGCGATTAATTCAGAGATATTAAGCACGCTAGGTGCTGGCGATGTTTTTCATGGCGCACTTGTTGCAGCCCAAGTTTGGAATAAGGAAATTAGCGAAGCAGTATTAATAGCAAATACTGTGGCAGGTCTTTCATGTAGAGGCCTTGATGGACAAAGTGGAATTCCTAGAAAGAATGAGCTGGATGCCTATTTGGCTAAGGCGAAGATCTGATGGGGATAACGGGTAATCGAGATATGGAAAGGAAGTAATGATGGCCAAAGTGCCTGATTTTCTCCTCCACCATGATGGCGACTCAGTTGCTGTTGCAAATGATGATTTGCAACCTGGCACACTGCAAGGGCTATCAGTGAAGGAGCAGACTGCACATACTGCAGTATTAAATGAGCCAATTCCCTTGGGGCATAAGTTCGCACTTCGCGATCATGCAGAGGGAGAGGCGATAGTTAAATATGGAATTAAAGTAGGGATTGCATCTAAGGCAATCAAGAAGGGCGATTACGTTCACACACACAACATGAGGAGTTATCGATGGGAAGCAAGCCGCGCTTAACTGGATACCGTCGCCCTGATGGGTCGATGGGTATCCGTAATCACGTCATCATCTTGCCAGTTGATGACTTATCAAATGCTGCTGCAGAAGCGGTAGCAAAAGTAGTGCCAGGCACTCTTGCCTTGCCTCATAGCTATGGACGCCTGCAATTTGGCGAAGATCTTGAGCTAACTTTCCGCACACTTATCGGCACTGGCCTAAATGGCAATGTCGCAGCGGTTGTAGTTATTGGAATTGAACCTAATTGGACCCAGAGAGTTGCCAATGGCATCGCTAAATCTGGAAAACCCGTTGCTTCATTCTCCATTGAAGGCAAAGGCGATCTTCAGACAATTGCTGATGCAGCGCGAGTTGCTCAGGTCTTCTTGCAAGATGCATCAGAGATTGTCCGTGAGAGCGCAAGTGAAGGTGATCTAATCCTTTCAATTAAATGCGGAGAGTCAGATACCACATCAGGTCTTGGTTCATGCCCAACTACATCAGAGGCAGTAGATCGCTGGGTTGCAGCAGGAGGAACAGTTTTCTTTGGCGAGACTTCAGAGCTAACTGGCGGAGAACATCTAATTGCAGATCGATGCATCGATGATGCTTGCCGAAATCTCTTCCAAACCACCTATGACAACTACATCAAAGTGATTGAATCAACAGGCGCCAACTTGCTTGGTTCACAACCAACGCAAGGAAATATCGCAGGTGGTCTAACGACTATCGAAGAAAAAGCTCTAGGAAATATTGCCAAAACTGGATCTGTTCCAGTTGTTGGAGTATTAGCACCAGCTGAGGCGCCACCAAGAAATAAGCCAGGTCTTTATTTCATGGACACTTCATCAGCTGCTGCTGAGTGTGTAACTCTTATGGCGGCAGCAGGGGCTGTAATTCACCTATTTCCAACTGGACAAGGAAATGTGATTGGTAATCCAATTGAGCCAGTTTTGAAGTTAACTGCCAATAAGAAGACTGCTGCATCAATGCCAGAACATATCGATCTTGATGTCTCTGGTCTATTGCGTCAGGAATATAACTTGACCAAAGCTGGCGACATGATGATGGATGTAATTGAGCGAACTGTTAATGGAAGACTCTGCGCTGCAGAGGCTCTAGGACATCGCGAATTCACCTTCACCAAGCTCTATATCAGCGCCTAAAAATAACCCTCGATTACCCGAAGAAAAAGGACTGGTTCGTGATATTAATTAGTGAAGATGTTTGGAGCGCAGACTTTGAAGCGCTGGCTAACTCCTTTCCATTAATTCGCGAACCAGAACTTTGGAACAATATTGAAGAGTTAAAGGCAAAGCTTGCAAGTGCAACAGCTCTAGTGGTGAGAAATCGTACTCAAGTAAGTAGAGATTTGATTGCATCTGCTAAGAATTTAAAAATTATTGCAAGGGCTGGAGTCGGTTTAGATAATATTGATGTAAAAGCTGCCGATGAGTTTGGCGTGGTGGTCAGCGCTGCCCTTGGCATAAATGCCACCGCTGTTGCTGAAGAGACGCTAGCTATGGCACTTGCTCTGTCTAGGAAGTTAATTGAATTAGATTCAAGCACCAGAGCGGGACAATGGAATAGAAAAGCAGGAGTTGAGATCTCAGGAAAAACCTGGGGACTTCTAGGATTTGGAGCAACTGCTAGAGCAACTGCTGAACTGCTAAGAGGTTTTAAGGTAAAAGTTCTGGCGTATGACCCTTTTGCAAAACCAGAGCAGAGTTATTTGGATTCCATAAATTGCCAGATGAGCTCACTTGATGATGTGATTTCAAACTCGGACTTCATATCCGTCCATCTACCAGCTACTAGCCAGACTAAAGAGATTATTGATAGTAAGAAGCTTTCGGTTATGAAAAAGAGCGCTCTACTAATTAGCGTCGGGCGCGGTGAGGTAATTAACGAAGCTGACCTAGAGCAAGCTCTTAAAGATGGCGTAATTGCCGGCGCTGGCCTAGATGTAAGAGCGCAGGAACCTCCAAAGGATAAGCGCTTTACAGATCTTGATAACGTTGTTTTAGCTCCGCATATCGCTGGCATTACCCATGAAAGTCAGGCCGCTATCAATAGAGTATTAGTAAGTGAGATAAGAGCAGCCCTAAGTGGCCAGGTGCAAAGTTATGCCGTTGGCGCAGTAAAGCAGGCAAAGTAATGGCAATCTCTATAGCTAGAGCCCTTGCTCATGCCACATCACTTCTAATAAAAGCCGGAGTCAATGAAGTTAATTCAGAGAAAACTGCTCGCGCCATAGTCACTTCTGATGTTTGGGGTAATCCCAGCCATGGCTTGATGCGACTTCCTTTCTATCTACAGAGATTGAGTCAGGGCGGGGTTAATCCAAAGGCTGAATTAAAAGTAATGTCAGAATTTGGATCAACAATTTCACTTGATGGTCAAGATGGGTTGGGACACTGGCAACTTCTTGATGGCGCGCAGATTGGCGTAGCTAAGGCAAAGCAAACTGGAATCTCACTTGTTTCAATTGCTAACTCAAGTCACTGCGGGGCCCTTGGGGTTTATCTATATCCCGCACTTGATGCAGCGATGATTTCAATGATTTTTACCAATGGGCCAGCGGTAATGCCAGCAGTTGGCGGAAATTCACCAATTCTTTCCACTAGCCCTATTGCTTCAGGAATCCCATCAAATCCGCCAATGATTATTGATCTTTCAACATCTGCTGTTGCAAGAGGAAAAATAGCTAGCGCTGCTAAAGCTGGAGGATCGATTCCGCAGGGCTGGGCAGTTGATGAAAAAGGTGAAGCAATTACCGATGCCAAGCAAGCTCTTATGGGAATGCTTGCTCCACTTGGCGGAGCAAAGGGATTTGCACTTGGCTTGATGGTTGAGTCACTCTCAGCTGGTCTTAGCGGAGGATCTTTATCTAGAGCTATTCCAGATATGTTTAATCCAGATGATGATAAAAAAGTGCAGGGGATTTCGCACACAGTAATAACTATTAATCCTGCAAGCATTGGCAAAGAATCTAAAGATGGACTTGATGAACTTGCCGCAAGTATTACCGCCAGCGGGGGAAGAGTTCCAGGAAGCAAGCGAGTAAGTCCTAATAACTTAGGAAGTGGTGAAATAACCCTTGCTGATGCGGTAATTAGCGATCTTAACTCTTGGAGCCAAAAGCTTGGCTTAGAGAACATCTCATGAAGTTAACATCTAGCAATCTAAAGTATTTCTCAGTTATCTCTATTTTTGTCGCTCTGGCATATGGAATCAGTCAATTGCAGGGCGCAATCTCTCCGCTCTTTATCTCACTACTCTTTGGATTAGCTTTAGTTAATAGTGGTCTCTGGGGCGATGGCGGCAGAGAGGCTGCAAACTTTGCAGCAAAGCGATGTATGCGCCTTGGGGTAGTGCTCCTTGGATTTCAGATCTCAATTGATAAGTTCATTGACGTTGGGCCAAAGGGGCTATTGGCAGTAGTGATTATTGTTGCCGTTGTTTTCCTAGGTCTTAGATATGCGGCTATGAAAAGTGGATCTAGTGAATCTTTCTCAACTCTTCTTGCAGGCGGCTTTGCAATCTGCGGAGCAACTGCAATTGCTGCTATTAGTTCAACTCGAAAGAGTGAAGAGCGAGATGTTTCCTATGCTGTGGCACTTGTTGCCCTCTGCGGCACACTATCGGTTTTTGTCATTCCACCACTTGCAAATCTCTTCTCGCTAAGTGATGCAACTGCAGGTGCTTGGATTGGCGCTGCTGTGCATGATGTTGGGCAAGTTATTGCCACCGCATCACTTATGGGCCCTGCCGCTCTTGATAGCGCAGTGATTGTGAAGCTAACAAGAGTTGTTCTACTTATTCCACTAATTCTCATGCTCTCTTATAAAACTAGTGAGAAGAGATCCTTAAAGAGCGCCACCCCTGTATTTGTCATTGGCTTTGTTGCCTGCGCATTAATTGTTAATGCCCTCTCACTTCCAGAGAGCGCAATAAATATAGGAAAAGAGAGTTCAAAGATCTTCTTATCTCTTGGTTTATTAGGTATGGGCCTTTCGGTGAAGTGGGCATCGATTAAGGCCCTTGGGGCAAAACCTCTTGTTTTAGGGCTAATTGCCTGGGCGGCCTGCGGGGGATTTGCCTTGGCTGTCATCACCTCCGTTGGGCTTTAGGCGCGAATTTCCCTTTTCTAACCCCCTCTCATAAACTCCCCCTCTGCCCAAATGAGGGCTCGAGGCAAACAAAACGAGGTTAACGCTTGGCTAAAAAAGACGGTGCAATCGAAATCGAAGGCACTGTAGCTGAAGCGCTACCGAATGCGATGTTTCGCGTAGAGCTCACCAATGGACATAAAGTTCTTGCACATATCAGCGGGAAGATGCGACAGAACTACATTCGTATCTTGCCTGAAGATCGTGTGATTGTAGAACTTAGTCCATATGACCTCACCAGAGGTCGCATCATTTATCGGTATAAGTAAGAAAGGGAGTCTGATCGTGAAGGTTAAACCAAGCGTGAAGAAGATTTGCGATAAGTGCAAAGTCATTCGTCGTAATGGTCGCGTTATGGTTATTTGCGACAATCTCCGTCATAAACAACGCCAGGGTTAAACCTGGTTTAAAAACTAAATATAAGAACGCGTGGCGCGACAGTAAGTAATTACTGACCTCCTGACTGAAAGCGGGAGCCAGAGAAAATTCTCTGGATAGGCGTTGCGGAGGACTTTCAGATTATGGAAAGAAGTTATAAATGGCACGTCTAGTTGGCGTCGATCTGCCGCGTGAAAAACGGCTTGAGGTCGCGCTTCAATATATCTTCGGCATTGGCCAGACCCGCGCGCAAGCAACTCTTGCTGCAACCGGTGTCTCACCAGATGTTCGAGTAAAAGATCTACAAGAGCCCGATCTAATTAAGCTCCGTGAATATATAGAAGCTAATTACAAGATCGAAGGTGATCTCCGCCGTGAGATTGCAGGCGACATTCGTCGCAAAGTTGAAATTCAGTGCTACCAAGGAATTCGCCATCGTAAGGGGCTTCCAGTTCGTGGTCAGCGCACCCATACCAACGCACGTACTCGTAAGGGTCCACGCGTTGCCATCGCTGGTAAGAAGAAGGAGACCAAGTAATGGCCGCGCCAAAAGCTAAACCTGCAGCAGCAGCTGCTGCTGCCCCTAAGGCAAAAGTAAAGGCACGTAAGAAAGAGAAGAAGAACGTTGCCCTTGGACATGCCTATATAAAGAGCACTTTTAATAACACCATCGTGACTATCACTGATCCATCTGGAGCAGTTCTTGCTTGGGCATCATCTGGCCAAGTTGGATTTAAAGGTTCACGTAAATCAACTCCCTTTGCTGCGCAGCTAGCTGCTGAATCTGCTGCTAAGAAAGCGCAAGAGCATGGAGTTAAGAAAGTTGATGTCTACGTCAAGGGCCCAGGCTCAGGACGCGAGACTGCAATTCGTTCACTACAAGCAGCGGGGCTAGAAGTTGGTGCCATCTCTGATGTCACACCTCTTGCTCATAACGGCTGCCGTCCACGTAAACCACGTCGAGTATAAGGAAGGGAGAAGAGAACATGGCCCGTTATGCAGGAGCAGATTGCAAGAGATGCCGCCGCGAGAAAGTGAAACTTTTCCTCAAAGGCTCGAAGTGCGATGGACCTAAGTGTCCAATTGAGTCACGCCCTTATCCACCAGGACAACATGGTCGAGCAAGAGCGAAGGAATCTGAGTACTTACTCCAGATGCGTGAGAAGCAGAAATGCGCGCGTATCTACGGTGTATTGGAAAAACAATTCCGTAACTATTACACCGAAGCAAGTCGTCTAGCTGGCAAGACTGGTGAGAACCTTCTTGTCCTTCTAGAGACTCGTCTAGATAACGTGATCTATCGCGCTGGTTTTGCAAAGAGCCGCGATATGGCCCGCCAGATTGTTCGTCATGGACACATTCTGGTTAATGGTCGCAAAGTTGATATTCCATCTTTCCATGTCAGCCAATTCGACATCATTGATGTGAGAACAAAGTCGCAAGACCTAACTCCATTCATTGTTGCATCTGCTGAATTTGGTGAAAAGTCAGTACCGGCTTGGCTTGAAGTTGTGCCATCTGCGATGAGAATCATCGTTCATGGTCAACCAACTCGCGCCATTATCGATACTCAAGTTCAGGAACAACTTATCGTTGAGCTTTACTCCAAGTAGTTAATTAAGGCAGAGCGATCTGCTTTATTAATCATCTGGCTAGCAAAGATTAAAAACTTCATAAAAGTAGGTACTAAGTGAGAGATCAAATAGTGGATCTCTCAAGATAATGGAGGAAAGAAGTGCTAATTGCACAGCGCCCCGTACTATCCGAGGAAGTAGTAAACGAGAGCCGTTCCCGTTTCATAATTGAACCGTTGGAGCCTGGCTTTGGCTACACCCTAGGAAATTCACTGCGTCGAACCCTGCTCTCATCGATCCCAGGAGCGGCTGTTACAAGCATCCGCGTTGCTGGAGCTCTCCATGAGTTCACCACTTTAGAAGGTGTTAAAGAGGATCTGACAGATATCGTTTTAAATATCAAGAACTTAGTTATTTCATCTGAAAATGATGAGCCATCTGTGGCCTATATTCGCAAGAATGGCTCAGGAGTAATTACTGGCGCAGATGTTGCAGTTCCAACTGGAGTTGCAATTCATAACCCAGATCTTCATCTCGCTACATTAAATACCAAGGCGAATGTGGAAATTGAACTAACTATTGAGCGCGGCCGTGGCTATGTCACAGCGGTGCAGAATAAGTTGGTAGGAGCAGAGATTGGTCGTATTCCAGTTGACTCCATCTACTCACCAGTGCTTCGCGTGACCTATAAGGTTGAAGCAACTCGCGTTGAGCAGAGAACTGACTTTGATCGCTTAATTGTTGATGTTGAGACAAAGCGTTCTATGAGCCCAAGAGATGCGCTAGCTTCTGCTGGAAAGACTTTAGTTGAGCTCTTCGGTCTTGCTCATGAGCTTAATTACGCAGCTGAAGGAATTGATCTTGGACCATCTATTCAAGACGCCGCACTTGCTGCAGATCTTGCTCTTCCAATCGAAGATCTTGATCTAACAGTTCGTTCCTATAACTGCCTAAAGCGCGAAGGAATCCACACCGTTGGAGAGCTTCTCTCACGTAGTGAGGCAGATCTATTAGATATCCGTAACTTTGGTTCTAAATCAATTGATGAAGTTAAGGCAAAGCTCACTTCAATGGGCATGCAACTTAAGGATTCACCAGTTGGCTTTGATCCGACACAACATCAGAACTATGGCGTCGATTACTCCGACGACCAGGCTTAAGGAGAGAGCTAATGCCACGTCCATCTAAAGGTCCGCGTCTTGGAAGCGGTCCATCCCATGAAAGATTGCTCCTAAGAACTCTTGCAGAGCAACTCTTTGAAAATGGCAAAGTTCGCACCACCGAAGCTAAGGCTCGTCGTCTGCGTCCACTTGCTGAAAAGTTAATCACCACTGCCAAGAAGGGTGATCTAGCTGCTCGTCGCCAAGTGATGGCCGCTATCTCAAATAAGGGCGTAGTTCATACTCTCTTTACTGAGATTGCGCCACGCTTTGAATCCAGAAATGGTGGCTACACAAGAATTACCAAGATTGGTCCACGCAAGGGCGATAACGCTCCTATGGCAATCATTGAAGTAATAGCTGAGGGAACTCCTGCTAAGAAAGCAGTAGTTAATGAGGCAGAGAAAGCAGCTAAGAAGGCAGCGCCAAAGAAGAAGGCTGCCGCCGCTAAAGCGGAGTAGCTCTTTCTAATAAAAAAAGTAAAAAAAGAAGTGTCAATGGAGCAACCCACTCTCAAAGTTGAGAGTGGGTTTCTTCGTTTTAGGATTGATTTTTCCTATGATGGAAGCGCCTTTAGTGGTTGGGCAAAACAGCCAGATCAAAGAACCATACAAGGCGAGATGGAAGTTGCTCTTAGCGGTCTAGTTAGAAGTAAAGTTGAATTAGTTGTTGCTGGAAGAACAGATGCTGGCGTTCATGCCAGTATGCAAGTTGCTCACTTTGATCTGCCAGAGCGAGATAAATATGGAAAGCCTTGGAATACTCAAGATCTGCAATATCGCCTTAATAGAATGCTAAGCCAGGAGATAGTTGTTAGAGCAGTTAGTAGGGCTTCAGATTACTTCCATGCTCGCTTCTCTGCTCTTCGCCGAACTTATATTTATAGGATTGCAGATGGTCAGCAACATGTTGATCCGTTAAAGAGATTTGATATCACGCCTTGGTATCGACACCTTGATTTAAGTAGATTGAATGAGGCAAGTAGAAGATTGCTAGGAGATCATGATTTTGCAACCTTTTGTAAACCTGGTGGCTCTGGAACTACCTTAAGAAGGCTTGAGGAATTTAGCTGGCAGCGAATGGCTGATTCAACCCTACTTGCAAGAGTTACAGCTGATGCTTTCTGTTATTCAATGGTGAGAAATCTAGTCGGAGCAGTAGTCTGTGTTGGAGAGTCTCGCTTTGAGCCAGAGTGGATTTCATCGCTACTTGCCAATAAAACTAGAGTTAGTGAGAGCATGGTCTTTCCAGCAAGAGGATTAACCCTGATAGCTGTTGAGTATCCAGCTGATGATTTACTTGAAGCTCGCTCTAAAGTAACTGCTCGCAGAAGAGATGAAGAGTAAATGGGGCAGATAAATGTAGTTGGAATTGAGTATGCCCTCTCAGATGGCCGGGTATTACTTAGCGATGTTTCATTTCGGGTTGGCGAGGGATCAAAGGTTGCTCTGATTGGCCCTAATGGCTCTGGCAAGACAACTCTTTTTCGAATGATTGCCGGAGATCTAACTGCTGATTCTGGTCAGATAATTATTAATGGCGGCCTTGGTGTGATGCGCCAATTTATTGGCTCGATCCGAGATGAATCAACGGTAAGAGATTTATTAATTTCAGTATCACCGCTTCGAATTAGACAGGCTGCAGAGAAACTTAAAGAGGCTGAAATTGAAATGGCTGCTAATAACTCTGAGAAGCAGCAGATGGCATATGCCCAAGCACTTGCCGATTGGGGAGATGCTGGGGGATATGAACAAGAAGTGCTCTGGGATATTGCAGTTAATAGCGCGCTATCAAAGAGCTTTGATCGAGTATCTGATCGATTAGTGAATTCACTCTCAGGTGGTGAGCAAAAGCGCCTTGTCCTTGAAGTATTGCTCAATGGACCTGAGGAGGTATTAATCCTTGATGAGCCGGATAACTATCTAGATGTTCCAGCGAAGAGATGGCTTGAGGAGCAGATAAGGAATTCAAAGAAAACCATCCTCTTTATTAGCCATGATCGTGAGTTATTAGCAGCCACTGCTACCAAAGTTGTCACTCTTGAACAAGGTATCACTGGCAATAGCGCCTGGATTCATGGTGAGGGCTTCAATACTTGGCATGATGCAAGAAAGGCTCGCAATGCTCAATTCGCTCAAGTGCTAGAGCGTTGGCAAGATGAGCATAAGCGTCTAAAAGAACTAGTTTTAACTCTGCAATGGCAAGCAGCTTCATCGCCAGATATGGCTTCAAGATATCGAGCGATGCAAACCAGGCTTAGAAAGTTTGAAGAGCTCGGCCCGCCGCCTCCGCCGCCTCTCGAACAAGATGTGAAGGTTAATTTAAAGAGCGGGAGAACGGGCGAGCGCGTAGTTACCTGTAAGGATTTAACGCTAGAAAATCTCACAGAGCCTTTTACCTTTGAAATCTATTATCAAGATCGGGTGGCAATCCTTGGAAAGAACGGCTCTGGAAAATCTCACTTTTTAAGAAGGCTCTCAGGTGATGAGAGCGTTAGATATAGCGGCGAGTTTAAACTCGGCGCAAGAGTAATTCCAGGTTTCTTTGCTCAAACCCATGCCCATCCTGAATTTGTAGGAAAGACTTTGTTAGAAATCTTATGGCAGGAAAACTCTCTGCAATTAGGGGCAGCCAAATCTGTTCTTGGTAGATATGAATTGGCCCAACAAGCAGAGCAGCAATTCACATCTTTATCTGGCGGACAGCAGGCGCGTTTCCAAGTTTTATTATTAGAACTTGCTGGCGATACTTTGTTATTACTTGATGAGCCAACTGATAACTTAGATCTGGCAAGTGCTGAAGCGCTAGAGCGAGCACTTGATACTTATCAAGGAACTGTTATCGCTGTGACCCATGATCGCTGGTTTGCTAGAGGATTTACTAGATTTCTAATATTTGGCGCAGAGGGTGCGGTCTATGAGAGCCCTGAACCAATCTGGAGCCATTAGTTCTCTCTAAGTTTATTGTTCATGATTTACATGGCTTTAAGTTATCTCAAGTTAAAGAGCGGTTGTGGATAACTCCAGCATCAATTCTTAAAATCTGTCCATTCTTACGGCATGATAAAAAATACTATAAAAACAAGTGCCATCTTCTCAGTTGTGATTTTAACTTTAACTATCTCTTCTTATCCGGATATCGCAAGGGCCACAAAAGTAACTCCGCCACTAACGAAGTGTTTTATCCGAGTGGATAATTCTCACATTTCAAAGTCTATTAAGAGAGTTAGAGGTTTCGAAGCTGTAAAAGTTAATGCCAGCTCTAAATGCAATCAGGACATGAGCAATATATCTCTAACTGTAGAAATAATTAAGAAAGGATTCTTGAGAGATCATTTGGTTGAACGGCAAACTTTAGTTATACCGGGGGTAGTGGATGCAAATTTCAGAGTTGAAAACAAGAAGACATGGCGAAGATGTAAAACTTCAAAGTACTCTAGTTATTACGGAGTCGCATATGCACAAGGCATTGTTAATGGTAAAACCCTAAAAACTCGAAGAGTGTTAAGCAGCGAAACTGTCTCCCTACCTTGTGGGACATGATGTAGTATCAGAATATGGCGCACTCTATTGAGGAAATCACTCCAAACAGCGAGTGGGATGACGCCTATTTTGCTTTCGTTGAGGAACTCTTAACAAAGAACAATTCTCGCTATGAGAGTCAGACCTTTGAATTATTAAAGCGCAGAGAATTGAACCTAAAGATTGAAAATGTAGTGGTTCGATACAGACTCGATCGAGTGGGTTGCTCCTTTCATGTTTCTGCAGACTCTGGGGTAAATTTCAGCGCACAATCTTGGACTCGACTTGGGTGGAGAAAGAGTCAAAAGAGGCAAGGACTGCCGCTGTTCTTCGCCAAGACAGAGGCGGACTTACTCTTCAAAGATGATAATTAAGTCTTAGGCTCCCGCTAAATCAGAGGTCACTTGCTGCCTTAAGTATGGCAAATCTCGAATTTGGTCTCGATATCACTACCTAAAGCTAGTCATTAGGCTCGATTTTGACCCCTTTGCATAGTGCAGGTAATCTTCGCCTTCTGTCTCCGCTAGCTGTGGAGCGGCACTAAATAGAAAAGTAAGAAGAAAGAGAGTCTGCCCGTGCGCACCTTTTCACCGACCCCGAAGGATGTTGCGCGTCAATGGTATGTAATCGATGCCGCTGATGTCGTCCTTGGTCGCCTTGCTAGCCATGCCGCTATCTTGCTTCGCGGAAAACATAAACCAACATTTGCTCCCCATATGGATATGGGAGATTTCGTAATCGTAATTAATGCCGAAAAAATCGTATTAACTGGATCAAAGATGGCTAACAAGATGGCTTATCAGCACTCACAATATCCAGGCGGCTTAACTGAGCGCAGCTATGAATTATTGATGGAGAAGTTCCCAACTCGCGCCGTTGAAAAGGCAATTAAGGGAATGCTTCCTAAAAACTCTATCGGCAAGCAGATGGCCTCTAAGTTAAAAGTTTATGCAGGAGCTGAGCATCCTCATGGTTCACAAGGACCAATTCCATATGTATTTACCCAGATCGATCAGATGAAGGTTGGTAAGTAAAAGATGAGCGAAAAAGAAGAGAACGCAACCGCCTTTAGCTCTGCAACACCTGCTGCTGCAACTAATCGCGCTGCTGTGATTGCAGCCGGCGCAGGAATTGGTCGTCGTAAGGAAGCAGTTGCTCGCGTTCGTCTAACTCCAGGAAGTGGTCGCTGGATTGTTAATAATAAGAATTTAGAAGTTTATTTCCCAAACAAAGTTCACCAACAGGCAGTATCTGAGCCACTTCGCACCGTTGGCGCTGAGGGCAAATATGATGTTATTGCTCGCATTGATGGCGGCGGAATTTCAGGACAAGCCGGAGCACTTCGCTTAGGCGTTGCAAGAGCTTTAAATGAGATTGATACCGATGCAAATCGCCCAGCTCTAAAGAAGGCAAAATTTCTAACCCGTGATGCTCGCGTAATTGAACGCAAGAAATATGGTCTAAAGAAAGCACGTAAGCGTTCTCAATACAGCAAGCGTTAATTAGCAAAGAAGGAAAAATGGCGCTCTTTGGCACCGATGGTGTCCGAGGCGTTGCTGGTGTTGATCTCACCGCTGAACTAGCTTTTAATCTCTCAACTGCTGCTGCATCAGTTCTGGCAGATCTTGGTGAATTTGCTGGCCATCGCCCAACTGCAATTGTTGGCCAGGATTCAAGAGCCTCTGGACAGTATTTGGAGGAGGCAATCTGTCGCGGGTTATCAAGTGCTGGTATTGATGTTTATCGAGTTGGGATTCTTCCAACCCCTGCTATCTCTTTTCTGGTTAAAGACCGAGGAGCAGATCTTGGAGTAATGATTAGTGCCTCTCACAATCCAGCAAGAGATAACGGAATTAAATTCTTTGATAGATCTGGGTCAAAGCTAGCTGATCAAATTGAAGCAAAGATTGAGAGCGTGTTAGGCAAAACAGTAGAAAACACTAATGGTGCTGGCAGAGTAATTGAAGATTTAGAGGCTAAAGAAATTTATATCCAAAATCTTCTAAAGAGCCTTGATGGCAATTTAAGTGGGCTAAAAGTAGTTGTTGATTGTGCCAATGGCGCTGCCTCCTTTGTTGCACCTGATGTACTTAAAAGAGCAGGAGCAGAGGTTATTGCTATATCAGCATCTCCCAATGGTTTAAATATTAATGATAACTGCGGCTCTACTCATCTAGAGAACTTAATTGAAGCTGTTAAAGGCGAGGGAGCAGACATTGGAATTGCTCATGATGGCGATGCTGATCGCGTCCTAGCCATTGATGATAAAGGCTCAGTTATAGATGGTGATTTCATATTGGGAATTCTTGCTCAAGATATGCAGCTTCCAACAAAGACTGTTGTGGGAACTGTTATGACAAATCTTGGGCTGATTAAAGCTTTAGAGGAAAAAGGTATTAAGTTCATTGCAACAGCTGTCGGTGATCGCTATGTCTTAGAGGAGATGCTTGCTGGCGGACATATTCTTGGCGGAGAGCAATCAGGCCACATCATCATGAGTAAGTATGCAAATACTGGCGATGGCTTATTAACTGCGCTACAGCTTATTTCAAAACTTAAGAAGAGTGGCAAGAGTGCAAGTGAATTAGCCTCTTTTATGAAGCGTTATCCGCAAGTTCTTATCAATGTCTCAGCAGTAGCGAAAGAAAAATTAGCATCAAATCAAGTCATTGCTAAGGCAGTAAGTGATGTGCAGCAGAGATTGGCAGATAAGGGTCGAGTATTACTTCGCTCCTCTGGAACTGAGGCCCTAATTAGAGTGATGATTGAGGCCCAAGATCTATCGCTTGCTCAGGAATTAGCATTAGAACTGGCAACGCTAGTAAAATCAGAGCTCTCACTTTAAGGGAGCAAATTTAAATGTGCGGAATCATCGGTTATACCGGAGCCTTACCTGCCCTCTCAATGGTGATTGATTCGCTTCGAAAGTTGGAATATCGAGGCTATGACTCAGCAGGTATTGCTCTTACTGGCAAAGCAGGCGAGAAATTAATTGTGGCTAAGCGCGCAGGAAAGTTAAGTAATTTGGAGAGTGCGCTAACTTCAGATCATGCAGATTCTCTAAGTGGAATTGGCCATACTCGCTGGGCTACTCATGGCGGACCAACTGATGAAAATGCCCATCCGCACATTTCAAGTGATGGAAAAGTAGCTGTTATTCATAATGGAATTATTGAAAATTACTTAGAACTAAAAGCCGAGCTAGAAAAGCGTGGCCATAAGTTCGCATCTCAAACCGATACCGAATCAGTTGCTCATCTGTTAAGTGATGAATTTAATTTGAGTAAAGATTTGGCAGATGCAATGCGCAAAGTTTGCAAGCGACTTCGCGGCTCCTTTACTCTCCTTGCTGTCTCATCTGATAGCCCTGAGGTAATAGTTGGTGCAAGGCGCAATTCACCACTAGTTGTGGGTCTTGGCAGGGGCGAGAACTTTCTAGCATCTGATGTCTCGGCATTTATTGCTCATACCAAGAGCGCTTTAGAGCTAGGGCAAGATCAAGTAGTGCAGGTAAGTCCTGACTCAGTTCTGGTAACAGATTTAGATGGCAAGCAAGTAAGTGCTAAGCCTTTTGAGATTACCTGGGATGCAAAGGCAGCAGAGCGCGGGGGATATACCCACTTTATGCTCAAGGAGATCTTCGAGCAGCCAAAAGCGATATCTGAAACCCTACTTGGAAGATTTAGCGATGACTCAAAAGTTATTTGTAGCGAGCTTTCAAGCCTTAATCTAGATATTGATCGGATTTTGATTTTAGCTTGCGGTACTGCATATCACGCAGGTTTAATCGGAAAATATGCCATAGAGCAATGGTCAAAGATTGCTGTTGATGTTGAACTCGCCTCTGAGTTTAGATATAGAAAGCCATTTTTAACTCCAAAAACTTTAGTTATCACGATCTCTCAATCTGGGGAGACTATGGATACTTTGATGGCTGCTCGCCATGCTAAAGATCTTGGAGCGGCAACTCTTTCTATCTGTAACACGATGGGTTCATCAATTGCCAGAGAATCTGATGCAGTCTTTTATACTCATGCCGGCCCTGAGATTGCAGTGGCATCAACTAAGGCGCTTTTAACACAGATTGTGGCGCTTAAAGTTATTGCTCTTTATTTGGCGCAGAACAATAAGAGTTTAAATGGCGGGCAGATTTCGGCAATCATTTCTGAGTTACTTGCACTACCAAATAAAGTTGAGGAGATCTTAGAAACTGTTGAGCCACTTCGTGCGATGACTAGAGGATTTGCAGATGCAACTTCAGTTCTCTTCCTTGGAAGAAATGTGGGATATCCAGCAGCGCTAGAGGGCGCCCTTAAACTAAAAGAGCTTGCTTATATGCATGCTGAAGGTTTTGCCGGCGGAGAGCTAAAGCATGGACCGATTGCACTCATTGAAGAAGGAACGCCGGTAATTGCGATTCTGCCTCCAGCATCATCTCCTATAGCAGAGAAGATGCTTAGTAATATTCAAGAAGTTAGAGCACGCGGAGCTAATGTAATTGCTATTGCAGATTCTTCGATTTCGCTAGATGTTAAGAATATTATTAGAATTCCAAGTTGTGATGAAATATTGCAATCAATCCTTGCAATCGTTCCCTTGCAGGTCTTTGCCTATGAGATGGCCGTTGCAAGAGGAAATGATGTTGATCAGCCAAGAAATCTCGCTAAATCGGTGACAGTGGAATGAGTGGTCCAAGCAGCCTCTTTGATGATGTTGTAGATCAAAGAATTGAGATTCGTCGCCGGGAGATGAATATTGCCCTTAGTTGGTGCGCAGTATTGCTTCTTGGCTTTGCTTTAGTCACTCTTGATGTCATCAATAAGGGTCTGCTCTATAGATTTGATCAATTTGTAGCTGATCTCAGTCGCCCTAAGCTCTCTGGATTTACCAACTTTTTAGTACTTCGTATCGATGACTTAGGTCTTCGGTGGATCACCGCGTTGATCTTGCTCATTACTGCAGGATTAATTAGTAGAAGGTTTAAGTCCTTTAGACCGCTAAATCTAGCCTTTCTATCTTTAGTATTTTTAAATGTCTTTGTTGGTGCTTCTAAGATTTTCTTTGGAAGATGTAAAGCAAAAGAAGATTTCGATCTCTGTATGTTTAGTGATGGTATGGCATATCCCAGTGGCCATATTTCAAATGCACTTGTAACTTGGGGACTCTTTGCCTACATAATCTTTCGTTATACCCATAGAGCGCCTTTTGAGGGTTTAAAGCTTTATTGGTTGGTAGCTGTTATAACTATTGCAGTAGGAGCTGTTTCTCTTCTTCGCAATACCCACTGGTTTACTGATCTTCTTGGTGGAATGTTTTTAGGTGGAGCAATTTTGGTTTTGGTAGTTGCAATTGATCGCTTTATTCCCTCTACTCGCCAGCCCTCGTAGGTATTTAGGTAAAAGTAGAGAATAACCATGGAAAATAGAGCAGAGGTACTTATAGATCTTGGAGCTATTAGAGAAAACATCAAATACCTTATGGCTAAGAGTGGTAAGCCGGCGCTGGCTGTAGTGAAAGCCGATGGTTATGGCCACGGCCTACTTCCGGTTGCAAAGAGCGCGCTTAGCGCTGGTGCTAATTGGCTTGGCGTTGCACTACTTGAGGAAGCAAAAGCTTTAAGACTAGGCGGAATAAGCGCGCCGATCATTGCTTGGTTGACCCCGATCACAGATGATTTCGAATCTGCCATAAATGAGGATATAGATATTGCGATTCCATCTCTTGCTCACCTTGAAGCAATTACTAGCGCTTCTAGATCTTTAGGAAAGTGCGCCAGGGTTCATTTAGAAGTTGATACTGGAATGTCCCGTGGCGGGGCGCTTGGCGAGTGGAGTGAATTGGTACGAAACGCCAAGACTTATCAAAACTCTGGGCTTATTGAAGTAATTGGTATTTGGTCGCACTTTGCAAGAGCCGATGAAGCAGGTCATGAATTTAACAAAAAGCAATTAGAAAACTTTAAGGGCGCAGTAGCAGAAGCAAAGAGTGCTGGTATTACTCCGCAGGTAATTCACCTTAGTAATTCTGCAGCTGCCATAAATGATGCTGACTCACATTTTGATTTACTTCGTTTAGGTATTGCAATTTATGGGCTATCACCAGATTTTTCACATATGGGAAGTTCTGAAAAACTAAATTTAAAACCTGCAATGAGTGTCCGTGCCAGAATTCATTTAGTCAAAGATGTCCCAGCAGGTTCTCAGGTTGGTTATGGAGGAAGTGCTATAACAAAAGTTGATACCAAACTTGGAGTTATTGCAATGGGCTACTCTGATGGAATTCCGAGAAATGCAAATAGTGAGGCTGGAGTAATGGTAGGTAATAAACGAGCACCAATTATTGGTCGAGTATCAATGGATCAATTTGTGGTTGATTTGGGCAGAGATAGCTCGGCAAAGGCTGGAGATTGGGCATACATTATTGGAAGTAATCCTTCTGATAGTTATACTTCGGCAAGTTCGTACACCGCCGATTCGTGGGCTAGCGCTAGCGCAACGATCAATTATGAGATCGTTACGCGAATAGCAGCTAGAGTAAAGCGAATCTATCAAGGCTAAAGGAGGGCGCATGACAGAAGGCGTTGTGCTCTCTGTTAATGATCTCTCAGTAAATTTTGGCGGCCTTAAGGCTCTAAATGGCGTCAACTTTGAATTAAGAAAGGGCGAAGTCTTAGGACTTATTGGCCCTAATGGCGCCGGAAAAACTACAGTCTTTAATGCTCTCTGCGGAATTGTCACACCAGATTCAGGCTCTCTTTCTCTAAATGGTAAAGAAATTAAATGGCCTAAGCCTCATAAGTTAGCGAAGTTAAAAATTGCTAGAACCTTGCAAGGCGTTGGACTCTTTCCAGATTTAACTGTCTATGACAATGTGATGATTGGGGCTAGTAAATTTGCTGAAACGGGCCTCCTTCGCGCAGCCTTTGGAACAAACCATAAAGATGAAAAGCGTTTAAAGGAGCGAGCGCAAGCAGCGCTTGAGCGAGTCTATGTTGGCGCAGTTGCAGAGAGAAGAGCTGACACTCTTGCCTATCCTGATACTAAACGAGTTTCTATCGCTAGAGCATTGGTAGCAGAGCCAGAAATATTATTACTAGATGAACCTGCTGGAGGACTAGGGCCGCAAGATATCGAATGGCTCAATAGCCTTATAAATAATCTTAAATCTCGCACCTCAATAATTATCGTTGAGCATCATATGGATGTTGTTATGTCAGTCTGTGATCGAATATATGTTTTAAACTTTGGAGAAATCATTGCTTCTGGAACTCCAGCAGAGGTTAGAGATAATGAGGCAGTTATCCAGGCATATCTTGGGACTAAATCAAAGGCCAAGTCATGAGTGGATTGGTAGTTAATAGACTTAGCGTCTCCCATGGGGCAATTGAGGCTCTTCGCGCAGTTTCATTTAGCGTTGAGGTTGGTCAACTTGCAGCAATTATTGGTTCAAATGGCGCAGGAAAGACAACACTGCTTCGCGCCCTCTCTGGTCTAAATACTCAAACTTCAGGAAGTGCGCAGTGGAATGAGCGAGAAATCCTTGGGGCAAGGCCTGATGCGCTAGTAAGAAGAGGCATTAGCCATGTCTCTGAAGGTAAGTCTGTTATTGCAGAGCTAAGCGTTAAAGAGAATTTGATCTTAGGTGGAATTTGGCGGAGCAATAAGAGCGATACCAGCGCAGCAATTGCTGAGGTTGTTGAACTCTTTCCAGTCTTAGGTCAGAGAATGAGTCAGAGCGCTGACTCACTTTCAGGTGGCGAGCGACAGATGCTCGCTATCGGTAGAGCTTTAGTTTCAAGACCCAAATTGTTATTACTAGACGAACCTTCACTTGGACTTGCACCACTTGTTATTGAACAGATTTTTGCAACTATTGATCAACTTCGAAGAAAACTCGGGCTAACTGTTGTTCTAGTTGAGCAGAATGCAATGAACGCGTTAGAGATTGCTGATATCGGAATCATTATCAATCTTGGCGAAGTTGTTGCCTCAGGCAGAGCCAGTGAGCTAATTGATGATCCCGCCCTACGAGCTGCTTACTTGGGGTACTGATGCAAAAAGTAATTGAGACTCTATTAATCGGGCTATCAACAGGATCTATCTATGCCCTTATGTCATTAGCACTTGTCTTAGTCTGGAGATCAACTCGGGTTGTTAACTTTGCGCAAGCAGGACAGGCGATGCTCTCCACCTATATTGGCTTTGAGATTGCATCTAGATCTGAGATTTTCTGGTTAGGACTTGTCTTTGCAATTGCAGCAGGAGCGCTAGTTGGCGCAGGAGTTGATTACTTCTTTATGCGCGTGCTCTTCAAACATGCAACTTCTGGACCTGCAGCAGTTGTTGCACCTGTCATTGCCACTCTAGGCTTACTTGGACTTATCAGAAGTATTGTCGGGCTAACTTGGGGTGGAGAATTTAAATCTATTGAAGCGCCAGCCTCAACTGATGGCTTTAGCGTTGGAGATGGCACAATTCCATTTTCAGATCTAGATGTCTTAATCATTGCTACAGTTTCAATAATTTTGATTGCAGTTGCCTATATTTTCCAGCGCACCAACTTAGGTCTTGCCCTTAGAGCCTCTGCCTACGCCCCTGAAATTGCTCAATTAGCTGGCATTAGAACAGCACGGACTAGAACTATTGGATGGTCAATTGCAGGAGCAGTAGGAGGGGTTGCTGGAATGTTAGTAACTTCAAATAACTTCCTCTCTCCTTATTCATTAGATCTCTTACTTGTATTTGGATTTATCGCAGCTGTTATTGGCGGCCTTGAAAGCATGGTCGGCTCTGTCATTGGAGCTCTTGTGCTTGGAATTGGCCTTACATTTATTTTGAACTATGTTGGAACTTCTCTGGTATTTATTGGCGGCTTTAGCGTTCTGATTTTAGTTCTACTAATTAAGCCAGATGGAATCATGGCCAAAGGCAAGGCCCGCCGTGCGTAAGAAAATAGCTATCTTTATTCTCATTGGTTGGGTATTACTGATAATTGGTGATCGCGTTGATGAACTGCGCGTTTATCAAGGAGCTCAGATGGCGATGTACACC